>Ga0326728_10008564_pt1 | contig 25317 bp, 21 predicted proteins | sample MB3enrmetagenome_FD_207602 | JGI IMG/M metagenome (GOLD analysis project Ga0326728, IMG submission 207602) | Lab enriched peat soil microbial communities from McLean, Ithaca, NY, United States - MB31MN | ecosystem: Environmental > Terrestrial > Soil > Wetlands > Peat | place: USA: New York... | reverse complement strand
TCCGGCGTCGCTACGAACACGCCTTCCTGCGCCTGCTCAAACAACATGCGGTACTTTTCTTCGGCGACTTGCCGCGCGGTCGTATCGTGCACCACATGGATGGTGCCCTTTTGCTGGCCTCCCTGCTCGGCATACGAGGAAGTCGAAATCACCGACTGCCCGCCGAAACACGGGTCCATTCCTTCGGTTAGCCCCGAGCCGCGTTCGCAGTAGGGGCATCCGCTCCAGGCGCGCTGTTGCGGGAGAACATCCTCACAGAGATTGCCCAACACATCGGCGGGCGCCTTTTCCAGCCGCTGCAGCAAGGCTTGATTGGTCTTGAGGATGCGGAAGTCCGCGTCGTGCGCCAGAATCAGATCCTGGATGGAATCGAAGGTATTCATCCACTGCCGCTGCGAGCGCAGCACCTGCTCCAGCAAGCGGAGATTCTCGACCGCAATGCCCAGCGTCTGCGCCGCGGTTTCCAGGAACTCCATTTCTTCCCGCGTCTGGCGCCGGCTGCGGGAACAGCCGAGCGACAGCATCCCGATCACCGCTTTCTTGCCCTGCACCGGCAGCATCACGACATGATGAATGCCGCGCTTCCCCAGGTGTTCCCGCTCCGGCTCCGCCATCTCCGAGAGGTTCATCACCGCCGCGCGGTTTTCCTGGAGGACGCGGGCCTGCGTTTCATCGGTCCCTGCTTGCGCCGTCCCTGTCTGGCCCGTCCCTGTTTGACCCAGGGCCCGCAGAGATTCCGGCGACAGGCCGACGTGCTGCGTGGGCACGAGATGGCCGCCGTCCATCAATTGGAACCACGCTGCTTTCGCCCCCACGATGGATCTCAGTTTCTCCAGCGCTGTCTGCATCATGGGGCCGTGATTCTGGCTGCGCGCAATCGTGGCCGCCAACTCGTTCAGCACGGCCAGCCGGCGCGTGCGCAGCCACGAGTCATCCAGCACCACCAGCAGGATGCTGGAGCCGAACAGCACCTCCGCCAAGAGGTAACCTTCGCTCGGAATGTGGCTGGTAAATCGGGGCCAATGCAGATTCAACGTCAGCAGCCCGGCGGCGTACACGAAGGACCCCAGTCCAATGCGCCCGAAGCGGTAGCGCAGCAGTTCGACGGCTGCCCCGGCCGCAATCAGCCGGCAGCATATTTCGAGCCCGAGGCCGAGCGCTTTCGAGTCCGGAAAATACAGCGGACGCATGGCGGCGCAGATCATCAACACCCATGCCACCGCCGCGAGCGCCGTCAGCGCCCGCCGCGCGTGCGCAGAAATCAAAGCGGCGGCGGCAAACAACCCCATCGCCAGCACAAAGTCGGCCTGCGCGAATGCCGCCATCGACTTCGAGGCGGCGTGCAGCTCGCCCCGGCCCGTCAGCCAAAGAAACGCTCCATAGGCGAACCAACCCGCTCCCCACGCCAGCAGACATCGTTCCCTAAAGACGCGGAAGAAGAGCAGACTGGCAGCCACCGCGATCAGGGCGGCCGTTTCCCGCGCCGTCAGCCAGGGGACGGCCAACAGGCCAACCGATTTCCCAAATAGCATGGCAGGATCCATAGAAAGCACACGAAAACAGGCGCACGGACGCCCAATCTCTTAAATACCACGCTAGGCCTCCCTCGTTATCGGATTTCCGTGTTCAGCTGGTTACTTTCGGAATGTGAAGTCGTGGCCTAAAATAAGCGATACATTCACTTAGCGCCATGCCCAACGACCGCATTCTCGTGGTAGACGACGAAGAGACGATCCGCGAGATTGTTTGCTCAGCGCTCGCCTTAGCGCATTATCAGACGCGTTCCGCCGCCAATGGCGTCGAAGCCCTCGCCATTCTGGAATCGGGCGATGAATTCGATCTCGTGCTCTCCGACCTGATGATGGCGGAAATGGATGGAATTGCTCTTTTGGAACGCGCCAAAGAACGTTACCCGGATATGCCGATCGTGATGGTCACAGCCGTCCACGACATCGGGGTGGCACTGCAGGCTTTGCGCAATGGGGCGTACGACTATCTGCTCAAGCCCTTCGAGCGCGAGGAATTGCTGCACACGGTCCGGCGCGCGCTGGAGAATCGCCGCCTCAAGCGCGAGAACGACGCCTATCGCACCAATCTTGAGGCGCTGGTTGCCGCCCGTACCCAGCAATGGAAGACGGCGCTTTCCAACCTAGAGAAGTCCTATGACATCACACTTGAAGTCTTGGGCGATGCGCTCGACCTCAAGGACGCCGAGACCGAACACCACTCCAAACGCGTCACCGCATTCACCATCGCCATTGCGCGCAAAATGGGCCTGCCCAAAGAAGAGATCAACGTCATCTCCCGCGGAGCCTTCCTGCACGATATCGGCAAGATGGCCATTCCCGACAAGATCCTGCACAAGCCCGGCAAGCTTACGGACGACGAAATGGCCATCATGCGCGAGCACTGCTACCTCGGATACAAGATCATCTCCCGCATCCCGTTTTTAGCGGAGGCTGCAGAAATCGTTTACGCCCACCAGGAACGCTACGACGGACTAGGCTATCCCCGCGGTCTGAAGGGCGACGAGATCCCGCTGGGCGCCCGAATTTTCGCGCTCGCCGATACCCTGGATGCCATGCGATCCAAGCGGGATTACCGTGATGCCCAAACCATTCAGGCCGTTCGCAAGGAAATCGAGCTCTGGTCCGGTCGCCAGTTTGATCCAAAGATCGTCAAGGTATTTCTGGAAATGCCCGACAATATCTGGGAAGACCTGCGGAACGAAATCAATGAGCAGGCCCCGCCTTTCCCGAAGGTGTAACAGCGAACGGAGCACGGCGTTGAGCGTCGGGCACCGATCCTTGGGTAGTGATCGTTTAATCCTCACCGTCCAAACCCTGAGGTTCCAAACCCCGACCAGCGCTTCCCGAGTAGCGCCAGGCATCGTTTTAGCTTGAGCGCCTCATCCAACCGGACAAGTGAAGTCAATCCAAACGGCCCCCACCACGGTCATATTCAGCCGTGCTGGGGTGAGCAACCGGCGCTCGCCAGGATGTGCCTGTTTCGCATCTGGCGGGCACGCCGGGTTATACTTTGGCGAAGGCAGACAATTTGCGAAGCCTCGTGAACAAACTCTCAGCGTGGGCAGGAATCCTGTTCCTGACCGCTGCAATAGCACTGTTGGCCCAGACAACCGCTCCGGCCATTGCGCCCATATCCCGGCCGAATGCTGTCCCGGAGGGCACGACTTTCCTCGTCCGGCTAGAGGACAGACTGGACACCGCGGAACTGCATCCCGGCCAACATTTCAAGGTCAAGCTGGACGAGGACCTCATCGCCGCCAACGGCAAAATGATTCCCCGAGGCAAGAAGATTAAGGGTCACGTCAGTTCCGTGGAGCACGGGCTGAACGCGCGCCTGCTGCTCAGCTTCGACGAAATCGAAACCCGCCACGGATGGGTCGCGCTGATCGCCACCGTCATTGGAGTTCCCAACGAACGCGGCCTCAAGGCGCCGGACTCCGAGGGTGAAATCGAACGCAAGGGAACGAGTGCGAAGCAAACGGTCGAAGACGCGGCCGCCGGTGCAGCCCTCGGCGCCAATGCCGGCGCAGCCACGGGAGGCGCGAAAGGCGCCGGCTCCGGAGCAGCCGCCGGAGCAAGTGCGGGAGCCATGGCCAGCCTGCTTGCCAATCGCGATCTTCGTCTCGAAAAAGGGACCACCCTGGAGGTGCGTCTCGATCGCGCGCTCCAGATTCCCTCACACTGAAAACCTAGAATCGCCGCCCGGCTTCCCCGTAGAGACGCGAATTGCCGTGTCCACTATGCCCGACTAGCGAACCCTTAATCGTTGCGAACCACGACCTCACGTCGCGAGGAAACCCGGCTCGCATCCACTGTCACTTCCCGCTGGATCTCCATCTCGATCGACGTTCCCGGCTCCAGCCGCACGTCGGAGCCGCGCGTGAGCATTCCAACCGCCAGCCCAGCCACGCCTCCGATTCCCGCTCCGATGCCGGCTCCTTTCGCTCCGTTGGTTATCGCGCCAATCACCGCTCCCGTGGTTGCCGTGCCTGCGGCGGTCTCAGCTTTTTTCCCGGCGTCGCTATCCTGACGGATCGTCCCTTCGGAATCCTTCATCGACGTTTTCTCCGCGCCGGGCGTGTTTTCCACCGAGCCGCCGAGCATCACCGTATAGCCGTTGGGATAAATCATCGAGGTAAAGTGGATCAGCACCTCGGCGCGCCCCTTGACGTGCCCACCGCGCTGCACGCGCTCGACCTTTCCCTGGATGTAGGTCCCCGCCGGAATCACGACCCGCTCGTTGACCACAAAGGGAAAAGCAGTCTCCGCGTATACCGGATCTCCGTCTCTCGCCGTCTTCGTCGAAATCGCCTGCTTCAGTGTGAGTGGAACCCTCGTCCCCGCCGGAATGGTCAGGGTAGGCTTCCCGGACTCCACCGCAGGTGCCGCCGGGTCCGGGGTTAGAGACGACTGTGCGAACGCGATCCCCGCCAGCAGCACAACCCAAACCGAAGCAGCACGAATTCTCATCGAAGCCTACCTCTTCAAGATATTAGCAACACGCTTGCACGCTGAGATGCATCGATCAGAGCGCCGGTTAGCTGAGAAACTCCAGTCGCAAAAAAGTGGAGTTGTTCTTCCATTGGCCCGCCTAACCGCTGCTTTTCCGCCCCCGGTTCTCCGACACATTGCCCATGAACTGCGACTGCAGCTTTTGCGCGCAACCCTCGCCACAAACATGCATTGCGCCTTCCTGCACCGCCAGTTTTTCGTCCCAGGGCGCCAGATGCATCACCGGCAGATCATAATCGCCAAATGAGCTCCACATCACCCACCAACGGTCGCTGCCGCCTTTTAGCACCCCGCAATTGGGGCCGGCGCAGCGGTAAAACGGACTCGGAATGAGAAACAGATTTTCGGTCATGGCCAACCTGGATGTTCTGGCCATTGTAGCTGAGGAGGAGTTGCTGGTCACCAGCGTCTTGAACGGAAAGCGACTCTATGTGCCGGCCGCAGCACTGGCAGATTGCCTCGCGGTCCGCGGCGCCGTTGCTTCCTTGATCCCCGCCTGTATGGCGTAGTCCAGGTCCAGGTGTGGCACCGTAGATGCCGCCGCCGCACGATAGAACTTCAGCGCTTCTTCCGGCCGATTGAGCCGCTTCAGGCAGATGCGGGCGGCCGCCATCTGCGCCATCAGCGATTGGCGCTCTGCAGGGTAGGATTGAATCAGGTTCTCCAACTCGCTCAGGGCGCGGTCGTAGTTTGCCCGCTCCTCGAGCATCCGGCAGAGCTCAAACCAGGTCGAGGCAGGTAGTTTCTGGCCGCCCGAGTTCATAAAATCTTCGTAATCCTGCCACGCTCCATCGGGGTTCTTTGCCTTCAGGTGAAGCTCGCAGGTCTTCGCGGTGGCTTCGTGATATGCCGGCAGTTCGTTTCTGCGCCAGTAAATCTGCCGCAACTGATTCCATCCATCCATCGAGTTCGGCTTGGCCGAAACATGCTGTTGCAGCACTGCAACCGCCTCGTCCAACTGACCATGTTCCACATGCTGGTTGGCGCGCTCAATCTCCGGATCGCACTCCCAGGCCAGTTCCTTCTCGACCTTCTGGTTGACATGCGTCTCGAACCCCGAGTAGCGCAAAGCCACTGCCCCCAGTGCGCCAAACGCGAAACCTCCCACATGGGCCCAGTGCGCAACTCCGCTCGCCTTGCCAAACAGAGAACCGTAGAAGACTTCCATGAACGCCCACAGCGGCAACAACCAATATGCCGAGGCCTTAAACCGGTAGATGCGGAAGAAGAATATCCACAGCATCTCGATCTTCATCTTGGGGAAGCGAACCAGAAACGCGCCCATCAAAGCGGCGATCGCGCCGGAAGCTCCGACGCAGGGGATGATGCTCCCCGGATTTGTCCAGGCATGAAATTGCAACGCTGCCGCACCCGCAACCAGATAGAACACCGTGAACAAGGGCCGTCCCCACACGTCTTCGAGCACGAATCCCGCCAGCCACAGAAACCACATGTTCCCGATCAGGTGCAGCCATCCACCGTGCAGAAAGTTCGCTGTCAGATAAGCGATCGCGTGCGGATGCGCCGGAACAAAGGCGTACTTCTCCACCAGGGAACCCGTGGCTAGCTCGGAATACTTCGCGCCGAGCGAGTTCATTTCCGCCTGCAACGCCGCCGGATCTTCCACCAAACGGATTCTGGCGTCCCATCCGTCGATCAGATTCCGCGTTGGGCTCTGAATCTGTGCCCACTCGCTCGGATTCTCCGCTTTGAAGTCGTCCACTAACTGGCGCGCATCGGTCGACATGGTCAGTTCCGGATGCATTCCCGCCAGCAAAATGATGTGGGCCTTGGTGCTGCCCAACTCGGGCGACTGCTGATCCATCGTTCCGTGCGTGAACAAGAAGATCAGGGTGTTGAGGACGATCAACCCAATGGTCACGACGGGCCACCTTCGCGCCTCCATATTCTCGTGCCGGATCGGAATCAGCATCGTCCATTCTCCGCGCCGCCCCAGGTCACGTCTGACCTTGCAGAGCGACGGATTCTGAGCCAGCTTACAGAAAGGAGTTACAAAAAGGCAGGTAACAGGGGAATACGACTTAAGTAACCTGAAAACGCGAAAGACGCAGTTCGCTGGGAGCGGTCGGCAATCAGAGCCTGCAACCTACTTGTACAACAAATATTTTTCCCGCAGGCGCACAAATTCGTCCAGCCGCTCCTGCCAGTCCTCGGCAATCCGTCTCGGATCTTCTCCCGCACCGATCGCCTCGAACGCTGCCTGATTCACCAGCAGATCCGCCATACGCTCCAGTTTGAAGTCGTTGGGATACAGCTTGTGCAGCGCCGATGCCAGCTCGATCCCCAGCTCCGGCGAATCCAGAGTATTTCGATCCAGAACAATCAGATTCACGCCTTCACACCGTTCCCCGGCGAAGTTACTCGATGACGGGGTGAAAACAATCGGCACAAATCGCACACTCTGGATTCCGCGGGCGTTCAGGAACGCGGCCAATTCCCTGCTCTTGATCCAGGGCGCGCCCACCACTTCGAACGGCGTATCCGTCCCCCGTCCCACCGAGACATTCGTTCCTTCAACCAGCGCCACTCCGGGATAAAGCGTTGCCTCGTTCAAATCCCGCAAACTGGGCGAAGTATTCACCCACGCGAGGCCGGTCGAATCGAACCAGTCTCCGGGCTGCCAGCCTTCCATCGCAACCACATCGAGCCGCGCCCCAAGATGCCGCTCCGTATTAAACATCTTGGCCAATTCACCCAAAGTCATGCCGTGGCGCGGCGGCTCGGGAAAATAATTCGTAAAACTCTCTTGTCCGGAGTCGGAGACCGGCCCCTGCACAAACGACCCCGTAATTGGGTTCGGCCGATCGAGGATGACAACTTCAACTCCCGCCTTCGCCGCAGCCTCCAGAAAATATCCGGTCGTAGTTTCGTACGTATAGAAGCGAACGCCGGCATCCGCCAGATCGATCACCACCGCATCCAGCCGCTTCAGCACGTCCAGCGGCGGACGCCGCGCCGCGTCGCCTGCCCCGTACACGCTGTAGACCGCAATTCCGGTCGCTGCATCCTTTGCGTTCTTGATGTCGGTCGTGTCGAGTGTTCCGGTCACCCCATGTTCCGGACTGAAAATCGCATCCAGTGAAATTCCGGGCACGTTCGCCAGCACCTCAATCGTCCGGCGTCCTTCTGAATCTACGCCGGTCTGATTCGTCAGCAGTCCAATGCTTCGCGGAGCCCCACCCCTCGCCGGATGCAGCGCCGCGAACTTCGTTTCCTCAAGCACATCGATTCCCGTCTTCACCGTTCCATTCCGCACCGCCAGTTTGCGCACCGCGCTCTGCATTTCGTTGTAGCCGGTAATCGTCGCCACCCGCATCTTCTCCGCTTCGGCCGGATCGAGCGCCAGCGCCGCCGCCACGGCCGTCGCGACCTTGGTCCGAAGCGATATTGCGCTTCCCTTCTCTTTCGCTGGCAGCACGTTCATGTGCACGGCGTTCGTCAGCAGCACGATATAAGTTTTCGTCGCCGGATCGATCCACAACGAAGTCCCGGTAAATCCGGTATGCCCGTAACCGCCAACCGGCAGCAACTCTCCGCGGTTGGTGGAAAACGGAGAATCGATGTCCCAGCCAAATCCCCGCAGTGACGTTCCATTCACCGGCTGCTGCGGCGCAGTCATCTTCGCAATCGTCGCCGGAGTCAGCACGCCTCGACCGCCATCGAGCAGGGCTTGCGCAAAAAGCGCCAGATCGTCGGCGGCGGAAAATAATCCCGCGTCACCCGCCACGCCGCCCATCCGCCGAGCTGTAGGGTCATGCACCTCTCCGCGCAGCAGGCGATGATTTTCGTCTTCTTCAGTCGGAGCAATTCGCGCTTCCCACGAATGCGGAGGAACGAACCGCGATTCCTTCATACCCAGCGGCGCAAAAATATGCTTCGCCGCGTACTCATCGAGCGGCTCGCCGGAAAGCCGCTCCACCAGCGCTCCCAGCACGACGAAGTTGATGTCGCTATAAACAAATGCCGATCCTGGGGCGCGCTCCGGGGCCTCCTCAAACGCCATCCGATAAGCTGTCTCCTTGCCTTCCCACGCCTTCGTCAAATCCAGATCCGGAGCGAGCCCCGAGTAATGCACCAGCAACTCGCGGATCGTAATATCCTGCTTTCCGTTCTGTCCAAACTCGGGAAGATACTTCTCGACCGGATCGCTCATGCGGAACTTGCCCTGCTCCCAAAGCTGCATGATCGCCGTCGTTGTCGCGACCACCTTGGTCAGCGACGCACAATCGAACACCGTATCAAGTGTCATCGCCTCCCGCCGAGGTTCCAGAGCCCGGTTGCCGTAAGCCTTGCGGTACACCACCTGCCCGTCGTGGCCGACGACGAGCACCGCGCCCGGAATCTGCTGCTGGGCGATGGCGTCGTTGACGATGGCATCGAGAACGGCGAGGCGGGAATCGACTGACTGGGCTGACGAAACTACGAATAGAATAAGAACGACCGAAATAGATGCAGCAACGGCGCTTCGCAATTGGATTTTCACGGCTCACTGCGAATGTACACGAGACTAGAGAATAGACTCAAGTTATTGAATCTGGCACCTGGTCTTGAGAAGGAAGGCTTGCTATGAATGACGACACGTGCACGCCGCTGAAAGATTGCGCTTCCGCCGACTGGTACAACGCCTATGAGGACGAACGCTGCCCGCAGGGTTCCCGCGTTGAATCTGTGATCATCTCAAAGTCGGCGGCTGGCGAATGGCAAGAGCGACAGACATTGGTCCTCACAGTTTCATTGGCCAGCGCGCTTGGCACCGGCAAGATCCTGCTTATCTATAAGGGAGTTAGCAGCTATTCCCTCGATGGTTTTGGTTACGACGAAAAATCCCAGGGACTCGGCGTATGGTTGAATGATGAAGTCGGAGCAACGAAGAACAGTTTTTTGTCGCACGACGTATCCCTGACAAACGGTAAAATCCGCGTTAAGGCCGCAGATGCCGAGTATCAATGGCAGGCCTTGAAACCAGGGATATCAAGTTGACCGTCTCCCTCGCCGTGCTATAACCCGATAACGCTTCGAGAACGCCTTTGACTGCGACTCAAAATCCGCCCGCTGGCTTTTCCTTCCTGGTGCGCAATGTTGCCGCGCAGGATGATCGTTTTCAGCGCGCTTTCGGCATCCTGGAAAAAGCCATCGCCGGCCGCGCCTTCCCCGCCTGCTCGCTTGCCGTCACCTTGCGCGGAGAGCTCGTCGCCTACAAAGCCCTCGGCCGTTTCACATACGATCCGGCGTCGCCCGAAGTTAACACCGCGAGCCTCTTCGATCTCGCTTCGCTTACCAAAGTGGTGGCGACGACTGCGATGGCCATGATCCTCTACGAGCGCGGTCTGCTCGATCTCGAAGCCCCCGTCACCGCCATTGTTCCCGAATTCGCCGGCCGATTTGACGACCGATTCGTGGATGATGACCCGCGCCGCCGCGAAGTCACCGTGCGCATGCTGCTTGCGCACAGCTCCGGCCTGCCCGCCTACGAAAAGCTTTTTTTGCGCGCTCATACTCGCGAAGCGCTTCTGCAAGCCGCCTTCACCACCCCGCTTGCCGCCGCTCCCCGTGCGCGCGCCGAATACAGCGACATTGGCTTCATCATTCTCAGCGTCGCGCTCGAACGCCTGGCCGACGAATCTCTCGACGCGTTCTGCCAGCGCGAAATTTTCGGTCCGCTCGGCATGACGCAGACAACGTTCAAGCCCACGGCCGCCTTGAAAAACTCCATGCCTCCAACCGCCGACGATCGCGCCTTCCGCCACCGCATCATTCAAGGCGAGGTGCAGGACGAAAATGCAAGCGTCCTCGGCGGCGTTGCCGGACACGCCGGACTGTTCTCCACCGCCGAAGATCTAGCCATTTTTGCCCACGCCATGCTCAACGGCGGACACCCCATTTTGCGCCCCTCGACTGTCGAACTGTTTTCGCGCCGCGAATCCGTGCCTGAAGGCACATCCCGAGCGCTGGGATGGGACACGCCGTCCGCGCCTTCGCAATCCGGAAAATACTTTTCGGCCCATTCCTTCGGACACCTCGGCTACACGGGCACGTCCCTGTGGATCGACCCGGAGCGCCAACTTTCAATAGCTCTGCTAACGAACCGCACTTGGCCCGACTGCCAGAAGCAGGCGATCAAGCAAGTGCGCCCAGCATTTTATGACGCGGTGGTGGAAGCCTTGGAGAAACAAGATTGAAGCGAAAAGCCTCGAAATACGAAGCAAGCAGCATAGAACTCCGCCGCCTCGGCACCGAGAAAACAAACTGCGCCTCCGCCGATCTCGATCGCAAGTCCGCGCTCGAAATCGCGCGCATCATCAACGCGGAAGATGCCAAGGTCGCCGCGGCTGTGAAGCGCGTTCTCCCGCAAATCGCGCACGCCATCGATCTGATCGTCGCCGCGCTCTCCCAGGGCGGACGCCTCATCTACGTCGGCACCGGCACCAGTGGACGCATCGCCGCCCTCGACGCCGCTGAGTGTCCGCCTACTTTTGACGTCTCCGCGCGGATGGTTCAATTCGTCATCGCCGGCGGCCCCAAAGCGCTCACCTCAGCCGTGGAAGCCGACGAAGATTCCCGCGAACTAGGCCACAGAGCTATCGCCAAGAAGAAGCCAACCAAGAAAGATGTCGTCATCGGCATTGCCGCCAGCGGGCGCACTCCCTTCACCATCGCGGCGATCCAATATGCGCGCGCAAACGGCGCAAAAACTGTTGCCGTTGTCTGCAACCGGAAGTCCCCGCTCGGCAAAGCCGCACACGTAGCCATCGTTGCGGAGGTCGGTGCGGAAGTGGTCGCGGGCTCCACCCGGATGAAAGCCGGCACGGCGCAGAAGATGATCCTGAACATGCTCACGACGGGCGCTATGACACGTCTTGGTTACGTTTACGGCAACCTGATGGTCAACGTCAGTCCGAAGAACGAGAAGTTAGTCGAACGCGGAGTGGGCATCCTGGAAGAAGCCGCCGGACTCGACCGGCGGGCAGCGCGCAAGTTCCTCGCCGCTGCCGGGGGTCGCGTCCCCGTTGCGCTGGTGATGGCCAAAGCGGGAGTCAACCGCGCCAAGGCCGTCGCTGCCCTGAGAGAATCGCAAGCCCAAGTGCGCAGAGCGATAACCCTGGCAAAAATGCTCTGAACTCCTGCCACGCGCTTTTCCCTGGGAACCCCTGTGTTCCCTGTGGTCAGGCTTTTTCGCCGTTACAATCTAAACTCCACAGGACATTTCGAACCGCCGCCGTCCTGCAATCGTAGTTAGAATGAGAGCGGCGCTTCAGTTTTCCAGGAACCACTAAGCTATGGATAAGCTCGTAATCCGCGGCGGCAACCCGCTGCTCGGCACCGTCCGAATCAGTGGCGCGAAGAACGCCGCTCTCCCCTGCATGGCCGCTGCCTTGCTCACCGACGAACCGGTGATTCTCGAAAACATTCCGCAGGTGCGCGACATCGAAACTACGCGCAAACTGCTCGCCGCCATGGGCGCGGAAGTTGAACTCGGCTACGGACGCGCCCATCATCGCACTACGATTTGCGCGCGCACGCTCGCCGCTCCCGAAGCGTCGTATGAATTGGTGAAGACGATGCGCGCCTCTACGCTCGTGCTGGGGCCGCTGGTCGCCCGCTGCGGCCGCGCCCGCGTCTCTCTGCCCGGCGGATGCGCCATCGGCGCTCGCCCTATCGACCTGCACATCAAGGGGCTGGAGCGGCTGGGCGCGAAGATCACGCAAGAGCACGGCTATGTGGAGGCCGTCGTTGATCCTCTCAAAGGCGGCCGTCTTCGTGGCGCTGAAGTTGTCTTCGACCGAATTACCGTCACCGGCACCGAAGACCTTCTGATGGCCGCGACGCTGGCCGATGGCGAGACGGTCATGCAGAACTGCGCCCGCGAACCCGAAGTCGCGGACCTCGCCGCGCTGCTCAACGCCATGGGCGCGAAGATTCAAGGCGCGGGCACGTCCACCATCCGCGTGAAGGGCGTCGCCAAGCTGCGCGGCGCGCGACACCGCATCATTCCCGACCGCATCGAAGCCGGAACCTTCATCATCGCGGGAGCCCTCACCGGCGGAGACGTCAACGTCGCGGGGTGCGATCCCGCGCACCTCACCGGCATCCTGCAGAAGCTCGCGGAAACCGGCGTCAAAACTACCGTGAAAGCCGATTCTGTCCGGGTCATGGGCGATCAGCCGCTGGAAGCCGCCGACATGAATACCGAAGAATACCCCGGCTTCCCCACCGACATGCAGGCGCAATACATGGCGCTCACCACGCAGGCTGCGGGCACGTCGATCGTCACGGAAAACATTTTTGAGAACCGCTTCATGCACGCGCAAGAGCTTGTGCGCATGGGCGCCAACATCAAGATCGAAGGCCGCCGAGCGATCGTGCGCGGTGGAACTCCGCTGAGCGCCGCCGCCGTCCTCGCCTCGGACCTGCGCGCCTCGGCCTCGCTCGTGCTCGCCGCCCTGGTCGCCGACGGCGAGACCATCATCGACCGCGTCTATCATTTGGATCGCGGCTACGAGCACATCGAAGAGAAACTAAAAGCCCTGGGCGCGGAAGTCCGCCGCGTCGGTGACATATTCCCTAAACGAGCCGTTGCCCCCTTGGGCGGGTAGCCGCCGGTTTTCCGCTGCTGCCGGAGGTAACGATAGTAACCTCCCTGTGCAAGACAAGGAAAAGCCCCCGGTCCCGATATGTTGACTTAGTATCTGCTCCTTGCCGCCCCAATATCGCTGCTCAGCTCTTTGCCGCGTACCTCCTTACTCGCCTTGTGACTCACAACCCTGCCGCTGTCCTTCATGGGTGACTTTCGTAATCCTGCCCCAGCGGTGCACGTATGCGATAACTGAGCTGCGGCCGAGATTTTGACGAGGAAGCAACAGGCTAAGAAGCGCCGGCGCACGCACGGCTACGCGCCAAGGACCCAGTTATGAAGGTTGTCGTTCTGTGCGGTGGATTAGGCACCCGTCTCCGGGAAGAAACCGAATTTCGTCCCAAACCGATGGTTGAGATCGGGGGCCGTCCGATTCTCTGGCACATCATGAAGACTTATGCCCACTATGGAATCCGTGAATTCGTCCTCTGCCTCGGTTATCGCGGCAACATGATCAAGGATTACTTCTTGAACTACGAGGCGATGAATAACGACTTTGCCATCTGCCTCGGGCGTAACTCCAAGATCGAGTACAAGAACGGCCATCACGAACAAGACTTTCAGGTCACGCTTGCCGATACCGGGCTAAACACCATGACGGGCGGGCGGGTGAAGAAGATCGAGAAGTATGTCGGTGAAGATCTCTTCATGTTGACCTACGGCGACGGGGTAGGTGATGTGAACATCCCCGAACTGCTGGAGTTCCACAAGAGCCATGGCAAGCTGGCCACGGTCACGACCATCACTCCGAGTTCGCGCTTCGGAGTTATCGAGGCGAACTCAATAGGCCGGGTAACAAATTTCAAAGAGAAACCGAAAACCAGCGGCCGTGCCAGCGCGGGCTTCTTCGTGCTCGATCGCCGGGTATTCGATTATCTCGGCGGTGACGACTGCATCTTCGAACGGGAACCGCTGGAGCGGTTGGCCAATGAGGGGCAACTCATGGCATATCCCCACGACGGCTTTTTCTACGCGATGGATACCTACCGCGAATACGAATACTTGAACCAATTGTGGAACGCGAAGCAGGCGCCATGGAAGGTTTGGCAGGAATGATGAACGGTTTCTGGCGCGACCGCGCGGTCTTTATCACCGGCGCCACCGGACTGGTGGGCGGCTGGCTGACCAAGCACCTGCTGGAGCAGGGCGCGTCGGTTACGGCGCTGGTACGGGACTGGGTTCCCGCCAGCGAATTCGTGCGCCAGCGACTGGCCGAGCGCGTCAATGTAGTCCGCGGAGGGCTGAGCAGTCCTACCCTGCTGGAACGAGTGCTGGGCGAATACGAGATCGAGGTCGTCTTCCATCTCGCAGCCCAGACCATCGTGGGGATCGCAAACCGCAATCCGCTCTCGACTTTTGAAAGCAACATACGCGGAACGTGGAATGTGCTGGAGGCTTGCCGGCGTTCGCCTTTGGTGAAGTCGGTCGTCGTTGCATCGTCGGATAAGGCTTATGGCGACCAGACCGTACTTCCTTATAAGGAAGATATGCCATTGCAGGGGAAACATCCCTACGACGTTAGTAAGTCGTGCTCGGACCTGATTGCACAGACCTACGCGCACACCTTTGGCGTCCCGCTGGCGATCACGCGCTGCGGCAATTTTTACGGTGGCGGCGACCTCAACTGGAACCGCGTGGTGCCCGGCACCATCCGCTCTGTAATTCGCGGCGAGCGGCCCATTATCCGCTCGGACGGCAAGTACGTGCGCGATTACTTCTACGTGGAAGACGGCGCGGCGGCCTACATGCTCCTTGCGGAGCGGCTTATTCGCGATCCGAAGCTAAGCAGCGTTGCTTATAACTTTTCGAATGAAGCGCAGATCAGCGTGCTCGAGATGGTGAACGCGATCCTGGCGAAAATGGGTTCGAAGTTAAAGCCCGAGATCCAGAATCAGGCGTCGAATGAGATCCGCCATCAGTTCCTGAGCGCCGAGCGAGCGCGCACGGAATTGAACTGGAAGCCGTTATTCACGCTGGATGAAGGTCTGGAGAAAACGATCGCGTGGTACCAGGAGGCGCTGAAGTAATGCCACGAGCCGACGAGTTGCGCGACCGGATCCGCGAGATGGTGGGCGAATATTACCGGGAAGCCTTTCCCGCGAGTTCATTCGTGCCGGGATCGTCGCGTGTACCCGTCTCCGGCCGCGTCTTTGACGAACAGGAACTCGAACTGCTCGTGGATTCGTCGCTCGATTTCTGGCTGACAACCGGACGCTTTGCCGAGCAGTTCGAGCGCGAGTTTGCACAATTCGCCGGCGTGCGTGAGGCGATGCTGGTGAACTCGGGTTCCTCGGCGAATCTGCTGGCGGTCACGGCGTTGACTTCGGAGAACCTGGGTGAACGACAGCTAAAGCCCGGGGATGAGGTCATCACCCTGGCCGCGGGTTTTCCCACCACGGTCAATCCGATTGTGCAGAACGGGCTGGTACCCGTATTCGTCGACGTTCACATTCCAACTTTCAACGTGGATGTCAGTTATCTCGACGCGGCTCTATCGGATCGTACTCGCGCCGTCATCTTCGCGCACACGCTGGGCAATCCGTTCGATCTGGACGCCATAACGTCCTTTGCAAAACAATACGGCCTGTGGCTGATCGAAGACTGCTGCGACGCGCTCGGCGCCACTTATCGCGGACAGAAAGTCGGAACCTTCGGCGATCTCGCCACCTTCAGCTTCTATCCGGCGCACCACATCACCATGGGCGAAGGCGGTTGCGTGTCGACGAACCAGCCGCGGTTGCGCACGCTCGTGGAATCGTTCCGGGACTGGGGCCGCGATTGCTGGTGCGCTCCCGGCAAAGAAAACACCTGTGGTAAGCGCTTCGATTGGCGGCTGGGGGCCTTGCCGCACGGCTACGACCACAAGTACATCTATTCGCACATCGGTTACAACCTGAAAGCGACGGACATGCAAGCCGCAGTGGGTGTCGCACAGCTAAAGAAGCTGCCGGCCTTCATCGCGGCCCGAAAAAAGAATTACGCGGCGCTGCGGGAAGGTCTGGCCGGCACGCAGAACCATTTCGTGCTTCCTGAGGCGACGCCGAATTCAGATCCGAGCTGGTTTGGGTTTCCCCTGATGGTCCGCGAGGACGCGCCCTTTTCGCGTAAGAACGTAGTTCAGTATCTCGATTCGAAGAAGATCCAAACCCGGCAACTGTTCGGTGGCAATCTCCTGCGCCAACCGGCCTATAAGAACATTCGTCATCGCGTGATCGGCGATCTGAAGAACAGCGATCGCGTGATGAGCCAGGCCTTTTGGATCGGAGTCTACCCGGGGCTGACGGAGGAAATGATCGAGTACATGTCGGAGACTTTAGGTTCGATGGCATCGAAGGGAGTGCACGCCAATGCAGCACGAAACTGACAACAGATGCGCAGCCAACAACACGCAAGTCCGATTGGGCTCCAAGGTGGTCGGAACGGGACAGCCTTGCTACGTCATCGCTGAAATCGGAATTAACCACAATGGCGACATCGATCTTGCCAAACAACTGATCAACGTCGCGGTGGGCGCCGGTTGCAGCGCGGTCAAGTTCCAGAAGCGGACAATCGACGTCGTCTACTCTGCCGAGGAATTGGCGAAACCGCGAGAAACTCCATTCGGCCCGACTAATGGCGACTTGAAGCGCGGGCTAGAGTTCGGGCTCGAAGAATACAAGGAAATCGACCGCTATTGCAGAGAAGTGAAAGTCGATTGGTTCGCTTCCTGTTGGGATGAAGGGTCGGTTGATTTCATCGCGCAGTTCGATGTCCCCTGCTTCAAGATCGCCTCGGCTTCTTTGACCGATGACAATCTGTTACGGCACACGCGGGCGGTCGGAAAGCCAATTCTTCTGTCAACCGGCATGAGCACGCTGGACCAGATCGACCACGCCCTCGAAATCCTGGGCAAGAAAGACTTAGTCCTGCTGCAGGCATGCAGCACTTATCCAGCGTATTACGAGGAACTGAATCTGCGAGTTATCGACACGCTGATCGAGCGCTACGGAGTGCCGGTCGGTTATTCCGGCCACGAGACGGGTTTACCTTCGAGCGTGGCGGCAAGGGTTCTGGGAGCCTGCATCATCGAGCGGCATATCACCCTGGACCGTTCGATGTGGGGTTCGGATCACGCTGCGTCCCTCGAGCCCAACGGAATCACGCGCCTGGTCCGCGACATTCGTTTGATCGAGAAGTCGATGGGGGATGGAGTCAAGCGCGTGCTCGAGCGCGAGCAGCCGATCATCAACAAATTGCGCCGGGTGCGGGCCGCGCATGCATAGGATCAAGGCCATAGCGATGGACGTGGATGGCGTACTCACCGACGGCGGGGTGTGGTGGGGACCGAACGGCGAAGAGTGGAAACGATTTTGCTTTGCCGACATTATGGGACTCTCGCTGGCGCGCAAGGCTGGATTCGTGCTGGCCTTGATCTCCGGAGAGGACAGTCCTTTAGTCCATCGGCTGGCAACGAAGATGCAAATCAAGGATGTTGCGCTGAATTGCAAGGAGAAGGCTGCCGCGTTGACTGCATTCGTCAAGCGGCACAATCTCGCGCTTGAGGAAGTGTGCTTCATGGGCGACGACGTGAACGACATTCCGGCTCTGGAAATCGCCGGCCTTTCCGCCGCGCCGTCCAACGCGCAAGCGGCGGTGCTTGCCAAATGCAAATTGGTCACGAAAGCTTGCGGCGGCAATGGCGCGGTCCGCGAATTGGTGAACCACCTGCTGGCCGGCCAGCACCGGGTAGCGGCAGCAGCATCGACAAGTTGATATCTGATGAAACTCTCTAATTACGTCATCGAACCCGGCGGGACTAATGTCATCAGCGGCCTTGCGCTGGCCGAATCTCGCAACATGGCTAGGGAGCTGAATCGGTGATGCGGATACTCATTACCGGAAGCTCGGGGTTCATTGGCAAGAACCTAGTGGAGGCCTTTGCCGGCCGCTACGAGATCCGAGCTCCGGCTTCGACGGAGTTGGACCTGCGGGAAGAAAACTCTGTCCGGCAGTATCTGGAAAGAAACCTATTTGATGTGATTGTCCACACGGCGACCACCCGTTCTAACCGCCGATTGGGCGCTCCCTCGGATATGCTCGATCGCAATTGCCGAATGTTCTTTAACCTCGCCCGAAATCAACGTCTATTCGGCAAGATGATCTGTTTCGGCTCCGGCGCCGAATACGATCGGCGCGGACTGCCCCCGCGGGTCTCTGAGGACTACTTCGACACTTGCGTGCCCACCGACGCTTACGGATTTTCCAAATACATCTGCGCGAAATATGTTGAAGAACACCCCAAGATCGTCAATCTCCGCTTGTTTGGAGTATTCGGGAAATACGAGGCGTGGGATGTGCGATTCATCTCCAATGCCTGCGCCCGCGTAATCCATGGCCTGCCGATTGTGATTCGGCAAAATGCCGTCTTTGACTATCTTTATGTCCAGGATCTGGCGAAGATCACGGAATGGTTCATCGCGAACACGCCGCAACAACCCGCGTACAACGTGTGCACGGGCAAGGGATGGGAACTCCGGGAACTTGCCGGGATCGTGGCGGCGGTTTCCGGACGGAAACCGGAGATACAGTTGCTGAATCCCGGGATGGGAGCGGAGTACACGGGCGACAATTCCCGCCTAATAAGAGAAATGCCAGCGTTTCAATTCGAACCCATGCAACGGGCGATTGCAGCGCTCTACGGCTGGTATGAAGAGAATCGAAATGCCATCGATCCGGCGCGGTTGCGCCACGACGGCTGAAATCAGGAGAGTCCATTGAGCGCTACCGGGATTGCTACTTCCGCAACGCAGCTGGATGAGTTCTTCGCGAGTGTTCACGCCGAACATCGCGAGCAGATGATGGCGCGGGAACGGAACACGTTCGATCGCTTAACCTCTCCCTTTAGCCGCTCTATCGTACTTTTCGGCGCCGGCCATCTGGGGAAGTACATCGCCACCGGACTGGAGAAAACAGGTATTCGCATACGGGCGTTCGCGGACAACAACCCTAAGCTGTGGGGGAGCGACGTTCGCGGCTTCCCAGTCTTGAAACCGGAAGACGCGGTTCGGAAATATGGCGCCGATTCGAGCTTCGTGGTCACCATCTATCACGGTTCGGCGGCGCGGAAACAACTGCGCGAAATGGGATGCAAGATTGTGGTTCCGTTTGTTCCGCTGTGCTGGAAATATGGGGAGATTTTCATTCCCGAGAGCGGACTCGATTACCCTCACTTTATCCGCGATAACGAAAAAGACATCCGCCATTGCTTCCGTCTCTTCGCGGACGATGCATCGCGAAGGGAATTCGTGGAGCAACTGAGATTCCGTTACTGGCTCGACTCCGAGAGCATGTCCCCTTCGAAGCTGGCGAAGCAGACATATTTCCTTGTACCGGCTCACAAGGATGAAGTCTTCGCGGACTGCGGAGCCCTGGACGGTGACAGCATCCGGGCGTTCATCGATCACAGTGGGGGACACTTCGAGCATGTGATCGGGTTCGAGCCGGATCCCAACAGCAACAAACTGCTGGTGAGCTATCTTGCGAGCTTGCCCGAGCCGATGCGATCGCACGCGACGGCTTTTCCATATGCCGTCGGCAGCCGGAACGAATGGGTCGAATTCAATGTTACGAGTTCGGCGGCTTCAAAAATGTCGACCGGCGGATCGGCCAAGGTCGAGTGCCGCAAGCTCGACGACGTTCCGTGGCCGATCTCTCCAACCTATATCAAGATGGATATCGAGGGTGCGGAACCCGAAGCGCTGGCTGGAGGCAGGCAGTTACTGGCCACCAAGCTTCCGGTGTTGGCGGTATGTGTCTATCACCGCAGCCAGCACTTATGGGAGATTCCGAGTCATATGCATTCGATCTCGGACAGCTATGACATTTTTCTCCGTCGCTACGCCGAGGATTGCTGGGAACTGGTGTGTTATGCAGTGCCGCGCAAACGAGTGCAGACGAACGGAATTCTGCACTGAGGCCATATGAAGAAAACTATTTCCATCCTGACCCCATGCTTTAATGAAGAAGAAAACGTGCGGGAAGTTTACGAGCGCGTCCGCGCGGTCATGAGTTCTCTCGCAAGTTACGACTACGAACACCTTTTCATTGACAACGCATCCACCGACAATACTTTTGCCATCCTGAAGCTCATCGCGTCCTTTGACGAAAACGTAAAGGTCATCCGAAATGCGCGGAACTTCGGCCCCATACGCTCCCCAATGCACGCCCTTTACCAAACGTCCGGAGACGCAGTGATCGGGATCGTTGCCGATCTGCAAGATCCTCCGGAGATGATCGTTGACCTGGTTCGACAGTGGGAACTGGGCTTTCCGATCGTCATCACGGTCAAACAGTCGACCGATGAAAACGGCTTGATGTTCTGGGTCCGCAAGAGCTACTACAAACTGGTGAACCGGCTGTCCGGAATCGAAACCTACGAGAACTTTACCGGGTTCGGTTTGTATGACCGCAGGGTTGTCGAGTTGATTAAAGAGTTCAACGACCCCTATCCCTATTTTCGGGGCATTATTGCGGAGATTGGACTGCCTCACGCCGAGATTCGTTTTCACCAGCCCCTGCGGAAGCGCGGCATTACCAAAAATAATTTTTATGATCTATACGACATGGCGATGCTTGGGATCACCAATCTTTCCAAAGTCCCACTGCGCATGTTGACACTGAGTGGCTTTGTGGGAGCGGCGATTTCGGTTTTTGCGGGGTTCGCGTACCTCCTCTACAAGTTGTTGTTCTGGAGCAACTTCTCGCTGGGCATCGCACCGCTCGTGATTGGGATGTTCTTGATGGGATCGCTGCAATTAGTTTTCGTCGGAATCATTGGCGAGTACATCGGACAAATCCACACTCTCGTGCAGCGGCGGCCTCTGGTCGTTGAACAGGAGCGTCTCAACTTCGAGCACGCTCCGGGCAAGCCCATGGTGGAATCGCCCTTTGGCAAAGAAGCCCAACCCGTCTAGTTGATTTGTGGCGATTGGAATGAGAATTTTTTGTGTCCGAGAAATCCCAGGACAGCATTCAGGCCGGTAAGAGCTGCGCCTGCGATGTAAGGGGCAGCGGCGTCAAATCTGGTAGAGTGGCGCAGCGCATAGACAAAGACTGGCAGCAGGACTATCCCCATCCCAACTCCTCCGCTGTAGACCAGCACACAACGAACCCACTCGCGCAAGTAATTCCCCTTAGTCTTAAAAATGAACCACTTATACGCGAGGAAGGCAACCGTAATACTTACCAGGCTGGCCAACACGCTCGCCAGCATGTAGGCGTATGGGATGTGCGGCGTGAGCAGGGCGGTGAGGGCCGCGTACATCGCATAGCCGAACAGAATGTTCCAGACCCCAACCAGAATGTAGCGGCCGAATTGAGCCGGCGGTATGTGTCGCGTGAAGCGTCCAAGAAGGCCAGTCTGCTGAAGTTTTTCGGGCACCGTTTAGTCTCCGAAGAGTTTCGCCTTGACGATTTCCGCGAGAAGGTGCCCGGTGAGGATGGGAGCTTCCTCCGAGCATTTGACCCGAATGTTCAGTTGACGAGTGGACATGCCGCTTTGTGGCAGTTTAGCACGATTATCGAACTGTTCCTTGATTGCTGGAATCGAACTCGGCATTCCACAGAAAACGGCCCTGTCATCGTCGTACTCTTTCCAAGTTCCGCATCGCCCCCGGAGAAAGAAAAACTGTCTGCATTACTCATGTCACTATCTCCTCTTACCTATCCCATCTACAATCGGACCCGAGTGAGCTCATGAATGGAGAAAGAGTGTTGGAACAGAGTCTGTCGATCGCGCGATCGGGATTGCTCCACGAATTCTGTCCCCTCTGCCAAAGCGATGCACTGAAGCATCGCTGGCAGGTCAACGGCTACACCATTGTCCGTTGCGGGGGCTGTTCCCTCGTGTTCGTCCAGAACATCCCGAGCCGCGAAGAGTTGGCCGCTTACTACGCTGCCGGCGGAGACCCGGTGTACTCGGATGACAACCGTGAGTGTCTGGATTACTACTACAATCAGTTGCGCAAGCGGATCGAAGCCAGGGTTCCCCGACCGGGGAGGATTTTCGACGTGGGCTGCTCCGGAGGCTGGTTTCTGGAAGCCATGAAGGGCTGGGAGTGCTACGGCTGCGAAATCGTACCGGCGGATGCCGAGATCGCCCGGCGGCAGTTCGGCGAGCGGATCTTCAGGGGCGCGCTGGAGGACTACCCGGCAGCGGATAACTACTTCGACGTAATCGCGCTGCAGGACGTTTTCGACCATTGCCCGGAGCCTCTCCCAGTGCTGGCGAAGTGCCGGCGGATGCTGAAAGAAGGGGGCCTGCTGGTCATCAAGGTGCATAACATTTCCTGCCTGTATGCTCGGCTCACAGGGGCCGGGTTCTACGCGATCATCCCGCCATCCCACCTCTTCTACTATGATCGGCGAACCCTGACACTGGCGGCATCGAAGTCCGGATTTGAGGTCGTGGAGACGAAATTCATCGCACATCTGCTGCGTTTAAGCACGGTGTTTATGAGACTTTCGCGCGGGGACAAGAAGTCTCTGTTTTATCGGATCTACCTGGCCCTGGCGAACCGCTCCGTGGGAAAGATCAAAATCAGGAAAAACCTGCACGATATCATCACGCTTTTCGCCGTCAAACGAGGTGAGTAGCTCGGACAAGCGGCCGCCGGCGCTTAGACCGCAGGTTCCCTTACTGCTTCCAAAATACCTCGAAGATGCCGAAGCGCGTGCTATGGGGAAATCTCTTCATCACCTCGGCCTTCACCTCCGGCCTTATCACCGCCCCAGAAAAAAACGGCGCATCGTTGATGACCACCAGATTCACAGTATCCGACTGCACCGCCTTCAGAATTCCCTCTGCTGACGCGCCCCCATCGTCGTAGGTAACACCCTTAAGCCCGGAAAGAAAGTACAACTCTGGACAATTATTCCCCGCAAACATCAATCCGTTCGGACTGTGCTCTCGCAAGAAACGGGATAAATCATCGAAGAACGCGGCGCCTTCGATCTTCAACCCGCCTGCCCGCGGCTCCTGCATCGTCTCCATGTGCCCGACTGGGTATGTAAGTTCGTAAATGTAGCGCGGAACGAGGCTGACCACCCCAAACACCAGATACAGCCCCACCACCGCCGCCAGGGCATAGGTTCCGCGCTGCGTTTTGCCCGTGGAGACGATCGCCACCAGCGCCAGCAGAGTTAGCGGCACCGCATAACTGAGATAGATCGGAGCGGCAAACGGAAACTGCACCAGAGTGCAGGTCGCCGCCAGCGAGATCAGCAGCACCACCTGCTGGCGCTCGACTTTCGTCCCCACGTCCGGTTTCCTTCGGGCCCAAACCACCACTGCCCCTAGCAGCACCACAATCGGGGTCAGCATCGCCGCCGAACACCACATCCCCCAAAGAATCTGAAACGACTGCGTCGCCCTCACCGCAATCGCTACCGCTCCCAGGCCGAGGGCTGCCCCAACCGCCTTCCCTTGGAACTTGTCCCAATACATGGCCGCCGCCAGAACTCCCACCAGGGGCAGTACAAACATTACTTTCTCGATTCCAATCGGACGAATCATGCCTAGGTCAACCACCCGCGAGGTGGCGCTCGAACTCACACCAACCAGGAACTTCCAAATCGATCCCGAGCGCGCATACGGCAACAGAAAAACCATCACCGGTGCCACCAATCCGGAGAGAAACGGAAGCAGCACCCGAAATATCGTTCTGAATCGCTGCCTGGTTCTCGCCCGCACGCTCGGTTCTCCGAGCAGGATCAGCCCCACCACCACGGCGGAGGGCAGCACGAAGTGGTACAACTCAGCTGGCGCCAGCCGCGCGCGCAACATATCGACCAGTGTTGCCAGGAACAGCAGCAGCGCGCCCACACTGAACAAACGATAGAGCCACCTGTTCTTCGAAGTCTGCCCCTCCGCAAGTTCCTTTGCACTCTGTTCCGCATTCTCGCTCTGTTCCAGAAAAGCAAGAAACAGCAGCACCCCGGCGATGTAGTACGCTCCGATCACCTTGATCAGGATCGACACTCCGCCGCATACGCCCGCCACAAACAGCCATCGTCGCGTCCGCACTTCCAGGTAGCGCAGCAGTGCCGCCGCCCCAAAGGTTGCGAAGAACAGGTTGTACCAGGAAGGCATTGCCGCCGGATAATTCGGATAACTCCACGCCACTGCCAGCAGCGTGATCGCTGCCGCCCCAAGCGCCGAAGTAAAACGCAGCGCAATGTAGTAAACCGCCGGGAGCCACGCCAGAAAAAACAGAAACACGCAGATGCGCAGCGACATCAGATTCAAGCCGAACGCTCGAAACGCCAAGGCATGAATGAAGCTCAGACCGCCGGTGTAGATTTCTCCAAAATCGCGATGCGGAAGTTGCCCGTGCAGTACTCGCAGCGCGCTCTGGGCCAGAGTCCCGTCGTCGGCTGGAACCCAACCGCTGCCGATGCGGACGCCCACATAAACTGCCGCGACCGCCCAAACCGCAACCAGCACCAGCAAGCGAACCCGCCAACTTTGGGCGACGGTCGCCGCCAGGTTGCTCTTGCTGGCCTTTTCCCCTTCCTCGGCATCCTGTTCTCGAATCATCATCTCCACGTTCAATGCCGATTCAGTCTGTTTCTCTGATTCGGCGGAGCTCTTGTCCATCCCGTCCGTCACTTCGCCTCCAGCGCCGTCAGCCGCATCTTGGCTTCCGTGCTGTCCTGGTTCAGTTGCAACGCCCACTGATACTCCGCCCGCGCCGCTGGCATATTCCCGCTCGCCTCAAGCGACACTGCGAGCCAATAGTGATAATCCCAAACCTTTGGATCCATGGTTACTGCCAGCAGGAGGTAGGGTTGTGCCTCCGCGTTCCGCCCCTCCTCCAGAAGCGCGCGCCCCAGGTAGTGTTTCGGCGCCGCCTGCTCGGGAACCACTTCGATCGCGTGCGTCAGCAAACCCTCCGCCTCCTTATACTCCCCGGCCATCAAGTGAATGTTTCCGCAGTTGTAAAGCGCCGAATAAAGACTGGGCTCCTTCGCCAGAATCTGATTGCACAGGGCAAACGCCTGCCCGAAATCCCCCAGGCGCCCGTACAACCCGGCAACCGCGGCCATGCCGGTCTCGGACTTCGCGTAATCCGGATCGGTGATCAT
>Ga0326728_10008563_pt1 | contig 25318 bp, 19 predicted proteins | sample MB3enrmetagenome_FD_207602 | JGI IMG/M metagenome (GOLD analysis project Ga0326728, IMG submission 207602) | Lab enriched peat soil microbial communities from McLean, Ithaca, NY, United States - MB31MN | ecosystem: Environmental > Terrestrial > Soil > Wetlands > Peat | place: USA: New York... | reverse complement strand
CTCGACGTTCCACACCCTCACCGACCACTGGACGAACCGGTCGAGATCGTGGTCGAGGACGTGCTTCATCCAGGCGGGGAAGACCACCGCCAGCCCGGCGCCGTGCGCGACGTCGTAGATGCCGGAGATTTCATGCTCGATGTCGTGCGATCCCCAGTCGCCGACGCGGCCGGTGTTGAGCAGGTTGTTGTGGGCGATCGTCCCCGCCCACATCAGCTCGGCCCAGGCGTCGTAGTCGGTCGGCCGCGCCAGCACCTTGGGCGCCTGCGCGATCACCGTCTTCATCGTCGCTTCGAGCATCCGGTCGATGAAGCCGACGTTGCGCGTGTTGGTGAAATAGCGCTCCATCAGATGCGACATGATGTCGGCCGAGCCGCACGCCGCCTGGAATGCCGGCAGGGTGAAAGCCAGTTCGGGATTGAGCACGGAGAACTTCGGATAGAGGAGCTCGGAATTGAAGCCGCGTTTGATCCAGCCGTCCTCGTTGGTCACCACCGACCCGGTCGAAGATTCGCTGCCGGCGGCCGGGATCGTCAGGACCGTCCCGACCGGCAGCGCGCGCGCCAGCACGCGCTTGCCGGCGAAATAGTCCCACACCTCGCAGTCATTGGCGGCACCCATGGCGATCGCCTTGGCCGAATCGATGGCGCTGCCGCCGCCGACCGCCAGCACGAAATCGAGACCGCGCTCGCGACAAAGCTTCACCCCCTCGTGCACGAGGCCGAGGCGCGGGTTCGGCTTGACGCCGCCGAGCTCGACCCATTCGACGCCGGCGCGCTTCAAGGATGCGGTCACGCGATCGTAGAGCCCGGACGCCTTGATCGAGCCGCCGCCGAAATGCAGCAGAATCTGGCGCGAAGCGCGCGCGACTTCGGCGCCGACCTCGTTCTCCATGCCGCGGCCAAACAGGATCTTGGTCGGGTTGTGGAAGGTGAAATTGTCCATCGCTTTTCTCCTTGAGGCTGGGTTGGGCGCGTTAATACGCTTGCGCGACCGCTTGGTCACGACAAACGAGCCAAATGCGCCGCAGGTTCTGCGCTGACGTTTCGCTGAAGACGCGGAGGAGGCCGGCGATCAGGCCCGCCGGCGGAGGGCAGTCGGCGCCTGGACGGCCCCTTAACCGCTTCGCGCCTGCGCCCCCACGGCGGAGACCCGTTCCAGCGCCAGCAGCAGCGCCAGGGTGACGGCGACGAGGATCATGGTCAGCGCCGCGCCGGAGAAGATGTCGCCGCGGTCGGTGAGGCCGAAGATGGCGACCGGCAGCGTCACCCAGCCGGGCGGATAGACCATGACGGTGGCGCCGAGCTCGCCCATCGACAGCGCGAAGCTCAGCCCGAATGCGGCGAACAGATAGGGCGCGACCAGCGGCAGGGTGACGCGGCGCAGCCGGTAGAACGGTCGTGCGCCGAGCGAGGAGGCGACCTCCTCGTAATCGGGCGACACCCGCGCCAGGCCGGCCGAGACGTTGCCGAACGAGAAGGCCGAGATCAGCACGAAATGGGCGATGAAGACGATCGCCATCGTGCCGTTGAGCAGCAGCGGCCGCTGGCTGAAGGCGACGAGCAGGCCGAGGCCGACCGACACGGACGGCACGGCGCTGGGAACGAAGAACAGCACGCCGAGCGTCTGCGCCGCGGCGCCGCCTTGGGCGCGTAGCGCCAGCGCCGCCCAGGCGCCGCTGATCAGCGCCAGCAGGCTGGCGACGACGCCGGTCGCGAGGCTGGCGGTAACCGCTTCGCCCGAGGCGCCGCCGCCCGCTTGGGCGTAATGTTCGAAGGTGAAGCTGCTCGGCAGTACGCCGTTCCACTGGCCGGCGAAGCTCGCGGCGAGAATCACGGCGAGCGGCGCGAGGAAGACGACGCCCACCAGTAGCGCCGCGAAGGTCCACACCGCCAGCTTGCCCGAGCGCGACCAGACGAGCATCTCACGCCCCCAGCCGCCGCGCCGCGGCGCGGTAAAGTCCAAACAGGCCGAGCGACAGCGCGACGTTGATCATCGCGATCACGCATGCGGCCTGGTAGTCGGATTCCTGGATCGCCTTGTCGTAGATCAGCAGCGGCAGGGTGATCACGCCCTTGGCGCCGATGAACAGGACGATGCCGAATTCGTTGACGGTGAGCAGCAGGCACAGGCTGCCGCCGGCGATCGCCGCCGGCAACGCGGCGGGCAGGATGACCTGACGCACGATCCGCCACGACCGCGCGCCGAGCAGGCTCGCGACCTCGATCTGACCGCGGTCGACCAGTGAGAAGGCGGCGAGCAGCGGCCTCAATACGAAGGGCGAATAGACCGTCATTTCGGCGAGAATCACGCCCCAGGCGGAATAGAGGAAATGGACCGGCGGATCGCCGAGATGGAATGCCTGCGTCAGCGCGCCGTTGAGCACGCCGGCCGAGCCGTAGAGAAAGGTGAAGGCGAGCGTCGCCAGGAACGTCGGCAGGGCGATGAACGTGTCGATCAGCCGGGCGACGAAGGTCGCGCCGGGGAACGGGACGAAGGCGATGATCAGCGCCAAAGTCAGGCCGAGCGCGAGGCTGCCGGCGGTCGCGGCGAGCGCGATCTCGGCAGTGTTGATCAGCGCGTTGAGGAAGGCTCGCGAACCCAGCGTCGCCCAGGCGGCGGCGAAGTTCAGCGCGTCGTTCGCGTCGTAGACGGCGGCGTGGGCGATCAGCGTCAACGGATAGAGGAACAGGACCGCGAGCGCGATCAGCGGCGGCGCGACCCACAGGGCGCCGAGATCGACCCTCGTTCCGCGCGGCGAAGCCGCCGCGTCAGACATCCGCTTCCTCGGCGATCAGGCTCGCGTCGTCCGGCGAGAAGAACATGTCCAGCCGTTCGCCGCGGGTCGGCGTCGTCGGCAGCTTGGTCGCGACGACGCGCATGAGCGCGCCGCCGACTTCGGCGACGAGATGGGTGAGCTCGCCCTGCCAGTGGATTTCGCGCAACGTGCCGGCGAGCCGGTTGGTGTGGCCGTCGTCGGGCGCGAGCGTCAGGTTCTGTGGCCGCACGCACAACAGCCGCGACGCGCCGGCGCGCTCATCGGCGCCGGAAACGATCAGCCGCTCCCCGCCGGCTCGCACCGCGACCAGACCGCTCGCGTCGGCGTCGGACTCGACGACGACCGGCACCAGGTTGGCGCGGCCGAGGAACTCGGCCGAGAAACGGTTTGGCGGGCGGCGATAGAGATCGCCGGTCCGCCCGACGGCGCTGAGCGCCCCGTCCTTGAGGATGGCGATGCGGTCGGCGAGCGTCAGCGCTTCGCTCTGGTCGTGGGTGACGTAGAGGATGGTCAGGCCGGGCAGCTCGGCGTGCAGCCGGGCGATCTCCTCGACCATCGAGCGGCGGATCTGCGCGTCGAGCGCCGACAGCGGCTCGTCGAGCAGCAGCACTTTCGGCCGTACCGCATGCGCGCGGGCGATCGCGATGCGCTGCTGCTGGCCGCCGGACAGCTCGCGCGGGTAGCGCCGCACGTATTGCGTCATGCCGACGACCTTCAGCGCCTCGGCGACGCGCTCTTCGATCAGCGACTTCGGAGCGCCGCGCGCGTGCAGGCCGAAGGCGACGTTGTCGAACACGCGCATGTGCGGAAACAGCGCGTAATTCTGCACCACCATCGCCAGGCCGCGCGCATAGGGCGGCTGGTCGGTGACGTCGACGCCGCCGATGCGGATGCGGCCGCTCGCCGGCCGCACGAAGCCGGCGACGGCGCGCAGCGCCGTCGTCTTGCCCGAGCCGGAGGGCCCGATCATCGCCAGGATCTCGCCCGCGGCGACCTCGAGGGTGAGCGGCTTCAGCACGACGGCGCCGCGATAGGCGACGCTCACCCGGTCGAAGGCGACGGTCGAGGCGGCGCCGCGCAGTTCCGCGGCGCCGGAGGCAATCGCCGCTTCGTCGACGAATGCGGCGAGGGTCATATCAGCTTCCCGTCGCTTGCTTCCAGTGCGCGACGTCGTCGGGCAGGTCCTTGAGCACGGCGGCCCAATCGGGCTGCCAGACCGTCACGCCCTCCATCGCGGCGTGCAGCTTGGCGAAGTTGGCGTCGGTCGGCGTCACGTCCTTGCGCACCGGCACGCCAATCGCGATCGACGAGACGGTCGACTGCGCGTCCTTGGACAGCAGGAACTCGATCAGCTTCTTGCCGTTGTCCGAGTCCGGCGCTCCCGCGACCAGGCCGACGTAGTAGGGCAGCGGCATCGCCGAGCGCACGCCGTCGGGGCCGGCCGGCCAGAACACCTTGATGTTCGGGTTGTCGGTCATCTGCGACATGTTCATCTGCAGGTCGCCGTTGGCGACGAACAGTTCGCCCTTGTTGACCAGCGCGGTCAGCTTGCCGGTCGAGGACGAGGGGCCGACGTTGTTGTCCTGGAGCTTCTTGAGGTAGTCGAAAGCCGCGTCCTTCGAGCCGAAGGCGTGGATGACCTGCAGCATCACCGCGGTGCCGTCGCCGGCCTGGCCGGGGGTCGAATACTGGATCTTGCCCTTGAACTTCGGGTCGAGCAGGTCGGCGAAGGTCTTCGGCGCCGCGTCGAGCTTGCTGGCGTTGTAAATGAAGTTCTGGAAATTGTTGACCAGCGGCTGGTAGGAGTCGTCGCCGCCGTCGATCTGGTCCGCGGCGGTCGGCTTGAACTTCTGCAGCAGGCCCTCAGCCTCGGCGCGCTGGATGAACGGCGGCAGGGTGACGAGGACGTCGGCCTGCGGGTTCGACTTCTCCTTGGCGACGCGTTCGACGACGCCGCCGGAGCCGGCCTCGACGTACTGCACCTTGACGCCGGTCGCCTTGGTGAAGGCGTCGAACTCGGTCTCGAACCAGCTGCCCTTGCCGTCGTGGAGGCCATCGGCGGAATAGATGGTGACGACGTCGGAAGCGGCGAAAGCGGGCGCGGCGACGATGACGGCCGCGCTGGCGAGCAGAACGCTGACTAGCGATTTCATGGATGCACCTTCTTTGGCGCCGGAGTGGAGCCGGAACCGGCCTACGGGCAGGCTATGAAGCGCATGTGAATGTCATGTGACGCTTCGGCGACGGTCGCCGAAGCTTAGCCGTCGAGTTCGGTCAGCGCCGCTTCAAGTCGGTCGAACGCCAGCTCGAAGTCGTCGAAGCCGATCGTCAGCGGCGGGCACAACGTCACGACGTTACCGCCGCCGATCTTGAAGCTCAACCCTTTGGCGAGACAGGCGTACATCAGCCGATCGGCGTAGTCGGCGGCGTCGGCGCCGCCGATCTCGACACCAAAGTAGGCGCCGAAGCTGCGGACCTCGACGATGCGCGCGTGGCGAGCCTGCATTGCGGCGAGCCGGGCGAGGCCGCGCCTCTCGAGCTCGCGCGCCCGCGCGATCAGGCCTTCGTCTTCAATCGCTTCCAGCGTCCCCAACGCGGCGGCCGAGGCGACCGGGCTCTTCTCGTGGGTGTAATGGCCGAGCGCGGCGTGGGGCGCGCAATCGAGGGCGCCGGCGGCGAGAATCGCCGCGAGCGGCATGATCCCGCCGCCGAGCCCCTTGCCGATCACCAGGATGTCGGGCGTCGCGCCCAGCCGCTCGCAGGCGTACATCGCCCCCGAGCGCGCCAGGCAGCTCGGAATCTCGTCGAAAATCAGCAGCGTCCCGCGCCGGGCGCAGGAGGCGCGGACGCGCGGCCAGAATTCCGGCGGCGGCGCCGCGACCGTCGTCCAGCGCAGCGGCTCGGCGATCAGCGCTGCGACGTCGCCCTGGACGTCGAGCGAATAGTCGATGAAGTCCGCGAGACGGTCGAACGGATGATCGTCGCCGAAGAAGCGGCGCGCGAGGTCGAGCGGCGGCAGATGTTCGGCGCCTGGAATCATCGGGCCGAGTCCGCGGCGGAACAGGGCTTCGCCGCCGACGCCGATCGCGTCGAGCGTGGCGCCGTGGAACGAATCCCAGAACGACAGAGTCTTGTGTCGTCCGGTGGCGTAGCGCGCGAGTTTCAGCGCCATGCCGACCGCCGCCGATCCGCTCGGCGCGAACAGCGTCTTGTCAAGTCCCGCCGGCGCCGTTTCGATCAGCCGGCGGGCGAGGGCGGTCGCGGTCGGGTTGGAATAGCGGCGGGTGCAGAACGGCAGGCTCTCCATCTCGCGGCGGATCGCCTCGGTGACCCTGGGGTGGCCGTGGCCGAGCTGATGGACGCTGTTGCCGTGAAAATCGAGGATGCGCCGCCCGTCGACGTCGGTGAGCCATGCGCCCTCGGCGCGGACGATCTCAGTGAGACAGGGCGTCGACAGCGACTGGCGGAGAAAATAGCGCTCGTCTTCGTCGAGCGCCGCGCGCGCCTTGCCGCTCAGCGACGCGCGCCATTCTGCGCGCGCCGGGCTGACGTTGACGTCGCCTTCGCTGAGCGGGATGTCGCGCGTCATCTCACGCCGACCACGGCAGCGAGTAGGTCTTGACGTTGGTGAAGCTCTTCATCGCCTCGACCACGCCTTCCTTGTAACCGAGGCCGGAGTCCTTGATCCCGCCGAATGGCGACATCTCGATGCGATAGCCGGGGACTTCCCAGACGTTGACCGTGCCGACCTCCAGCTCGGCGACGAACCGGGAGATGTAGTCGAGGCGGTTGGTGCACACGCCCGACGACAGGCCGAATGTGGTCGAATTCGAGATGCGGATCACCTCGCCGATGTCGTCGGGGCAGCGAACGATCGGGATGACCGGTCCGAAGGTCTCCTCGCGCACCAGCTCGCAGTCGTGAGGAATGCGATCGACCACCACCGGCGGGAACAGCGCGCCGCGCCGTTCGCCGCCATAGAGCCGCTCGGCGCCATGCGCGACGGCGTCGGCGACGCGCGCTTCGAACAACTTGGCCGAACGTTCGTTGATCACCGTGCCGACGTCGGTCGCAGGGTCCATCGGGTCGCCGCACTTGAGCGCTGCTGCGCGCGGCAGGACTTTCTCCACGAAACGGTCGGCGACGCTGTCGACCACCAGGATGCGCTTGACCGCGGTGCAGCGTTGTCCGGAATTCTTGGTCGCGCCCGTCACCGCGAGGTCGGCGGCCTTGTCGAGGTCGGCGTCCTCCATGACGATCAGCGGGTCGTTGCCGCCGAGCTCCAGCACCAGACGGCGATAGCCGGCGACGTCGGCGATGTGCTTGCCGACCTTGACCGAGCCGGTGAAGGTGACGAGGTCGGCGTCGGGATCGGTGACCATCGCGTCGCCCATCGTCGCCGGGTTGCCGGTGACGACCGACAGCATTTCCGGCGGCAGGCCGGCCTCGTAGAGCACGTCGGCGAGCGCCAGCGCCGTCAGCGGCGTCAATTCGGTCGGCTTGAGGACGATGCGGTTGTTGGTGGCGATCGCCGGCGCGAGCTTGTGGCTGACCATGTTGAGCGGATGGTTGAACGGCGTGATCGCCGCGACGACGCCGATCAGCGGCGTTCGGGTGGTGTAGATCTTGCGCATCTTGCCGTTCGGGCTGATGTCGCAGGAGTAGATCTCGCCGTCGTCCTTGATGACGAGCTGGGCCGCGAACGACCACACGTCGTAGGCGCGGCTCGCTTCGTAGAGCGAGTCCTTCCAGCACAGGCCGGCCTCGGCGGTGATGAGGCGCGCGAACGTCTCCTTGCGGTCGCGCAGCAGCTCCGCCGTCGTCTGCAGGATGCGCTGGCGCTCGAATCGCGTCAGCCGCGGCTTGAACGCCTTGGCCTTGGCGAAGGCGTCGCGCACGTGCTCCGGCCTCGCGGCGGGGACCGTGCCGACGGCCTGGTTGGTATAGGGATTGAAGACCTCGATCGTCTCGCCGGTCTCGACGAGCTTGCCGGCGACGCGCATCGCCTCGCGCCGGAAGGGAAGGGGGGCGGCGACGTTCATGGAGCGATCCGGTTGAGGGCGACGTCGAAGGCGTCGAAATTGCGCAGCGGCTCGGGGGTCGGGCCGGCGAGGCGGCGGTTGACGATCATCGGCACCCGCTGCTCCCACAAGCCTCCGTGCGAGCGCAGGGGCTCGCTCAGGCCCGAGAGGTCGTGGCGCGCCGCGGTCGTTCCGAGAACCCTGTGCCGTCCGGAGACGACGACGACGTCGCCGACGCGGTCGGGCGGCAGCTCGAACCGCGCGCAGGCCTCTTCCCGCTCCATCGCCGCTTCGACGCCCGGCTCGGCGGCGATCGCTGCGACGACCGCCGCGCGGTCGGCCGCCGGCGGCAGATAGATCGTGGCGAAGGAGCCGAGCGCGCCGTGGTGGGCGACGTAGGGGTCGGTGATCGGCAGAATGACGCGCGCCGCGCCGGCGCCGACGAGCGCGTCGACGACGTCCTGGAGGTAGAGCACGTCGGGCGAGCCGTCGGCGAGGTGCTTGTCGTTCATGCCGTGGTCGGCGGTCAGGACGACGACGGCGCCGGCGGCGTCGAGCGCGCCGACGTAGCGGTCGACCATCGCGTAGAACGCGTCGGCGGCTCCGGCGCCCGGCGCCGCCTTGTGCTGGACGTAGTCCGTCGTCGACAGATACATGACGTCGGGGCGGAATGACGCGAGCAGTTTGACCCCGGCGGCGAAGACGAACTCCGACAGCGCCGCCGAATAGACCGCCGGCAGCGGCTGGCCGACGAAAGCCAGAATGTGGTCAAGGCCGTTGGCGACGCGGGTCGCCCGGTCGGCCTTCTCGGCGGAAAACGCGACGGCGCGCCCGGCGGCGAAATCAAGGCCCTTGCTGAGCAGCGCGCGCAGCTTGTCCTTGGCGGTGACGACGGCGACGCGTGCGCCGGCGTCGGCGAAGCCCTTCATGATCGTGTCGGCGCGCAGGAAGCGCGCATCGTTCATCATCACCTCCTCGCCCGTAGCCGGATCGAAGAAGTAGTTGCCGGCGATGCCGTGGACGCTCGGCGGCGCGCCGGTGACGATCGACAGATTGTTGGGGTTGGTGAAGCTCGGGATGACGCAGAGCGCGGTCAGGTTCGCGCCGTCGCGCATCAGGCGGGCGAGATTGGGCGCGAGGCCCTTGTCGATCGCCGTCTCGATGTAGCCGGGCTCCGAGCCGTCGAGACAGATGACGACGGTGGGGGCCGCCGGCCAACCATAATCGCGGCCGTTGACCGAGACGTGCGAAGGGTGATCGGACATCGCGCGTTTCCTCTCAAGCGGCCGGCGCGGGCGCCAGCGCGACGTTCATTTCGGCGAGCGTCTCGCGCACCGCTTCGAGAGCGCCGCGCATGTGATCGGGATAGAGGCGGCCGATGCAGCCGATGCGGAACGAGTCGGCGACGGTCAGCTTGCCCGGATAGATCACGTAGCCGCGCTCCTTCAGCGCGTCGTAGAAGCGCTGGAAGACGAAATTGGGGTGGCTCGGCGTGCGGAAGGTGGCGATTATCGGCGCCTGCAGCGCGTCGGGCAGCAGCGTCTCGAAGCCGAGCGCCCGCATGCCGCCGATGAGGATGCGCGCGTTCTCGGCGTAGCGCCCGCCGCGGCCGGCGACGCCGCCTTCGGCCCAGAATTCCTGCAGCGCCTGGTGGAAGGCGACGATGACGTGGATCGGCGGGGTGAAGCGATACTGGCCGGTTTTCTCGAGGTTGCGGCGCTGGTCGAGCAGGTCGAGCGACAGGGTCGTCGCGGCGCCCTCGCAGGCGGCGAGCGCGTCGCGTTTGCAGACGACGAAGCCGAGCCCCGGCACGCCTTCGAGGCACTTGTTGGCCGAGGCGGCGACCGCGTCGAACGGCGTCGTGCGCGCGTCGAGCTCCAGCGCGCCGAAAGCGCTCATCGAGTCGATCAGCAGCCGCCGGCCGTGGCGCGCGCAGAGCGCGGCGATCGTCTCGATCGGATTGAGAATGCCGCTGGTCGTCTCGCAGTGGACGGCGAAGACATGGGTGATCGCCGGCGTCCGGCTGAGAATGCGTTCGACAGCGCCGAGGTCGGGCGGCGTTTCCTCGGGCGTCTCGTGGACGATCGTCGCGCGGCCGGCGACGGCGAGAATGCGCTTGGCGCGCTGGCCGTAGGCGCCGTTGATCAGCACCAGAATGGCGCCGTCGCGCGGGACGAACGTGGTCAGCATCGCTTCGACGGCGAAGGTGCCCGAGCCCTGCATCGGCACGGTCACGTAAGCCCCTTCGCCGTGGATGATCTTCGGCAGGCTGTCCATGACCTCGGCGTTCAGCGCGATGAAGGTCGCGTCGCGCGAGCCCCAGTCGTGGACCATCGCCTGCTTGACGGTCTTCGACGTCGTCAGCGGGCCGGGCGTCAACAGCAGCGGATCGCCGGTCTCGGAACGCGCTGGCGCGCGCGGTTGCGTTGGGGAGGGCATGGCCGGCTCATTGACTTCGACGCCGGGATCGACGTCTACAGCGCGCCTGCTAGGCCCACAATGCGACGGATTTGTTACAGTCACCCCCGCAGGCCGGGCCAGCGGCGCGCCGCCGGGACCTCGACGACGAGAAAGCCGTTCGCGCCCTCGGCGGCCGTCAGTGCCGGGTCAGGCCCGCGAGCGCTTGCAACTGAGCAATCTGCTCGGCGAGCGTCTCGTAGAGAATCCGCCCCGCGGCGGTCGCGCCGCGCGCTTCGGCGTGCGCGGCGAGTTCGGCGAAGCGAACCTCGAGATCGCGTCGGGTTTGTGGATAGCGCGCCATGACGCCGGCGAGCAGCAGAACTGTTTCTTCGAGCGCTGCCACGCGCGCGAGCAAGGCCTTCGGGCTCTCGGAATCCATCGCCGCCTCGTGGGGTCGATTGACGCTCGACATTGGCGCGGCGTCGCCCATCGCCGCAACTCCGGGTGATTCCCGAGGCCGCGGCGGCGCGGGTCCGCGCCGCGCCGCCGCGATGGCATGAGGCTTGCTAGCCGGGTGCGACGCCCATCGCGGCGGAAGTCTGGGGCGCTGCGGCGGTCGGAACGGGCGATGCGGATCGTGATCGTCGATGAAGACGCCGCGCGCAGCGCGATTATCGAAAGCGGGCTGCGCGAGGCCGGCCACGACGACATTGTCCGGCTGAGCGAGACGGCGGCGCTGCTGAAACGGTTGGAGGCGCTCGAGCCCGACGTGGTCCTGATCGATCTGGAGAACCCCAATCGCGACAGTCTCGAGGCGATGCTGACGGTCAGCCGAACGGTGCGCCGGCCAGTGGCGATGTTCGTCGACCAGTCGGACGCCGCGATGATCGCGGCGGCGGTCGACGCCGGCGTTTCGGCCTACGTCGTCGACGGTCTGCGCAAGGAGCGGGTCAAGGCGATTCTCGACATGGCGGTCAGCCGGTTCAACGCCTACGAGCGCCTGCGGCGCGAACTCGACGAGGCCAAGGACCAGCTCGCCGAGCGCAAGGTGATCGAGCGCGCCAAGGGCATTTTGATGAAGGCGCGGTCGATCACGGAAGACGAGGCCTATGCGCTGCTGCGCCGCACGGCGATGAACGAGAACCGCAGAATCGCCGAAGTCGCGCATTCGGTGGTCATGGCGGCGGGGCTGCTGCGATGACGACGCGGCTGAGGATCGGCTTTCTGCCTCTGGTCGACGCCGCGCTGCTGGTCGTCGCGCGCGAGGAGGGATTCGCCGAGCGGCAAGGGCTGAGCCTCGACCTAGTGCGCGAGGCGAGCTGGGCCAACCTGCGCGACCGGCTGTCGGTCGGCCTCATCGACGCGGCGCAGATGCTGGCGCCGGCGGCGATCGCCGCGACGCTCGGTCTCGGCCATCTGCGCGTGCCGATGGCGGGGCCGGCGATGTTGAGCCTCAACGGCGCTTCGATCACGGTATCCTCGGCGCTGTACGGCGAGATGAATGCGGCGGGTCAGGGCGATCTCGCCGATCCCAACGTCGCCGCGGCGGCGTTCGCCAAAGTCGCCGCGGCGCGGGTCGCCGGCGGCGGCGCGCCGCCGGTCCTCGCCACCGTGTTCGCCTACTCGACCCACACGCTGCTGATCCGCGCGTTCCTCCGCCTCGCCAATCTCGAGCCCGAAACGGACATCCCGCTCATCGTGCTGCCGCCGCAATATACCGCGGCGAGTCTCGCCAACGGTCAGATCGACGGCTTCTGCGCCGGCGCGCCGTGGAACGCGGTCGCGGTCGCCTCGGGCGCCGGCGCAATCGCCGCCTTCGGCGTCGACCTCATGCCTGACGCGCCCGAGAAGCTGCTGGTCATGCGAGCCGACGACATCGAACGGCGACCCGAGACGGCGATCGCGATGACGCGCGCGACGCTCGCCGCGGCGGATTGGGCGGCCAAGACCGAAAACCGCGGGCGCCTCGCGCGCCATCTCGCGCGGGCCGACACGGTCGATGCGTCGGCGGCGACGATCGAAGCCGTGCTGGCCGGACGCATCGAAGTCGGCGGCGGCCGGCCGCCGCGCAGCGCGCCCGATTACCTCCGCATCGATCGCGCCGCGCTCGCGCCCAGCGCCGCGGTCGCCAATCGCTTGATCGAAGCGATGATCGCGGCGGGCCAGCTCGTCGACGCCGTCGACGCGCGCGCCGCGGCGCGGCGCGTGTTTCGCGACGACCTGTTCGCCAAGGCGCTCTAGCCGGCGCGATAACGCCGTCGCGCCGGGCGCCCAAGCCCAAATTTTGTGCGCTGCACACAAAATGACGGCGCGGCGAAGAACGCCGCTCGATCCTGTAAACCTCTGTCAGGCTTGGATCATTGTCAGCGACCCCGGCTGGCACGCGCCTTGCTAGGAATAGGCTCTCATCATCCCCGGGCAGCGACGCCCGGTCCGCCGGTCCAACGACGGACGGCACTGGGCAAAGCCGCTCACGAGTTCCCGCCAAACGCGACGGGAAATCGTGAGCGGCTTTATTCGTTTTACGCTTCAGCGACGGGAAAGACGGGCGATGAACAGCAGGGATTTCTTGAAGGCGGGCCATTGGCCGACGCTGCTCGCGGCCTTCCTCTATTTCGACATGAGCTTCATGGTGTGGATCCTGCTCGGCCCGCTGGGCGTGCAGATCGCCGCCGACCTCAAGCTCGATCCGGCCGCCAAAGGCTTGATGGTGGCGCTGCCGGTGCTCGCCGGCGCGCTGCTGCGCGTGGTCAACGGCGCTCTGGTCGATCGCATCGGTCCGAAGAAGGCCGGGCTGATCGGCCAGATCATCGTCATCGTCGGGCTCGTCGCCTTCTGGGCGAGCGGCGCGCGCTCCTACGTGGCGATTCTGGCGCTCGGCCTGGCGCTCGGCGTCGCCGGCGCTTCCTTCGCCGTCGCGCTGCCGCTCGCTTCACGCTGGTACCCGCCGAAATACCAGGGGCTGGCGCTCGGCCTCGCCGGCGCCGGCAATTCCGGCACGGTGTTCGCCGCGCTGTTCGCGCCGGCCCTCGCCGTCGCCTTCGGCTGGACCAACGTCGTCGGCCTCGCCGCGATCCCGCTGGCGATCGCGCTGGCGGTCTATGTCCTCCTGGCCAAGGACGCGCCGAATCCGGCCCCCTCGCGGCGCTTCGCCGACTACGTGCGCGTGCTCAGCGAGCCCGACGCGTGGCTGTTCATGTTCTATTACGCGGTGACGTTCGGCGGCTTCTCCGGTCTCGCGTCGTCGCTGGCGATCTACTTCAACACGCAATACGGCCTCAACGCGGTCAGCGCCGGCTATTGCACCGCGGCCTGCGTGTTCGCCGGATCGCTGGTCAGGCCGGTCGGCGGCGCGATCGCCGACCGGTTCGGCGGCGTGCGCGTGTTGAGCGCGCTCTACGGGCTCGCCGCCGTCGCGCTGGCCGCGGTCAGCTTCGGCTTCGCTTCGTTCGCGCTCGGCTTCGCGTCGCTGGTGGCGGCGATGCTGGCGCTCGGCATGGGCAACGGCGCGGTGTTCCAGCTCGTGCCGCAGCGTTTTCGCGCCGAGATGGGCGTGATGACCGGACTGGTCGGCATGACCGGCGGCGTCGGCGGCTTCTATCTCGCCTCCAGCCTCGGCGTCGCCAAGCAAATGACCGGCTCCTACCAGGCGGGCTTCCTCGTCTTCGCGACGCTGGCGCTCGTCGCGCTGGCGCTGCTGACGCGGGTGAAGCGGCGTTGGCGGTCGGACTGGTCGCTCGCCTCCGCGCGCATCTGACTTCGTTGCAGCCAAGGAGACCGTCATGACTCCGCAGCAGATCGACCTGGTGCAATCCTCATTCGCCAAAGTCGCGCCGATCGCCGACGCCGCCGCCGCGATGTTCTATGCACGGCTGTTCGAGATCGCGCCGCGGGTGATGCCGCTGTTCCACGGCGACATGACCGAACAGGGCCGCAAGCTGATGATGACGCTCGGCGTCGTCGTCAACGGGCTGAAGGACCTCGAGGCGATTGTGCCCGCCGCGCAGGCGCTGGCGGTCAAGCATGTCCGCTACGGCGTGAAAGCGGCCGACTACGCAATGGTCGGCGAGGCGCTGCTGTGGACGCTGCAGCAGGGGCTCGGCGCGGCCTACACCGCCGAGGTCGCCGCGGCGTGGACGACGGCCTACGAGACGTTGTCGGGCGTGATGATCGCCGCGGCCTATGGCGAAGAGGCCGCAGCGTGATCGCGCATCAGCCCGAACGTCTCCTCATCATCGGCGCCGGCATGGCGGCGGCGCGCTTTGCCGACGAACTGGCGCGGCGCGCGCCGGGCCGCTACGACGTGACAATGGTCGGCGCCGAGCCGCGCGCCCCTTACAACCGCGTCCTGCTGTCGGCGGCGCTGGCCGGCGAGATCGGCGACAACGACCTCGCGCTCGACGATTCGGGCTGGCGTTCCAAGCCCAACTACCGCCTGCTGGCGGGCTGCCCGGTCGCGGCGCTCGACCTCGAGCGGCGGGTCGCACGCCTCGCCGACGGAAGCGCGCTGGTTTTCGATCGCGTCGTCTTCGCCACCGGCTCGACGGCGGTTCGCCTGCCGATTCCCGGGGCCGAGCTGCCGGGCGTCGCGACCTTCCGCAATCTCGCCGATCTTGCCGCCTTGCGCGAAGCGGCGCAGGCGCGGCGGCGCGTCGCGGTGATCGGCGGCGGCCTGCTCGGCATCGAAGCGGCGACGGCGCTCGCCAAGCTCGGCGCGACGGTCACGCTGGTCCATCGCATGGATCGGCTGATGGAGCGCCAACTCGACTCGCGCTCGGCCGCCTTCCTCAAACGCGCCGTCGAACTGCGCAAGGTCGAAGTGCGGCTCGACGTGGAGACTGTCGCCATCGCTGGTGCAACGCGCGCCGAGGGGCTGGCCTTCGCCGACGGCGAGACGCTCGCCGCCGATCTCGTGGTCGTCGCGGTCGGCGTTCGCCCCAACGTCGAACTGGCGCGCGCCGCCGGGTTGGTGGTCAAGCGCGGCATCGTGGTCGATCCGGGCCTGACCGCCAGCCTGCCGTTCGTCCACGCGATCGGCGAATGCGCCGAGACCGCGGGCGAGGTCTGCGGCCTGGTCGAGCCGGCGTATGAACACGCCGCCGTTCTGGCGCGGCGCCTCGCCGGCGAGGGCGACGCGCGCTTTGTCCCCGCGGCGCCGGCGACCCATCTGAAAGTCTCCGGCGTTCCGGTCTTCTCGGCCGGCGCGTTCGACGCCGCCGACGCCGAGGCGATCACTTACGAGGATCGCGCGCTCGGCGTCAGCAAGCGGCTGACGCTGCGCGACGGTCGGCTGATCGGGGCGGTGCTGGTCGGCGAGACCGACGACGCGCTGTGGTATCGCGGCCTGATCCGCGACGGCGCGAGCGTCGCCGCGTTTCGCGACGATCTGATCTTTGGTCCCGCCTTCTGCGATCGCGGCGATCTCGAGCCGGCGAAGGAGGCCGCGTGATGAGCGGCGATTTCACCTCGGATCAGAAGCGCTATCTCGAAGGCTTCGTCGCCGGCGCCGAGGCGATGCGCGGCGCGCGGCCGACCGCGCCGCCGGCGCCGATGGGCCCCGACGCGGCCCATTTCGCCGCCCAGGACGCCCTCGCCGCCGCCGGCAAAGAACTCGCCGATCAGGAGAAGTGGAAGCGCGCCGAACATCCGTTCGACGCCTACGCGCGCCTCAAGGCGCAGGCGCGGGCAGGCGTGTTCCCCAAGCCCGACGACAATTTCCGCTGGCGCTATTTCGGCCTGTTCTACGTCGCGCCGGCGCAGTCGAGCTACATGCTCCGGCTGCGCATGCCCAACGGCATTCTGTCGCATGCGCAGCTCGCCGGCCTCGCTGACTTGGCCGAACGCTACGGGGGCGGCTACGCGCATGTGACGACCCGCGCCAACATCCAGATGCGCGAGATCGCGCCGGTGAACGCGACGGCGATCGTCGAAGCGGCGCAGGACCTCGGCCTCTGCTCGCGCGGCAGCGGCGCCGACAACATCCGCAACGTCACTGGCGGCGCGACGGCCGGAATCGACCCGCAGGAACTCATCGACACGCGGCCGCTGGCGCGCGAATGGCATTTCCATGCCCTCAACGACCGCTCGCTGACCGGCCTGCCGCGCAAATTCAACGTCGCCTTCGACGGCGGCGGTCGCATTGCGACGCTGGAGGAGACCAACGACATCGGTTTCCAGGCGGTTCGCGTCGGCGAAGGCGCCGGCGTCGAGCCGGGCGTGTGGTTCCGAGTCGTCATCGGCGGCATAACCGGCCATCGCGACCTCGCGCGCGACGTCGGCGTGATCTGTCGGCCGGAAGAGTGCACGGAGGTCGCCGACGCGATCGTGCGGGTCTTCATCGACAGCGGCGACCGCGCCGACCGCGCCAAGGCGCGGCTCAAGTACGTGCTCGACGGCTGGGGAGTGGACAAATACCTTGCCGCGGTCGAGGCCAAGCTCGGCCGGCCGCTGACGCGTGTCGCCGCGACGGCGATCGCGCCTCGTCCGCCGGTCGACCGCGCCGCGCACATCGGCGTCCATCGCCAGGCGCAGGCCGGATTGAACTGGATCGGGCTGGCGCTGCCGGTCGGCCGGATGTCCGCCGATCAGATGCGCGGTGTCGCGGCGATCGCGCGCGACTTCGGCGACGGAGATGTGCGCCTGACGGTGTGGCAGAACCTGCTCGTCTCGGGCGTCGCCGACGACGAGGTCGAGGCGGCGAAGACGGCGATCGAAGCGCTCGGCCTCGACTGGCGCGCCAACGCGCTGCGCGCCGGCCTGGTCGCCTGCACCGGCGCGACCGGCTGCAAATTCGCCGCCGCGCACACCAAGGAGCACGCGCTCGACCTCGCCACGCATCTCGAAGCACGCCTGCCGCTCGACGCGCCGGTCAACATCCACCTGACCGGCTGCCACCATTCCTGCGCCCAGCACTACATCGGCGACATTGGCTTGATGGCGGTGAAGGTCGCCAGCGGCGAGGACGAAGAGCCGATAGAGGGCTACACGATCGTCGTCGGCGGGGGCTACGCCGAACGCGCGCGCATCGGCCGTGAGCTTTGGCGCGACGTGCCGTTCGACGCCTGCGCCGGCAAGATCGAGGGCCTGCTGCGCGCCTATCTGGCGGAGCGCGCGAGCCCGGACGAAAGCTTCCACGCCTTCGCCGACCGCCACGCGCCGGAAGCGCTCAAAGCGCTCGCGGAGGCGCCATGACCGCGCAAGTCCCGCCGCCGCGTATGTTGATCCCTCCGGGCGCGCCGTTCTCGCCCGAGCAGCAGGCGTGGCTCAACGGCTTCTTCGCCGCGGTCCTCTCCGCCGACGGCGCGCCGGCGCCGCTGAGCGCCGCCGACAACGCCGCCCTCGCCCCGGCGGCTGCGCCAGCCGCCGAGCTCGCCGACAACGATTCTGCGCCGTGGCACGATCCGTCGCTGCCGATCGATCAGCGCATGGCGATGGCCGAGCGCCGAGCGCCGGCGCCGCGCCTGATGGCGGCGATGGCGCAGCAGGACTGCGGCCAGTGCGGCTACAATTGCGCCGACTACGCCAACGCGCTGTTCCTCAAGCGGGAGGAGCGGCTGACGCTCTGCGCGCCGGGCGGCAAGGAAACCGCGCGCATGCTCAAGCAGCTGGCGGCGGAACTCGCCCCGGGCGTCGCCGCGCCGACGGTGGTGACCGAACCGGCGGGCGAACCGGCGTCGGCGGCGAAATCAGCCCCTTCGCGCGACCATCCAGGGCAGGCGACCTTCCTGTCGCGCCGCCGCCTCAACGGCGCGGGTTCGGCCAAGACCACCTGGCACGTTGAGCTCGATCTCAGCGACGGCGGGCTTGACTATGTCGTCGGCGACAGCTTCGGAATCTTTCCCAAGAACCATCCGGCGCTCGCCGACGCCGTGATCGCCGCGCTCGGCGCCGATCCGCGCCGCGACTTCGGCGGCAAGACCCTTCGCGAGGCGATGATCGCCGACGTTTCGCTCGGCGCCGCGCCCGACAATCTCTTCCAGTTGCTCTCTTACGTGCTCGGCGGCGAGCGGCGCGCCAAGGCGCGCGCGCTGGCCAACGGCGAGGACCCCGACGGCGACGCGGCGACGCTCGACGTGCTGGCGGCGCTGCGCAAGTTCGAAGGCGTGCGGCCCGACCCTGAGGCCGTGCTGGAGGCGCTCGATCCGCTGGCGCCGCGCCTCTACTCGATCTCGTCGTCGTCCAAGGCCAACCCCGGCCGCGTGTCGCTGACCGTCGACACGGTGCGTTACCGCGTCGGTCCGCGCGACCGGCTCGGCGTCGCCTCGACTTATCTGGGCGAGCGCGTCGCGCCCGGCGAAGCGGTGAGGGCCTATGTGCAGAAGGCGCACGGGTTCCGGCTGCCGGATAAGCCCGAGACGCCGATCGTGATGATCGGCCCCGGCACGGGCGTCGCGCCGTTTCGCGCCTTTCTCCAGGAGCGACAGGCGCTCGGCGCGCGCGGGCCGAACTGGCTGTTCTTCGGCCACCAGCGTCGCCAGCACGATTTCTTCTACGAGGACGAATTCGAGGCGATGCGCAAGGCAGGCTGCCTGACCCGCTTGTCGCTCGCCTGGTCGCGCGACGGCGACCAGAAGTTCTACGTCCAGGATCGCATGCGCGAGGTTGGGCCGGAACTGTGGCGTTGGCTCGCCGAGGGCGCGCACGTCTATGTCTGCGGCGACGCCAAGCGCATGGCCAAAGACGTCGAGCGCGCGCTGGTCGACATCGCCGCCGCGCATGGCGCGCGCTCGACCGAGGAGGCGGTGGGCTTCGTCGTCGGCCTGAAGAAGGCCGGGCGCTATCAGGCGGACGTCTACTGATGAACGCGCGCGCGTCGGCGCCGAGCGTCGCCACGACCTGCCCCTATTGCGGCGTCGGCTGCGGAATCGTCGCGACGCCGGACGGGGAGGGCGGCGCGGCGATCGCCGGCGATCGCGACCATCCGGCCAACGCCGGCAAGCTGTGCGTCAAAGGCGCGGCGCTCAGCGAGACGCTGTCGACCGAGGCCCGGCTGCTCCATCCGACCATCCACGGCGTGCGCACGACCTGGCCGCGCGCGCTCGACGCCGTCGCGGCCGGCTTCGCCGCCGCGCTCGACGCGCACGGGCCGCAGTCGATCGCGATGTACCTCTCCGGCCAGCTGCTGACCGAGGACTATTACGTCGCCAACAAGCTGATGAAGGGGTTTCTCGGCTCGGCCAACGTCGACACCAATTCGCGGCTGTGCATGGCGTCCTCGGTCGCCGGCCACCGCCGCGCCTTCGGCGCCGACGTCGTGCCCGGCTGCTACGACGATTTCGACGAGGCGGATGCGATCGTTTTCGTCGGATCGAACGCGGCGTGGTGCCACCCCGTCCTGTTTCAGCGCGCCGAGCAGGCGAAGGCGCGGCGCGGCGCGCGAATCGTCACGATCGACCCTCGCCGCAGCGCGACGGCGGAGCTCTCCGACCTGCATCTGCCGATCGCGCCCGGCGCCGACGCGATCCTGTTCTGCCGCCTTCTGGTCGAGATCGCCGACAGCGACGCCTTCGACCGCGCCTATGTCGAAGCCCATACGTCGGAGTCCGAGCAGGCGCTCGAGCGCGCGCGCGCGATTGCGCCCGATCGGACGACGGCGGCGGCGCGCTGCGGCCTCGCCGAACGCGATCTGGCGGCGTTTCTGGCGCTGTGGATCGGAACGCCGCGCGTCGTCACCGCTTTCAGCCAAGGCGTCAACCAATCGGCGCGGGGAACCGACAAGGTCAACGCGATCCTCAACGTCCATCTCGCGACCGGCCGCATCGGCAAGCCGGGTTGCGGCCCGTTCTCGCTGACCGGTCAGCCCAACGCGATGGGTGGCCGCGAGGTCGGCGGCCTCGCCAACCAGCTCGTCGCTCACATGGATTTCCGTCCCGCCGACGTCGACCGGGCGCGGCGGTTCTGGAACGCGCCGGCGATGGCCGCCGCGCCGGGGCTCAAGGCGGTCGAGCTGTTCGAGGCGGTCGAGCGCGGCGTGATCAAGGCGCTGTGGATCATGTCCACCAACCCGGCCGTCAGCCTGCCGCGCGCCGACGCGATGCGCGCCGCGCTCGCCAAGCTCGACTTTCTCGTCGTCTCGGAAGTCAGCGCTCACGTCGACGGCCTGCTCGACGCGGCGACAATCGTTCTGCCGGCAGCGGCGTGGGGCGAAAAGGACGGCACGGTGACGAATTCCGAACGCCGCATCTCGCGCCAGCGGCCGTTTCGCCCGCCGCCGGGCGAGGCGTGGCCGGACTGGCGTCAGGTCAGCGAGGTCGCGCGCCGGCTCGGCCACGATTCGGCCTTCGCCTATCGCGGCCCGGCTGACATCTTCCGCGAGCATGCGGCGCTGTCGGCGTTCGAGAACGACGGCGCGCGCGCGTTCGACATCGGGGCGCTGGCGACGTTGACCGACGCCGAATACGACGCGCTCGCGCCGGCGCAATGGCCGCTGCCGCGCGGCGGGGCGGGGCGCAAGCGCTTCTTTGCGCACGGCGGCTTCTTTCACCCCGACGGCCGCGCGCGCTTCGTCGCCGTCGAGGACCCCCCGCCGCCACGGTTCAGCGAAGCGTTCGGTCTCGTCCTCAACACCGGCCGGGTGCGCGATCATTGGCACACGATGACGCGCACCGGCCTGTCGCCGCGCCTGTCGCGCCATCGCGACGCGCCGTTCGTCGAGGTTCATCCCGACGACGCCGAAAGGCTGGGCCTCGTCGACGGCGGTTTCGCGCGTGTGACGACGGCGCACGGCGAGGCCGAGCTGAGGGTCGTGGCGACGGCAAGCCAGCGTCGCGGCGCTCTGTTCGCGCCGATCCACTGGACCGACGCCACCGCCGGCCGCGCGCGCGTCGGCGCGCTGACCCATGCGTCGGTCGATCCGGTCTCCGGTCAGCCGGACTTGAAGGCGACGCCGGCGACGATCGCGCCGAGCCCGGTCGCCGCCGAGGGTTTTCTCGTCTCGCGCCGCCGCGTCGCGCCGCCGGACTGGCTCGCGCACGCGCGGATCGCGGTCGTCGGCGGCGAAGCGGTCGTATTCGCCTCGGCCGAGCGCCCCGCGGCGCTGCAGGCGTTGCTGTCGAACTGGCTCGGGCGCGCCGCAACGCCCAGCCAGCGCGCCGACGAGGGCGCGCAAAGCTTCCAGTCGGCGACCTTCGTCGAGGGGCGTCTGGAAACCCTGCTGTACGTCGCGCCGAGGCTCGACCGCGCCGCGCTCGACGCGGCGATCGCGCTGCTGGCGCGACCGACCGTCGACGCGCGCGAGCGGCGCTTCGCGCTCGCCGGCCGGGCGCTGGCTGACGGCGCCGCGGCGGGCCCGCTCGTCTGCGCCTGCTTCGCCGTGCGGCGCGAGACGATCGAAGCCGCGATCGCCGCCGGCGCGGGCAGTGTCGAGGCCGTCGGCCGCGCGACGCGCGCCGGAACCAACTGCGGCTCGTGCCGAGCCGAAATTCGCCAGCTCGTGACCAGCCACGACGCCGTCGCGGCGATTGCCGCCGGACAGGGAGACTGACATGTTCAGCAAGACGCTCGACGATTTCGCCGCGATCGCCGCCGCCAAGGCGGCCTTCAGCCGCGACAAGCCGCTCGCCTTCTTCGTTTCGGCGATGATGGCGGGCGCCTATGTCGGCATCGGCATCATCCTCATCTTCACTCTCGGCCAGCAGATCGAGCCGGCCTTGCGCAGCCTGGTGATGGGCGTGTGTTTCGGCATTGCGCTGACGCTGGTCGTCTTCGCCGGCTCCGACCTCTTCACCGGCCACACGATGTTCATGACCATCGGCCTCGCGCGCGGGACGGTCGACGCTGCGGCGGTGGTCCGTTCCTGGGTCCTGACGTGGTTCGGCAATCTCGCCGGCGCGGTCCTGCTCGCGCTCGTCTTCTGGCTCGGCGGCGGCGGGCAGATCCTTAAGGACGGCGCCGATCTCATCTTCGCCGCCTCGGCCGCCAAGATGGGCGCGTCGGCGATCGCGCTCGTCGCGCGCGGCGCGCTGTGCAACTGGCTCGTCTGCCTGGCGCTGTGGACCAGCCAGCGGGCGGCCAGCGACGCGGCGAAATGCATCCTGATTTGGTGGTGCCTGTTCGCCTTCATCGCCGCCGGCTTCGAGCACTCGGTCGCCAACATGACGGTGTTCGCGATCGCGCTGCTCGGCAATCATCCCGCGAGCGTCTCGCTCGTCGGCATGGCCTACAACCTGCTGTGGGTGACGCTCGGCAACGTGATCGGCGGCGCCGGTTTCGTCGCCGGCGCCTATCTCGCCGCCAGCCCGACGGCGGAGCGCAAGGTCCTCGCCGAAGCGCCCGCCGAGTGAGGCGCGCCGCCGGCCCGCGTCCGATCGCCGCACGGCGGCGGTCGCGCTATTCCCTGCCGGAGTCGGCTGGGCCTAGTATGTCGGGCGCGGCCGCTCGGCGGGATCGGCGCTCAATCTTCTGCGACAAGGAGGCAGGTCGATGGCCTTGGCGGCCCGCGCGAACGCGTTTTTCTTTGGTCCGCTGTTGCGCCGAGAAGGGGGCGCGCGATGAACGGCGATCCGCTGAGCCACGGTCTGTGGGAAAAGACCGCGCCGCCGCCGCCGACGACGGCGAAGCTGGAATTCGACGTCGAGTGCGACGTCGCGATCGTCGGCGCGGGCTATACGGGCCTGTCGGCGGCGCTGCACGCGGCGCAAGGCGGCGCGAAGGTCGCCGTGCTCGAGGGCGCCGAGATCGGCTTTGGCGGCTCGGGGCGCAACGTCGGCCTGGTCAACGCCGGCATGTGGGTGACGCCCGACGAGCTGCAAGCGACGCTCGGCGAGACATACGGGCAGCGACTGCTGACGCTGCTCGGCGACGCGCCCCGCGTCGTGTTCGAGCTCGTCGACAAGCACAGAATCGCCTGCGAAATCGAGCACGCCGGCACGCTGCATTGCGCGGTCGGCGCGCGCGGCTTCGCCGAACTGAAGGAGCGCGAGCGGCAATGGCGCGCGCGCGGCGCGCCCGTGCGCCTGCTCGACAAGGCCGAGGCGGCGGCGAAGATCGGCACGAACGCGTACGCCGGCGCGCTGCTCGATGAGCGCGCCGGGACGATCCAGCCGCTTGCCTACGCGCGCGGCCTCGCCGCCGCCGCAATCGCGGCAGGCGCCCGCGTCTTCTCGTGCAGCCCGGTCCTCGGCTGCCACGCCGACGGGGATCGCTGGATCGTGCGGACGCCGCAGGGCGCGGCGCGCGCGAAATGGGTTCTCGTCGCCACCAACGCCTACACGGTCGCGCCGTGGGCCGAGCTGCGGGCGGAACTGACCCATCTGCCCTATTTCAACTTCGCCACCGTTCCGCTCGACGACACGGCGCGGCGCGCCATCCTGCCCGAGCGGCAGGGCTGCTGGGACACCCCCCAGGTGCTGAGCTCGTTCCGCTTCGACCAGGCGGGGCGGCTGGTGTTCGGCAGCGTCGGCGCGCTGCGCGGGACCGGCCTGGCGATTCACCGCGCCTGGGCGCGCCGGGCGCTCGCCAAGCTGTTCCCGCGGCTTGCCGGCGTCGAATTCGAGGCCGAGTGGTACGGCATGATCGGCATGACGGCGGACGCGCTGCCGCGCTGCCACCGCCTTGCGCACAACGTCGTCTCGATCAGCGGCTACAACGGCCGCGGCATCGCGCCGGGGACGGTGTTCGGCCGCTGCCTCGCCGAGCTGGCGCTGGGGACGATCGGCGAAGCCGACCTGCCGCTGCCGCTCAGCGAGCCGAAAACGGCGCCCTTGCGCCATCCGGCCGAAGCCTTCTACGAAGTCGGCGCTCAGCTCGCCCATTTCGTCTACGCACGGGTCTAGGCCCGACGTCGACGCCAAACCGTCGAGAACCGCCCATGATCGTCCGCGTCCCCGATTCCAAGCTCGCCGGCGAAGCCCGCCGCATCCTCGAATCGCTCGGCGTCGACGCCAAGCGCCTCGAGGGCGCGGACCTCGTCGTCCATTCGCCGATCGACGGCCGGCGCTTGGCGACCCTCGACGAGGCGAGCGTCGCCGAGGCGAAAGCGGCGATCGGCCGCGCCCACGCGGCGTTCCTCGAGTGGCGCAGCGTCCCGGCGCCGCGCCGCGGCGAGCTCGTCCGCCTGCTCGGCGAGGAGCTGCGCGCCGCCAAGGCCGAGCTCGGCCGGCTGGTGACGATCGAGGTCGGCAAGGTCGAGTCGGAGGGGCTCGGCGAAGTTCAGGAGATGATCGACATCTGCGACTTCGCCGTCGGCCTGTCGCGCCAGCTCTACGGGTTGACGATCCAGTCCGAGCGCCCGGACCACAAGCTCGTCGAGGCGTGGCGGCCGGCCGGCGTCGTCGGCGTCATTTCGGCGTTCAACTTCCCGGTCGCGGTGTGGTCGTGGAACGCGGCGCTGGCGCTGGTTTGCGGCGATTCGCTCGTGTGGAAGCCGTCGGAGAAGGCGCCGCTGTCAGCGCTGGCGACCGAGGCTTTGTTCCGCCGCGCGGCGGCGAAGTTCGGCCCCGACGCGCCCGACGGGCTATTGGAGTTGCTCGTCTGCGGGCGGTCGGTCGGCGAGGCGCTGGTCGACGATGAGCGCGTCCCGATCGTCTCGGCGACCGGCTCGACTCGCATGGGCCGGATCGTCGGCGAACGGCTGGCGCGCCGCTTCGCCCGCGGCATTCTCGAGCTCGGCGGCAACAACGCTTCGATCGTCACGCCGTCGGCCGATCTCGACCTGACGCTGCGCGCCGTCGCCTTCGGCGCGATGGGCACCGCCGGCCAGCGCTGCACGTCGTTGCGCCGCCTCATCGTCCACGAAAGCGTTTACGACGCCTTGGTTTCCAAGCTCGCCAAGGTCTATCGCGACATCGCGGTCGGCGACCCCACCGCGTCGTCGGCGCTGGTCGGTCCGCTGATCGATGGGGGCGCGTTCGCGGCGATGGAGAAGGCGCTCGCGGCGGCGAAGGCGGCGGGCGGGATCGTCCACGGCGGCGAGCGCGTCGCGGTCAACGGCGCCGATTCGTTTTACGCCCGCCCGGCGCTGGTCGAGATGCCGGCGCAGGTCGGTCCGGTGGTCGAGGAGACCTTCGCGCCGATCCTCTATGTGCTCAAATATCGCGACTTCGCCGAGGCGCTGGCGCTGCACAACGGCGTGCCGCAGGGGCTCTCCTCGTCGATCTTCGCCACCGACATCCGCGAGGTC
>Ga0326728_10008562_pt1 | contig 25318 bp, 20 predicted proteins | sample MB3enrmetagenome_FD_207602 | JGI IMG/M metagenome (GOLD analysis project Ga0326728, IMG submission 207602) | Lab enriched peat soil microbial communities from McLean, Ithaca, NY, United States - MB31MN | ecosystem: Environmental > Terrestrial > Soil > Wetlands > Peat | place: USA: New York... | reverse complement strand
GTCCGGCGAAGTTGCGCGAGAGCCTGCTGCACTTCGGCCGCCGCGAGGTGATGAACATCGAAGGGCTGGGCGAAGCGGTGGTGCAGCAGTTGCTCGATCGCGGCCTGGTGCGCAGTGTGGCCGATCTATACACGCTGACGGAAGAGCAACTGCTCGGTCTCGACCGGTTCGCGGAGAAGTCGGCGCAGGCGTTGCTTGCTGAGATTGCGGGCTCGAAGCGCGCGGGATTGGCGCGCGTGCTGATGGGCCTCGGAATTCGCTTTGTCGGCGAGCGCACGGCCGAGCTTCTTGCCGCAGAGTTCGGCTCGATGGACGCGCTGATGGCCGCGACGGCCGAGGAGTTGGAAGGCGTGGAGGAGGTCGGGCCGCGCATCTCGCAGGCAATTTTGGAGTTTTTCTTGGCAGCAGCCAATCGCGCGCTGGTCGAAAACCTGCAACACGCCGGCGTTGAGATGACGGCCGAGAAGAAACAGCGCACCACGCAGCTTGCGGGCCTGACCTTCGTTTTGACGGGCACGCTGCCGACCCTGACGCGCGACGAGGCGAAACAGAGGATTGAGAACGCCGGCGGCAAGACGGCGGGATCGGTAAGCAAGAAAACCAGCTACTTGGTGGCCGGCGAGGAGGCAGGCTCGAAGCTCGATAAGGCGCGCGAGCTCAACATCCCGGTGTTGGACGAGGCTGGGCTGTTGGCGCTGCTCGCGGGGCAGGCGCCGTCGCGCTAGTTGGTCATTTCGTGGCTCAGTGCGCGGCCGGCGGAAGGCTCTGGGTGCGAGCCGGCCTGGTCAGCAACAGAGGAATCAGGGCAACAAAGATCAAAACCAGATCGAACCACATACAAGTTTCTTTCGACGGTTGATCTACGCGCTGTTGCGGCGGCGCGCGGCGATTTTAGGGTGATTTTCGATGGCGCGGAGTTCGCGTTCCCGCTCCCGCTCCCAGGCTTCGGCGTGCCAGCGGCGCGACGCGTAGCGTAAGGTTTCGGCGGGCAGCGGCGGAAGGTCTTTGGGATACGGCCGCACCGGCATGGTCACGATCTCCGGCAGCGGGCGATGAACAGGCTTGGGCGGCTCCTTCGCGGGCGGCGGCAGCAGACGCGCCGACGATTCCAACTCCGGAACCGGCGCGGCTTTGGCCAGGCTGGTATCGGTCAACTCGAGTGGCTGCGCTTCGGCTTCAACGGTATCCCCGTTGCGCTGCGCGCGCTTGGCAATGGATTTGGCGATGAACTCGTCAACCAGCTTGTGCAGGCAGGTTTGCCCGCAGAGATGCTTGGAGTCCTGCCGCAGCCGGTGCCGCGAGGTCCATCCGCTCACGCGCAGTTCTCCGCCCTGCTCGTATGCGACAAACCAATGGTTGGTCTGCCGTTTTTCAGCGGCGCAAACATCGCACGAAATAGCCTGCCGGATCATCGCATTTCCCTCACAACGTAAAGGCTCCGTGGCGCACGATCGATGTCAACCGTATTCATCGCCCTCCCGCGCGAATGCAGATACAAGTTCCCGAGCGCACCAGAAGGCATCTCGACCTTCCGAAGAAGCTCCACGTTTATTTCATCGGGTGATTGCGGAAATGTGTTAGATTCTGCGCCAGCGAATCCAGGGGTGGTTCAGAAGAGAACAAAACAGCGGCAGATCGTCCTGAATTGGGACAATTCGTGAGCGCGGGGAGGGAACAATCGAAGAAGACAGAAAGAGCGCGGCGATCGCCGCGCTCCTCTCAAACGACAGTCTATCGATGCCGCGTCTTGCCGGCGCAGATCTTACTCGCGCGGCGCAAAATAGCCCTTGCGGGCTCGCACCTGGTAACGGCGATCGTAACAGTACAGATAAATGGTTCGGAAGGAGCCGTCGGTCTTGAAGTCCGCTGGCGTGTACACGAGCGCGTACTGGCTGCGCAGCTCTTCTTCGATATCCTTGAAGCTCGTTGCCATGTCTTCGACCGAGGGAGGGAAGAAGACCTCGCCGCCGGTCTGCTCGGCCAGTTCCTGCAGCACTTTATCGCCCTCGCCGCGGCTGGGCGTCCAGTTGGTGCTGATGGCGTAGATGATGGTCTCGGCGCGCTCGCACTCCTTGATGGCTTCAGGCAGGTACACGCGGCTCTGGTTGTCCTCACCGTCGGAGACGAGAATGATGGCCTTGCGCACGGGCTCCGGTCCGCGCTCGGTAAGCAGCTTGTCGCGGCAGGCGACATAGACGGCATCGAAGAGCGCCGTACCGCCGCCGGGACTCAGCTTATTGATGCCCGTCTCCAGAGCGTCCTGGTCATTGGTCCAGTCCGTGGTTACGGTCGGTGTCTCAGCGAATCCCATCACAAAGGCGCGATCGTTCTTGGCCCGCAGCACCTGCAGCAGGAACTCCGTGGCCGATTGCTGCTCGAACTTGAAGCGGGAGCGGATAGAGCTGCTGGCGTCGATCACAATGCCCACGCGCAGCGGCAGATTGATCTGCTGATGGAACGAGTTGACCTTGGCCGGGGCTTTCTGATCGTCGAGCAGGGCAAAGTCGCTCTGATTCAGATTGGGGATGTAGTGCCCGTGCTTGTCGTTGACCGTAAAGATGAGGCTGACCTCGTTCACCGTGGTGCGGAAGAGAGACGCGCCCACGTCGGCTCCCGTGCCTTGACCGGCCTGCGGCGGCCCGGGTGGCGCGGCCTGTGGCGTGCTCGCGGGCGTTGGCGGCAGTGCGGGTTGCGCAGATGCTGGTGGTTGAGCGGTGCCCGGAGTGGTTTGCCCGTTCGGCGTTTGCGCCCGAAGGCTGGCGATGGAAGCCGCGGCAAGCAACAGAGCCGCAAGCGCGAAGAGGAGAATGCGAGAGCCCCGCGGACAGCGGACAGCTGCTGGGGTGAAATGGCATTGGTTCATATCTACACTATTTTAACAATCCCGCAGTTGCCCGTGGGTTTCGGCAATGGTTCAGGTTGGAAGCCGTCGCGAAAGGGCACGACTTTAGAGCGTTTTCGATTCACTTGTTGACATCGCCAAGATCGTGCAAGGTGGCTTTTGCTTCCACCCCACAGACGAAGACCTGTCTGTGGGGACCCCGGATCGGAAAAAGCCACTTGGCATTGTGCATTTTGTAAAGAGCAGAATTAGTCGTGCCGCAAAGACCCAAAATTGGGCGTGTGGCTTTAGCCACTGAGGGACGGTGTACTGAAAAGTGACCCACAACCCGGTTTCGAGAGCCCAGAGGAGTTCCCCTCTCCGCAAAGGCAAGCGTTCGCGCATTCACGCCGTTTCCAGCCGTTCGAGGAAAGCAATTAGCTCAGCCGGCAGCGGGGCTTCGAGTTGGAGCGGCTTGCCCGTGAGCGGATGCACCAATTCGAGCCGGGCGGCGTGGAGAAAATTGCGGCCGAGGCGGAGGGTTTCGGGCTCCGCTTTCCGCCCCTGCGACGAAGACCTGTCGCCGGGGACCGATTTGCGCCGTGTTGTCCGCGATGACACTGCCTGCACCACCTGATGGTCCTTGAGTTGCGCCGCGCCGCCATAGAGCGTGTCGCCCACCACAGGATGCCCAATCGACGCCATGTGCACGCGGATCTGGTGCGTGCGTCCCGTCTCGATGCGCACGCTGACGAGCGTGAATTTGCCGAAGCGGCAATCGAGCCGCCGCACGACTCCAAAATGTGAAACCGCGGAGCGGGCATGTTCGCTGGGCCGCGCGGTCATGCGCGTGCGCCGCACCGGATCGCGGCTCAGCGCGGCGCTGATGGTGCCTTTTTCGCGCGCCACAGCGCCATGCACCAGCGCGATGTAGGTTTTTCCCACGCGGCGGCCGGCAAACATCGCGCCCAGGGCCGCGTGCGCGCGATCGTTCTTGGCCACGACGATCAATCCGCTGGTTTGCTTGTCGAGCCGGTGCACAATGCCCGGCCGCAGTTCGCCGCTGGTTGAAGAGAGCGTCTGGAAGCGATGCAGCAGCGCATTCACAAGGGTTCCGCGGCTGCGCGCGTCGTCGCTCGCGCCCGATCCGGCGTGCACCATCATTCCCGCGGGCTTGTTGACCACGGCGAGATCGTCGTCTTCGTAGACTACGTCGAGAGGAATCGCTTCGGGCACGGCCTTGAGCGGCGCGGGATGCGGCTCGCCGGTGAGGTCGATCTGCTCGCCGCCGCGCAGCTTGAACGAAGCCTTTTGCGGCCGGCCGTCCACCTTGAGATCGCCCTGGTCGATCAGCAGTTGCACGCGTGAGCGGCTCACGCCTTCGAGTTGGGTGGCCACAAAGTGATCGAGGCGCTCGCCCGCCGCCTCGGCAGGCACGGCGATGGTGCGCGGCTCACTCATGCGCGGTTCCCTCATCGGCGCCAGGCTCGGAAGCGCCGCGCCCCATCCTTTTCACGGCTTCATCGTGAAAAGGGTGGGAAGCCGACCCGCTCATTGCCGATGGACTCACTCGTTCGCGCAGCACCACTGCCCCCGCGATCACCAGCAGAATGGCGGCAATCTGCGGCCCGTCGAGCGCGCCGTGGAGCATCGAGCCGCGGCCCTCGGGATCGCGCCAGAGTTCCGTGATGTAGAGGACGACGCCTGCGCCCATCGAACCCAATGCGGCGACGTCGCCCGAGCGGCGCTCGACCGGCAGCCAGGCGAGGAGAAGCATGGCGAGCGCGAGAAACGCAAGCGCGGCGTAGGCCTGCACGGGGTGCAGCGGAACTCCCAGCGGCGCGCCGCTCCAGATCATGGCCATAGGATCGGTGTAGGTGACGGCCCAAGGCACGCCGGGTCCCGCGTCTCTGCCGTAACCAGAGCCGGCGGCGAGCGCGCCCAGTTGCTCGAAGGCGAGGCCGAGCGCCAGCGGCGGGGCGAGCGCATCGGCCGTGGCCGCAAGCGGCAGTTTGCCGTGCCGCGCGTACCAGAGGGCGCACCCTGCGCCGGCCAGCGCGCCCGTGCCGGCGAGCAATGGATGATGCACCATGGCGAGTCCCAGCAGCCAGGCAGGGTGCAGGCGCAACACGCTCCAGTTGGCGGCGACCAGCAGCAGACGCGCCGCAGCCAGCGCCGCAAACAGGCTCAGAATCGCGAGATTCCACAGCTTGACTGCGTCCACGCCTGCGATGCGCGCCGTGCGCAGCAGCAGCCCAAGCGCCAGCAAGACGCCAAGCGCAGACACTGCGCCGTAGGACGGGACCACCAATGCGCCGATGTGAAAGAGAACGGGATGCACTCAGGACAGGATAATGCAGTGGAGCTAGCGGCGTTCGGGGTGCTGGCGGCGCTAGGGCGAATGAGAGATGCGGAAGAAGGAGTTAGAATCCGGCCCACTGGGCCGTGAGCAATGCGCTGGTGAACCCGTCCTAAGACGGTGGAGCTCTCCGCGGTTCATTAGGCATTCCGGACTGGCGGACACGGCACACAGAACCGATTGTCGAGTCGAGCCCCTGTTCGTTGAATGTTGGTTCAACCAGCGTTGATCACCCACCTGCTTTGCAGGCCGGTTTCTAATGCGGATAGTAGGGGTACGCGCTGAGAATTGCAAGTCTTGTGCGAAGGCGGCGCGATGTGGTAGCTTTTTGGACCCCGCATTTTGGGAAGCGGCGACCCGAAACGGCATCGGTCTTTCGGGAGCAAGGGAGCAAGCCACCCCAGCGGGCAATGATCGACCGCTGGGGCCCTCGGCGTTCGTGGAGGCCCCGGCGTAAGCGGAAAGGATGGGACAACCGCGTGAGGTCGTGGTTCCCGGTCCCATAAGCGGAATCCGCGGCGCCCCATTCGATTCGGGGATTCACAGCCTTCGGAGCCGAGCCACGCGGCGCGACCACGATTGCTGTACGCCGTTTCCGCGCCATAGAATGAAAAGAGTTTCTGCGCCGGGGCATGATAACAGCATTCGAACCCGCGACCAAGCAGACTTCCTGCGCGCCGTCTTCGGCCGTCCTGGAGAGTCATCTGCCGTCCCTCGACGGCATGAGGGCCATCTCGATTCTGCTGGTAATTGGCGCGCACTTCGCTTCCACGGCGAACCGCGCCACGTCCTACACCGAGTACCTTGGCCCGCTGGGAGTGTTCATCTTCTTCGTGATCAGCGGTCTGCTGATTACCTGGCTCATGATTCGCGAGCGGGAAGCAACCCGCTCGTTCTCTCTGCGGGACTTTTATGTCCGCCGATTTCTGCGCATCCTGCCTGTCTTCTGGCTGCTCATTCTTACGGTATCTTTGCTCAAGTCGTTCCACGTGATCGAGATCCGCTGGCTGGATATCTTCCGCGCCTTCACATTCACGCATAATTACCCGCTCACGTTGCGACATCCACAGTGTGCAATCTGGCTCGGTCACACATGGTCTCTCAGCCTGGAGGAGCAGTTTTATCTCGTCTGGCCGAGCCTGTTTGCCGTCCTGCCCAGGAGATTCTTACCGCGCCTGGCGGTCATTCTGGCCCTCTCCGGACCGATTTTGCGCGCACTCGATTACATTTTGCTTCCATCGCTGCGCGGCTTCGATGCCGGCGGGTTCGAATCTCATCTCGACATTCTGATGACCGGTTGTGCGTGTGCGTTCCTTCTGGATTCTCCGGTGTGGCGCGAGCGCATTCGCAAGATACCTGCCTGGCCAACACTGGCCGCAAGCGCGCTTTTCCTCGCGGTAGCCGGCCCCGTGCTCTTTTTTCATCTTCCGCGCCATTCGCTTGCCGACATCACGTACACTCTCGTTTTTCCGACGCTGCAGGCCTTTGCCATCGCCCTGGCCCTGCTGGTGGTCGTCGCCGGCAAACAAGGATGGGCTTTCCGGGTGCTGAATGCGCGCATTCCCACCTACATCGGAAAGCTTTCCTATAGCCTCTATATCTGGCAGCAGCTCTTCCTGGTGCATCGTCCCATGGTAAGCATCTTCTCCTTGCTGGGACGGCTGGCAGGCGTGTATCTGGCCGCGTTCTGTTCGTTTAATTTCATCGAGCGGCCGTTCCTCAGGCTGCGCAGCAAATTCCGTCACGGCGTGACCGTGTAACCGGCATTCGCCTACTGCACCAGCGCATTCGCAGCGTTGGCCGCAAGCACCCAGCGGCTGGCGACGTCGATCACGTACTCGTCTTCGAACCAGAGGAATCCGAAGTCGTCGATGCACTCCGGAAAGTTCGGCTTAATGATGATGTAGCCCGGAATCACGCCGCCCGGAATATACGTGTTGTCCGCGCGGTTGTTTCCGTAGGCCTTCAGCTTGGAGACGGTTCCGACGGAAGAAACGTACGACGTGCTGGAAACGGGATGCGTGCCCAGAATGTAGTTGGCGGCGCGCAGAGTATATTCAGGGCCGACGATCTGGGGAAATGCTTTGTGCAGGAAGTACATGCGCACGCCGAGGTCGATGACCATCTTTGAATCGCCCCAAGTGCGCAGGCTGGGCGGCACGCCGAAGGGAGTCGCAGCCAGTTCCTTGTCCAGATCGGCTTTGTAGGCGCGGACCGTGGCTTCGAGCTGCTGCTTGAAGCCGGCGTCCATGTAGGGCAGCGCGAGAACCGCCATCCAGCCGCTGAGCCCGAAGCGCTGCTGCATCTCAGGTAACATTTCCACGAGATGCTTCTTGTACTCCTCGCCGCCGTGGGTGGCGATCAGCAACTCTATAGTGGCCTTCCATTCTTCCTCGCGAACAATCTCTCCGGCCCAGAGCTTGGGAAAGCCCCAGTTGGGCGGATACTCGGTGACCGTGGGATGCGCGTGCTCGTCGTGCCACAGCTTGACGGCGGTATCCAGGCATTGTTGAGCAAGCGCGTCGTCCCAGCCTTCGAGCGCCTGCGACGCCGCGGCCAGCGCGGAGGCCGCTCCCCATTGCAGTCGCGCTTCCTTGGTGGTGAAAGCCCAACGATCATCGGGAAGGCCGGAGTAGTCGCCTTTCACCTCGTGCAGACCGAGGCTGGGATCGTAGATGCGTCCATCGGTCTTGGAAGCGGCATCGCCCAGGTGCGTGTACTCGCGGAGAGTCGGCTCCATGATCTCCGGGAAGGGATGGCCGACGGCCTCGATCTGCGCGAGCACGCCCAGGGCGCCGTGCTCCACCTGCTCGACGGCGTCGGGAACTCCGTCGGGCCTGTGCATCTCCACGGTGCGCGCTCTCTCGTCCACTGAAAGCTCATCCCACTTGAGGTTGAACTCCTTGTAGGCGAGCGCGAGGTCTTCGATGACCGCGTACTGGCTTTCGGCGCGGATGTCGTAATCGCCCGCATCGTACCAGGCTCCCACGTTCAGTCCCGGAATGTGCTCGCCGGGCTTGAAGGGGGAATCGAGGTTCGGCCCCATCCATGCTCCGTCGAAGTGGAGCGTGTTGGGCGGCGCCTGGCGCGCGTCGTCGAGATGCGATTTGCCGTGCCACAAGCGATAGCCTTCGCGCACCGAGACGTGATCCATCTCGACCGCGAGATAGCCGTCGAGCGAAGACTGCCATGTCTTGCTGTAGACATCGTTCGCAATGGGGAAGAGAGCCGTGCGTTCCCCGGCATATTCAATCGCGTAGAGCCCCGGCTCCTTGACCGAGGAGAAGTCGAAGTTCGCATAGGTGTAACGCAGCCACGGCGTCGGCTCCGAAACCGGACCTTCGAAGACCTGCTGGTACGATCCGTCGGCGGCTAGGCGCAGCACCCTGGCTGTCCGGGGCGCGTCAAACTTCGGATCGAGCTCGATGACGGCGACCTTGGGGAATTTGGGCGCGTAGCCCACCTGGCTGTGCGCGATCATGGGCGGACGCGTCCAGTTGGGAAGCACGTTGGGGCGGATGTGCCAGACCACAGCGCCTTCGGTCTTGCCGGAAGGGATCAGCGTGCGCAGCACAAACCAGCCGTTCTGCGCGCGATTGCGTCCGTCAAAGAGCGAGATGGGGCCGGTCTCGGAAGTGATGGCGAGGGAGTGCAAGCGGTCTTCGGGCGCCAGCAGGATGCTGTTGCCGCTCACGATGGGCAGCGGTTGGGTGTAGCCCTTCTCCTGATCCCATTGCTCCTGGTAGGCGAGCTTCTTCGGATCGTCCCGCGAGGGTGGCACCTGGTGCATCTGCTCCTGCGGGCTGCGCGGAAAAACGCCGAAGATCTGGCCGTCGACGGCGTAGGTTTTGTCCACGTAGATCGAGGGCAGAAACTCCAGATTGAAACCGGCGCGGCCGGCAAGCTTCTCCGGCAAGGGCTTCAAGAGGTTCACGCTCACGCGAATGCCGCCGGGCTCGGCGGCCACTTCCACGCGATAGTCCATCTGGTACGTGGGGAAGGAGAGATCGGCGCTGAGGAGGCTGTGCTCCTTGTCGGCGTGCCGGCCCATGAGCTTGGCCACCAGATCCCACTGCTCGGGCGTCGGCATCAGGCGCACATCGCCGTCTGTGGCAATGCGCTCGCCGTGAAGGACGATCTGCAGTGCGGCATTCTTCTCGTCGTTGAACACCGGATGGAAGGTGTTGTCGTAGAGCATCGCGTCGAAACCCTGCGTGCTCAGGTAATCGTCATCGACGACCTGCATCGTAAACTCCGCGCCACTTGCAGGCAGAGACGAAGCTAGAAAAAATACTGAAAGAAAAGCACACGACACCCCAGCAGAGAAGCGATTCAGCATGAAGAAAAGAACCTCGTCGGGCATTTCAGCATATCGGAGTCTGCCGATGCGGTGCAAGGCGTGCGCGTTGTCGCTGGCGCGGTCTCTCATTTATGCTGGGGCTCTCCCTATGGCACACGGATTCGACGACTATAGGATTTTCATCGCGGCGCCCGGAGATATGGAGCGCGACGCCCAAGCCTGCTACGACGCAATCTCGCGCGTGGATGCGGATGTGGCGATGCCGGCAAAGATCCTGCTGGTCTCACTGGGGCTCAGAGAGAACTCGCAGATCGAAGGCAACCGCGGCGTCGTCTCGGACAACGTGCGCTGGTCGAGTTACTTCATTCAGCTTTTCCAGGACGACTGGGGGCCTCGCGAGCTATTCCGCAAACTCTTTCTGCTGGCCACCGAGTGCCGAGACGATCCCGCAATGCCGATGCGCGAAGTAGTGGTGTGCCTGAAGAGCGCGCCCAACGAAAGCGACGAGTGCGTGCTCCGATGGCGGAAAGAACTTAGCGGTCGCTCGGATGTGCGCGTGATCGAATACAACCGTGCGGAGGAGATACAGGCGCACATTGCGGAGATTTGCACCGTATGGACCCGCGAGCTGATTGCGGCGGGTGCAGGGAAGTCCCGCATTCCGGAAAGCTGAGCGCAATCCTTCAAAACGTGGGAATCGGGCGCCACTCGAGGAAAGAATTCATCATGTCCTCGCGCACGAGTTGAAATCCCAGGCGCTTGTGAAAGCGCAACGAGCCGGGATTGAATCGCGACACCGAGCAGACGATCGGCAGTCGCGCGCGCGTGGCCTCCTGCTGCAATCTCTGGACGAGGGCGGTGCCGATTCCCTTGCTTTGCACCCCGGGGTGAACGGCAATATCGACCAGGTGAAACTCACGCTCGGTTTGCGCCACCCACAGCCGTCCGATGGGCTTACTGTCAAGCAGCACGATGTGGTAGCAGGAGTTGGGAAAGAGCTGCGTATAAGTCGACAATTGCCCACGAAACTGCATGCGGATGAGGTAGTCGCGCTGCGTGGGCGTTAGCGACGCCTGCGCGAACTCCGGGCCGCGAATGGCGGAGTAGAGATCGTAAAGAAAGATCTCGTCCTGAGGCAGGGCGGGGCGAACTGCGAGCGTGGACATTTCCTCTTCTTGGCTTGCGAGCGGGAAGGTCCGCATGGCGATTCCCGCCCGCACTAAAGGGTCAGTTGCGCGGCGGAAAGACACCCTGAAGAGCGATGATCCAGTTCATCGTCAGGTTGGGCATCAGGTTGTTGTGAGGCAGGTTTCCGCCGTAGGCCGTGACAATACTGGAGTTCATCTGCACCTTGGTGGTGGTGTTGGTGGTGTAGAGGTTGCCGGCAGAGATGCTCTTCGCAAACGCATTGTTTACGGGAGTGGTAACCGTTGACAGAGTGGTGTCGGCGAGCATGGTGTGAGTGTGCTGCGGCATTCCGGATTGAAGCAGCGACACGTTGGCTATGCCGCCCGATTCGCCCACATTGTAGAGGCTGAGGCCCGGACCCTGCCCGGCTCCGATAGGGATGCTGCCCCGAAGATTGGGCAAGGCAAAGTTCGACTTTCCATCGCCACCGAAGTTCGTGCCCAAAAGCGAAAACAAGGCCGTGTTCTGCGAGATTGGCAGCAACTGCCCGTTGGCCATTGCCCAGCCGATTGGCGCAAAACTGAAAGCGGCGAGTCTCAATTCACCTAGGAAGGGATTTGACATGGATCCTCTCTCCTCAATGCTCGAGTTCAGTTTTGAGAGGGGAAGATGCCTTGCATGGCGATGACCCACGTCATCACCAGATAAGGCTGCCGATTTTCGTGAGGCGTCGATCCGCCGGCGCTGGAAATCGCACTCTGATTCATTGTCGCGATATTCGCCAGGGTATTGAAGACCGACGCGCCGCCTCCGCCGAGAAAGGCCCCGGCAGGGTCTGTTCCATTGGCCGCGCTGATGGCCGTGACTAGATGACTATGCGTGGGCGTCTCGCCGGCGATAATGGTGTGCGCTTCCTCGCCGCTCAACTGACCCATGGAAAAGCCATTGCCCTGGTGAACGGGAACGCGTCCCTGCAGGTTAGGCAAGGCAAAGGTGTTGACTCCATTGCCGCCGAAGGTGGTCCCGAGAAGCGAGAACAGCGCTTGATTCTGATTGATCGGCAGCATCTGCCCATTGGCCAGTGCGAAGCCCCTGGGCGCAAAGTTGAAGGACGCAAGCATCAGTTGGCCGAGAAATGGTTCCGACATCGGAATCTCCTTTCTGGTTCAGGCGCAGTGGTTCCCATCAATTCTGGGAGGGATAGACGCCGTAGAGAGCGATCACCCAGTTCATGGCCAGGAATGGCTGGCGGTTTTCGTGAGGCTGGCTCCCGCCCGAAGACGAGAGCACCCCCGGGTTCATAAAACCGGCTGGAGCCGTATTCCGATAAACCTGTGGTCCCGCGCAGACCGTGTTATTCGTTGGCCCTGAAGTGCCTCCCTGGGAAGACGAGTTGCACTGGAAGAGATGATTGTGGCTGGGGATCTGGTTGACGTTCAGGGTGACCGACTCCACGCCCGATGACTGCCCGATGGGGTAGCTCGATCCCCCCGCCAGCGTCCCCTGGTGAATGGGGACCCGGCCGCGGAGATCCGGTACAGCAAACGTGCTCTGGCCGTTGCCGCCGTAGGTGGTGCCGATCAGGTTGAATAGCGTGGAATTATCGGAGATGGCCAGCAATGTGCCGTCACAAAAGTTCCAACCAACGGGAGCAAAGGTGAATCCGATCAGACGCACCTCGCCCACATATGGGCTACTCATGCGGAGGACCTCCTTGGATTGTGTTCAGGGCCGGGGAAGATTGCATCGACTTTTTAACCTGTATCACTTCAATGCAGGGACTTGCAAGAGAATTTTTGAAAGATTTTCCCACAGTCTCGGGGCAACGCAGGCGGCCCTGTGGGCAGTGCGCGGCGCATTAAGAGGAAGATCCGTACCCGCGATCGATTGCCAGACCGCAAACCGTTCCGGGGCGCGCCTTCCTCCATCGGATGGTTCGGATCACCTCTCGATCAGCGAACCTGAAGGGTTCCGGTGAGTGGCGTGCTGTCGGAGGATCCGCCCACGAACACGCCGTAATCGCCCGTCGCGAAGCTCCAGTTGTTATGCGCTTCGTCGAAGGTCGCGAGGACTCGAGAATCGATCGCGATAGTAACGGTCTCGGATTCCCCTGCGGCGAGTGCGATCCGCTTCCATCCGGCCAGCCGCTTATAAGAGGATTCATCCGCGCCCTTGGGCAGCCGGGCGTACACTTCCGCAATCTCCGTGCCGGCTCGCTTGCCGGTGTTGGTCACCGTGAAGCGCACCGTCTTGGCGGCGGAATCGACGCTCAGGCCGGAATATTCATACGAGGTGTAGGAGAGACCGAAGCCGAAGGGAAACAGCGGCTGCTTGTGCTCCGCTTCAAACCACTTGTAGCCGGCTTCGGCGCCTTCGTTGTAATTGACGGCATAGTTCGAGGGAAGAGGCGCTGCATGGTCCTTCTCCAGCGCCGGATCATGAAGAGGCGCAGGCGGAATGACCGGATGGGGCAGATCGTTTTCATCTTTGGGGAAGGTGATGGGAAGTTTGCCCGAGGGATTCACCTCGCCGACGAGTACGCCGGCCAATGCCTTGTGCCCCGAACTGCCCGCGTACCACGCCTCGACGACACCGGCGACCTTATTAATCCAGGGCATGGTGACAGCCGTGCCGCTTTCGACGACGACGATGGTGCGCGGATTGGTTGCTGCTACCTTCTCGATTAAAGCGTTCTGGTTGCCGGAGAGCGCAAGACTGGGCAGATCCATGCCCTCAGATTCCCACTGGTACGCGAAGACGATAGCCAGATCGGAGTTCCTGGCAAGGGCTGCGGCCGACTCCAGGTCCGTTCCCGGATCGAAGGCGATTTTCGTGTTCGGAAGTTTTGCCTGGAGGGCCTCGAGCGGAGAGGTTCGAAACCAGACGTTCTCATGCCAATGCGTCCGGCCCTTCCCCCCATTGCCCAGGTCCGCAACGGCATTGCCGCCCGGCGCGTCCACCTGTGCCGATCCTCCGCCGGAGATCATGCCGAGATCGGCGTGGCCGCCGATGATCGCGATGGTGTGCACCCAAGAGGGATCGATGGGCAGGATCGAGTGGTCGTTCTTGAGAAGGACGATGCTCTCCTCCTCCACGCGTTGGGCGGTTTCGAGACCCTTTACGACATCGACCACGCTTGTCTGCGGCGGATCGTCGACGACTCCGGAGAGGAACTCCGCATAGAGGACGCGCCGCGCGTGATCGTCGATCTCCGCGAGCGGCACCTTTCCGGCCTCGACCGCCGCTTTCAGCTTCGGACCAAAAAAGTCAGCCATGGGCTGTTCCTGATCGAGGCCAGCCGCGGAGGCTGCGACCGTGCTGTGGGTCCCACCCCAGTCCGAGAGCACGAAGCCCTTGAACTCCCAGCTTTCCTTCAGCACATCGTGCAATGTGTATGAGTTCTCGCAAGCGTAATCGCCGTTGATCCGGTTATAGGAACACATGATGGCGCCGGGATTGGCGATGGAGATGGCGATGTGAAACGCGAGCAGGTCCGACTCCTGCAAGGCCTTCTTCGAGAGGATGGCACTGACGAAGTTGCGTCCCGTCTCCTGGTCGTTCATCACGTAATGCTTGATGTCGCCGACAACGTGTTGCGCCTGTTCGCACTTCATCATGCTTCCGTCCATGGTGCCGGCCACAAGCGGATCTTCGCCCGTATATTCGAAAATCCGGCCGTTCCTGGGTTCGCGCACCAGGTCCACTCCCCCGCCCAGGGTCATGTCGAAACCCTGCGCCCTCAGTTCCTGGCCGATCACCGAGCCGTAGGCGCAGGCAGAATCCGGATCCCAGCTCGAGGCGGCGCCCAGGTTGGAGGGCATGGCCGTCGAATAGCGCCCGTTCGCGGCGCTGTCTCTGACGCCGTAGGCCGCATCGGACATAATCAGAGCCGGAATGCCGAGCCGCGGAATGCCCTCGACGTACCCTGCGCCCCCGTTGGCAAATTGCGTGAGAGGCATGGTCCACCATTTTTCGTGCGCCATGCCATTGCCATGCAGCAGGGCCAGCTTCTCATCGAGCGTAAGCTGCTTCAGGACCATCTCGGCCCGTTCCTCCGGGGAGAGCTTGGGGTCCATCCAGGGCCGGGCTGCTTCCTGCGCGACCATGGCGCGGGCTCCGGAAATGAGGGCCCCGAGGGCGATGAGTGCAAGGAAAAACTTCGAGCTGCGAGTGCGAATCTGCATATCTCTCCAGGCCCCGGCGCGGTCCGGCGGTAACGTCTCTGCCAGGGCTCGGCAGAGAATGGAGCCAGTCCGGCCCGTGCGGGCGGTGTCGCAAACATGATCGAACAGCCACGGGCCGTTGAGGAAGCCTCAACGCGTCGAAATCCGCCGTGTTCATACTAACCGACTTGGAGTCTATCGGATGCGACAAGAAGCAGCGACACCAATGGGGCATGTATGATACGGCGCTTCCTGACCTCCTTCTTGAGCTTCCGCCGCGAAGCAGAGGCCGGGGGCCAGATCAAAATCCAGGGTTGCATCTGCGGGCCTCGGTCGCGCGCGACGGCCCTATGCCCGCCGCACCGGCCTTTGCATCTGCATCGGCACCACCTGCACGGTCACGTCGCGCACCTCGGAGAGAAAGCGGTTGAGCACCGAGCCGCGCCAGAGAATGTCCCAGCGCGAGCGCGCCGATTGCCCGAAGACCACGTGGCTGATGTTCTCCTGCTGCGCAAAGCGGATGAGCGCGTCGGAGATATTGCGGTCGGTAAGCGTAACCACCTGTGCGCCCAGGTCGCGAGCCATCCGTTGGTACTCTTCGAGACGATGAAAGGCCTCTGGGTCGCCGTGGCCCTTGTCATCGGGCCGCGTCACGTACACCGCGTACCAATTACTCGCCAGGCGGCCAGCGATGCGCGCGCCTATGCGCAGCAGACGCTCCGTCCCGGGCCGCGCGCTCAGGCACACCATCACCTTCTCGGGAATCGGCGCCTGCTCCAGGCCCTGAATGCGGCGATACTCCGCGGCGCGGTTGCTCACTTGTTCCGCGGTAGTGCGCAGGGCGAGCTCGCGCAAGGTGTTCAGGTTACCCTTGCGGAAGAAGTTGGACAGGGATTGCTCGACCTTTTCCGCGGCGTAAATCTTTCCCTGGCGCAGACGGTCGCGCAGTTGGTCTACGGTGACGTCCACGTTCACTACTTCGTCGGCGCGCTTGAAGAAGCTGTCGGGGACGGTCTCGCGAATGGTGGTGTTCGCCGAACGGTTGACCGCGTCGTTCAGCGTCTCCAGGTGCTGAATGTTCACCGCGGTCATCACGTTGATGCCTGCGTCCAGCAGCTCCAGCACGTCTTCATACCGCTTGCGATTCTTGCTGCCGGGCACGTTGGTGTGGGCCAACTCGTCGACGACCACGAATTGCGGATGGCGCGCAATAATTGCGTCTACGTCCATCTCCTTCAGGTTCACGCCGCGGTAGGGAATCACTTTCTGCGGAATGACTTCGAGGTCGCGGATGCGGGCTTCGGTCTCCTTGCGCCCGTGGGTTTCCACCAGCCCGATCACGACGTCGACGCCCTGCTGATGCTTCATGTTGTAGGCGTCGTTGATCATGTCGTAGGTTTTGCCTACGCCCGGCGCCGCGCCGATGTAGATGCGCAGCTTGGCGGCTTCCTGGGTCGTTTCGAGCTTGATCTCGGCCATAACTCAGCCCACCTCTACGGGGTGATGGACTTCATCGACCGCGGCCACGGGAAGCGTAAATCGAAAAGTAGACCCGTGGCCCAACCGGCTCTCCACGGCAATCTGCCCGCCCAGCGATTCCACAAGCCGCCGCACCAGCGCCAGGCCGAGCCCGGAGCCGCGCTCGGAGAAGGGATTGAAGCGATCGAAGATCGAGCCCAGGCGCTCGGCCTCGATGCCGCGCCCGGTGTCGCGCACACTGAATTGCACAAAGTTCTTGATCTCCTCCGCGGCGAGAAGCACTTCGCCTTCTTCCGGCGTGTAGCGCAGGGCATTCAACAGCAGATTCTCGAGAATGGAACGCAGTGCGCGCCGGTCGGCGCGTACGGCGGACAGGTCGGCGTACGCTTTCACGTCCACGCGGATATGTTTCTTTTGAGCCTCGTCGCAGAGACGGTCGCGGGCCTCACTCAGGGCTTGCAGGGGATGAATGCGCTCCAGCTTCATTTCGCGTTTGCCCGTATCGAGTTCCGCCACATCGATCAGGTCACTCATCAAGTCGTCCAGGTTTTCGGCGTCTTTGCTGGCGTCGGCCACCAGTTCGGTCTGCAACGCCGTCATCTCTCCGCTGAAGCCCTGGGCCAGCGCATACAGCCCGCGTCGCAACTGTAGCAGAGGATCGCGCAGTTTGCGGCTGGCCACGGCAATAAACTGGGTTTTGAAGCGATCGATGTCCTGCAGGCTGGTTACGTCTTCAAGCGTCGTCACGGCGCCCAGCAGCCGGCCTTCGGAATCGCGCATGGGCGTGGTGCGCAGCCGGTAGCTCCGCTCCTGCTGGCCGATGCGCATGGGCAGCATCGAGGCCTCGTCTTCGGCGGCCACGGCCTTCTGCATCGCGACAACATTGCGAATCGCGTCCAGGATTTTCTCTCCGCCCGGAGTGTTCGCCAGAGCCATGCGGTCGCCCGCGGCCTCGCCGAGCAATTCAGACGCTGCCTGATTCACTTTGAGCACGTGGCCCTTGCCGTCGGTCACGATAATGGGCTCAAAGATCGATTGCAGCACGGCGTCGGAGAGCTGAAACTCCATCTGCCGCCGGCCGGCCTCGGTGTCGCGCAGCTCGCGCAGCCGGACCGCAATCCGGTTCAGTTCGCTGGCGAGGATGCCGAAGCTGTCGCGGCTGCTCCAGTCGACGCGGTGTTCCAGATTTCCCTGGGCGATGCGATGCGCATCGCGCGCCAATCCCTGAACCGGCCGCAGTACGAAGACAATGGTGACCGCGGCGATCAGGACGGCCGCCAGGACGGCCGCGTAGGCGAGAGGGAGTTGGCCGCTTGCCGCCAGCGCCCGGCGCGCGGCAAACACCAGGCCCACCGTAAGGCAGCCGAGGAGTACACAGCCGAGAATTAGTCGCTGGGCAAGGTTGAGCATGTTCGATATCCGCGCCGGTGAGTGTTGACGTACCCATTCTCGCGGATGCGGCTGGTATCTGCAAAGCCCGGTTTACGTCAGGCCCCACCGGCGTTGTCGGCCCGCCGCAAATCAAGCGCGATTGCCCACCGGAAGCGAACTAGGTCTCTGGCCGCTTGATCTCGTTCCTTGAGGCTTGTGCTTTCCCACCCATTCGCCAGAAAAAAGCGAATGGATGGGGCACGGGGCTGATACAGATTCACACGGTCAGAGAACTAGCTCCGCTAACCCCGCTAGCACCGCTAACCCCACTAGCCCCGCTAACTCCGCTGTTCCTCGTCAGGGGATCTGGCAGACGGCTAGCGAATCGTTGTGCCAGTGGCAGCGAAGACCATCCGGCTGCGGATAGGCCACGAGAACCCAATCTACGCCAAAGGTTGCTTTGAGCCGCTCGAAATCGGCGCGCTTGAAATCCCGCCAACCTTCCTGGGCTGCAACTTGGCTGGCCCAGATAGGTCCCAACTCCGGCACCTGCGTGACGACCGTAGTGTCCTTCACGGCATCGGCCAGTTGGCTGCGTTCGGCGAGGGCGCGAAAGCAGTGGAAGTCCTCGCCGGGCGCTTCAAGATAGTGCGGGTCGAGCGTGAAGTACGCATTCACGGGTGTGTTGGCCTGAATCCACTGGAAGGCCTGCAGCCATGGATTCGCCGGCTGAAGTCCCGGCAGCTCCAGGTGCGCCACGCCGCCAAACTCCGCTCGTTGCCACGCCAACATGGCGCCATTGACAGCCAGGAGAAACACCGCCCAGCGCCATGTGCTTTTCTTTAGCAGAAATCTGCCCAGCATGGCGCCGGCCGTCATCATGAAGAGGAAATATTCGATGTGCAGGTAGCGCATGGGCTGCAGAGGCATGAGCCGCGACGGGAAAGAAGGCGCAAGCAGGACCATGGCCAATGCCTGCTGGAAGACGGCATAGAAAAAGACGGCCGCCGCGAATCGCGCCAGCAGCGTTTCTCCGCGTTTCTCTGCGAAGCGCCAGAGCCATGCGAAGAGAGCCAGCGGCGCCAGCGCGCCCAGCCACTCGTACCAGGCCCATTTGTAGAGATAGAAATAGTTCCGCGTGTCGAGCGCCTTGCGCCAGGTGGAATCGGCCGGCTCGATGACCCATCGCAATGGAATCAGCGCAACAGTAGAACTACCGAATTCACGTAGCCGAAGACGCACCGAGCCGTGCAGGGTCAGGGTCAAAAACAGGCAAAAGGAGATTCCCATGGCCGCCATGAGAGGATGCATGAGAAACGCTACGAGGAGCAATGGCGCTGCCTGCCAGCGTTTGCCGGCGAGAATGCGCCACACCGCCAGCAGAATCATGGCTGTGGCCAGGGTGCGCGGATGCAGGTGCTGGTCGGCCATATAGAGCGCAGTCCCGGAAACGGGCAGCGTGAACATGGCCGCGACTATGGCAACCCCAGCCCATTGCGCGCTACTATCCGGAAAAAGCAGGTTCAGGATCTTCTTCACCGCCCAGAGAATCAGAAATAGGGCCGCCAGTTGCCAGAGCAACTCGGCCCACGCAAGCGGCATCCGGGTCCAGCGGACAAAATGCGCCATGCAGCCGTCGAAAACGGTGGCCTGCATTTGCAGCCGGAAAAAATCTGCGTTGAAAGGGAAAAGTGCGGGATTGAGTTCGGCTTTTACGGCGGCCAGGTAAACTCCGTCGTCTTCAAGGCCGGGATGGTAGCCCATCACCAGAAATCCCAGCAGCGTGAAGAAAAGAATGCCCGGCAATTCGAGAGAAAAGCGCTTGCGCTTTAAACGGGATTCGCCAGCGGCTTCCAGAACAGGTGCAACGCAATACGCCACAGGAGATAGGATATCGGACCGAGGAGGGGCGATGGGACTGGAGCATTCTCAGAGTTGCGGCAGCAACATTCGCAGCAGCAGGAATCCTGCCACGCCTGCGAAGAACACCAGCGCCATGCGAATGCCCGGCTCGCGGTTGACTTCGGGGACCAGGTCGGTTCCAGCCACGTAGAGCGCGACGCCTGCGGAGACCGGCAAGCCATAGGGAACCCAGCGCGGCACGAGCTGAATGACGAGGACTCCGGCGAGCGTGGCTGCGGCCAGCGCGACGGCAGAATAAAACGCACTCGTGCGGCTGCGGCCGCTGGCCATCATCACGCTCGCCATGGTGAAACCCTCGGGCGCCTTGTGCAGCAGAATGGCGAGAAAGATCAGCCAGCCCAGCCAATTGGAGAGCGCGAATCCCGAACCGATGGCGACGCCATCGAAGAGCGCGTGCACGCTCAAGCCCCCCAGCACGGAGTAGCCCGTGCGCGTCGAGACAAATTCGCCGGCATGGGTCTCTTCGCCGAAGTGAAAGTGCGCGTTGATGGTGTGTTCCAGCAGATGCACCGCGCAGTAGCCGGCCATGATCAGGGCCGGAGCCAGACGCGCGTTGAGCCGGATGCTCTCAGGCGTCATCTCGAGCAGAGCCGTGGCCATGAGAAATCCCGCGCCCAGCGCGACGAAGTAACGCAGGTAGCGCTCCACTCCGCGCGCCCGCACCAGCACCAGGCCGCCGGCCACGTCGGCCAGTGCGGCAATGGTTCCCAGGATGAGCGAGATTTTCAACATGGCGAGAGCAGGTTCCGATTCGTGGGTCGCGACGTGAATCATAGGGCTCCGCGCCGGAGTCTGTAAAGCTGCTTGAGTTTTCAGTCAGTGAAGCCGCCTCATCCCCTACACTGAATCTTGTCTCCCATGCTCTCGTACTGCGAAGTCGCGTTGCCGGTGCCGCTGGATCACACGTTCACCTACGGCATTCGTCTCGGCCAGTCACCGAAGCGCGGAGCGCGGGTGATTGTGCCCTTTCGCAATGAGAAACTGATCGGCGTGGTGACGGCGCTTGAGGCCAAAGCTTCGCCGGATTTTGAGGTGCGGTTTCTGGAAACCGTGCTCGACGAGGAGCCGCTGCTCAGCGAGCATCTGCTGGAACTGGGCGCGTGGGCGGCGCAATACTATCTGACGCCGCTTGGCGAGGTACTGCGCGCCATGTTGCCGCTCACGGCCGAGGTGCGGCGCACGGTTTACTACCGGATCACCGACCTGGGGCGGGATGTGCTGGCGAAGGCGATGGAGGGGGATGAGGGAGCTTCCCAGCCTTTTCGGTCGCCGCGGCGACAACGCGAAAAGGATGGGGCACAGAGCTTCGATGGGGCACGGAGGCTCATTGACCTGACGGGGAGGCATTCGGCAGGGCGGCGGAAGGGCAAGCTTTCGCGCGAGGGCCAGGACATGGAGCGCCGCGTGCTGGAGCGGCTGGCCGCGGGCGAAGCGGTGAAGGTTTCCACACTGCGCACGGCCACTTCGGCGTCCCTGCCGCTGCTCGCCGCTCTAGTGCGCAAGAAGTGGATCGCGCGCGAGACCGCGGCCGCCGAGCGCGATGCGCGGCGCATGGAACGGTTTGCCGTGCTTGTTCCCGACGCGCGGCTGCCTTCGCTGACCGAGAAGCAGCAGGCGATTCTGGCCGAACTTGCGGCCTCGGGCGGCGAGCTGCCGCTGGCCGAATTGCGCCGCCGCGATCTGCCTGCGTCGACTCTTCAGACCCTCGTGCGGCGCGGGCTGGTGCGCATCGAGGAGCGGCCGGAGCTGTTTCGCTTGGGAGGATTGACTCCCACGTCTGCGCCGTTCGCGCTGAATGCGGCGCAAAACGATGCGCTGGCCGCGCTCACCGCGGCATTGGGAACTTTCCGCCCGTTCCTGTTGTATGGAGTGACGGGTTCGGGAAAGACGGCCGTGTATCTGGCGGCAATGCAGAAGGCGCTGGACCGGGGGCTCGCGTCGATCTTGCTGGTGCCGGAGATTGGGCTGACGCCGCAGACCGCGGGGCTGCTGGACGCGGCGTTTGGACAGAAAGTTGCGCTGCTGCACTCGGCGCTCACCCCCGAGGAGCGCAGCGAGCAGTGGCGGCGGATTCGCAGGGGCGATGCGCCCATCGTGGTGGGCACGCGCTCGGCGATCTTTGCCGCCGCGCCGAACCTGGGGCTGATTCTGGTGGACGAGGAACACGACCAGAGCTACAAGCAGGAGGAGACGCCGCGCTACAACGCGCGCGACGTGGCCGTGATGCGCGCCAAGCTGGCCGGAGCGGTGGTGGTGATGGGCTCGGCCACGCCGTCGCTCGAAAGCTGGCACAATGCGGAGCGCGGCAAGTACACGCGCATCGAGTTGCGCGATCGCGTGATGAACCGGCCGCTGCCCGAGGTGGAGCTGATCGACATGCGCCGCGAGTTCCAGGAAGCGGGCAAGGACGAGCTCTTCTCGCGGTCGCTCATCGCGCAGACCAGGGCGGCGCTCGAACGCGGCGAGCAGGCGCTGATTCTGCTCAACCGCCGCGGCTATTCCTTTGCCGTGATGTGCCGCGCCTGCGGCGAAAAGCTCGACTGCCAGAACTGCGCCATTGCGCTCACGCACCACAAAACAACTGCCGAAGACCTGGGCGAGGCGCGCGCGGGGCAGCGCCTGGAGTGCCACTACTGCGGCTACAAGCGGACCGTTCCGGCGCGCTGCCCCAAGTGCTCGAGCGAGCACCTTTACTATCTCGGCGCGGGCTCCGAGCAGGGCGAAGAGCGGCTCACGGAGATCTTTCCCGGCGCGCGCATCGGCCGCATGGATCGCGACACGGTGCGCGGGCGGGCGGATCTGGAGCGGCTGCTGGCGCGGCTGCACTCGGGCGAGATCAACTTGCTCGTGGGCACGCAGATGATCGCCAAGGGCCACGACATTCACAGCGTGACGCTGGTGGGCGTGGTGGGTTGCGATCATGCGCTGTCGATGCCGGATTTCCGCGCCGCGGAGCGCGTCTTCCAGTTGATGACGCAGGTCTCAGGGCGCGCCGGACGCGGTGAGCTGCCGGGCCGCGTGGTAGTGCAGACCTACTATCCGGATCACTACGCGATTCTCGCCGCGACGGCGCACGACTACAAGGCCTTTGCCGAGCGCGAGCTGAAGTACCGCCGCTGGATGCACTATCCGCCCTTCGGCGTGCTGGCCAATGTGCTGGTGCAGTCGGAAAAGATGGAAGAGGCGGCGGGGTGGGCGGCGACGCTCGGCAAGTCACTTGTCCAAGAGCAAGAACGCGGAGCGCCGGTGCGGGTGCTTGGGCCGTGCACGGCGCCGATCGCGCGCATCAAAGGCGTCTACCGTTTCCACATGATCTTGAAAAGCGCCTCGCGCAAGGCGCTTAACGAGGCCTTGCGGGGAATGCTCGAGCGGGCCGAAGAGGCGGGGATTCCGCGGCGCAATCTGATTGTGGATGTGGATGCGCTGCGGCTGATGTGAGAAAAGCAGGGAACAAGGGAACAAGGGAACGAGGGAACAAGGGCGGAAGACTGCAAGTCAGAGAACTCTTCCCTGGGCACAACAGAAAAGACGCGGCGAGGGCGGGGCAGTCGCTATGGTTGATGCATCCCCTGCATCTTGCCTTCGTGCTATCCCACCCTTTCGCCCCAAAAACAGGCGAAAGGATGGGGCACGGGAAGGTTCTTCTTCATGCTGTCGGAGCCCTACTGCGCCGCCTTGGCCTTCACGAAGTACTGCGCCACGTCGCGCACAAAGGCCACCGCGCCATCTGGCACCGCCACGTCGCCTCTCAGAACCTTTTCGAAGTCTTCGGGAGCGCCATAGTAAAGCTCCGTGTCCTCGCGATTCTGGCTCACGCTGGTGCCGTCGAGATCGATGCCGGCAAAGAGTCCCTTGGCGCGCGAGTAGCTCAGCAGCTCGGCGTTCATCTTCCAGTCGGTGGAAGCTGTTCCGGACCGGCCCACCGGCCCCGCGGCTGCGGATGCATCGCCGCCGATCTTGAATTTGTCCTTGAGCAGGTCCTGCATGCCGCGGTCGTTGACTGCAATCAGGATCAGGTCGGTGGCCTGGCCGCCAATCTGGAATCCGAACGACCCGCCAGCCATGCGGATAAACACCGGCGCGCTCCATCCATGGCCGGTGCGGCAGGTGACCACTCCCTGGCCGTATTGTGCGCCCACCAGAAAGGCTCCCTTCACCATGCCAGGAACCACGGCAATGCAGGTGGCCGAGCGCAGAATGTCGCTGGGGACCGTCTTGTCTCTGGCCGCCATAATCTGGTCCAGGACAATCTTGGCCGAATCGATGCGGCTCTGCAGATCGTCTTTCGTCGATGCTGCCAGAGCAGTGCACGTAAGCAAAGTGCTGAGACAAACGCAGGCAATGGCCCTTTTCATATCCATGTCCTTTCCATGCCGCCGGCGTGATGCCGCGGTGGTGGTTGTGATCGATCCGAAGTCCTTGTGCCGGAGGTACGCCGAACGCGCCCTGGAGATTGAAGCCTGGGAAAGAACAGAGCCAACGCCGGGCAGCGCCGCGTCCTCCTCGAACAGGCTATCGCATCCGCGTCCCGACGCGCACCCTTGCCGGCTCAACTCCGTGGATCACGAGGGCGGTTTCTCGCCGACGAATCGCACTCGGAAGAGAGAAAGGCAGCGGTCTCAGCTGGCCCTCGACATGGGGAGCCGCGATCGCAAAGGCCTGCGGCGAACCCCGCATCGGCGGCGTTCGGCGCAGAATTCTGCATTAAGTTCGAGGAGGAAGAAAGGATGAGAGGGCTATTCTGACAACGCAAGTTGGCGTACGAAAAAAAGAGGAGTTCCCAGGCATCATGGAAACATGCTGCCTGGGAACTCCTTTCCCCAGATCTGCGTTGTTTCTGTAAACCATCATGTGGAAATCATGGGATGTACACAAGAGTACTTAGGGGACATGTCTAAAAGTACCCAATGCTATTAACTAATTAGTACCGCGACGATCGGGCAGCGTTGCGCCGCCTCGCTTGGCGCTCTCTTTGCTCAAAAACGACCCGCTGAGCGCGGAAACAGAGAGTTTGACCCGGTTGTCTGTGCCGGCCTTGCGCATGAGTCTTGCAATATAAGACTTGACGGTTCGCTGCTCGATACCGAGCTGGCGCGCGATCTCGCGCGTGGATTGGGCCATCAGGATTAACTTCATGACCTGTTCTTCGCGTGGCGTGAGTTCAGGCTTGGGAGCCGCTTGAACTGCACGAGGGACAGGGAGCAGCTGATCGATCAGGCGCGATAATAACAGCCGCGGCGCCCAGATGGATCCAGAGGTAACGACTTCAATGGCTTTGCGCACGGCCTTGGGGCCGGAGGAGCGGCCCAGGTAGGCACGCGCGCCGGCAACGATTGCTTGCAGCACCAGATCATCGTCCCCATCAGGTCCGGAGACGATCAGCCGGATGTCGGGACGCGCGCTGCGCAGGGCCTGCAGGATCTCAAGGCCGTCCTGCGAGGAGTGCAGATCGACGACGACGAACTCGATGTCAGCGGAGCCGATCAGCTCCACGAGGCTGCCAATCACGGGGACCAATTGCGCCTGGGCGGGCTGTTCAGGAAGATCGAAGATGCTGGCCAGGCCAGCGATGCGCATGGGCTCAACGGCCAAGATCCCAATGCGGATAGAGCCAGGAAGTTCAGGTCTGGATGTCATGGCGCCCCCCTAGGCGTAACAAGGGGTCGTCCCCGGTAGCGGACGACACCTCCACCGGAGAGTTAATGGTATGCATCCATCCGTCTGTCGAACACCTCCATGCCGGTTCGAAAGCGGTACGTTCTCAGAGCTTGGGG
>Ga0326728_10008561_pt1 | contig 25321 bp, 23 predicted proteins | sample MB3enrmetagenome_FD_207602 | JGI IMG/M metagenome (GOLD analysis project Ga0326728, IMG submission 207602) | Lab enriched peat soil microbial communities from McLean, Ithaca, NY, United States - MB31MN | ecosystem: Environmental > Terrestrial > Soil > Wetlands > Peat | place: USA: New York... | reverse complement strand
ACCAGGCCAAAGAGGGCTGGATTCATTGGAGCCGCGATCCGTCAAGAATTGCGCCCGACACGCTCACTGTCGAGATGTGGCCGGACATGAGCGATTACCCCGCCGACGAACGTTTTCCGGCGCCGGGTTTTTCCAGCGCCGACGGCGCCCAGGCTTGTCTTTTCAGCAACGAGCAACCCGGCACCGTACGGCGGCACTTTCAATGGATGCGGGAGTATGGCATCGACGGCGTCTGGCTGCAGCATTTCCTGGTGGACTTGCCGGGCGGCCCCATCGAAACCCGTTACGCCTCGCGCTGCCGGGTCTTGCAAAACGTGCGCGCCGCCGCGCAGGAAACGGGGAGGGTCTGGGCCGTCACATTCGACATTGCCGCCCTGCCGGCCGACAAAATTGTTGACGTTCTGACGCGGGAGTGGAAGAAGCTGGTCCAGGAAGGGGTGACGCAGGACCCGCGGTATCTCCACGAAAGAGGGCTGCCGGTGGTGGAGATTTGGGGGTTTTATCACGGGAACCCGCACAACCGGATGACGGCGAAAGTCGCGAACCAATTGATTGATTTCTTCAAGTCAGCCGGGTCCGCGAACCGCGCCTGGCTGGTGGGAGGCGGCGACTGGCAATGGCGCCACAATCCGGACCCGGAATGGCAGAAGTTCATCCGGCGGTTGGATGCCTATTCACCGTGGAACGTTGGAAACTATTACAAGGATGACAATGGGGCGCACGCTGCGACCGGGTCCTGGCCCCAGGACAAACGGGAATGCGACAAATGCGGCCTGTTGTGGCTGCCGGTGGTTTATCCCGGCTTTAGCTGGGACAACCTCCAAAAGCTCCCCCCTGGAACTTCTCTCATCCCGCGACGGGACGGCAAATTTTTGTGGGAACAATTCCATGCATTGTCGGAACTGCAGGTTGACACAGTTTGCGTCGCCATGTTTGACGAGGTGGACGAAGGCACAGCCATATTCAAGGTGACTTCCTCGCCGCCTGTTCCAGGGCATTTTGTGACTTACGAAGGTCTTCCCAGCGACTGGTATTTGCGACTCGTCGGTGAAGCAACCAAATTGCTCCACCAAAAGCAGGAAGTCCCCGCCTCGATTCCAATCCATTTCTAACGCAGGATGATGGCGCTGCGATGGGGATGCGGACGGCGTGGACAGGGTGGACTGCATTGGCCGGCTGCACTGAAAAACTTGAATCCACGGAATGTTCTGGCACTTTGGCTGGCGAGGGCCTCTGTGGCTCCGTGAAATGAGTCTATTACGGCAGAATTCGGTTGTTTTTCCCGCGTCTCTTCGATGCGGGGTCGTGGCGAGTGCGGCGGTGGCTGCGGGATTGTTTTTTTCCGGTTGCAAGGAGAAGCCGCCGGCGCCGCCGCTTGTCCAGGTGCAGGTGGTGACCGTCACGCCGCGCGATGTGCCCATTTACCAGAAATGGATCGGCACGCTGGACGGCTATCCCAACGCGCAAATCCGGGCGCAGGTCAGCGGTTACCTGGTCCAGCAGGATTATGCCGAGGGCGGCGCGGTCAAGAAAGGGGACCTGCTGTTTGAAATCGATCCGCGTCCGTTCCAAGCGTCGCTGGACCAGGCGGAGGGCAAGCTGGCCCAGGACCAGGCCCAACTGCGCAAGACGGAGTTGGATGTCCAACGCTACAGGCCGCTGGCCCGGGACCAAGCCATCAGCCAGGAAGAACTGGACGATGCCGTCCAAGCCAATCTTATGGCCGAGGCGGCGATCCAATCCGACAAAGCGGCGGTGGAAAGCGCCACGCTGAATCTCGGTTTCTGCAGGATCACGTCGCCCATTGACGGCATCGCCGGGACGGCGCAGGCGCAGATCGGCGACCTGGTGGGGCCGGGGACGGCGGCGCTGACCACGGTATCGACGGTGGATCCGATGAGGGTGTATTTCAGCATCAGCGAGCAGTCGTATCTGGCCTTTTGCCATCAGTTCACCAACGCCACCGAGCGGGGGGCCTACCGGTCGGAGATGGAATTGCAACTGATCCTGACCGACGGCTCGACGTATCCGCTGCCGGGCAAATGGCTTTTCACCAGCCGGCAGGTCGATGTCAACACCGGCACGCTCCAGATCGCGGGGGTGTTTCCGAATCCCGATTACGTGCTGCGCCCCGGCCAATACGCGCTGGTGCGGGCCAAGGTCGAAACGCGGCATGAAGCGATCCTGTTGCCGCAACGCGCGGTGATGGAGTTGCAGGGGTCCTACCAGGTCGCCACGGTCGATGCCGGGAACACGGCGCATGTCAGACCGGTGCGAGTGGGGGAACAGGTGGGAAATGACTGGCTGATCGAGAAGGGCCTGGCGGCCGGGGAACGGGTGGTGGTGGAGGGGACGCAGAAGGCCAGGGAAGGGACGGTCGTGGATGCGGAGCCGTATCAAGCCCCCGGGACAAACGCGGCGGCGGGCGTGAGCAGGAAATGACGGAGCCCCCGGCGTCATGTACCGCTTTTTTATCAACCGCCCCATCGTTGCGATGGTCATCGCCATTCTCATGGTGTTGGTGGGCCTGGTTTCGACGAGCACCCTGCCCATATCGCAGTTCCCCAGCGTCGTCCCGCCGGAAGTCCGCATCCAGACGACGTTCGTGGGGGCCGACGCGGAGACCGTCCAGCAATCGGTCGCCACGCCCATCGAGGAGCAGATGAGCGGGGTGGACAACATGAACTACATGTATTCGATCAACGCCAACAACGGCGTGATGCGGATGGTGGTCAATTTCGATGTCAAGACGAATCCGGACGTGGACCAGATGCTGGCGCAGTTGCGCGAACAGCAGGCGGCGCCGCTGCTGCCGGCGGCGGTGCAGAATTACGGGGTGACGATCCTGAAGTCCCCCACCACGCCCATGCTGCTGGTGGCGCTCTATTCGCCGCGCGGGACGTATGACGCGACGTTTCTGGCCAATTACGCCTACATCAATCTGGTTGACCAGATCACGCGGGTCAAGGGCATCTCCAACATCAACGTCTTCGGGGCGGGCCAGTATGCCATGCGTTTCTGGCTCAACCCGGACAAACTGGCCAAGCTGAACATCACGGCCAGCGACGTCATCAAAGTCATCAACGCCCAGAACACGGTCAATCCCGCCGGGCAGATTGGCGGGCCGCCGTCGCTGCCGGAGCAGGAGTACACCTATACTGCCATCGCGCAGGGCCGGCTGATCACGGAGCGGGAATTTGGGGACATCGTGGTGCGGGAGAACCCGGACGGGTCGGTGGTGCGGCTGCGGGACGTGGCGCGCATCGAGCTGGGGGCGCAGCTTTACAGCCTGGCCGGCCGCCTCAACGGCAAGCCCTCCGCCGTCCTGGCCATTTACCAGTTGCCCGGCTCCAACGCCCTGGACGCGGCCCGGGACGTGAAGGCGCTGATGAAGCAGCTCCAGCAGCGGTTCCCGCAGGATCTGGACTACGTGGTTTCGCTGGACACGACGCTGGCGGTGAGCCGGGGGCTGGAGGAGACGCTGACGACCCTGTGGCAGGCGCTGCTGCTGGTGACGCTTGTCGTTTATATTTTTCTGCAAGGCTGGCGGGCCTCGCTCATTCCGCTGCTGGCCGTGCCGGTGTCGCTCATCGGCACGTTCATCCTGTTTCCGATGTGCGGATTTTCCATCAACACCCTCTCGCTCTTCGGGCTGGTGCTGGCCATCGGGTTGGTGGTCGATGACGCCATCGTGGTGGTGGAAGCGGTGGAGCGGCACATCGAGGAAGGCATGGCGCCCAAGGACGCGGCCTTGAAGGCCATGCAGGAAGTGTCGGGGCCGGTGGTGGCCATCGCGTTGATCCTGGCGGCGGTCTTCGGGCCGACGGTGTTCATCCGCGGCGTCACGGGGCGGCTCTACCAGCAATTCGCGCTGACCATTGCCATTTCGGTGCTCTTTTCCGCCTTCAACGCGCTGTCGCTCAGCCCGGCGCTGTCCGGCCTGCTGTTGAGGCACCGGAAACCGACGGGCGGGCCGTTGTGGCGGTTTTTCGGCTGGTTCAATCGCGAGTTCGGCAAGGCGACCAACAAATACGTGCAATGGAGCGAACACATCATCCACCACAGCGGCTTGAGCCTGGTGGCGCTGGGGGCTGTCGCCGCGCTGGCCGTGTTCATCGGGAGCAAACTGCCTTCGTCGTTTTTGCCGGAAGAAGACCAGGGCTACATGTTCATCAACGTGCAACTGCCCAACGCCGCCTCGCTGCCGCGCACCTCCGAATTTTGCCGGCGGGTGGAGCAGGTGCTGGCCAGGACGCCGGGAGTGAGGTATTACACGACGGTGCTGGGGTTCAGCCTGCTCAGCCAGGCGCAAACGACTTACAACGCCCTGTTTTTCGTCAACCTGAAGCCGTGGGATGAGCGCCGCAAGGCCGGGGAAAAAATGGCCTCCATCCGGGCCCACATCAACCAGGAGCTGGCCGCCATGCCGGAAGCCAACGCTTTTTCCTTCCCGCCTCCGGCCATTCCCGGCGTGGGCACGGCGGGCGGATTCACCTTCATTTTGGAAGACCGGGCGGGGCTGGACCCGTCGTTCCTGACCACCAACCTCAACGCCTTCATGGCCGCGGCGGGCCAGCGGAAGGAGCTGGCCGGCTTGAGCACCAGCTACCTGCCCAGCGTGCCGGAGGTGTATGTCAACGTGGACCGGGACAAGGTGCTCAAGCAGGGGCTGGACCTGGGCGAAGTCTATACGACGTTGCAGACCTTCATGGGCGGTTACTTTGTCAATTATTTTAATCGCTTCGGCCGGCAATGGCAGGTGTACGTGGAGGCGGACGACAAATACCGCTCCAGCCCGGACAACATCGGCCTGTTCTACGTGCGCAACCGCCGGGGCCAGAACGTCCCCCTCTCGGCGGTGGCGCGGGTGGAACGCCGCACCGGGCCGGAATTTGTCATGCATTACGACGAATACCGCTGCGCGCAAATCAACGGCAGCGCCGCCCCCGGCTACAGCTCCGACCAGGCGACCAAGGCGCTGGAGGAGGTGTTTGCCCAAACGATGCCCAACGGCATGGGGTTCGACTATTTCGGCATGTCCTTCCAGGAACAGCAGGCGGCCAAAGGCGTGCCGCGCATCGCCATTTTCGGGCTGTCGCTGGTGTTTGTCTTCCTGATCCTGGCGGCGCTTTACGAGAGTTGGTCGCTGCCGTTCAGCGTGTTGATCAGCACGCCGGTGGCGGTGTTGGGCGCGTTCCTGGCCCTGTGGTGGCGCCATTTCGAGAACAACGTTTATGTGCAGATCGGCCTCATCATGCTGATCGGGTTGTCGGCCAAAAACGCCATCCTCATCGTCGAATACGCCAAGACCGAAGTGGAACGAGGCAAGTCCCTGGCCGAGGCGGCGCTGATCGGCGCGCGCATCCGGTTGCGGCCGATTTTGATGACGTCCTTTGCCTTCGTGTTCGGGTGCCTGCCGCTGTGGTTCGCCACCGGGTCCGGCGGCATGTCGCGCCGCACCCTCGGCACGGTGGTCATCGGCGGCATGTTGGGCTCCACCTTGCTGGGCATTTTCATCATCCCCGTCAATTTCTACGTCGTGGAGAAGCTGGGCATACGATGGAAGAAACACCCGCCCGCGCCGCCGGCGGAGGGCGGCAAGCCGTGAGCGCGGCGCGCCAGTTCGGATGGTGGCCGGCGCTGGTTCTGGCCTTGCTGGCCGGGTGCGCCGTCGGGCCGGATTACAAACGCCCGCCGGTCAGCGCCCCGCCACTGTTCCGCGGCGACACGTCGGGCCGGACCAATTCCTTCGGGGACATGCCGTGGTGGGAAATGTTCAAGGACGACACCTTGCAGGCGCTGATCCGCACGGCGCTGACCAACAACTACGATGTCCGCATCGCCGCGGCCCGGGTGGAGCAGGCCCGGGCCTTGGTGGAGGTGAGCCGGTCGGGATATTTTCCGCAGTTGACTTACCAGGGAGCCTACGGCCTGGGCAAGAATGTGCAGGAGGGCACGGCATTTCCGAACGCAGGCAAGAACCATTGGTATGAGGCTCTGGGCAACGCGTCGTGGGAGATTGATTTGTGGGGCCGCATCCGGCGTCTGAGCGAAGCGGCCCGGGCGCAATACCTGGCCACGGAGGAGGCGCGGACCAACGTGATGATTTCGCTGATCAGCATGGTGGCATCGGATTATTTTCAATTGCTGGCGCTGGACCAGGAATTGCGGATCGCGCGGGACACGACCAATTCGTTTGAGCAAAGCTTGAAATTGTTTACCCAACGGCTGCAAGGCGGGGTGGCGTCGAAGCTGGAAACGTCGGCCGCGGAGGCGGAGGAGGCGGCGGCGGCGGCGACGATTCCTGAATTGGAACGGCAAATTGTGGCGCAGGAAAATGAGCTCAGGGTGTTGCTGGGGATGAATCCCGGCCCGGTCCTCCGCCGCAAGAAACTGCTTGAAGAACTGTTGCCGCCGGACGTGCCGCCCGGATTGCCCTCCACGCTGCTGGAGAGGCGGCCGGACATCCGTCAGGCGGAGGAGGCGGTGCGCTCGGCCAACGCGCAGGTTGGGGTGGCGGCGGCCAATTTTTATCCACAAATTAGTTTGACAGGACTGTTTGGGCGGGTGAGCGCGGAGTCGTCCGCGTTCACGGCCGGCGGGGCCAGCGCGTGGAGCGGGGCGGCGAACGTCGTGGGCCCGATTTTTGAGGCGGGGCTGTTGAAGGGGGAACTGAAGCAGGCACGGGCGGCCTGGAGGGAGGCGACACTGCAGTATCAATCTGCCGTGCTCAACGCCTTTTCGGAAGTGAGCGATGCGCTGGTCGCGCGCGAGCAATTGCAGCAGGAGCGCGTGGCGCAAACCCGCGCCGTGGCGGCCTACGAGGAGGCGGTGCGGGTGGCGGGCGAGCGTTACCACGCCGGCCACGCCAATTACTATGAGTTGCTGCAGGAGCAGCAACTGCTTTTCCCCGCCGAAGACGCCCTGACCCAGGTGGAACTGAACCAACTGCTGGCGATTGTGCAACTATACCGCGCCCTGGGCGGAGGGTGGCAGCAGATGAAATGAGTTATCACTTCATCGCCCGACAGATTTGGAGTAATTGAACAAAACCGTGGCGCCAAGCGCGTCAGGCGTCCCTCCGGAAACATCTACTCCGTCGCGACCTTCAGCGCCACCACGGGGTGGCGCAACACTTGGGTCTGATAGGTGTAGCCGGCGGCGATGGTTTCGGCCACAGTGCCGCTTTCCACGGTGGCCGTCTCGTCCTCCAATTGATGCTTCTTCGGGTCGTAGGGCTGCCCCGCCTCGGCGAGGACCTGCACCAGCCCGATGCGGCGGACGGTTTCCAGACAGTCCTTCTGAAAGCGGTCGATCTGTTCGATCAGGTCAGGGTGGCCGGAATGCCGGGCCGCCGTGAACAACGCATAGACGTGATCCAAAAGAAACACGATGACCTGCAATCGCTCCGTTTCGTCCCGGCGCAGCTTATCCGCCTCGACGCGCAGATGCTTTCTCTCCATCTCGCTGCTCCGTTCCATGAAGGCGGCGAGCGATTTGGCCTCCGCCACCAGTGTGTCGGCGACTTTTTTGGCGCTTTCGGCGGCTTCCTCGGTATGGGTTTTCAATTCCAGCCATTGGTTGGTCGCGCCGTTGATATTCGCCGCCAGTTGGTCCAGCTTCTGGATCTGGGCGGTGGCGTTCGTCAGCAATTTGGCCTGGGACAGCGCCTGTTCGTCCACATTGCGCCGCAGGAATGGCGTCACGAAACACCAGGCGCCCAAGGCCCCGCACAGCACCAGCAGACAAGCCTCCTGCCACGTAGGCGGACGATGGCCGAATGCCAGCAAGGCGCCGACGATGCCCAGCAACAGGGCGTCGGCCACGATAAACGGCCACAAGGGCAGGGGCGCTTTCTCATTGTTCATCTTCCCGCTAGGGTAATCGGAAACCGCCAGGCGTAAATTAAAAACGGCGCGCGCGTTTAAATTGGTGCGGGCGCCGAAACGGGGCTAAATTGCCTTCTCAAATGGCCGGCAGCGCCACCATCCAAACACGGGAGCCAGCCGCGGTCGAAATCCCCGTCCCGCGGCCGCGCCCTGAATTGATGGCGCCGGCGGGCGATTGGGACTGCGCCCGGGCGGCGGTCGAGAACGGCGCCGACGCCATCTACTTCGGCCTGGAACGGTTCAACGCCCGGATGCGGGCCGACAATTTCAGGACGGCGGACCTGCCCAGGTTGATGGATTATCTGCATCGGCGGGGCGTCAAAGGTTATGTGGCGTTCAACATCCTGGTTTTCGCCAATGAGATGGCCGAGGCGGAGGGCTGGCTGCGGACGCTCATGGCGGCGGGCGTCGATGCCGCCCTGGCGCAGGACGTTGGCATCTGCCGGCTGATTCGAAGGCTCTCGCCGGACTTCCCCATCCACGCCTCGACGCAAATGACCATCACCAGCGCCGCCGGGGTGGAATTTGCGCGCGAGCTGGGCTGCCAGCGGGTGGTGCTGGCGCGCGAATGCTCGCTCAAGGAAATCAGCGCCCTGGCCGCGCCCGCCGCCGGCCCCGCCGCGCTGCCGGTGGAGGTTTTTGCGCATGGGGCGCTGTGCGTGGCTTACTCCGGCCAATGTTTGACAAGCGAGGCGCTGGGCGGCCGTTCCGCCAACCGCGGCGAGTGCGCCCAAGCCTGCCGCATGCCTTACGATCTCCTTTGCGACGGCCGGCAAGTCCCGCTGGGCGACCGCCGCTATCTGCTCAGCCCGCGCGACCTGGCGGGGTTGGACGTTTTGCCGGAATTGCTCCGCGCCGGCGTGGCGGCGTTGAAGATCGAGGGGCGGCTCAAATCGCCCGAATACGTGGCCAACATCACGCACATCTACCGGCGCGCCCTGGACGAGCTGGCGGCCCGGCCCGAGGCGCGCCCGGCAGCGGACGGCAGCACGCGTTACAACATGGAAATGGCCTTCTCGCGGGGCCTGCACACCGGCTGGCTGGGCGGCACCAACAACCAGGCGCTGGTCCACGCCCGCTTCGGCAAAAAGCGCGGCGTTTACCTGGGAGCGGTGGGGCGCGTGGAGGGGCGGCGCGTGTTTTTGCGGCTGGAAGGGCCGCTGAAGCCGGGCGATGGAATTGTATTTGACTCAGGCCGCCCCGATGAGGAGGAAGAGGGCGGCAGGGTCTATGAACTGGAGCCGGCAGCCGGCCCCGGCGCGGCGGCCCTCTCCTTCGGGCGCGGCGACGTCAATTTCAGCCGCATCCACCCGGGCGACAAGGTTTGGAAGACGAGCGACCCGGAGTTGGACCGCAAGCTGCGCCGGAGTTTCGCCGGAGCGAAGCCGCATTTCCGGCGGCGCCTGGACATGGAGGCGCTGGGCGGGGCCGGGCAGCCGTTGCGGCTGATCGGGCGCGACGAACCCGGCCACGTCGTGCAACTGGATTCGGCCATGCCGCTGGCCCCGGCGCAAAAGCAGCCGCTGACCACGGAACGGTTGCGCGGGCAGTTGGGCCGCCTGGGCGGCACGCCCTTCGCCTTGGGCAACCTGCGCAATGGCCTGCGGGGCGAAGTCATCCTGCCCATGAGCGAGTTGAACCGGCTGCGGCGCGAGTTGGCGGACGAAATGGAGCGCCTGCGCGCCCAGCCGCCGCGATGGACCTTGAACCCGCCCGCCCCGCAAGGCCCGCTACCGCGCCCGGCCGCCGCCCCGCGCCGCGCCGCAACCGCCGCGCAACTTTTTGTGCTCGTGCGGGACATGCCGCAACTCGAAGCGGCCATCGCCGCCGGCCCGCCCTTGATTTACTGCGAATTCGAGGACCCGAAAAAATACCGCGAAGCCGTGGCCCGCGTTCGCGCGCGGCCATCGGCGCCAGGGCCGGGGCCGGAAATCTTCGCGGCCCCGCCGCGCGTTTTCAAGGCGGGCGAAGAATGGATTCTCAAACAAGTGCGCTCCTGCGAAGCGGACGGCTACCTGCTGCGCAATTACGATCATCTGCGGTTCTTCGCCGACAGCCGGCGGGTGGCGGATTTCTCGTTCAACGTGGCCAACGAACTGTCGGCGGAATATTTCAAGAACCGATTCGGCCTGGAGCGGTTGACCGCCTCGTATGACCTGAACATCACGCAACTGGAGGCCCTGCTGGGCGCCGCGCCGCCGGAATGGTTTGAGATCACCCTGCACCAGCACATGCCGATGTTCCACATGGAGCACTGCCTCTTCTGCGCCTTCCTGACGCAGGGGACCGATTACACCAACTGCGGCCGGCCCTGTGACAAGCATAAAGTGGAGTTGCGCGACCGGGTCGGCCTGGAGCACCCGCTGAAGGCGGACGCGGGCTGCCGCAACACGGTGTTCAACGGCCGGGCGCAGACGGGCGCGGAATACGCGGGCCGGTTGATGGACCTGGGGGCGCGCCATTTCCGCATCGAGTTCGTCAACGAAACCGCGGAGGAGGTGGCGGCCACGATCGGGAAATACCGGGCGTTGCTCGACGGAAAGCTGGGCGGGGCGGCATTGTGGCGGGAATTGAAACTGCACAATCAACTCGGTGTGACGCGCGGGCCGATGTCTTCAGCCTCCTAACCCCAACGTTGGCCCGCCGACCTGGAAAATCGGCCAGAATCAGGCGAAAAAGGCAATAATTTGCCCCCCGCCACGCAACGGCTTCATCTGCATGAAATATCTTGCTTCACCACTTGGGCAAAATGGAGGACAAAGGCTCACAAGACGTCGAGTGTGTTTCACGGGATTCATTTCTCAGCCCAGGAGCGACCCCTGTTTTTCCGACTTGGCCTCGCGTTTGGCTTTGGCGAATGGAGGCATTTGAGGGGGCGCATCAATGCGTTCTGTTTTGTTCATCAATCCCTCTATGGTCAGTATCTGGATTTTCGGATAATCCTTGTCATGCCAGAGAACAGAAGTGTAGCGACCGGCGGCGGCGGCTTCTTCGCGCATGGGGTTGGAAGGCTTTTGCAGCGTAACGAGAATGCCGCCTTTGGCACCCTGGTTGTTCACGTCTCCAAGGAGGGTGACAACGTCACCGCGTCTGACGCTACCGCCCTTGATCTGGACGATGATTTTCTCGCGCTTTTCCTTGCTCTCGTAGAAGTAAAGCAAGCCATCCACCCCGCGGTCCGCCCCCTTGCCGCCGCCTTCCTTGAGCGGTCTGGCTCCAATAAGGGACAAGGCCCAATGCTGGAATTGGAACTTGTCCAACTCCGCCAGCCTTTTTGCGCTTCGGAAATCCGTTGGCTGCCCACTCTCGGCAAATTCCAATTCATCGCCGAATGCGTCTTTGAGCCGGCGTTTGATGAGATTGATGGCGAGATAAGTGATATCGATGCCAATCCATTGGCGACCGAGCTTTTGCGCCGCATGAATCGTCGTTCCGCAACCGCAGAACGGGTCAAGCACCATATCGCCTTTGTTGCTGCTGGCTTCAATGATCCGTTCGAGCAAGGCGAGCGGCTTTTGCGTCGGATAGCCCAAACGTTCCTGGGCTTGAGCGCCAATCGGATTTATGTCGGTGATAACATCAACAATTGGAACCCCGGCCCTTTCATTGAGGTAGCGTTTGAAGCCGGGAACCCGGCCTTTGGCAGGCCAGTAGATCAAGCCTTCCTTGTCCAACGCATCCAGCTTTTGCTGAACAGTCCATTCGGCAAACTCTTCTCCAAAAATCTCCAGCAAAATTTTGTTTGGAACAGCCCAATGACGGCCAACGTTTGTTGGGTTGATGGTTCGCCACGGCTGACCCGATTCGCCAGTTCTTTTGCCTGCGCCAGTTAGATCGCCAACGCGGAAACTGCCTTTTTTGTCTGAGTACCGGTAAAAGGCTTTGGTATATTCTTGTGAATAATCCTGAAAAACCTGGTTCCAGGTGAACTTGTCGCTTTTACTGTAAAACAAAATGACATCGTGAACCGGCCCCCATCGCCTTGCGCCCGAATGCGCGCTGGTTCTTTTCCATATAATTTCGTTCTTGAAATTTTGCTGTCCGAAAACCCCGTCCAACAGCATCCGCAAATAATGGCTCGCCGTTGGGTCGCAGTGGAGATACAGGCTGCCGGTGGGTTTGAGGATGCGATGCAGTTCAACCAGGCGCGGAGTCATCATGGCCAAATACGCCATCATGGGAGAACCCCGGAGAAAAGCATACAGCGATTGCATCATGTCCCCAACCGCAACATTCTGGCATTCTTCAATGAATTGATGGTACGTTTCGGAGGCGTCGGCCCAAGTCCAAGTGTCAGTGAAGGCGTGGAATTGGGCCTGAGACGCCTGCCCGGAGGCCTCTCTAAAAAGAACGTTGTAATCCGCATTGGAATTGAACGGCGGGTCAAGATAAACGAGGTCCACACTCGCGTCTGGAAACTGTTTCGCATCCCTCAACAAACCCAGATTGTCGCCAAAGAATAGCCGGTTCATTCACAGGCAATTTAAGCACCCGAAATCCAGGAGACAAAGCCAAATAAATCCAAAAAATTCGCAGCAACCGCAAAATCAACCCAAAATCCAGGTTTAAGAATTCAAACAGACCCACCACCGAAGATTAAGACGGGCCGCCTCCAAAAATGCCGTCACCAAATTTTGTAAAAAAATCTCTTGCCTGCGCCGGGCGGCTGCCGTATAAATGCCCTTCCTTGAGCGAAGGAAGCGCACTTATGCGACGGCCCAAAGGCATTAAAACAAAAAAATCAGTGGCGAAGCGGTTTAAGATAACCGCCCGGGGAAAAGCCATGCGCATGCGCGCGGGCAAACGCCACTTGCTGCAAACCAAAAGCCCGAAACGCCGCCGCAACCTGGGCACGTCCAAGCTGGTCGATGCCACGGACGCGTATCGCATCACGCAGAATTTACCCTTCAGCCACTAACCAACCCGCTATTCCTACTGACCAACCCGCCACTCCCTTATGCGTGCAACCAATTCACCCGCCTCGCGCAAGAGGCGCATGCGCACAATCAAAGCCGCCCGGGGTTTCCGCCTCAAGCGGTCGAAATTGTATCGCTATGCCTCCGATGCGCTGGATCACGGGATGCAATACGCCTATCGGGATCGCAAAACCAAAAAGCGCAACTTCCGCGCCCTCTGGCAGGTGCGCATCAACGCCGCGGCCCGCGCCGCCGGCACCACTTACAGCCGGCTCATGGAGGGCCTCAAGGCCGCCCAGTGCGCGCTCAACCGCAAGATGCTGGCCGACCTGGCCGCGCAGGATGCCGCCGCCTTTGGCGAATTGGTGCAGACGGCCAAATTGGCGTTGCAGGCCAAGGCCGCCAAAGCGTAAGTTTGCCCGTCTGCCGGGCCGGCGCGAGCGGCGGCCAACCGCCCGTCGATCCGGCGCGAACTTATGGAGATTGATCCGCTCAAACAAGCCGCGCTGGCGGAGTTGAAGGGCGCGGCCGATTTGGCGGCGCTCGAACAAGCCAAGGGAACATGGCTCGGCCCCCACGGCAAATTCACCGCCTTGATGAAGCAGCTCGGCGCCTTGCCCAAGGAGCAGCGCCCCGCCGCCGGCAAGCACATCAACCTGGCCAAGGCCGAATTGGACGCCGCCCTCTCCGAACGCCGCGCCGAACTGGAGCTCAAAGCCGCCCTGCCCAAGGAGGCGGCCGATTTCACCCTCCCCGGCCGGCGCCGCGCCCTGGGAAAATTGCATCCGCTGACGCAAGTGACTGAGGACATCGTGCGCAGTTTCCGCAAGCTGGGCTTTGCCGTGGCCGACGGCCCGGAGGTGGAGGATGAATACCACTGCTTCGACGCCCTGAACACCCCCGCCGATCACCCCGCCCGCGACACGCAGGACACGTTTTACCTGGACTTGGAGGAGAAGGCGCTGCTGCGCACGCACACTTCGTCGGTGCAGATCCGGGTCATGGAGAAACAGCGGCCGCCGGTGCGGATCATCGTGCCGGGCCGGGTCTATCGCCGGGACAATCCCGATGCGACGCATAACCCGACCTTCCAGCAGATCGAGGGGCTTTACGTGGATCGGGGGGTGACGGTGGGGGATTTGAAAGGGACGGTGGAATATGTCTTCAAGGAATTGCTGGGGGAGGAAACCCGCATTCGTTTCCGGCCGCATTATTTTTCCTACACGGAGCCGAGTTTCGAGATTGATTTTTCCAGCGCGCTGACGCGGAAGATGGGCAGGGAATGGCTGGAGATTGCGGGGTGCGGCATGGTGCATCCGGCGGTGTTTGAGCACGTGGGCTACGACCCGGAGGAATGGACGGGCTGGGCGTTCGGGTTCGGCATCGAACGCATCGCCATGATCCGCTACAACATCAACGACATCCGCCTCTTCTACGAAAACGACGCCCGGTTCCTGCGGCAGTTCTGAAACCAGCGCGGCGGGCGCGACAAGAAAATGCTTGCCATTAGCTAATCAATGGACTAACCTGAGGGTGTTATGATCCAAACGACCATACACAAGGCCAAGACCAATCTCTCCCAACTGGTGGCCAGGGTGGAAGCCGGCGAGGAAGTGGTTGTTTGCCGGGGCAAGGAGCCGGTGGCCATGCTCGTGCCCTTAACCACCGGACGGCGTCCCAAAGCGGGGGAAATCACCTCAAGCCCCATCCAGATCAAGCCGGGATGCTTCGCGCCATTGACGGAAGACGAAATGACTGAATGGGGAATGGGATGAAGCTCTTGCTGGATACGTGCGCCTTCATTTGGTTGACCGCATTACCGGACAATCTCAGCGCGGCCGCCAAACGGGCCATCAACGACCGCCGCAACGAACTCTGGTTGAGCCACGCCAGCATCTGGGAAATCCATTTGAAACATTTCGTGGGCAAACTGACCCTGCCTGAACGGCCGCGCCTCTGGTTTTCGCGTCAGATGGCGGTGTGGGGAATAAGAGACCGGCCCCTGGACTTGGAATCATTGCATTCGACGTCCGACTTGCCGCCGATTCACAAGGACCCGTTCGACCGGTTGCTGGCCGCCCAGGCCAACACACACGGTTTGACCCTGGTCTCTCCCGATGAGTTCTTCCCCCAATACGGCCTGAAGGTCTTGTGGTAGCATTCCGCTTTGAGACAGGATAACAGCCCCTCGCCCCATACGTTTGCGGCGGGGAATGGCGCGTAGCGGCTGTCGGCCGGCAGCGTCCTTTATCTGCGATATAGGGGCAGGCGCAACACCTCCACCATCTTCCGGGCGATTAAGTGACGCCGTTCTTCGGTTACGCTGCCCTTGCGCTCATCGAATTGCGCCTTGGGCAAAAGGTAAATCCTGTCGCAACGAACCATTGTTTTCCAATCGAGTCCGTCCGCCTCGTCCAATGGTTCTTCGGTCGGCTTGGGTGGCCGGTTCACCCTCGCCGATGTGCAAAGCAAGGCGTTGACTTCTTCAAGATCGCCATTCTCACAGGTCTCATCATTGGAGAGGATAACGGCGGGATGCCGCTTTTCCTTGCGGAACGGGAACATGAAAACATCCCATTGCTTCATGTCCGCTCCCCTTTCATTCGAGGTCCGCGGGAGCGCGGACGACGGACGCTTTGGCGAGCCGGTTTTGTTCCCGGACTTCTTCTTTGCTGTAGCAGTTGGCGAAGTGGCCCGCCGGCCGGAGGGGAATGGGGTCTATGGGGGGAACATGCTGCAAAATGAAGCGGTGTTCTCCGCGCACGATGTACACGGTTTGGCCCTTTCGGGCCTTTTCCACCAGCCGCCCCAAATAAGTTTTGGCGTTGCTGAGGCTGAAACTGTCCGACTGCAAAATGAGTTTTCTTCTTCGCAACGAACGATTCGCAACTTTCATAGCCTGACTGTAGCCTGTTTGTGGGCTGATGTCGAGTGGTTTTTCAGGGCTGGCCGGCCGCGGGGGCCGGTTCAGCGCTCGTTGCCACGCGGTTTTTTGCGCGGCAGTTTCTCCTGGGAAAATCAACCCGAAAACGTTTGGAGGAACAGCATTACAGTTTGCCAACTCCGAGCCCTGCCGTTGAGCGTCCAAAAACCAATCAAGACCGTGCCGGCATCGTGAATTCGGCGGCGTGATAGGAGCTGCGCACCAGCGGGCCGCTGGCCACATAAACGAAGCCCATGGCCTGCGCCGCCACCTGGTAGCGCGCGAAGGTCGAGGGCGGGATGTATTCCACCACCGGCAAATGGCGCAACGTCGGCTGAAGATACTGGCCAAGCGTCAAAATATCGCACCGCACCCGGCGCAAGTCCTGCAGCGCCCGGAACAATTCCTCCTCTGTCTCGCCCAGGCCGAGCATCAGGCCCGATTTGGTGTAAATCGAGTCGCCGCAGCGGGTTTTCACCTTGTCCAGCACGCTCAGGGAACGGTCGTAGGTGGCGCGATGCCGCACCTCGGCGGTCAGACGCCGCACGGTTTCCAGGTTGTGATTGTAAATGTGCGGACGCGCCGCCAGCACCAACTCAATTGATTCGTCGCGGTCGAGAAAATCCGGCGCCAGGACTTCAATGGCGGCGTCCGGGTTGAGTTCGCGCACCTTTTCCACGGTCCGCCGGAAATGGTCCGCGCCGCCGTCCGGCAGGTCGTCGCGGGCCACGGCGGTGATGACGACGTGCTTGAGCTTCATGCGGCGGGCGGCTTCCGCGACGCGGGCCGGCTCGTCGGCTTCCAAGGGCAGCGGTTTGGCGGTTGTCACGGCGCAAAAGCCGCAGGCCCGCGTGCAATGATCGCCCGCGATCATGAAGGTCGCCGTGCCCTGGCTCCAGCATTCCCAATGGTTCGGGCATTGGGCGCTTTCGCAGACGGTGTGCAGCTTCAGTTCGTCCAGCAGAGCGCGTGTCCGGGCGAAACTCTGGGATGTGGGCAGGCGCAGGCGCAGCCAATCCGGCAGGCGCGGGCGCGGCTTGGAAAGCACTTCAACGGCGTTGATCGCATTAGGCATATCGCTTCCAGAATTCTGCCAGTTGTCCGGCGTCGAAGTCAGCTAAAATCCGCCCATCGACATCCAGGACCGGGGCCAGGCCCTGCCCGGAGAGGCGCCACATCTCGCGTTCGGCGGCGGGGTTGGCGTAAACGTCGAGGGTTTGGTGGTTGATGCCGCGGGCTTCGAGCCATTGGGCCGCCTGGCGGCACCAGCCGCACTCCGGTTTGATGAACAATCGGACAGACTTCGGTTGCGGCGCGGTTTCAGACACATCATGGTTATAGCACAACTTCCCCAAATCTCCTAATCCTAATCTTAATCCTAATCGTAATCTTAATCAGCTTGAAAGGAGATTAGGATTAGGATTAAGATTAAGATTAGGATTAGGAAGAAGAGGAGAAGAATTGCGATTGACCTTCCGCCGGTTGCGGCGATCTTGTGGTAATGAAAATAAAACTTCTATTGATCATTAGTTTGATTGGCGCGGGTTTGTCGGTGTCGGCCCAGGATTGGGCCAGGGCGCGGCTGGAGAAATCGCCGCGCCACGGCGAATGGGTCGATGTCACCAACGGCGCCCGCACGGTGCATTGTTTCATTGTCTATCCGGAAGTGAAGAACCCGGCCCCGGCGGTCATTGTCATCCACGAGATTTTCGGGCTGACGCCCTGGGCGCGAAACGCGGCCGATGAAGTGGCGGCGGCAGGGTATGTGGCCATCGCGCCGGACCTGCTCTCCGGCGCCGGCCCCAAAGGCGGCGGCAGCAGCGAGTTCGCCAGCACCGACGATGCGGTCGCCGCGATCCACAAACTGCCGCCCGACCAAATCACCGCCGACTTGAACGCCGTGGCCGATTACGTCAAGGCGCTGCCGGCGGCCAATGGCAAACTGGCGGTGGCGGGTTTCTGCTGGGGCGGCGGACAGAGTTTTCGTTTCGCCTGCAACCGGGCTGATTTGAAGGCCGCTTATGTCTTCTACGGACCGCCTCCCGAGTGGAACGACATCAAAAAGATCCAATGTCCGGTCTATGGCTTTTACGGCGGGAACGACGCCCGCATCAGCGCGACCGTCCCCACCACGGAAAAGGAGATGCTCGCCTCGCGCAAGACCTACCAGCCGGTGACATACGCGGGGGCCGGTCACGGCTTCATGCGCGCCGGCGAGCAACCGGGCGCGCAGGAGGCAAACAAAAAGGCCCATGACGAGGCATGGGAACGGCTCAAGGAACTGCTGGCCAAGCTTTGAGCGCCCGGCCCGTTATTGTTCAGCGAAAATATTGCCCGAAAAAACCGGTCGGCGGCTGGGGCCGAGGAACCTCCTCATGAAAGTCCGGGGCTGGGAGTCGAACCAATAAATGCCGGAAACATCCCAGCCGGAGAGAGTGCCGTCCCGCGCCAGAGCGAAAGTGAGCCCACCTCTGTCCGTGTCGCTTTCTGTCGCCGCCACCCAATCGGTGTAATGGCTGGCGCGCCGGCCTTTGTAGTAGGGCATTGTCATCGTCCAGAGTGTGCCATCCGCTTCGAGGGCGTCGCCGGTTTGAAAACTCGATTCAGAGAGCGAAATCCAATCCGATTTGGTCCCGACCCTCCATTCTTCCCCAGGCCCGACGTGTTGGACACGTTCGCCAAAGAGTTTCCGGGGCTGGAAGCCATGGCCCCGCAAGCTGCCATCGGGAGCAACGCCGAGGGAAAACTGCAAACCGTCGGGACTGAAGTTCTGGTTGAATTTCTGCTCGCTCGGAGGGAGCCGTTGGAGTTTTGCCTCCGGGACTTTTTGGCCGCGGGGACCGAAGGGGGGGCTTTGCCAGCACCACCTGCTCCCATCGCGTTTGACGAGAATGCCCCCTTGAAGATCGACCCAATCGGAATCAGCACCGACGCGAACGGGAGCGCCGACCGCATTGGAAACACAAGAAGCGATCCAGAACGACCCATCTTGCTTGAGCGCGTTGAGGCAGCGATAGCCAGCGGCGACCTTCTTCCAGTCCGCGTCAGAGCCGATTTGGCGCAAGTCCGTTTTATCGAAGATTCTCCAGAGCGTTCCATTTGGTTGGACAGCCATGACGCCTACAGAGCTCGGTGCCATGCGCCCCCAGTTTGAGCCGGGAACGAACCCGCCGGAGATGCTTCGCCGCGCAGGATCCCATTTCCCAATCCAAATCCTTCCTTCGGGCAGCCAAACGGACAGGTTCGATCCCCAAAGCCAGAGGCCGGGCCGGCCCGGGCCGCTGAGGCGGGCCTGGCCGTGGGGCGGTTCCAGGGGCAGGAACAATTCCCAAGAGCGGTCAAAAACTGCGATGGAGGCCAACGTGACGCAAGTGAAAACCGCGCCGGCCCGAATGAAGTTGCCCACCGGTACCCGCCAGTCGATTTGCAACAGCTTGTAATTGTGGAACGCCAGGCAGAGAGCGGTGATGCCCAGTGTCGGGCAGATCAAAGTAACAGCCGAAATCACCTCCAACGCAGGGTTGCCGAGGAAGGCGATGAGATTGTAGCTAAACAGAAGAAGTACCCATATGAACCCCGGGACACAAATGGCCGTGGTCAGCGATTGGAGGAGCCCACGGCTCATGGATGAAGCATAGAAGCCAAGTCCGGTGATGGCCGCTGCAATCTCCACAAGATCGCCCGGCGATGAACCTCTCATTGGCGAAACGCCGAGAATGAAAGCCAAGAGCCGAGGGGCAAGGGCTCCGAATACGATTCCCAGAACCAGCGTGACGCCAAGCTTGGTCCCAAATTGACCGAGCCAACAGATCGGCAGACATAGAGAATTTGCCAGGGTGTTGAGGCGGCGCTCTTCCGCCACCGCCGAGCATCCGATAATAATGGGCGCGAGTATCAGCCAAAGGATGGAGATGCCTTCCATGAGATCGCCTCTCGTGGCCCAGTGCGGGACGAAATGCCGCATAACCAGCAAAGCCAGAGAGAATAAGGCCAACATCGGAATCACCAACATGGCTGCCTCCTGCAAGCGCAATTCCTTCTTTACCAAGGCGATCCATCGATTCTCTTTGCCTCGGAAGGCCAGCCACGACGCCGGCGCTACAAAAAATCGGGGCAGCGAAAAGTGCGCCCCGGCATAAGCCACATCCTCCGCGCCCAGAAAAAGTCGCCGCGCCCAAAAAACTCCAGCCACGGCATAGATTGCCAGCACCGAACAAATGAGGGCTGCCATGGCGTGTCCGGAATCAACCCAATGGCTGGCGATCAGGAATGTCCCCGCACTCAGTGTTGCCGGAACGATGCACGCACAGGCGAAAGAGAGACCCACATCGCGCAGAAACAAAGTACTCCACAGCCCTCCGGAGAGGGCCAGCACGATCAGCCCCCCATGCGTCCACAGCTCAAGCCAATCGGTTGAAGTGAGGCCACCATGTCGCGTCCAGAGACACAGAGCGAACAGAAGCCATACCGAAGCCAGCGCAACGGCTAGAAGGTCTGTCTTGATCTTCCAAAGCCGCCGTCGTTCTTCCGGTTGAACGAGGAGGAGGGCGAGAGTTCCGTAGCTGGCTTCCTGGCCAAAGGGTGACAGAGCCAGCGCCAGTATCGTCGCGCCAAATACCGCCACGTTCCACCCGGCCAGTTCTTCCGGGTCGAGAAACCGCATCAGCCAATGCGGCGCCGGCGCTACCGCCAAAGCCGCCGCGACGGCAACCGCCAACGCTGCCATCCAGGACGACAGCAGCAATCTGATTTCCTTGCGGATGAGCGGGCTCATCTCACGGCCTCCGTCAGAATCTTGGACGCGACAAAAATCTCCTCCAGCGACAACGATTCGCACTGGAGTTCCTCCGGATGCTGCGCGCGCAGCATTTCCATCAACTGCTCGCAGTTGCCGTTGCCCAGCAACTCCAGCTCGCGGCCGGATTGGCGGACGTTCAATGCGCCGGGCAATTTCAGGGCGGGCGGCGGCCCCGCGAAACGCGCCCGGATTTTTCGGAACCGGTCGCGCGCCTTGTCCGCTTCCATCGAGAACAGCTCGCGGCCCTTCTCGATGATGGTGAATTCGTCGATCAACCCCTCGAATTCGGCGATCAGGTGCGTCGAAACGAAAACGGTGCGGCCCTCCGGATCGCCCGATTGATAGGCGCCGATGACCGTCTCGATGAATTCGCGCCGGACAATCGGGTCCAAGCCGGAGGTCGGTTCATCCAGCACGAGCAATTCCGGTTCTGGACAAATCGCCCCGATCAAGGCCAGTTGTGTTTTCTGGCCCTTGGACAAATGGCTGGTCTTCTGCGCCGGGTCCAACTCGAATCGCCGCAGCAGATCGGCTTCGACCTCCCGATTCCACTGCCGCCTAAATGAGGCCAGGTAATTGAGCGTCTCCCGCACCGTCATCCAGGGATAAAACGCCACCACGTCGGGCACGTAGGCCAGCCGCGATTTCACGGCCACTTCATTGCGGCGCGGGTCCAGGCCAAAGACGCTGACGCTGCCCGAAGTGGGCCGCAACAGATTGAGCAAACATTTGATGGTGGTCGTTTTCCCGGCGCCGTTGCGTCCGAAAAAGCCGAAACAGCGACCGGGCCGCACACTCAGGCTGAGTCCGTTGACCGCGTCGAGTTTGCCGAAGCGGCGTGTGAGATTCTTGACTTCGATGACTGTGCTATTCATGATTTTTGTCCTCCTTGGCTTCCAGATTCTTCCCTGGCGGCTTCGCGCTCGAAAAACGCCAGCCTTTCCCGCGCCAATTCGAGAAAAGTCTCCGCATCCACCTGCAACTGATGCGCCGTCACCCAGGCGTCGTCGATTTTCTCGACCAGCAACTTGTGCCGCGCCTGCTTGGTGAATGGCGAATGATTGTCCTTCAAAAAGCAGCCCTTGCCCGCGATGGTTTCGATGACCCCCTGGCTTTCCAGTTCGGTATAAGCCTTGGCCACGGTATTGCGGTTCAGGCGCAATTGCTCGGCCAGGGGGCGGATCGAAGGCAGCGGCTCCCCGGGCCGCAAAGCCCCGCAGGCCGCCGCGTAGCGGATTTGGTCCACCAGTTGCAGGTAAACCGGCTTGCCCGACTTGAAATCAATGCGAAACATCATAAAAACAACATGAATTTTTCATCTGTCATAGGACAGTATGACAGTTGGCGGGGATTGTCAAGGGGTTTTTGTAAGTTTTTTTGAGGAGGGGGGGAGCTCCGGAAAGGGCCAGGGAAGGGCTTGGGTGGCGGGTGAGCGCAAGCGCGGCAGGACAGCCACGGACATTACACGGACGAACACGGACAGGCCGAAGGCACCGATCGCGGTGACGAATTTGACGTGAAAGAAGTTGCGACGCAGACTGGCACAAACATTGTGGCTCGTTACCAAGCCAACATGAACGGCCGAGAAGAACTGGTTCCACTGCATGGCGGCTACCGGAAGTTGAAAAGTTTCCAGGTGGCTCAACTGGTCTATGACGTGACAGTGCGTTTCTGCGACCGCTTCGTTGACCGGCAGAGCCGCACGCGCGATCAGATGGTGCAGGCGGCGCGTTCGGGTGTGCAAAACATCGCGGAGGGCAGCCAGGCCAGCGGCACGTCCAGGAAGATGGAACTCAAGCTTACGAACGTGGCGCGGGCCAGCCTGGAGGAACTGCGGCTGGATTATCAGGACTTTTTGCGGCAACGGAGGATGGAAGAGTGGCCGCCGGAATATCCGGCCTTGATGCGGTTCAAGGCCAGACGGTGCGCGACGTTGGAGCAGGTGCGCGCTTGGGTGGCGGATGAGCGCAAGCGGGGCAGAACAAGCACGGACACATACGGACACAAACAGACATACACGGACGGGCCAATGGCGTCGGTGGCAGTCCGTGAAAGTCCGTGCAAGTCCGTGTCCCCGGCGCAACTGGTGGCCAACGCCGCGCTGTCGCTCTTGAACGTAGCGTGCCATCTGTTGGACCGGCAATTGGCGGCCCAAGCTGAAGCGTTTGAGCGAGAAGGCGGTTTCACGGAACGGCTCTACCGCGTGCGCAAAGCGCGGAGAAAATAACCTTGGACAGGCCACGGGAAGATGGGGATGATGGTCCCAAGATGCTGGTTGAGAGTGTGCAATTGGCGCTGGATTGGCGGGACCGCCCGGCCCGCCCGAAAAAAATCGTCCCGCTGGCGGACGAATTGGCGGCGTTCCGTCAGTTTGGCAAGAGCACCCTCCGCCAGACATCCCGCGTCGCGCTGGCCGATGGAAGGACGGCGAGCGTGCCGGTGTTCGTCAATGAGTTCTGGACTTCCAAACAGCGGGCCGCCTGCCGGTTGCATGAGATTTCATACCGCGCCTGTTTCAAACCGCAATTGCCCCGGTTCTTCATCGAACGCCTGAGCCGGCCCGGCGAAGTGGTGTATGATCCTTTCATGGGGCGCGGCACGACGCTGCTGGAAGCGGCGTTGCAGGGCCGGATTCCCTTCGGCTGCGATGTCAATCCGCTCAGCCTGCGCCTGCTCGGCCCCCGTCTCGAGCCGCCGGGACTTGAAGAAATCCGCGCGCGCCTGGCCGCCATCAATTTTGGCGACTACGATGAGGCGCCGGAGGAGCTGCTGGTCTTTTACCATCCCGAAACGTTGCGGGAAATCGCCGCCCTGAAGAAGTATCTGCTGGGCCGGCGGCAGGATGCGATTGACCGCTGGATTTGCCTCGTGGCCTTGAACCGGCTGACCGGCCATTCCCCCGGCTTCTTTTCCGTCTATACGCTGCCGCCGAACCAGGCGGTGTCGGTCAAATCACAGCGCAAGATCAACGCCGACCGCAATCAAACTCCCCCCCGCCGCCATGTGCCGGAATTGATTTTGAAGAAAAGCCGCCAACTGCTGGGCGATTGCGACGCGACGATGCGCGGCGCGCTGGCGGCCGTGGCGGGCCAGGCGCTGCTATTGAACCAGGCCGCGCGGGCCACGCCGCAAATCCCCGCCGATTCAGTCGCCCTGGTGGTGACGTCGCCGCCGTTCCTCGACGTGGTGGATTACGCCGGCGACAATTGGCTGCGCTGCTGGTTCCTGGGCATTGACCCCAAATCGGTCCGCCTGACCGTGCCGAACGAACTGGCCGAATGGCAGTCCGAAATGACAGCCGTATTCCGGGAGTTGCGTCGTGTGCTCCGCCCCGGCGGGCACGTGGCCTTTGAAGTGGGCGAAATCCGCGCCGGCGCCGTCAAGCTGGAGGAGGCGGTGGCGCCCTGCGGGCTGGAGGCCGGCCTGCAGCCGCGGCTCATCCTGATCAACGACCAGAAATTCACCAAGACCGCCAACTGCTGGGGAGTCAACAATAATAACAAGGGCACCAACAGCAACCGGATCGTGCTCTTCGAGAAAACGCCCTGAACATGGACCGGCTCACGCTGTTCGGGCTTTTTGCGGTGGCGGCGATGCTGGTGTGCTACGCGCTGGAGGAGCGCAGCCATTGGTTTGTCCTGGGGTTCGCCGTGGCCTGCGCCCTGGGATCGGTCTATGGATTCTTGCAGGGCGCCTGGCCTTTCGGGGTTGTGGAGGCCGTCTGGTGCGGGGTGGCGGCGCGGCGTTGGTGGCTGCGAAAAGGGCCGAACGGCGGACGACAACATTGATGAGCCCCCGCCACGGATTTCTTCTGGCCAGCTTCAAGGCGGCGCTATAGATTTATGCTCATGGATACTTTGCCCCAGCCGGAAGTGATTCTGACCCATGAGAGCGACCTGGACGGCTTCGTCTCCGGGCTGCTTTTACAGCGGCTGGCGCGGAAGCTTTTCAACGCAAACGTCCGCCTGGAGGCCTATCATTACAACAACTGGAAACTGCGGGAGCCGCGGGAGAAATCGGGCTGGATCTGCGACCTGAGTTTCGAACCGCGGTTGGACAAGGCGGGCTGGGTGCTCATCGATCACCATGCCACCGAGGCCCAGCCGCAGAACGCCCGCTTCATACACGATGTCACCAAGTCCGCCGGCTTGCTCTGCTACGAACTCTGCCAGGCGCACGGCCTGGGCTCGCCGCAACTGGACCGCCTGATCCACCTCAACAACGTGGGGGATTTGTTCCTGGATGACGACCCGGATTTCGCGCTGGCCAATGATTTCGCCAACCTGGTCAAGACCTACGGCTTCTGGAATTTGCGCGCGCTCATCGACAGCCAATTGGAACGGCTGCTGGACCATCCGCTGCTGGAGGTCATGGCTGTCAAGCGGCGCGTCGAAGACCCGCTCGGTTACGCCTGGAGCAAGGCCAATGTCGCCGCCGTCAGCCCCACGGTGGGCTACGTTGAGACCGTGGTGGGCAACAACAACCTGATCGTCCATCAACTGCTCGAAGAACAAGCCACGCCCTACCCGGTGCTGCTGACCCTCTTCCGCAAGGCCAACAACACGGTGGTGGTGAGCCTGCGCAGCCGCAACGGCCAGGCGCTCAAGGTGGCCGAGAAACTGCGGGGCGGCGGCCATGCCAACGCCTGCGGCGCCACCCTGCCGCGTTCCGTGCGGAGCATTCCCGACGCGCTGGAATACCTGCGCCAGGCGCTTAATCCCGCGCCGCCGCCAAAGGACCAGCCGCTCAACAGCCTGGAAGCGCTGTTCCAGAAGGTGGAAACCAAACCCTAAGC
>Ga0326728_10008560_pt1 | contig 25322 bp, 27 predicted proteins | sample MB3enrmetagenome_FD_207602 | JGI IMG/M metagenome (GOLD analysis project Ga0326728, IMG submission 207602) | Lab enriched peat soil microbial communities from McLean, Ithaca, NY, United States - MB31MN | ecosystem: Environmental > Terrestrial > Soil > Wetlands > Peat | place: USA: New York... | reverse complement strand
CCGCTTCAAAACGAACCGCCGGCGAAAATCATTATCGATCCGCCTCTTGCCGAATCGCTATCGCATGGCCGGGTAGTCATTCAATATCGCACGGAGAATCTGCACATCGTGCCGGTGTTCGGGCCTGCTGCGCTTGCCGTCTCTCCCCGATTGGACACGTCCATGTAACGGTCGATGATGCCTCGTGGGTCTGGGCCGACGCGAGCGGAGAGCCGGTCATTCTCAACGGCCTGCAACCCGGGCCGCATAAGGTCCTGATCCAACTGGTGAATGTCAACCATCATCCAATTGATCAAGGCACGCTGCAGTTCACGATTCCGGCCGCCAAACCGCAGATGGGAATGCCCTAGGTCTCTCGCAAGTTGAATTCGCTCCTTTGAGGTCGTGGTTTCCTATCCTTTTCCATTCAAAAGGATGACGCAAGAAAACTGTCCAAGATCCATGGATCAGAGATCCTGGCCGCGGGAGCAGCAGTCGGTGAGCCGGCTCCGTATTTGTATGGGATGACGACTTCGACAATTTCACAACCAAACACAGGAGGAAGCGATATGCCAATGATCACAACCAAAGACGGTACACAGATCTTCTACAAGGACTGGGGCCCGAAGGACGCTCAGCCCATCGTGTTTCATCACGGCTGGCCCCTTTCGTCGGACGACTGGGACAATCAAATGCTGTTTTTCCTCGCCAACGGCTATCGCGTCGTTGCGCATGACAGGCGAGGTCACGGCCGCTCCGCGCAGGTCGACACCGGCCACGACATGGACCACTACGCGGCTGACGCCTCGGCAGTGGCTGAGCATCTCGACTTGAGGAATGCGATCCATATCGGACATTCGACGGGTGGTGGCGAGGTAGCGCGCTATGTCGCGAAATACGGCGAGCCTCAAGGCCGCGTTGCCAAGGCCGTGCTGATCGCCTCCGTTCCCCCGCTCATGCTCAAGACCGAAAAGAACCCGGGCGGCACTCCGATGGAAGTGTTCGACGGGTTCCGCAAGGCGCTGGCTGAGAACCGGGCGCAGTTTTTTCTCGATGTCGCTTCAGGTCCGTTTTACAGCTTCAACAGGCCCGGCGCGAAGGCCTTGCAGGGAGTTATCCGGAACTGGTGGCGTCAGGGGATGGAGGGCAGCGCGCTCGCTCACTACGCAGGCATAAAGGCCTTCTCCGAGACAGACCAAACGGACGATCTGAAGGCGATCACGGTGCCAACCCTCGTATTGCAGGGCGACGACGACCAGGTTGTCCCGTACAAAGACGCTTCACTGCTGCAGGCGAAGTTGCTCAAGCAGGCCACGCTGAAGATTTACCCGGGCTACCCCCACGGCTTGATGACCACTCATGCCGACGTGATCAACGCGGACCTGCTGGCGTTCATCCGAAGCTAAACCCGTGCGGGGCTCGCGCCAAGCGACCCCGCCTCCGACACCCGGTCTCAAGCAACCTCGATTCGTGACTACACATCTGGAAACGAAGGAAGTCCATATGAAGTTGAAACTCGTTCCGACAGCATTCGTTGTTGCAACAATTCTCACGGCTTCCGTCCTGCTCAGCATGGGCCTCCGGGCGCAGGAGTCTCAGGACAGATTCACGCTGACAGCGCCCGACGGGATTGCGTTCTCAGAGTTCAAAGGATACGAAACCTGGCAGGACGTCTCCGTGAGCACGACGGAAACCGGCATCAAAGCCATCCTCGGAAACTCCGTCATGATCGACGCCTACCGCGCGGGCATTCCCGGCAATGGCAAAACCTTCCCTGAAGGTTCCATGATCGTGAAGATCGAGTGGGTAAAGAAACAGAACCCCGTGTCTCCCTATTTCGTTGAGGTGCCCGACACCCTGAAGTCGATTTCGTTCATCGAGAAGGATTCCAGGAGATTCCCGGACACCCATGGATGGGGGTACGCCCAGTTCCTCTACGATCCCGCGTCGCACACATTCAAGCCTTACGGGACCGATAGCTCCTTCGGGAAGAAAGTTTGTTACCAGTGCCACACGGCGGTGGCGGCAAGCGACTACATCTTCACAGCCTATCCGCCGCGTTGAGCCCGATAGCAAACAACCAGACGATCGAGAGCGGAAACACACTGGGACAATTCGACGTCAAGCCGGGTGCGTTCTATTGCCGGGGAGAGTGCGCCGCTCGCCGATCGCTCGCTGAACTCTGAGGAAACTCTCCGCCTTCTGCGCCGGGCGGCTTTCCGGGGCTCCAAATCAGTTCGGCAGCGATGCCCACACCGAATAAGAGATCAACGAGCCAAACTCGTGCTCCAAGCACGTGCAGCACCAGTCCGAACAGGATGCACGCTTCAAAATACGCAAGGCTGAGAATGCCTTTCGTCATCCACCGCTTCAGTTGCGCCTCAGCCGAATTGTTCTGGGGAGAGCGCTCCGCGCGCTGGAATATGACACGCGGAAGAACAAAACCACCTAGAACGCACGCGAGGCCGGCAAAGGTAATGACAATCTCAATCGGCTGGCTCGCGCGCTGATCCGGCTGCTCCAGGATCTGGAATGCCATATAGATGAATAGGAAGGCAGAGACCACAAAGGCATACTTGAGAATGCGCATCGTGAGCGCGGGCGATTTCAAAGAGCTTTCCATCGTCGAGTTTCCTCGACAAAAGGTCTATCACAACAGCGTCACGAGCGGACGCCAGTCTCAGCTCTTTGTTTGTGCAGGAATTCAGCCACAGGCTACCGGCTTCAAGCAACCGGCTTTTCTGATCCCGGATCCCTGGTCCCTGCTTTTCTCACATCCCCGCGTACCAAGAATAGCCATATTCGGGATCGACTGAGCCCAGGCCTTTACCGAACTTCTTGATGTTGTCGGTCGCCGTGATCCGGTTCACGTACTTGATGCTCTTGTAGCCCAGTTGGCGCGGCAGGCGCAGGCGTAGCGGTCCGCCAAACGGCACGGGCAGATCGCCGTCATTCATGCCCATGGTCAGCAGGGAGTGCGGGTCGCCCGCATCCTGCATGTCGATGCTGCCCCACATGCCTTCCTCGCTCGAGGTGTACACGATATAACGCGCCTGCGGCAGCACGCCCGCCTCTCTCAAAACCGAAGAAAGCGGCGTCCCGATCCACTCCGCGATATACGACCAACCCTCCTCGCAGGCCACCTCGGTGATCTGGCTGCGCAGCCCGAGAGCTTTGAGATCGGCCAGCGAAAGCGACATCGGGCGCGCCACGGTTCCATCCACAACCAGTCGCCAATCCCTGAACCCGCCCGCCTGCAGCCGTTTGAACGCATCGTTAGGCGGCGCAACCGCATTCGCAAAGGGATTTTTCGAGATCATGCTGCGCGGGAACTCGCGCGCCGGCGTGTGCACGGTCAGCAGCCGCTGGCATGCGTAGGTAAGCGTTTCGCCGGGGCCGTAGATTCCAGCGCTATCCGGCGGAATCAAACCGTAGCGCTTCGCCAGGCGATGGGCCACGGCCAATCCTCCAACGCCTGCAACAGCGGCCGCGCCTCCGTAGATCAACTTGCGCCGTGTGATTGGATTCATCGGCTCTCCTCTGAATCTCGCGTATACCCTGTGATCATGGCGCGCATGCGGTTTCTGAATCCTGACAATGCCACCATCGCCACATGCACAAACAGGAACAGCAGCAGCAAACCGGAGGCGAAGAAGTGAATGGTGCGTGCCGACTGGCGCCCGCCCACGAGCGCGGCCGTCCAGGGAAATGCGGCGGTGAACGAAGGCGACATGGCGAGGCCGGTCCAGATCATCAACGGAAACAACACGAAGATGACGACCACGTAGGCAGTGCGCTGCAGCACGTTGTACGAGCGCTCTTCCGCAGGATCGGGCGGGACGCGGCGCAGATACTTCGCGATGCGGGCGTGGTAAGACCGCCAGTTCCAGTCGCGCCGCTCGGGAATGAGATTTTTGAAATGCCCACTCCACAGTCCGTAGATCCCGTAGACCAGTCCGGCCAGCACCGCGACCCACGCAGCTTCAAAATGCAGCGCGCGGCTCCAGCCGTTCTGGTCCGGCATCACGTAGTTGTAGCTAGTTGGCACCGTATCGCGGCTTGATGGAATGGGGATCACGAACAGCGGCTTGGTGTTGACGTTGCCCACCTCGCCCCAGTAGAACCGCGGATGCGAGATCACGATCTCGCCGCCCGTCACCAGCAGCGCAATGAAGGCAATGAAGGTGAGCCAGTGCGTAACGCGCACCACTCCCGGGTGACGGAGAGTCTTCGTCATTTCAGCTTGGGAAGCCGCTGGCACGCGGCCAGATTAGCATGCCTCGCCCCTCAGAATGGAGCTTTTTTTCTCAACGCATCGTCAGGCGTCGAATTGCTGGCCCGATGACTCGCTGAATTGCTGACTCGCTGCCTCGCTATCCGCCAAGCAAGGCCTCCACCTTCGGCATCCAATCCGAGATCGGGATGTGCTGCGGGCATAATTCCTCGCATGTGCCGCAGTCGATGCATGCGCCAGCGCGCTGCTCTTCTTTGAGCACAAACTTGTAGCGGAACTGTGCCGCGCCCAGGTCATCGTAAGTATGGGCGTAGTTGTAGAAATCGAAACTGACCGGGATGTTGACGCCGTTGGGGCACGGCATGCAGTAGCCGCATTGCGTGCACGGAATCGTGACCCGCGCTTTGTACTGCTCGCGGATCTGCGCAATCAGCTTCCGGTCCGCTTCGCCGAGCTTGCCCACGCGCGCCGCATCGGCAAAACGCAGGTTTTCGACGACCTGGTCCATCGTGCTCATGCCGCTCAGCACCACCGAGACCTCGGGATGATCCCACACCCAATCAAATGCGAGTTCTGCCGGGCTCCGCCGCGCCGGATCGGTCGTCATGATTGCGCGAATCGCCGGCGGCGGATCGGCCAGCCGCCCGCCCATCAGCGGTTCCATCACCACCACGGCCAGACCCTTTTCCGCGGCCAGCCTGAGCCCGCGCGTGCCCGCCTGGTTCTCGGTATCCATGTAGTTGTATTGGATCTGGCAGAAGGTCCAGAGGTCGGTCGCGTTCACGATCTCTTCAAAACACTCGTAGTTGTCGTGGAACGAAAAGCCCAGATGCCGGATGCGCCCGTCTGCCAAAGCCCGCTCTGCCTCGCCGAGAAGGTTGTGCTGCAAAACGACATTGGCCCACAGGGCCTTGTTCAGCGCATGGATCAGGTAAAAGTCGATGTGGCCGGTGTCGAGCTTTGCGAGTTGCTCATTCAGGAACCGGTCGAAGTCCGACGGCGCCTGCACCAGCCATGTGGGAAGCTTGGTCGCCAAGCGAACCTTTTTTCGATACCCGTCTTTGAGCGTCCTGCCCACCACGAGCTCGCTCTTGCCTTCGTGATACGGGTACGCGGTGTCGACGTAATTCACGCCTGCGTCGATGGCCCGTCGTAGCATACGAATCGCTTCCGCTTCATCGATGTTGGCGCTGCCACGCTTCCCATCGGCACACGGGAAGCGCATGCAGCCAAAGCCCAGTGCCGAACTCTTCCAATCCAGCTTTCCAAACCTGCGATATTGCATGGCCCGCCTCTTTCGCGCTGCCCCATTCAAACACAGGATTCTACACCCATGCGTTCGGCATCCCGTAAGATGAATTTGCCGTGCGTCTGGCTGAAGCTTAGGCTCGCAGGCAAGGGCCTCTATCCCTCCAATCGGAGATCGCAAACCGTATGCGGAGCATGTCACGCATCATCCCAGGCTGTTCGACCCTCTGTCTTGCGCTCGCATTCGCGCCGCCAGCACAGTTTGCGCAAGCTCCTCAAACAGCAAAGAATCCCGCATCGCAGGCGCCGTCGGCAGCGGCGCAGAACCCATCGCCGATGGTGGAGCACACGCGTACTCATCCGCGCCTCACCCAGGAAACGCCGCCTGGCGACCGCTATCCCTTGCCGCTTGGCACATTGTTTGTCCCTCAAGGGCTCAATCGCAACCGGCCAGCCACGTTGCTTTTCTTCTTTCATGGAGGAGACTGGCTGCCGGAACTGGCCGCCAGCCAGCAGCGCCAGATGGCCGTCGTGCGCGTGCAGGCCGGCGCCGGTTCCGGATCGTACGTCCAGCTCTTCAAGGATCCAGCGCGATTTCTTTCGCTGATTGCCGCGGCGGAATCGGCGAGCCATATGCATTTCAGCCAGATCGCGCTCGGCGGCTGGAGTGCCGGTTGCGGAGCGATCCGGCAAATCCTGCTCGATCCCGCGTCCCACGACCGCGTCGATCGCGTCCTCTGCATCGACGGCGTGCACACCGGTTACACCAACGGCGCGCCGGGGCCCGGCGAATCTGATATCGACGTGAGCAATCTGCAGATGTGGCTTCGTTTTGGCCGGGACGCCATGGCCGGGAAAAAACGGCTCATCATCACGCACTCGGAAATCTTTCCCGGCACATTTGCCAGCACCACGGAAACTGCAGACTGGCTGCTGCGCGCATGGCAGCTGACGCCGCACCCGGTGGCGCGTTTTGGTCCCATGGGCACGCAGATGCTGAGCCGGGTAAGCGCCGGCGGGCTTATCGTGATCGGGTTTGCCGGAAACTCCGCACCCGACCACGTGGACGAACTGCACTCGCTGCCCGAGTACCTGCACTGGCTGCAGCAGAATAAATAGGACGCAGAAAGAACCGGGTTGGATGCCGGCGGTTTACCGGCAAATGAAAAGCGCCTCTGTCCACCGACCGCCGCTGACTCGCTAACCTGCTGACTCGCTGCTTCTAAAGCAGCCCCTCCACCAGCGCCTGCCATTCTGCCTCGAGCGTGGGCCGGTAGAATTCTCGGCCCGCACGGCTGTACCAGTAATCGGCGTTCCACTCCACACCCTCTTTGCGGTGCAGGTAGGCATGCACAGCCATGGCGTCGCGCGTCGAAAGATCGTCGACCATGCCGTGGGCGCGCGCCCAGTCACCTTTAGCGTCCCACCAGAGCGCGGCAAGCGGAGCCGGAAGCTCGGCAGGCGGCTCGGCCAACGCCAGCGAGGCTTTGAACTCGTCGATTCCCGTGCTTGGTGTCATGCTTCGCTTGTATCATCCCTTCGAATTCGCGGCAAACTGCCGAATTGATCCCATTCTCATGTGATTTAGATCACTTCCAGAAGAAATAACCACTGCTACAACTAAACCATCGTTCCGATGAAGTGAGCAGAGGGTCCGCCAGGGGGCTAGGGAGGGGCTGGGGATTCCCAGCAAGTCATCCCCTTCCTGGAGGTCAACTCATGGGACTGCTCGACGCAACGATCCCCGAAAAACCCAATTGCACCCCGAGGCATGCTCGCCGTATACTGAAATCCGACCATTCTGGTCGCATTTTCAAGTTGCTGCCCTTCAAGCGGCGGCATGTGGGAGTCCGGCAGGTGAGCGCGCTGAGCGAATTGAACGTGGGTGAACGCGGGATCCTGGTGTCTCTCGATCTCCCCGAATCCGTCCAGAACCATCTGATGCATATGGGCTTTGTGCCCGACTCGTGCGTTCATGCACTGCGCCGCGCCCCCGCCGGCGACCCCACCGTTTACTGTGTCGACGGTATGGAAATCGCGTTGCGCCACGAAACCGCTGCCGCCATTCACGTGCGCCCCTGCACCGGCGCAATGGCCGCCGCAACGCCCACCGAAGAATCGCCCGAACTGGCTGAGGCGGTGCGATGAACGCCTGCTGTGAGACGCCGGCTTTCAAGCCGCCCGTTGCCGCTCCGCCTGAGAGCACCCTCAAAACGGTCCTTCTCATCGGCCCTCCCAACTCCGGCAAGTCCACGCTCTTTAACAAGCTCACGGGGCTGCGACAGAAAGTCGCCAACTACCCCGGCGTCACCGTCGAGCAGCGCATGGGGTTAATGGCCGGCGTAGGCCGCGAAGATCTCACGCTCATTGACCTGCCCGGCATCTATTCGCTCACTCCATACTCTGAAGACGCGCGCGTCGCCGTCGACGTGTTGCGCGGCCGCATGCCCGGCACGCCCAAGCCCGACGCTGTTTTGCTGGTTTTGGACTCGCTCCATCTCACACGCCAACTGATGCTTGCCATGCCGGTGCTTGCCGTGGGCCTTCCCACGCTGGTGCTGCTCAACATGTCGGACCTGATGGAGTCGCGCGGCGGTCACATCGACGTGCTCAAGCTGGCGCGCGAACTCGATGCGCCGGTGGCGCAGATCAGTGCCGTCAAAGGCACGGGGATTGAGGCCGTTTCGCTCTTTCTCAATCAGCAGAACGGCCACGCCAAAACCCATCGCGTCGAGCTGCCCGTCATCGGCAACGCCGCCAGTACGCACAACTGGGCCACGCAGGTCAGCCGCCGCACCGGCTACAAGGCCCCGCTCTCGGCTGCCAACACGCACAAGATCGACAATGTGCTGCTGCATCGCATCTGGGGGCCGCTGCTCTTCCTTCTCGTCGTCATGGGCGTCTTCGAAGTGGTCTTTGCCCTCGGCCAGCCGCTCTCCAACGGCTTCGGCGACCTGCTCGCGCGCGCCGCCGACCTCGTCCGCCCTCTGCTGCCCGTGGGTTGGCTGCAATCGCTCCTGCTCGACGGCGTGTGGAAGGGCATCTGCTCGGTTCTCGTTTTCCTCCCCCAGATCCTCCTGCTCTTTCTCTTCATCGGCATCCTCGAGGACACCGGCTACCTGGCCCGCGCCGCTCTCATCGCCGACCGCGTCATGCGCACCATCGGCCTCAACGGCAAAGCCTTCATCCCGCTGCTCTCGGCCTACGCCTGCGCCGTGCCCGCCATCATGGCCACGCGCACCATCGCAAACAAGCGCGACCGCCTCGCCACCATTCTGGTTACGCCCTTCATGACCTGCTCGGCGCGCCTGCCTGTGTATCTGCTGCTCATCGCCGCTTTCATTCCCAACGTCTACTATCTGCACGGAATCATCGGCCTGCAGACGCTCGTGATGCTGGGCCTCTATCTCGCCGGCTTCGTTGCCGCCTTCACCACCGCGCGCCTGCTCAAAAGCTCCATCCTCAAGTCCAGCGACACGCCCTTCATCCTCGAGCTGCCGCAGTACCGCATGCCCACCCTCTACTCGCTCGCGCTGCGCCTTCTCGATCGCGCGCGCATCTTCATGAAGAACGCCGGCACCATCATTGTTGCCGTCACCCTCGCCCTCTGGGTCCTTGCGCACCTGCCCCTCCTGCATACGGCCAGCGGCTCGCTGGCCGCGCCGCAACTTGCCGAAAGCCTCATCGGGCGCCTCGGCCACTTCATCGAGCCGGCCATCGCCCCGCTGGGCTTCAACTGGAAGATCGGCATCGGCCTGCTCTCCAGCGTCCTGGCGCGCGAGGTCATGGTCAGCACCATGGGCACGCTCTACGGCGCCGACCCCAGCACGCAGGCTCTCAACCTGCAGACAGCCCTCCATCACGACATGACGCTCGGCGGTGCGCTCGCCCTCATGATCTTCTTCGCCTTCGCCATGCAGTGCACGTCGACCATCGCCGTGGTCAAGCGCGAGACCAACAGTTGGACCTGGCCCGCCGTGCAGTTCCTTTACATGCTCGTCCTCGCCTACGGCGCCGCCTTCGCCGTCAACCACCTCGCGATGATGTTTATCCACTGATTTCACCCTCGGTCATCCTGAGCGGCAAAAATCGGATGTCATCCTGAGCGAAGGTCGCGTAGCGACCGCAGTCGAAAGCCCGCCCTGAGCGAAGATCGCGAAGCGATCGAAGTCGAATGGGGACCTGCATTTCTGTTCCCTGTTCCCTGTTCCCTAGCCCTAGTCCCGTAGTCCCATAGCCCCGTCGCCTGCTATCGTTTTCCCATGCGCACCGCCGAACTCACCGCTCCTCTCACCTTCCGGCTTGCCGAGATGCCCATTGAGGATCCCGGACCGGGCGAAGTGCAGTGCCGCGTGGAATCCATCGGCGTCTGCGGGTCCGATCTGCATGCCTACACCGAGGGCCAGGTCGGCGGCATGCCCAATGCCTATCCCATGGTGCTGGGGCACGAGCCTGCAGGCGTCATCGTCAAGACCGGCGCCGGGGTTACCGGGCTCGCCGTGGGCGACCGCGGAGCGCTTGAGCCCGCGCTCTACTGCTACCACTGCGAGTTCTGCCTGAGCGGCCACCACAACGTCTGCGCCAATATCCGCTTCCTCTCCACGCCGCACCACCCCGGCTTCTTCCGCGAATTCGTCAACCTGCCCGTCTCGAACTTCGAGCCCATTCCCGCAAATCTCTCGTTCGACGCAGCTACTCTGGCCGAGCCGCTCGCCATCGCGATCCACTCTCTACGCCTCGCCTCCATCGGCGCGGGCGAAACCGTTGCGGTCATCGGCGCAGGACCGATCGGCCTTCTGACCATCGCCGCACTGCGCTCCGTGAACGCGGGACGCATCTGGGCCATCGAACCCCTGGCGCACCGCCGCGAACTGGCGCGCGTCATGGGCGCCGACGCAACGCTCGAGCCTCAGGAAGCCGTCGCCGAGATCCTGCGCGCCACGGCGCAACGCGGCGTCGACTGCGCCATCGACTGCGCGGCCGGAACCGACACCGTGCCGCAAGCCATCCAGCTCACGCGTAACGCGGGCCGCGTCGCGCTTACCGGCATTCACTCCACGCCCACCTTTTCGGTCGACGCGTCCGGCATGCGGCGCAAGGAGCTCACGCTCTTCAACGTGCGCCGCTCCAACCACGAGACCGAAGAGGCCCTGGAACTGCTCGTCGCGCACCCCGAACGGTTTGCGCCGCTCGTGACGCACACGCGAGCGCTCGACCGGATTGACGAAGCTTTCGAGCTCACCAGCCACTATCGCGATGGCGTCGGAAAGATGATCATTCGGCCGTAGGATCGGTTCGAAGAATTGGGCCGCCCCCCGCCTGCGGCAACCGGCTGACAACGCGCGGTTCCTATTGCTCAGACAGGAGCTTGCCTCAAGACTAGATTCGAGCATGTAAGGGTAGCTGCACGATGGACCCCGATCAAGTCATGGGAATTCATGCACTGACTTAACCCCTTATGTAGGTTGCTGTTGCCGGGTTGATCCTGACGGCGCCAAAGCATCCCACCCTACCAAGGCAACCGCAGACACCTTAAGGGGGTCTCACATGCGAGGAATCAAGATTCTATTCGGCACGACGGCACTGCTCGCCGGCCTGGCCCTGGCGCCAGCGGTCGAGTCGCAGGTCTATGTCAGCGTTGGTATTCAGCCGGTTTGTTCCTACGGCTATTACGACTATTCGCCCTACGCCTGCGCGCCCTATGGCTTTTACGGGCCGGGGTACTTCTACAACGGCATCTTCCTGGGCATGGGCCCGTGGGCCGGGTGGGGCTACGGCCACGGCTGGGGCGGCCATCGGTTCACCGCGGATGGTGGCGGAAGCTATCGCGGCGGCGGCGGCGCGGCAGCCAATCGCAGCAATTTTGCACGCGGCGGCGGTGGCGGCAGCCCAGCCCGCAGCAACACGGCCGGGGCGCGTCCCAGCGCTGGTCATCCTGCGGCGGAGCGCACCAGTGCTCCACGCTCAAACCAAGCCCCAGCTTCCCGTGCACCGGCTCCGCGTGCAGCAACATCGCACGCGCCGGCTTCGCACGCAGCGCCAGCTTCGCACGCAGCTCCCAGCGGCGGGTCTCACGGTGGCGGCGGTGGCGGACATGAAAGCGGCGGACGTCATTAACCTGTAGCTGCTGCCATTAGACAGCAGTTTGCACAACAAGCGGCGGAGCATACCGGCTCCGTCGCTTGTTGTTTGTGGAGGCATCTCCGGGCGCGTGGTGCGCAGATGAGCGCAGTGGGATGGGTTGACCGGTGGCATGTTCGAGATGGGCAAGAGGTAGTGTGAGGGGTGCAGCGCAAGGACGTTGGCCATTACGAAGCGGAGATCCGGTGGGCAGCGGGCGAGGTGGCGATGGGGGCAAGCGGCGGGTGCGGGGCTTGACGAGAGTGGACTGTGAACGGCGTGTGGCTTGTAGCCATCCTGCTTCCCGAGCCAACTCGCGAGCCATATCGCCTGGACGTAGCGCCAGATGGGTTCGGCGCCGGGCCGGTTGCGGGCGTGCACGCTTCGACTTCGCCCAGGACAGGCTCACCCACCCCACGGACATAGACCTGTCCGCGGGGGCTCCGGACCTCCACCCCACGGACGAAGACCTGTCCGCGGGGGCCCCGGATCAGGTGCAGCCCATGTTGTGGCGAGTCTGCAGTTCGAGGCCTATGGATGCCGGCGTGAGGATTGCCCGGGTCTCAAAGACGAGACCCCGGGACGCCCCTGTTGAGATGAGTTTGCATGGTCAGGATCCGGGTTGCCGGCCGTGGCGCTGCCACTCGCGCTTATGACTCGATCCTGCGCGCGCCCTTGCCGGTAGGAGTCGGGACCTCAGTCTTGAAGTGATGCGGATGGGGATCCGCCGGCATACCCGAAGCTCCCATATCTTTATAAAGCGCTGCGGCGTCCGGTGATCAGGCTCACGACCAGGATGATCAGCGCGACCACCAGCAGAAGGTGAATCAGGCCGCCGGCGATGTGAAAGGTGAAGCCCAGAAGCCACAAAACCAGAAGGACGACGAAGATTGTCCAGAGCATAACCAACACCTCTCTCGAATGCGAGCGCCTGAGACGGGAAGCCCGGCTCAGGCGCGCACAACGCATTCACAAACAGCGGTTAATTCGAAGCAATGGCCTGCGCCTTTGCGTCTCTGACGGCTTCGATAAACCGTTCGGCCGATACCGGCGTGGCCACTTCGCCGCGCAGAACGCGGTGCGTGGAGACGTCAGGCCCGTAGAACGCATTCATGGAGTCGTCGTCGCGGCGAACATCGGCGCCGGTCAGAGTGAGTCCGGCAAATGCGCCTTTGGCGCGCGAGTAGGTAAGGATTTCCATATTCAGCTTCCAATCGGTATCGGCAGTGGCATGGCGTCCCACCGGTCCGGCTGCCGCGGAGGCGTCAGCTCCGAGCTGGAACTTGGCGTCTTCCAGGCGCTGCATGCCTTTGTCGCCCTGGAAGATCATGACCAGATCCACGCCTTCGACGCCGATCTGCAATCCCCAGCTTCCGCCGGTGATGGCAAAGAACGCCGGCGCGCTCCATCCGTCCGCGGTGCGGCAGGTGACCACGCCCTTGCCGTTCTCCGCGCCAAACACAAAGCCGCCCTTGATCATGTGGGGAACGACGGCAATGCACTTTGCGTGCTCCAGCACTTCTTCCGGAATGCCTTTATCTGGCGCGGACATGATCTGGTGCAGCACCAGCGTTGCATTGTCGAGCCGGTTCTGCACTTCTTCGCGCGTCTCCGCCCAGGCGGTGCTTGCCACACCCAGACCGAACAATGCCACTAACGTCATGAATTTTTTCACTGATTTCACCTTTTCTACCCATGCGCAGTGTCAACTGATCTCCGCGCACTGAGGCGCACAAGGTAACTCTGACTTTAGTGGCGCTGACTGCCAATGTCTGAGCAATGGGGCTCTCTCGATGAAGGCCGGCCGATCGCTGGAGGCCGGTCTATCGGGCGATGCCGGTGGACCAGGTATTCCAGTGCCGAAATCCGCGTGCGTCTTGAAAATATTCGAAAAAAGTGAGCAAAATTGAACAGATTTCTCGGCCCTCAGGGTACAGTCTTGTGCTAAACTTTTGCTGGGAGTGTCGAACGCGGCGATCACCGTAGATGTTCATTGGAATGAGCAGTTTGCGGGATCATAGCTGTCCTGTCTGTTTCGCTTACGCCAGGCTTGTCTTGCTCATGCCCGGCTGGACCCTCAAATTGGATTGCAGATTGTGGCAGGATGGGGTCGCGTCCCTCCCGCAACGCTGAGATCGTTCGATTGGGAAGGAGGACTGAGCGATGGTTCAGCTTGAAAAGCCAGCGTTTGATGCCGCCGCCTTCCTGGCGAGTGCCGGCTTGGGGCGAAAAATCGTCCAATTAGCGCCCAAGCAGACCTTCTTTACGCAGGGAACTCCAGCGGATGCAATTTTCTATCTGCAAATAGGCCGCGCACGAGTCACGGTGGTTTCGACGACCGGCAAGGAGGCCACGATCACGCTTCTGGCGGCTGGAGATTTTATTGGGGAAGAGTCGCTTGCGGCGCCGGAAGGGCTGCGCCTGGCGACGGCCACGGCTGTTACCGCGTGCACCGCTCTCAAGATAACACGGGATGAGATGATCCGCGTGATGCACGAGGAGCATGAACTCTCCGATCTGTTCCTGAAGTTTCTGCTGGCCCGCAGCATGCGCATCCAGGCCGACCTTGTCGATCAGCTGTTCAACTCCAGCGAGAAGCGCCTGGCGCGGATTCTCCTGTTGATGTCTGAATTCGGCCAGCCCGGCAGCTCGGAGACGACGCTTCCTAAAATCTCGCAGGAGACGCTGGCGGAGATGATCGGCACCACGCGTTCCCGTGTCAGCTTCTTCATGAACCGCTTTCGCAAGCTCGGCTTTGTGGAATACGACGGCCGCATCCGGGTCCATAGGTCGCTGCTGAACGTAATTCTGCACGATCCACTGCCTGACGACAACGCCGAAAGGCCTGCCGTTTCCGACGCCCCAGGGGAGTAACTCCAAGCCAGCCGAAACTTGCCCCGCAGCCCTGTACAAAATTGAACAGTTTTGCGATTCCTTGCATGGGACACTCGCCTTGGTACCCATCTTCATCCCTTGGTGAGGCGGACGATGCCTTGTGAAAAAGCAAGATTGCTTATCGTAGACGATAAGCAGGTGATTCGAACGTCGATCTCGCACCTGCTTGCTGAGATTGGGTATTCTGTGCGAAGCGCCGAGGACGGATTTTCCGCGCTCCGTGCGTTGCGGGAGGAAATCCCCGACATCCTCCTCTCCGATCTCAATATGCCGGGCATGTGCGGATTCGAGCTCCTGCGGGTGGTCCGCTGCCGGTTTCCATCTATCCAGGTGATTGCCATGAGCGGTGCGTTCTCCGGCGACGAAGTGCCTTCCGGCGTGGCCGCTGATGCTTTCTATCAGAAAGGCAGCAGCATGGGTGCTCTATTGCGGATCATCGAGTCCTTACTGCTCACGGAGCGGCGAGATCCGCTTCCGGCCCGCGTCGCGGCGCCTCTTCTGATCCAACGAAACGAAAGCGACGCTTTCGGAGAGGAAAGCGTTACGATTGCCTGCCCCGAGTGCCTGCGAACCTTCCCCCAGCCACTCCACGGCTCTGGCAGCCACGAGCGGACAACAAATTGTATTTATTGCGGCAGTTCGATTCGGTACTCGGTCGTCGAATCTCTCCATCAAGTGCCGATGCGCAGCTTCTATCGAAGAGCCGGCGCAGGAATTTCAGCGCAGAGTGCATCCGATGCCGGCGACTGAACGCGGCAAGAAAGAGTTCGGCCTATGCGTACCAGTGCTGAACTGAACCTGACCGCGAGCGGTTCACATGAGAGGGCACAATGACGATCCTGCAAATGGTACTGTTCCTGGCTATTTTTCAACGGGCCTTGCGTGCTCCGGCAAAGCCGGTTCGCGACCGCGAACGTTCGTCCGGTGGTGGCGATAGAGTTGACAATTGATTTCGCCGTGCATCCGCTCAAGCCGCCTCAATCCTTCCTTACTACAACGCAGATTGAATCGCTCAGCTCGATATGGGCAGTCGCGATCCGCATGCATTGCGCGGCAAGTGGTCGAATCTGCTCAGACGTACATGATTTGTGCCGCTAGGCTCAAAATGGTTGGGATAGGCAATGACGGCCCGACGACTGTGAGGAAAGTCTATGTATGGGATCAAGTACCTTGCGATAGCTGCGATGGCTGCATTCGGCCTGGCGCCTGTCGCTCCCAGGGCCGCGGCGCAGGTCAATTTCTCTCTTGGAGTCGCCCCCGATTGCCCCTATGGCTACTATGACTACGCTCCTCACAACTGCGCTCCCGACGGCTACTACGGTCCGGAATGGTTTCATGACGGCATCTTCCTTGGCGCTGGTCCGTGGTTTCATGGGTCCAGCGACTTTCAAGGCCTGGTAAATAACACATTCGATCCACAGTACGGCTATCACGGCCCATTGCCCAAGGCTGGCGATAAGCCCGCAGCGCAGCGGAGAGCCGCAGAGCCATTCAACGGAAATGAAGTGCGCGACGGGCACGGTGACATACGCGGAGAACGCCAGGGCAGCAAAACCTAGCATCTGCCGCCCACGCTCTTAGGTCGGGCTGCTCGAGCGCCCTTTGACGCAGACAAGAAGCTGCAATCTCTTTGATCGAGGCACGGAAGATGGACCTCTGCGTCTTTGTCGCAGTTGAACCCACGGAGGTGGACAATGAATCGCAATCGAGTGAATGGCACGATCGACGATGTGGTAGGAAGCACCAAGCGCAAAGTCGGCAAGTTGACTGGCAATACGCCGCTGCAGGTGAAGGGCGCCGTCCAGCAGGTGAAGGGCAAGCTTCAAAATGCCGTGGGCAAAGTGCAAGATGCGGTTGATGGAGCCAACCGTCAAGCCCATCGGCCGCAAAACCCACGGTCGTAAGTGGAGTCACCCTCGACGGAAGATCAAGCCGGGAACAAGCGCGTAATCGCAGCGTCTGCCCCATCTCGTTGGATTCGAGCGCTGCTGAAGTCGCTTGGGCCCGGGATCATCACCGGGGCTGCTGACGACGACCCGTCGGGCATTGCCACTTATTCCATTGCCGGCGCGCAGCTGGGAACCAAACTGCTGTGGACCGCGCTGCTCACGTGGCCGCTGATGGCCGCGGTGCAAATGATGTGCGCCCGCATCGGCAAGGTGACGGGACAGGGCCTGGCCGCAAATTTCAGCCAACGATTTCCAAAATGGCTGCTGCTCGTGTTTGTCTTCGCCCTTCTGGCCGCAAATACGATAAACATTGGAGCGGATCTGGCAGGCATGGCAGATGCGGCCTCCATGCTGTCCGGCGTCAATTCGCACTGGTTCGTGGTGGCGTTCGCGCTTCTTATCTCGTGGGCAACCATCCGGCTCCAGTATGTGCAGATCGCGAACGTGCTCAAGTGGCTGGTTCTGGTTCTGTTCGCGTATCCAATCACTGCATTTGTGGTGGGAGCCAACTGGAGCCAGGTGCTGCGCGATACCCTGATTCCTTCCATGCCGCATACCAGACTTGGATGGGAGACACTGGTCGCGATCCTCGGCACTACGATCAGCCCGTATCTTTTCTTCTGGCAGACGAGTGAAGAAGTAGAAGAAGAGAAGTCCGCAGGCCAAAGTTCGCTCGCCCTGCGCAGAGGAGCCACATCCGAAGAGCTCGAATTAAGAAACATCGATGTGGGTGTCGGCGCATTTTTCTCGAACATGGTCATGTTCTTCATCATCCTGACCACCGCTATCACCCTCAACCGGCACGGCATTACGAACATTGAAACCTCCCGGCAAGCGGCCGAGGCCCTGCGTCCGTTTGCCGGCAACTTCGCAACCACCGTGTTCACGCTCGGCATTGTTGGAGTCGGGTTTCTTGCCATTCCCACGCTGGCCGGATCTGCCGCATACGCCTTCGCTGAGACTCTCGGATGGCGGCAGGGCTTGAACAGGAAACTGAGACAGGCGCACTGGTTTTACGCTCTGATTCTGTTTTCTACTGCATTAGGCGTTGCGCTGGACTTTATCGGGATCAATCCGGTCAAGGCGCTCTACTGGACCGCGGTCATCAATGGATTGCTGGCGCCATTCCTCATGGTTGCAATCCTGATTGTCGCCGCAGACAAGAAGTTGATGCAGGGCCAGCCGAGCTCCCGCCTGGGATGGATTGTTGTGGCAATTACGACTATCGCCATGTTCGTCGCGGGCATTGCTATGTTTGTTGTGTAGACGGAAGGTGCGGGATCAGGCGGCGTCGGGAGTCACGCATGCCCGAGCTGATTTACGCAGCGCAAGACTGTCGGCGGCATCGATCTTGCGAAGCCCGCTCACTTTCCAGATTCCAAAACATATGCCGGCCACCAACAAGGTCACGAATACACAGATCAGCGGAGTCGACCATTCTCGGAGCGTCCCTGACCATAGGCGGATGGCGTGGCGTCCATAGGCCACGCCGAGCCAGGCAATGAGAGAGTAACGCAGAGTTCGAGCCGCGCCGTAGACGACCAGGAAGCGGCGTCGCGAAACGCCCAGAGCGCCGGAGGCCAGCGCAAACGGCAAGAGTGGAATGGGCGGAGGAAGCACGGCGGGAAGAAACACGGCAAGGATGCGGTGACGCTCCACCCACCCGACGAGTCGCCCAAGAAGACGTGCCGGCACGTAGCGGCGCAATGCCGCTTCGCCTCCTCTACGCCCGAGGTGCCAGGTAGAGTATCCGCCCACAAGGCTGCCCGCAATGGCGAGCCCTGCGAGCAGCCAGGGATCTCCACCGTACGCCACCAGCCACAGCAGCAGCAGGTCAGTGCTGCCGGGCAGAGGCAAAGGAATGGGGGAGGAGTCGACGATGGCGACGGAGAAAAGTCCCAGCGCTCCCAGGTGCGTGAGCCAATGCGGCATCAGCGAGTGATGCAAGGGAGACGCAAGCAACATTGCTGGTTGTCGGACAAACATTCTCATACAGATGGGACCTTGTATTTGGAAGCCATGCACTTGATGGATCGGTCGCATCCAGATGCGTTGCCGCGGGTCAATTCAGCGATGCCTGACTTTGTATCTGGCGAGCCTGGACTGTGACTCTGGCTATGCGGAAGCCGGGGAAATTCGTAACCTGGATGGAATCCAGCTCGGCAGCATTCAACCGCCTGTTTACCCCGGGAAGGGCGCAAGCCAGTGCCCGATGGATCGCGGTTTCTGCTGTTCTGCCGAGGGCCTGCGACGAGTACGAATCCGCCAGCCACATGAAGTGCCAGCCAACGCCGCGGATTGCGGCATCCAGCTCTGATGCCACGGTCCCGATCGCCTCTGCCCATCCCCTTGAAAACGGCTCCTGGAGAAGATCGAACTGACTGGGCAGGACACATGCATCGCGCAGGAACACGGTGTTGATTTTCACTGTTGCCTGCTTCCCGGCGGTCTGAGCAACCGATTCCGGCCAGAATTGGACAGGATTGGAATCGAGGCGGGGGAATCGCTCGGAGAAGAATGTCCCGAGGTGAGAGCTTCGACAGGGGCCGGAACGCTCTTCTTAGCGACGGGCCCGGTTCCGGCAGCACTGGATTTACTCAAGAGCCCTATCCTACCCAGCCGCATGGCTCGCCGAGCTGCGAAATACTCTTCAACATCAATCTTCTTGATGAGGGCCATTGCCGCTCCATTCGTTCTGTTCATGTCCTCTGCGGCCTTTATTCGATCCACAGAGGGCAGTGAGAGGCTTCGAAGGTGGGATCTGTCAATTCCCGACGTGGAATTGATGCAGGTGGCCAAACAGCCCATAGAGATTCGCGATCCACAAGACCAAAACGACGACAACCAGGCCGTTCAGGATCGATTTGACCTGTCCCTGCATGGGGATAAACCTATTCACAATCCACAACAGAAGACCTACTGCAACGAGCGTGATGATGACGGTGGTAAGCGGCATATCGTGTTCTCCAATCATTTCTCGAATTCGGTGCCCCATGGCGTCGTCGAGAAGTTACGAGCGTTCGACTCACTTAGCGTGGGAGCCATCAGAAAGTGGAGAACAATTTCCCCGCTTCACTTCTATTCTCCCCAATCGCTGGGGAAATTGCTGAGTCATAGTGCTCATTCGATAAGGCGAAGGAAACGATATGAGGGGTGATCCGATCTGACCCTCTCAGATGCAGGCAAGTCGGCGCATACGGCCGCATCTCTCCAAACGATGAATCGATGACTTATGGTTTTGGAGCTGTCGCGGCAGTGATCTGCACGGGCTTGTCGGCGTCAGGTGTGGATGAGCTAGCCACCGGTGCTGGCTTGTCGGCCGGTATCTCAGTTCCTGCCGGATAAATGAGAATCTGGATCGAACCCCAATCCGCTTCAAGGTTCGCTCCTTCCTGTTTGCCCATTCCCAACGTTCTGAGCTGGGTGTCGTCAAATCCGAAGTTTTCGACCAGATACTCTCGGATCACCATGGCCCTGGCCTCGGTGAGGACGAGATCCTTCTGGGTATCGCCATCCATGCCATTGGAAACCACGATGACCGCAAGTCCGAATTGCTTCTGTGCCAGGAAGTCGCCGGCGGCTTTGAGCGTCTTCTGATCCGTCATTTTTGCCGAAGCGCGGCCGTCAAAGAGCTGCCTCGCTGTGTATGCAAAAATCTTTACGGGAGTACCCTGCGGAAGACCGCTGATCTTGTTTGCCGCCAAGTCGGAGGAGTCCTCGTATCCGCGCTTCTTGAAATATCCGCTCAAAAAGAAATTGTGCTTCAACGCCTCCATGTTCTCCTGGAAGTCCGTTACGCCGGTTTGTGCCTGCAGCATCGTGTCATGCAGTGTGGTCGTGGTCTGTTCCAGGTTGTCATAGAGTTGCCTGTCGTTCACCAGGGCTCCCACGGTTCCCTGTCCCGAATCGATCTTGGCGCTTACCGAATTCAGATGGGCCGTGGCCGCAGTAGTGTTGACGATGGCCTGTTGACTGCTATCCAGGATCGCGTTCGTCTTGGCAAGCAGTGCTCCCAACTCCAGCGGCGGTACACTCTGTATGGTCTCGCCATCCTGTACCTCGGCTTGCCCGGCAGATCCAAACGAAATCGCCACGAACTGATCGCCCAATACTCCCTCGGTTTCGATGGAGGCTACAGAGTCACTCTTGATGATCTCCTTCGTCGATCTGTCGAGATCCATGACGACGATGACCTTGTCGCCCGGTTTGTGAGGCAGCTTGATGCTATGCACATTTCCGCTGTGCACGCCGCCCACCTGCACGTCAGCTCCCACGGCCAGGCCCGCAACGTTGTCGAACTGCGCCTTCAGTTGGTAGGTGGAGCGAAACAGATTCTCCTGGCTCCCGATGAGGAAGACCCCGGCAGCCAGAACTGCCAGCGTCGCAACGATAAATGCTCCAAGCCTTGCCACTCTCGACATAAGTCCTCCTACGATTGCTGTAGAAATTCCTTCACAAAACCGATGTTGCTTTGCTGAAGGTCTTCAAACGTGCCTTCGATCACTACGTCGCCCTCATTCAGCAGGGCGAGACGGCCGGCAATCGTTTTGGCGCTATGCAGATCGTGCGTCACGACGATGGACGCCATCTGCCGTTCCCTCTGAAGCTTGAGAATCAATTCGTCGATCTCGCCGGAACTGATGGGGTCGAGACCGGCCGTGGGCTCGTCGAGAAGTAGAATCTCCGGCTCCAGAGCCAGCGCACGCGCCAGGCCTACGCGCTTCTGCATCCCGCCCGAAATATCCGAAGGCATCTTTTCGAGATCGCCGTCCATGCCCACCTCGACCAACAACTGCCTCACCCGCTCGGACCGCTCGGATTTGGACATGTCTCTGCGATGGTGTTCAAGGGGAAAGGCTACGTTCTCCCGGACAGTGAGCGAATCGTAAAGCGCTGCCTGCTGAAAGAGGAATCCCATCTTCTTCCGGATTTCTCCCATGCGGTCAAGCGCGAGACCTGCGATGTACTGCCCATGAATACAAACCGATCCGGAGTCCGGCGTATCAAGGCCAATGATGAGCCTCAGCAGGACGCTTTTCCCCGTGCCGCTGCGTCCCAGCACGGCCAGGGTTTCTCCCTGATTCACGCGCAAGCTGATCCCGTTTAAGACCTTGTGGCCCGCGAAGGACTTGTCCAAATTCTCGACAGCAATCACGGGCACAGGCCCGTCTTGCCCGGGTTCCGCTTGCTGCGTCGCAATGTCATAAGTTGTTGCCATACTTGTTTCACGAATGCTTCAAACAACGGTTAAGTAAAAAAGACAAGGATGAATTTCACCAGGACAACATCGGCCAGGATGAGAAAGAGCGAGGCCAGCACGACTGAGTTGGTGGCCGCGCGGCCCACGCCCGCGGCCCCACCGCGCGTGCGCATTCCCTGAAAGCACGCGATGAGCCCGATGATCAGGCCATAGACGGCGGTCTTGAATGTCTGTGGCAGGAATGCATTGAAAGTGGCGCCATTAAAGCCGCTTGAGATGAACTGATGAAACGAGAGCGGTTCAACCAGAGCCTGTGCAAACCAGCCCGTGAGCAAGGCACATGCGTCGGTGGCGAGGGTGAGCAGCGGCAGCATCAGGATGCAGGCCAGTATGCGTGTCGCCGCCAGCAACCTGTAAGGATTGATCGCCGAGGCCTCGATGGCGTCAATCTGCTCGGTCACCTTCATCGATGCCAGCTCCGCGCCCATCCCCGCGCCCACGCGCCCGCTTACGACCAGGCCGGTAATGACCGGCCCCATGACCTGAACAACGGAGTACACGAGAGTGGCGGGAAACATCGATTTGGCGCCAAATCGAGTGAGGCTGTAGCGGGCTTCAAGCGAGATGATGACGCCAATTGCTGCGCCCGCCATGGCGACCAGCGGCAGGGACTTCGACCCAACTTCGTCGAGCTGCCGAATCAACTCGCGCCATTCATACGGCGGCGTAACCGCAGCCCGCAGGACTCGCCAGGAAAAGATCCCCAGTTCCCCGAACCACTCGAAAAACCCGTTGAATAGGCTCGCCGCAGAGCTTGTAACGGAGGACACAAGGTCGGTTCGCCGCACCGGAAGTGGTGGGTTTATCTCCGCAACGGCTGTGAATCCGCGATCGCTCAATGATTTGGACCTTTGTTCGGCGAGCCGTGCGCATTGTTCAGGTGCATCCGTGAAATCAAGGCGTGAGGTCCGCTGTAAAAGAACTCCAGAGCAATGTTGCCGCCCATATATCCCAGCAGGCTGTAGTTACCCATGCGGAACGCATCCTTTGCGTCGAAGCGGTCCGGATACCACAGGTGAACCGCAATCATGGAGCCCGCATAGGGCGCGGCAAGCGCGGAGATCGAGAAAACGCGATGGCCGTCCTGGCCGCGGCGCCCAGTCAAGGTCGAGATCACTGCGTGCCGCAGCCGCGGAAAGGGGCCGCTGCATTCACAGCGGTAGTACAACGTATCTTCCCTGAAGGCTTCCGCCAGCCCATAACGCGTAGTGGTTCCGATCGCCGCGATCCCAAAGTCGGAACCGAATCTCTTGCCGAATCCCTGGACTCCCTGGCCCCACTCCGGCGGCGCATTGCTCCACTGGTTGATTCCCGCGGCGAGCGCGGCGCCGGCAACTGGATACGGACCGAATGCGTCGAAGGCGTAGTTGCTCACCTTTGTTCTTTCAGTCGGCCGGATATAGGTCAGGTCCATTCTCCCTGAGGACGTGATTCCTGAACTTGTGGAGGGATCTCCAAAAGAGAACAGGGATTGCGATCTTGACTGCAGTGGCGCTGAGGCCAGGACCGCAGTGACCAACACCAGGAGCATCGCCCGATGCATCTTCGCGCCGGCAGGCTTTTTGCTCGCCTGGTCAACGCACCTTCCCGCCAGACCTGTCCGGCAGGCCGACGAGAAATGCGACTCCGGGATCCGTTTGGATGACCGCATCATCTCTCCTTTGATCGGCATCGCCGATCTCAGGCACGGCATGCGCGGCGAACGAACCGTCGCGTCGTATTGCTACACCCATAGCGATGTTGTCAGAAGAGAGGCCTGCAAAGATGGTCCTATTTGCACGCTACGGTAAGTTGTTTGCTCCCGCGAGGGCCGCACCGGACAATTAAGGCGAAATCGCAAGGCGAAATTCGTTCCATCGCAGCGAATAGTCCACAGGGCGTATGTCCAAAAGGACACAGTCTTTGCTCTTGAAATGAGAGGACAATTGAACAAACCAGTTGTTTCTACTGTTCGGTGAGGAGTCTGCCGTGTCTAAGGTTCATGCTTTCCATTCCATCCCCAGGAAGATCCTGTTGCCCCTCGACTTTAGCTCATCCTCCCAAGCGGCTTTGGAGACGGCCGCTGACCTTGCGAAGCACTTTCACGCCGAACTCCATCTTGTGCATGTGATCCCCATGTTTCCCGCCTCAACACTTCCTGACTTTGTCCCCGAAACCAAATTCCTTCAGGATGCAAGATCGCTTGCGGAGCGGCAGCTGGCGAGATGCCATGCAGCTCTCGCAGCCAGGGGAGTGAAGTCAACTTCCAGCGTCGAAGTTGGAAATGACATTGCTGGGAACATCATGGAAGTGGTGGAGCGAAAGCATATCGATATGGTGGTGATCTCCACGCACGGCATCTCCGGATGGCATCCGCTGGTCTTTGGGTCCATTGCCGAAAAGGTCGTAAAGCTCGTGCAATGTCCCCTCCTGCTTCTGCGGTCTGCCAATCCTGACGCCAGCGGGAAGATTCCCGCAAAACGTTCCACGAAATGGTGGTGACGATTCCCGTCTTTTCCCGTCTCCGCATCTCCTGAACGCCGGTTTTCCTCTGTTTCCCGGCCAAGCCCAGCGCTCAACCGCTCAGTCATGCAGCTCTAGTACCTCTTTTCTGGCGGCCCACGAAATAATCCGTCGCGGTAGAGCAAAATTGACCAGTCTCACCTTTTGGCTTCGGGCGATGATGGACAGAGGTTGGCCGTAATTGCGTGGATCATCAGAGGGCAGGCTGTCCCCATGCCGCGCCTGCGAACCCTGGCCCATTCGCCACAAACCCCGAGCACGGCACACTGTGGCAAAGTTTTCCTGGGCATGAAGAGGCTACTCAAAACTGACGGCATGTAGCGAGGTAGTAATTCGATGACCGATAACGGCAATACATTCGATTCCGCGACCTTTCTTGCCAACCCCGGGCTGGGCCGAACCATCGTCGAGTTGAAGCCACAGCAGACATTTTATTGTCAGGGAGACGCAGCGGACGCAGTGTTCTTTCTGCAAAAAGGGCGTGCCAAAGTCACCGTCGTTTCGCAGAGAGGCAAGGAAGCCACCATCACGCTTCTATCCGCTGGCGAGTTCGTTGGAGAGTCGACTCTAGCGGCGATCCCCGGATTGCGTCTCTCTACCGCCACTGCCGTGAACACCTGTACTGCGCTCAAGATCAGCAGAAGCGAAATGATCCGCGTGATGCATGACGAGCCTGCATTCGCCGATCTATTTCTCAAGTTCCTGCTGGCGCGCAGCATGCGCACCCAGGCCGATCTTGTGGACCAGCTGTTCAACTCCAGTGAAAAGCGCCTGGCGCGGATTCTCCTGATCATGGCGGAATTCGGCAAACCCGGCGAACCCGAAACCTTTATTCCGCCCGTCACGCAGGAAACACTGGCGGATATGATCGGCACCACCCGGTCGCGCGTCAGCTTCTTTATGAATCGCTTTCGCAAGCTCGGATTTATCAGCTATAACGGCCGCATCCAGGTGCATAAGTCGCTGCTCAATGTGGTCCTGCTCGATCAATTGCCTGACCACAATTCGCAAAAACCGCCGGTCATTTTGGCCTGACAAAGTATCCTCGGCGAGCCGATCGGCAGGCTGCAGGTGCGAGCGCAATGAAGCAGCCTGTTGATCGGCGCTAGGGGAGGCCTTTCTCCAGTCTGGTCTA
>Ga0326728_10008558_pt1 | contig 25324 bp, 21 predicted proteins | sample MB3enrmetagenome_FD_207602 | JGI IMG/M metagenome (GOLD analysis project Ga0326728, IMG submission 207602) | Lab enriched peat soil microbial communities from McLean, Ithaca, NY, United States - MB31MN | ecosystem: Environmental > Terrestrial > Soil > Wetlands > Peat | place: USA: New York... | reverse complement strand
TTTAATTGTCGTTCGCCAGTGTCCCTCTGGAAAACAAAAACGCCCGGGCGGGTCCAATGGATGGAGCCACCACCAGGGCGTGTTTCAGAGAGGGGTTTGCGGGGTTATTGAATTATTTGAGTTCTGAGGTCCCGGCGCTCAAGAGGAGGCGGGAACCGACAAAGGGCTAAAGGTCCTCTGTCAATAATTCATAACACCGGGAAGATGGCTATTGCATTGGGGGCATGGAGAAGCTCGGTTGGCGGCCTCCACACCCAAAAAACACCCGTTATCCGGCGCGCAAGGAGCCTACACCCCGGTTGAAAAAGTGAGAAAGAAGTGAGAAAGCGAGTTTTTCGGAAATCTAAAAACCGTTTGTAAGTACTTGAGTTTAAATGGTGCACCCAAGAGGAGTTGAACCTCTAACCTTCTGATCCGTAGTCAGATGCTCTATCCAATTGAGCTATGGGTGCAAGAGGGAAAAACGAAAAAGGCCTTGACGTTGTCCTACTTTTTGTCCTACTTTTGCGTGATGCGACGTAAGAATACGCAAAAACACAGATGGTATCCCGTTTTCGACGGTCGAAAGCAGAAAATACGGGGCCTCTGGGAGCGTAATGGAGTTTACGCCGCCCAGGTCCGCGTTCACGATTGGACTGGAAGAGTTCCTCTTCAAGGTTCGGCAACGATACCCCAGGCCGTTGAGGCAATGCAAGAGCTTAAAGCGAAGATTCGGAGCGGCAAGTTTATCCCCCGTCGCAGGCCGAAAAAAGTAGGACAATCAGGTGAGTGTTCTACTTCAGCCCCTGAGCAGGGATCGCCAGCCTCTCCGATCAAAGACGCAGTGGCTGGTTACAAGCACTGGCGCGACACGATGAAGGTCAAGGACGAGAAAACCTGCAAGACCGAGAACGCCGCGTTCACATCCGTTTTGGAATTCATGGCGGACAAGCCCCTCTCCGACATCAAGAGTCGGCTTTTCACGAATTACACGAGCTGGCGACGGGAGCGGGCTGAGGAGGCGGAGAAGAACTTGAGCAACCGCACGATCAACCAAGACATCGCCACCCTCCGACAGGCTGTCGATTGGGCGGTGGGTGACGGATGGCTCGAAAAGCTCGCAGAATGGCCTTGGCAACGCCTCCCAGACAAGCCCAAGGACGTACGGCTGCTCGAAACGACGGAGGTCGAATTCCTGCGCTCCTGCCGGCTTCTTGATGACGCCTCAATGGCTCTGATTGCGAAGCAGAATTCAGCCAACCACCGCACCGAGATCCAACAACTGACGGGGCAAGCGTTTTCCGATTATTTGGGCCTCCTGCAGTTGACCGGCGGACGGGCAACGGAGACGGTGATGAAGCGATGGTCGCATGTTCTCTGGGACAAGCGGTTGCTGTTCTTCCCAGGGGATTTGGCAAAAGCGGGCGGGGGCAAGCCGGCGACAGACCGCTACATCCCCTTTTACGACAAGCTGGAAGCCCATTTGAAGGATATGCAATCCAGGCGAGACGAATCGACTGACTACATGTTTCCCAGTCCGCATGGAGGCCACATCGAATCGTACCGGACGCAGTGGGAGCAGGCCAAGGACAAGCTCTTGGAGTGGCACATCAAACGAGGATTGAGCGAAGAACGGGCACACGAGTTGGTGGATGACGTTGGCTTGCATTATTTTAGGCATTATTTTATCAGCCAGTGCGTGATGGCGGGAATGGATTTCCGGGTGATCGCGGAAATGGTGAGCCACCGTGATGGGGGCTTGCTGATTGGGAAGAAATATAGCCACTTGGCACCAGGCCACCTGCAGGAGCAAGCGGCAAAGCTCAATGCGAGGAGCTTTTGAGCGGTCCTGAACCTACTGAAATCAGTAGGTTCTGGTGTTCAATGATCATAATGTTTCGAGGCCGCCTTTGTTCGCCGATGCGCGCAAGCCGGGGTGGCAGGCCCGCGACGCACCCTCAGAGTTTGTATCCAATCTGGCGAAGGAATTGCTTTCGCTATTCCATGTCCGCCTCGCCTTCAACCCCCCTGGGCGGCAGACCATCCACGACGCCCACGATGGCGTGCCCCTGATCGGTTTCGGCCACCAGCACCTGAGCTGGATTGGCCGTGGCGCAGAAAATCCGGCAGACCTCGGGCACGATTTTGACGGCATTGAGCACATTGACGGGATAAAAACCCTCCGCGAGGAAGATGATAAAGCTGTGCCCGGTGCCGATGGCCAAGGCGTTCTTCTTGGCCAGTTCAATCATATCCGCATCGGTGCCAGTCCAGCACACCAGGCATTTGCCGGATGATTCGCAAAATGCCAGCCCAAACTTGATGGCGGCACGGCGGTGACCAAGGCCTCATGGATGGCCAACCCGGATTCACCCGGGACAACCCCAAGCGACGCAACGGCTTTGGCGCCGCTGATTCACGCGTGGCGCCGCGAGCGTTCAAATCAATCGACCGTCAACGGGCGCGGACCCGCTGCCGGACGCGTTTATCCTGGGGCAGATAGCTCGTGCCAAGTAGCAGGGTGCAATCAGGGTACAAGTAACGACCGGCTCGTGGCGCTCTAGCCCTCAGGATATGGAGGCCGGCTCGGTCCTGGGCCAGAGATCTTGCATGCGGCGACGCCTGCATGAGTTTCGTCTTTGCCTGATCAAAGTTCATCGAACCGACGATACCATCGCCGTCAATACCCAGGGGACCAGTCGTGGATGAATCAAGCATCTTGCAGGGAGGAATTCTGCTGCTCCCCAGACCGGACGAACCGCGTGCTGGAAATCATTGTCAGGGAGATGGGCCTAGGCTATTGTGAAACAAATGAAGGCGGCGTTAATCAAGCGTTTATTCTCGGCCGTTCATCAAGGGCTGACCCCTGATGTTGGGGTAATTTGTGCCCGCATCATCGAGAATGAGCGAGCGCATGGTCACGAGAAACTTGCTGCCGACCTCGAAAAAATCGTTAAAGAGTCTCGGCCAACGAAATCCTCAGGTGGAATGCCACCTCAGGGTGTCCGTGGGCTGCAGCCCCTCCCTTCAAGCAAACGCGAGGCCACGCCATTGGTGGTGGTCATTCCGCATGAGAGTTTGCGCCACCAAATGGTGCTGCCAGAAATGGTTGAAAGTCGATTTCTTCGAATCGAAAAGGAATATGCCGCCCGTAGCCGACTGGCAATGTTCGGTCTGCGTCCGCGGTCTCGCATTATGCTGCATGGGCCACCTGGCTGTGGTAAGAGCCTGGGAGCCGAACGGTTGGCTTGGGCCACCGGATTGCCCTTGCATAAAGTTCGTTTCGACACATTGCTCTCGTCCTATTTCGGGGAAACAGCGGTGAATCTCCGGCGGGTGTTTGATGCGGCAGAACAATCGCCTTGCGCCCTTTTTCTCGACGAGTGCGATACTATTGCGCGAGCACGAGGGGACCGCAACGATGTTGGCGAGGCACAGCGAATCGTGAACATGCTGCTCCAATTGTTGGAGGAGTACCATGGCAATGGATTCGTCATTGCCGCGACGAATTTGGAGGAGTCGTTGGACCGGGCGATCCTTCGGCGCTTCGATGAAGTGATCGAGATTCCCAAACCGGCATTGCCTGAAATCGTGAGGCTGCTGAAGCAAACGCTCTCGTCAATCAAGACCGACCCCGCAATTCTGTGGGAGCAGGTGGCGGTGCAAATGGAGGGACTCAGGTGCTCGGACGTGACAAGGGCTGCCGAAAATGCGGCAAAACGAACGGTGATGAGCAATCGAGATACTGTCATTGCAAAAGACTTTGAAGGCGCGATCTCGGAGTTGAAACGGCACTGCTAAGGGATTCCTCTGCGATGGCATTCCCACACCTCAGACTACTGGCGATCGAACGAGGCCGAGCCAAACTTCAAGGAGGCGGCAAAGAAGCCCCAGAAGTGAAGGCCAACAAAGCAAACCGCCACCAACATGCGGGATTGATCCGCCAAAAGTTAGGGGACATCACTGCATATTGGCAGCGGGTCCAGCTTGATCGGGAGCAGAGGGGCTTGCCCCCGATTCCCGGTGGTATTCCATTCCTATTGCGAATACCCGAGCGGGCGGAAGAATTGCTTTATCGTCTCGAAAAGGACTTTGGGGTGACGATTGTGGCCCAGTTTGAAGAGGGCTTTCTGATGGTGGCCTCAGAAGACATATCCCTGGCAGCCTTCCAACAGCTCACCACGGAATTTGAAAATGAGGTTCACGGGGCGACGGCAATGGCGTCAATCCTGGACGTTTATGACGATGGCAGATCCGATGACCGGCTGAAGAAAATTCTCTCTCCTGAGCTTTTGGCCATCTGGCCCTTGGTTGACACAAACACGTATATCCTGGATGTCAGCATTCAGACGGCGGGGCTCGGCACCGAGGTTAGCAACCCGCCAAAGCAGCGGAAAAAAGAGAGCCAAAAGGAGTTTGAGCACCGAAGGCAGGAATGGGAAGCAGAGTGGCGGGCGACAGAGGTCAAATGGGATGAGAATCAAATCGAGACGGAAGACGATTTGGGCAGGTTTCTACGTCCGTATGCCGGCCAGATCATCGACCAGGTAGGGGGGCAACCGACAATTGAGGGCGGCGTGGTAAAGCTGCCAGATAGTTTCTCCGTGCGGATTCGGATGAGTGGTCAGGGCTTTACTGACCTCCTCAAGAACTATGCCCGGGTTTTCGAGGGCAATTTGCCAGAGGATATCGAACAGCCTGATCCCATACCCCAGATGGCTCAACCTGGCGATTATCCCCCCGTGGGCGTCCCACAGGAGAACGCACCGGCCGTTTGCGTCATCGACAGCGGCATCCAGGAAGGCCATAGGTTATTGCAGCCCGCGATTGACGCTGGCAACTCCCGGTCTTTCTTAGCCGGCCAAGATGTGGCCGATCGGGTTGCACCAGATGGGCATGGTACACCCGTAGCCGGAGCAGTGCTCTACCGGGATTTTTTCCCAGGGAACCAGAGTGGCGAAGCAGTTTGCTGGATACAAAATGCCCGCTTGCTGAACGACCAAAAGACCCTGCCTACAGACGTTTATCCACCGCTGGCGCTACGGGAGATCATTACCCACTACCGGAATGGCAACCGGCGGACGCGCATTTTCAACCATTCCATTGCAGCCAACGGGCCGTGTCGGCCGGTGCGTATGAGTACATGGGGCGCGGAAATTGACTTATTGAGTCACGAACTTGATGTTCTTGTCATTCAGGTTGCAGGAAACATTCCTGGGCGTACGAACTCAGTCCAGCGCCCGGGGATCATCGAAAACATTGCCGCTGGGCGTCCGTATCCGGAGTATCTGAGGGAAGCGTCTTCCAGAATCTCAAACCCTGGACAAAGCTTGCAGGCGATAACGGTTGGATCCGTTGGAATGGCAACACTCGACGATGGCAACCGGGCGACGATTGGCGGCGAGACTCGCCCATCGGCGTTCTCCCGCTCGGGCTGGGGCCTCTGGGAGACGTTTAAGCCGGATGTGGTTGAAATCGGCGGAGATTATCTAATTGATGCGGGCCGGACCAACCTTTCGACAACGGAAGCGGCCAGCCCGGAATTGGTTCGCTGCACGTTCGCGACCCCTGGCGCTGCCACGACTCGAGCCTTGGTTGGCACTTCGTTTGCCGCCCCACGGGTGGCGGGAATCGCGGCCGCCCTTCAAAGGGTTTTGCCCGATCAACCAACGTTGCTGTACCGTGCGCTGATAATCCAGTCGGCGCGGTGGCCCGGATGGATGGACAGACTGCCTTCCGAGGAACAGATAAAGTGGATGCAGTCCCTGGGATTTGGCATCCCGGATCCATCTCGTGCAACCGAGAACACGGACCGACGGGTTACGCTCGTCACCGAGGGGTGCCAGTTTGTTCATGCGCTCGAAGCTGCCATTTATACCGTGGATATCCCCGCCGAAATGAGATCGCCTGGCAGCGAGTTTGACGTGAGAATCGAAGTCACGTTGAGCTATTCCAGCAAGCCCCGGCGCACACGCAGTTCGCGAAAAGGCTACCAGGAAATTTGGCTTGACTGGATTGCCTCGAAGAAGGGTGAGAGCCTTGATGCTTTCAGGGCTCGGGCAATCAAAGGATTTGGGGAGACGGAGGATTCGGACTCAGTGGATTGGATGCTGCACGAGCGAAAAGATTGGGGAATTCTGCGGGGAATTCACCGGCAGGCCAGCACCGTACAAAAGGACTGGGTGGTGCTGAAGGCGCATGAGCTTGCATCCTCTTTCTTGGAAGGGGACGTGGTGAAAACCACGACTGGCGCGCCGAAGGCGCGAGCAAACTTCACGCCCATGTGGCCCAGGCCACCCAGACCCACGACGCCAACTTTCTGACCCGGGCCAACCTTCCAGTGGCGCAGGGGCGAATAGGTGGTGATGTCGTAACGGCTGGTGAACGAGCCTTCAAACTGGCGGAAGCGGTCGCGGAAGAGATTGAGTTCTTTTACCATTTGATCTCTTCAATGAGTTGCTCCAATTGCTGTTGGACACGCTCGTCCGATGAATTCCTGAGGCTCAGGTAGAGCGACAAGGGATCCACCATCCGGTCGTCACCGAGCAGGTGCGGATTGTAGGACCAAATTTCAATTTTCGCCGCTGCGTTCTCCGCATCGTGGCAACCGGCGCAGACGCCGCGCTCCAGCAAATCTTGAAATACCGCGACCGGAAGGGCATACGTCGGCAGCCGGTCGGCGGCAATCATGGTTCTCAGGCTTAAGGCGCTCATCCCCGCGAGCAATGCGGGTTCCACAGGTTTTGCCCACTGGACCCAGCGTGTTTTTTTGACGGGCGAACTCAACTGAGGTTTGACCTGCTCCCACAGAGCGCGGCCGGTGGCCTTAAAATCCAAAACCATGGAGCGGCCATTTTTGACAACTTTGCATATTTCGCTGGCTTCCAATTCGTCCTTCACCTTCGTCATCCTCATCGGAGAGTAATGAATTTTCCGGGCAATATCTTTGAGCGAAATTCCTGCCAAAAGACCGCGCAACAGGTGGTAAAGCACCGTGCATTGTGCGGCGGGACTCAGGGTCTCGCGACACTTGGAATTCCGTTGTGGGAATCTCTCCCGCAAATCGATCATGCTGTTCGGGATGAACATTTGGCTGCCGGGCACAATGAATGGAATGCCCATCTGCACCATCCGATTTCTGGCGTAGGAAGGCAGAATCGGCAGAACCAGAACGACGGGTTCACCGAGCTTCAGTTTAAGGGCCTCTTCGTGCTTCCCGTATTCGCCCGGCGATCTGATTTCCCTGCCCTCCGCTTCAACCGCCAGCAGAGACTTTCTTCCAAAGAGGCGGGTGGAAAACACCGCATACCGCTCCCGCAGGAATAGCGGCAGGGCGGAACCGGCTTCTGCAGCCAAGTCCGGGCGCTCACCAGAGAGCAACTCCAGATGGTTAAGCAGGCGTTCTTTGAGACTTGCCATTCTTCAATACACTAAATGAGCACGATAAAAACGTCAAGTTTATCGTGCGCAATTCCAGTATTATCTTGGTTTTGTGGTTCGCCCCAAGCCAGCCACCGCCAGCGGTTACTATCGGCGACTGGCCGATCAAATCATGTCCACCGAAAAGACGATGGCGCTGAATCAAACCACGTTCCACGAACTGGCCGTGGCCGACGCCCCATACATCTTGCCCGCACCACCGACGAGCGCGGCTACACAATTCCGGGCGGTTTTTGTTTGTACATCCAGGGGGAGCAGAGTGCGGACATGCAAAATGGCGCGGGACATATTTTTTTCAGCCCGCACTCCGAACACGAACTTGAACAATTGTTGCGCGCCACCGAAACCAACGCGCGAATAATCCAATCGAACCGATGAATAAATGGACGCATGGCAAGGCGGCGAAGCCGGGCGATGAACGCCGCCGGTGGTGGAGGGCGAGAGGCTGAGAACGCTGGCAAAATGGAGTTGAAAACAATTCCAATTACTTGGGTGGAGGGGTTATTGCCTCACATTATCGCGGTGCGGCGCGTCTGGCGGGGTTCATGCCGGGGCCAACCGTTGCGCTGGAATAAAGCCACGAATTCCGCGGCCGCCGTCTCGCCGGTTTTATCGGTCATCACGCCGCGATACAACAGCACGGGCAGGATCGGATTGTTCGGCACCCAATTACTCGCACAGAGAATAAATGACTCAGGTTTCACGGGGTTCGCAAAGGCGGTCATGAGCGCGCCCTCTGTTCCGCCCACCGCGCTCGCGACAGCAACTTTCAAAAACGTTCGCCGATCTGTCTTTCTCATAACGGATTCTCCTGGCACAAGAATTCGTCGCGTTCCGGCGAAAAGCAAGCAAGCTTACGGTTGATTTTGCGGGCCGCACCAAGCGAACGCGGCGCCACCGGTCCTCCCCTCAATCACCCTGTGCGAAAGAACCCCACAAAACAACCTGAGGCCATCCTCAGGCGCAATCAACGTGCTTTTGTTGCTGCCAAGGTTTCGGCGCGGACCAATTGAATTTCCTGATCGTGAGCTTTGGCGAGCGCATCAGACAGTTTCCGTTGTAGGTCGGCCAATTCAATCGCATGATCCGATTGCGCCTTTGCCAACTTCTCGAGGGCTCTCGCCGCCTGTGCGTTTGCATCGCTCAAAGCGCCTTGCGCCCGGCTGAGTTCGCCTCCGAGTTTTGCTCGAATCTCGAGAGCCCCCGATTCCGCAGAGGATTTTGCCTGCTCAAGCTCTACGCAACGTCTTTCTGCCGCAGTCGCGAGTCCATCCAACCGTTCGTTCTCCGTCGCAAGCGTCCTGAGTGTTTCCTGGAGCTCGGCAATCGATACATCTTGCTGTTTCCGCGCTTCCGTCTGCGCCAGGCTCCACACTTGGCGGAATGCATTGAGGGCTTCCTCGGAATCTTGAGGAGAAGCAGAAGGGGCTTCGATCTCGGCCTTTAATCGGACCAATGTGGACAGTGACCCGCGATTCCCAAGCGCTGCATGGAGCGTTGCCAACGTGATCTTGCGCCCTTTGGCGGCCAGCTCGGCCATTGCCTTTTCAACATCCTCTTTAGAGAGAAGCTTTTTCATAGTATTATCATACTACGATATTACGATATTCATGTCAAGAGGCCCCCTTCAGAGCTTCAATAAGAAGCCGCTCTACCCAGTGGAAGGAGGTTATCCACTGGGGGGCCCGCCCGTAGCGTTCCTTGATGTCCGCTATGCGGGCTGGACAGAGCTGCGCGTCTTTGCAGTCCGCCGGAATGGTGCCAACGCGCATCTGCCGCTAAATTCCGCAAAAGCGTTTGCCCAGCAGCCCCGGATCACGGCCGCGCGAACCTGTCGCATCCAAAACAACCTGCCGCTCATCGTCAATCCGCGCATGGCGGGTAAAGCGGGGCTGGGAAGCCCATTACCGCAGGGCGGAAGAAGAAACGGGACAAGAACGAGGAAGCCGGCCAATGAACACCGCCTCTCCCAAAGCAGAAATACTTAATAGGCGTCGCGCTGATACCTCTATTGGATGCTCCTCTTCCCATCCTCAGGCAACATGCCCTGGGTCCCAACTGGAAAACATCGACAGGGCCGTGACGTTCTGGCATCAAGCCGTAGCTCAATGGTCCTCGCCCCCGATTAGCACTGTACCCAATCTACTCAATCTACTACTACTTCAGGCGTGGCATTCGACGCGTTGTCTTGGAGCCTTGGTAGTAGTCTGAAGCGATGCTATCCGTTTTCCTCCGAACTACCAGGGAATTCTATTCAAGTAGCTGCCGATTGCCGGCCCGTTGCATCGAGATGTCCAAGGAGGTCAGCTTGACGAGGCGTAAGTCCATCTGCCAACGCGGGCATGCCGAGGATCCCTGTAGAACGGCTGGCGGAAACGCCAGGGCAAAAGCAGTAGTTCGACCTCCCCACATCGGGGGGTACTTAAGCCGATTCACCTTGCATCTTCAAGCACCTTTCCGACTTCTCACGCGTTTTTCACAGCGCGGTCATTAGAAATATAAATCAATACCAACAGGTAGCCTATAAACTGCGACTTTTGAGGTCCCGCTAGGTGAATTCGGAAGTTGGCATCCCAGAATAAGATCGTCTGTTCGCCCCGCCCTGAGCGCGGAGGAGGATCGACAGCTTATGAACGCCAAGAGCGTGAACGACGGAAACGAGAAGAAGGACCTGGACCTGATCCGGTTCGGTGGCGTGCAGTTTCAAGTGTGGCTGGATAGCCTTGGGGTGAGTCGCTCGGAAGGCTACCTGTGGCGCAAGCGCGGCTGGGTCAAGGTCTGCCGGATTGGCAAAACCCTCTACATCTTGCAGGAAGAGATCGACCGCTTCTGGTCCCGAGTCCGTAATCAGGAGTTCAAGGGTAAGTTGGCCGGGTGCTGTGCGGCGGCCGCTTGAAACGCGCGGTTATGAAGCCGGCAAGCACCAATCCAATAGTACCCCCTGAACAAGGTTCGGACCCCAAGCCGGCTGGTGCGGCCTTGGCGCCAACGACGGCGGCCGACATGGCAACCGCATCGCTAGCCCGCCGTGCCTTGTGCCCGCAGTGTATCCAACTGGGAGGCTGCGAGTTGGGTATTCCTGGGCTTATTCCGGTACCGCGGCGAGGCGACATAGATCCTGTTACGGGCAAGAGCAAAAGCTACATCGAAAGTCTTATCGAGGTTGACCAGGAAGGCAACGCGGCAGTGACGGGGTACCAAATGCTGTCAGGTGCAGACCATACCCGTGGCGAAACCTATATGTCGGGGCCCAGCTATTGCGCAGCACTCAAGCGCGGCCAACTACGGCCGGAAAAAGAGGAGAAAGCACCATGAGCGCATTGCTGATCGCATTCAGGATTAACGTGCTTACAGCATTCACGTCCGCGTCTCGTAGCATCCCGTTGCCGTCCGTATCCCGTAGCATCCCGTTGCCGCCCGCATCCCGCAGTATCCCGTTGGCGCCCGCATCCCGCGGTATCCCGCTGCCGTCCGTATCCCGCAGTATCCCGGTGGCGTCCGTATCCCATAGCATCCCGCTGCCGTCCATATCCCGTAGTATCCCGTTGCCGCCCGCATCCCGTGGTATCCCGTTGCCGCCCGCATCCCGTGGTATCCCGTTGCTGTCCGCATCCCATAGTATCCCGCGATCGGTAGTAGATCGAAATCCACAGCATTGCGGCACCGTTCTACAGCTATGTAATCATTCACCCGAGACCGAATTCCTCAGGGATGGCTGGGGAAGGTTAAGAGCCACCTATAGATACCAGTTTTTGCCCTTTTGTGCAAACTGGGGGCGTTTGGGCCAACTAGCACACCGGAGCACACCATGGAATTTCGAGGCATCTCATGGCACGCCGGGGAGTAATTCAGGAAAATCGCTCACAGGTGTTGTCCCCTCACGGTCCTCCTCGGTGGACGCCCATTTCGCCCTAAAACGAGCATCTGGGGACGAACTGGGGAAGAATGCCAGCCAAACAATTCTCGACAGGCAAAGCAGAACCCTTCCGAACAGAAAGAAACAGCATATATGAGCAGGCCGAAATTCACCTGGCGCCCGCAGAAGCAGGGCGACCGCCATCTCCGGGGCGATTACGCCCTCGACAATCGCGTTTACGTGTCGATGGGCATCTACACGGAACGCGAGGCAACCGAAACCGAGCCGGGCAAGCACCGGATTAAATGTGTCACTCCCCCCCGCGTCAAGCTTTCGAAGCCGGTGACCTTTCCCTACCTGAAGGAGGCCAAGGCCCGCGCTGAAGACGAGGCGAAACGCATTTACAATAACAAGCCGCCGGTCGATCACAAACTTGCCCACCAGAACCAGCAATTGGCGAACGAACGGAACACCATTTACCAGCTTGTCGCCGCCACGGGCTTGATCACCAGAACTCACGACCTCGTTGATGTCATTAAGCAATTTTTGAAAACATGGACGATCCTGCTGGAAATCAAGATGGAGCCTTTGCAGGCCGCCTACCAGGCGGTCACGCTGAAGGAGAAGTGCGGAGAACTGGATCCGGCGGAAATCGTCGGCAAGTACCTGGACGAGTTTGTGCGGGTCAAAGCCCATATGACGGTCGCGCAACTGTTCTCGAAGGTGATTCGCAGCTTCGAGAAGAGCAAGACATTGGGCGATGACACGAAGCGTGATCACACGAATGTGCTGCTTGATTTTATGGAGGCCATTGGCGAGCAGCGCTTGGCCGAAGACATCCCCATAGACGAGTTCCTCGAGTACTATTGGGATCTGGATTGCGGCGCCAAGCGGGCCTACGACATATGGTTGGTAATCCGCGAGGCCTTCCGTGTGGGTTTCGAGCGCTACGGGTGTGTCACCAGGTGGGTGCATGGTCAACTGGAGGGTATTGATCTCAGCGCGAAGGCGAACACGCTGACGGTCCTGATGCCTCTGCCCATGCTTCAGGGGTTGTTCGATCGGTGCAAGTACCTGAATGATGCCATTTATCTGGCCACGCTTGCATGGATCCCGTTGCGTCGTGCCGAGCTCAAGCGGCTCGATTGGAAGTACATTGAGTGGTGGTCGGATGGGCGGCCCAGAATATTCCACCTGCCTGCAAAATTGACAAAGGGGGAAATCGGCTTCCAAGAAGAGCGCTTTATTGACATTCCTCCGAACCTTGGGGACGTGTATGTTGCTTTCCGCCAGGAGAGCGGCCCCATCATCGTGGGGGAGGATCATCAGGAACGCCTCAAGGAGCTCGCGGAACAAATCGATCCCAAGTTCGGCTGGCCGCACAACGTGCTGCGGCGGTCCTGCATCAGCAACGGAGTCGCCGACACCAATGACAAGGCATACTGGCGCGCGCAGGCGGGGCACGATGTTGAGGCCCAAAAGAGATATGTGCGTCCAGTTGATCCCTTGCGAGCGCGAGAATATAGGGCTTGCATTCCCGACCTGGAACGGCTTGGGAAGCTGCCTCCTACGGCGTCGGATTGCCCGCAAAAGCAGGGCAGGCCGGCTCTGGCAAGAAAAGTGGAAGCGCAACCGATGCCGGCACCAGCGGCCCCCGCCTTGGACCCGGCTGTCCTGGTCTCCTTGCCGCAGCCGGTTCGGGAAGACGGCAAAATTCGGTGGAACAAGATGACCTCGAAGTTCCTCGAAGGGCTGGTTGAAAAATATACCATCGACGAAATCGCCGCAGCCTGGGGAGAATCTCCGCTCAGCCTGACGCGCCAATTATCCAAGCACCGCGTCACCCTGCCGAGCGTACCTGCCCCAGGCGTTCGAACTTCGGAGGCAGAGACGGACGATGATGGCGAAGCTGAGTTTTTGTATGCGCGGCCGCCCAAGAAGGAAATGCCATGGGACAACAAAGCAAGATTCCTGCACATTTTATGGGAAATGTCCGGGCGCTCCATCGCGAAGGCATACAACACAATGAGGAAGACCATCTACGCGCATGCCGACGAACTCAAATTGCCCCGTCCAGACGCACGGTTCTTCATGCGGCACCAGCGTGAAATTCCTCCGGAAATCAAAGCGTTGATGGCCAAACTGGATGCGGAGGACGAAGCAACGGAGGCAGTGGCTGCAAGTCGGGAAGAAGGACCTAAAGAGACTCCGGAGCCCGGCGCCGATCCTAACGCTTCTCCAACAGGCGACGGCGAAGTCCAGTAGATTTCTCAACCAACAACCTGCGTGAACAATGAGTACTGAAATCGAACCAGCCATCGAGCCGTTCGACCACTATATCGATGGCGAACCGTACCGCGTCAATGTCATGGACAAGGACAACCCCCGGTACTACTTCTACCACCCGTTTCTTAAGACGCCAGAGGGCAGACGGGCGAAGATCAGCAAGTATACCAAGCCGGAGATCATTGAGCAGCTGGAGCTGGCATGCAAAGACATGACTGTCAAGCTAACCCGTTCGGGGTACGAAGCGTTGGCGGGTGCGCGCACTTGCGTTCAACGCATTCGCGGAGAACTGGAGGCGCATGACGCATCGCCGGAACAAATCGTGGCCGGCGTAAAACGCCACATCGAAAATATCTCGAACGAGGAAGAGCAGCCGGGCGCACCTGTACCGAAGTCGGACGAAGAGGCTCCCAAGGGAGGTCCACCCGTCCCAAGCCCCCGCGTCGATACGCCGCCGGCCGCGCCGGCCAACCCAGAGCCGCCGCCTGGTGTCGTAGAAGGCCCTCTGACTTATCGGCAGCTTGCATTTATGGTGCTGAAGGCCTGTGGGCCGTTGGGGAGCTCAGAGATTTGGCAGAAAGCCCTTGAGATGGGCCTGGCGGAGCGGGTTGTTTCCTCGGGCAACAGCCCCGAAGCGAGCCTCCGATCCAGGCTGGACCGCGAAGTTCGAACTGGCGACTCCCCGTTCCACCGGATCAACGGCGAATTCGCATTGAAGGAAGGCGCAGAGGCCCCCCAAACCGGGCCGAAGCTGATCAAGTTCAAGCGCAAAACGCCAATCCCTGATCCGCCTCGAAAACCGAATGGCAAGATCGATTGGAAGAGCATTACAACGGAACTGTTGCAGAAGCTGGCTGACGAGGGGCCACTCGCCGACCTTGCCGCGGCGTGGGAAGTATCCACGAGCGTTGTCTATAAGTATTGTCACAACCGGGGAGTGAAGACCTCGAGCGACTGGAATGTTCGGGCAGCGCAGCAGCGCAAGGAGGAGCTGGCGCCCCTGGTTGCCGCAAATCCAAAAGGTGAACAACTTCCGGCACGGCAGATGCCCTGGCAGGAGAGCGCTGCCAAATTCCTCCGCTTATTGTGGACGGCGGGCATGGCGCAGATTGCGAGAGATTGCCATTGCGCGCCATGCACTGTTCGCTTTCACGCGGACAGGCTCAAACTTGCCCGTCCGAAAGCGGGATTTCTTCTCCAGAAAGCTCCGAAGATACCGGAAGAGATATCGGAGCAAATCAAGGTGCTCGAACTGGAAGAAGCGAAGGTTGCCGAAGCTGAACAAGCGGCGCGGGACGCAGGAGCCGCCATATGAAAGCCCAAACCACCTCGGAAACTCTTGGGAGCAGCGAGATCGGCTCCTTTTTAATACCACCAAATGGTCTGGAATCCTCGGCGCTCGTGACACTCCCGGTGGACCTTGGGACCCATACGGGCTGGGCGTTGATGGAGGGGGATCAAATCGTCGACTCAGGCACCGAATTGCTCGCTTCAGACGAGGAGTTGCAACGACAACGAGAGAACGGAACGGAGCGAACCAGCGACCTGCGATTTGGGCGGTTCCTGGATTTTCTTGCCCGCAAACTGGCGTGCGGCGTCAACCGGATCGTTTTTGAGGACGTCCTTTTCGCCGGCAGCCAGGCCCAAACCCAGCTTTGGTCAAGTCTGCGCGCCGCCATTTGGCTGGCTGGCCGTGACCAACGCGTTAAGATTTGCTGCGTCGCGACCGCAAGCCTGAAGCGTTTTGCCACCGGCAACGGCTGCGCCAAAAAGCCCGAAATGGCCCAGGCGCTGGCCGCCGCCCGGCCGGATCAGTACCGGCTGGACCCGCAGACCGGGCTGTTGTGGCACAACAGCAAGACCATCGATGACAATGAAGTGGACGCGATCTGGCTTGCTCTTTACGCGCGCGCGGTGGATGCCGGAACCGCCGGCTTCATTGGGCCGCATCAAAGAAAAGCCGCCGCCAAGGCGGAGCGCCGGGCCAAACGGGCCGCCGCCAAAGCCCAAAAGAGGGCACGCGCCGAAGCTCAAAAAGCCGAGGCTCGGGCAAAACGCCAGGCTTTGATGGAGGCCATCAAATCGGCCGGCAGGTGCTGCGGCGTGCTTCGAAAACCGGCGGCGTTCGGCCGGGCGGCATGTCCCAAATGTCGCCGGCTCGTCACACTGGCCAAACCTGGCATTCCAGCGGAATCACCCATCGCACAGGATTAGCAGGCTTTCCAGCAGCGACCCCGGGGCGATGGCCGGTTTCTTCTGGGTTCTTGGCATGGCAAAGGCAGCCGTTTCTTCCCCGGGCCCACCGGCAGAATCCTGCCATCAGGGGCGGGTTGATTAACGTCAAACAAAAATCATGCTTACCCCAGCACCAGCCGGGCCCACAAACGCAGAACAACAGTGGCGAACAAGAAGCCAGCTGGCCCAACATTATCAAGTCAGCCCGCGAACCATTGGGAATTGGATGAACCGCGGAATTCTGCCTTATTCGAAGCTCGGCAATTTGGTTCGGTTCGAGTTGAGCACCTGCGATCATGCCTTGGAAAGATTCCTCGTGGCGAGCCGCTTGCCGGCGAATATCGGCGCCACCGCCCCTTCCTGGAAGACCAAACCGCAGATGGCCGTTCACCTTAAGGTTACACTGCGAACCGTAACAAGCCTCATGCGCCGACGCATTCTCCCGTACATCAAGATCGGTTCTGTTGTCCGATTTGATGTTGCCCGGGTTGACAGCGCATTTGCGAACCTGCACGGCGTCAACAAAGTTGGCTGAGCGGAAATGAACCGTTGCAACCATTCCTGCCACTGGCTTTCGGTGCAGGCCGAAAGTTGAGCGCCGTCCACGCCGAAAAGGTCGGTGGCCAGCGCTGCCTTCACTAGGCGCTCGTCACCCGGCAACGCCACGCCAGCCAGGATGCGGCGGAACTCGAGCACCTGCTGGGATTGAAACAGGCTGGCCGTGGTATGGAGGACGCTCGGGATGTTCAAATCGCTCAAGGCCTCCTGCTTTTTGCGGGCCTGCTGGTTCTCCATGACCAACCCCGCAATGTCCTCCGGTTTCAGCCGCCGCTCTCCAATCTTGGTGTTGCCGTTGAGCAGCCGGGCGACCTCGCCGGCCACGACCCGGGGCAGTATCTTTTCGGCCAGGCGCCAGGTGATCTCCTTGCCGTTGCGCTTCCAAAACCAGAGATGAAACGGCGGCTCGGCTTGGATAGACGTTTAAATTCTGTCCGATTGGGGGCATTTGATTTTACACTCCTTTCGCGCTGCGATACACCGCCGGCTGTTGTTGAAATGAACGAAACACACATTCTTAAAATTGCGGGTGAACTCAAAGTTCAACCGAGGCAGGTCACCGCCACCGCCAAACTCTTCGCCGAAGGGGCCACCGTTCCGTTCATCGCCCGTTATCGCAAGGAAGCGACCGGATCGTTGGACGAAGTGGCCATCACCAGCATTCGCGAACGTCTCCTGAGCCTGGCTGAACTGGATCAGCGCCGGGAGGCCATTCTGAAATCTCTCACCGAGCGCAATCTCCTCACGGACGAACTCGAGTCCGCCATCGCCAAGGCCGAGACGATCACTGCGCTGGAGGACGTTTTTCAACCTTACCGGCCCAAACGCCGCACCCGCGCAACCATCGCCAAGGAGCTTGGGCTGGAACCGCTGGCCGACCTGCTCTTCAACCAGCAATCCACGGCGGACCCGGACGCCGAGGCCAAGGCTTACGTCAACGCGGACAAAGGCGTGGCTGATGTCGCTGCCGCCCTGGCCGGCGCCCGCGACATTCTGGCCGAGCGCATAAGTGATGATGCCCAGGCGCGCGGCAAACTGCGCGAGTTTTTTTGGGGCAAAGGTCAGGTAAAATCAAAAGTGGCGTCCGGAAAGGAAGAGGCCGCCGCCAAGTTCAAGGATTACTTCAATTGGAGCGAACCGGTCGCCAAAATCCCCAGCCACCGGATGCTGGCCATTCGTCGCGGCGAAGGCGAAGGGCTGCTCATGATGCGGATCAATCCACCCGAGGAAGAAGCCTTGGCTTTGATCGAGCCTCTTTTTGTCACCGGCAAGGGCTCTGCCGCCGAACAGGTGCGTATGGCGGTGCAGGACAGTTACAAGCGCCTGCTCGGCCAGGCGATTGAAGTGGAAATTCGGATTGAATCCAAGAAGCGCGCCGACACGGAAGCGATCCGAGTGTTTTCGGAAAACCTGCGCGAATTGCTGTTATCCTCGCCACTCGGTCGAAAGAACGTGCTGGCGATTGATCCAGGGTTTCGCACCGGCTGCAAAGTCGTCTGCCTGGACCGGCAAGGCAAACTGCTGCATAACGATGTAGTTTATCCAACCGCCTCGTCGCCGAGCGAGGCGCGCGAAGCCGCCGAGGCATTGCTCGGCATGATTCGCAAATTTCAAATTGAAGCCATCGCCATCGGCAATGGCACGGCCAGCCGCGAAACCGAGGCTTTCGTCAAGGCGCTCAAACTGCCTTCCTCCATTCCCGTGGTCATGGTCAACGAGAGCGGCGCTTCGATTTACTCGGCGTCGGAGGTGGCGCGCGAAGAATTCCCGAATCATGACCTCACCGTGCGCGGCGCGGTGTCCATCGGCCGCCGGCTCATGGATCCGTTGGCGGAATTGGTGAAGCTCGATCCGAAATCCATCGGCGTGGGCCAATACCAACATGACGTTGATCAACTCGCTCTCAAACGGACCCTCGACGATGTCGTGATGAGTTGCGTCAACGGCGTGGGGGTGGAACTGAACACCGCCAGCAAGCAGTTGCTCGCCTACGTCTCCGGCCTCGGCCCTGCGCTCGCGGAAAACATTGTGGCCTATCGCAACGCACACGGCCCATTCAAGTCCCGCGCTGGATTGAAGGAGGTTCCGCGTTTGGGACCGAAAGCGTTCGAGCAAGCCGCCGGGTTTTTGCGCATCCGCGACGGCGCACAGCCCCTGGACGCCAGCGCGGTGCATCCCGAGAGTTACCCCATCGTGGACCAGATGGCCCGAGACGTGATCTGTTCCGTCAATGACCTGATGCGGGACGCAGGACGGCGGCAGAAAATCCAACTTCAGAAATATGTCACCACCGACGTTGGCTTGCCGACGCTCAACGACATCCTGGCCGAACTGGCCAAGCCGGGCCGTGATCCGAGGCAACAATTTGAAGCGTTCGCCTTCCAGGCTGGCGTGGAGAAAATGGAGGACTTAAAACCGGGCATGAAATTGCCGGGCATCGTCACCAACGTGACGGCCTTCGGCGCCTTCGTGGACATCGGCGTCCACCAGGATGGTCTGGTCCACGTCAGCCAGCTTAGCGACCGTTTCGTTAAAGATCCGGCGGAGGTGGTCAAGGTGCAGCAGAAAGTCATGGTCACCGTGACGGAAGTAGACTTGCCCAGAAAACGCATTGCCCTCTCGATGAAGGCGGCGCCGATCATCGGCCCGGCCGCGACCGGCAAGACCTCCCCCGGGCCAAGCCGACCACAAGCGCGGGTTCCGCAAGCAAAACCCCAAGCGTCGGACTGGTTCACAGAGGCGCTAAACCGCAGCAAAAAGGCATGAAGGATTTGCGCCTCCTGCGTAACTACTGGCAGGCAGCTCATTCCCGATTGCCTAAACCTTACAGTCGTGTCTTCCCGGCCGCTCCGACCTTGGCCCATCTGGCCCGGGCGGCCGCTGCAAGTTTGGCCCTAACGGCCGGATTGCTGGGCCGATCCGCCTTCTTGGCTGCCTTGGCGTTGCCCCGCGTGCCTTTCACTCTGGCCCACCTAGCCTTCGTGGCGGCGATAATATTCGAAGGGTTGGGGAAGATCACAATTCTGCATGTTAAAGCAAATCTACAATTAGACCAAGTTGTCACCATTTAAAGCGCAAGCGCGTTCATGGTGTGCTGCAAAAAATAATGAATCGCATTGATCGGAACTAGTGCGGCTAAACCGGGGAGCGTCGTTTTTTTACTCGCTCGATTTGGGAGATAAGCTGAAACCAAACCGATCAAGTGGCACCGTTCATCAAAGACAGGGCCACCGCTTACCCCATTGATAGCAACACCATCGATTAAATACAGTGGAGGCTGGTTAATAAATCCTGAGACATGCCCATGAAAGAAACAAAGTTCAGGCTCTACAAAGCCGGGAAATCCAAGCCAGCCAACTTCAGTCCCTCGGGCAATCATTGAACGAAAGTCCAAAATAGGCGCCAACTGTCCGGGTGCGATGATCGGTTTCTTTGACCTCAAAAGAATTAAGCCCGTGTCGTGAGCCGAAGAACCAATTTGTTGCACCCGCATTTCATCTACACGCATATCAAAGATTTTTCGCCGATCACTCGATACTATTTGAACATCGATAGGTTTTGAGGCCGCTTCTTCAATTACATGCCAAGCCGTTGCAAGAATTGCAGATTGTTGCGCATCGTTGCCTTTCCAACTCACAATGAACGCCGTTCCCGCTGTGTTTCCTGTATAAACTCGAAATGTTATCGGAGTGATTCTGTCGACGACCTCGTGCCAAGGCAGACTCGGCCACTTTGGCCGAAATGTGCCAGTTAATTTGCCACCTGACTCTGCAAACTGTTCACTATGGGTATTTATTTTGTCAGGCACGCGCTAATTCCAACCTTTCCAGAGCGCTCCGCCTGAATGCCAAATCCGGCACCGGATTTTGTCGGCGTTCGGGGAATTCATCGTAGGTGCCGCCGTCCAGTTCCCGCCCAGCTTGTGCCTTGCGGACGCCGCCCCATTGCTTAAAGAAGAAAGCGACGTTCGCTCGCTGGCATTGCGCGCGGATGTCCCGCACCCAGTCGCCGTCCATCGGCCGAGCGCCCGGCCCGCTTTCGCCGCCGACAATCACCCAATCAATGCCCCGCAAATTGAGCAGGCCGAGATGTTCCAGCAGCGGTTCAATGGACAGAAACCGGACCTGTGCCGGCGAATCGCGGAGCAAATCAATGCGCGGCAGGCCGTGCTTGCGGTTTTCCACGCTCACGCCCCACCAGATGTGCGGCAAATCGGATGCGAAACGGAGTTTGCCTTTCAACAATTTCTGCATCCGCCCGGCGCGCTTGGTGAGCACCTGGTAGGTGTGCCAGTTGGTGGCGGTCATCACGCGCGCCACCTTGACGATGTAGTCGTCTGGCACCATTTCGTGGAACAGATCGCTCATGGAATTCACGAAAATCTTCCGTGGCGCGGACCAGCGCAGCGGATCGCCGAGTTTTTCCGGCACGAGGCACAAATCGAAGCCGAATTCAAACGGATGGCCCGGCACGCCGCGGAATCGTTCGGCAAATGTCTCGGCGTAGCAATGCAGGCAGCCAGGGCTGATTTTGGTGCAGCCGCGCACCGGATTCCACGTCGCGTCCGTCCATTCAATTTTGGATTTGTCGCTCATCGGTTCAAAGTCTCGCACAGACGGTAGGACAAATGCCGTCCAAGTGAAACGTTTTTCAGAGCAATTCCCGCTGGCCTTTTTCGTCGGTTTTCAGGATTTTCAGCCAGAAACTTTCGCCGAGCGGATGGCGGCTGAACAACGTGAAGCGATACAAGGGATTGTTTTCGGGAATGGAAAGGTGGCGCGTGCCGATGAAACCTTCTTCCCTCTGGAATTTGTCGCAGAAGTGTTCCACGGCCAGCCTGCCAAATTCGCCCGGCTCTTGGCTTTCCCATTCACGCCAGCTTTGGTCGTCCAGAAAATTGTCGAGCGCCGTTTGTCCGCTTTTCGATTTGCGATACTGAGGAGCGTTCCAGACGATCCCGAGACGATATTGGATTGTAATGAGCAAATCTATCTTCGGATTGTGGGCCAGCATTTTCATGGCAGACAGCGGCACCTGCGAAATCCCGGTTGGATCAACAAACGCAACCACAAGTGTTGCCACGTCAAATTTCAGCCGCCCGGATCGAACGACGCTAATCCAGTTTTCAGGAATGATTTTGATTTTGCTCGCCTTGGGATGATTCGCCACCCGCTGTTTGAGGGCGTTGGCCAGCGCGGGTTCTTCCTCGATGAAAATGTATTTTGCGAAGTCGTGGTCTAGCGCCACCATCGGCGAGCCGGGAAATTCCTCGTTTGTCTCTTCAATCTTGCATTTGCCCGGCCCGGCCATCACGTCGAGATAAACAACGCCGTTCTTGAATTTGTTCCGCATTGAGACGGTGGTGATGCCGCAGTAATTTTTCAGGAAGTGGTGCTTGCGTTTCGCCCATTCGCCGCTTTTCCGAACGGGAAGCCCGTCAATTGCGGAAGTATTGTTCTGCATAACGATATCGAAGTCCGAATCTCCCGATTCCTTGGCTGAATACCCCTGGCGACCGCTTTTGTCCAGCCATTTGGCTCGAAAAACAGTCTTTGTTGCACTGTCCGAAATGGATTGGAACAGGTGTTTGAATTCATCGGAATCCGGAATGGCTACGGCATTAGGCCCAAGACGTTGCGACTTGGCGAGAAAAGCCCCAAGGCTCCGAAGCAGGCAATCCTGGTAATCTCGCCGTTTTTGTAAGACCAAGGTGCTCCAACTGTCATGCCTCGTATTAGTCCAGATTCATTCGACCGGGGATTCAACGTCAGTCTTCGTTTTTAGCCAAACTTGAAAACGATGAGCAATCTGCTTCTGGCAATCCGGCTTTCGACGGTCGATCAGCTTCGAGCCACAATGGGCGGCGAATCGTGGAGTCGGCCTTCGTTCGGGAGAATAACTGGCGTCTACATGGATGTGGCCACGTCTTCCGGCTTGTTTCCTGGGCATTCACTTGCCAGCCTTGTCGGCATGACACGATACCTTGTCGGTCAGCACAGCATGACGCGGCTTGCATGTATTTCGGTTCTTTTCGCTCTATGGCAGCTCCCTGTGTTTGCTCAGACGCTGCATGATGACTTCGCGGCCTGCTCCGTCGGCAGCGATGGCGGCCCGGCGTGGGAACCGCAGAGTGCCACATGGGAAACTGCGGACGGCAATTATTTTGGTGACAGCGGCATCTCGCTCTGGCGCGCGGTGCCGTTTGCGGCGGCGATGGCGTTTGCGTGCGATGTTACCGTGCTCGAATCGCGCAAGGGCGATTGGCTGACAGCGGGCCTCGGCATCGCGGCGGACGACAAGAATTATTGGGCGCTCAACCTGGTCGCCACGCCAGAAAGCCCGGGCCGTCAGCACGGGACCGAGCTACAGGAGTCCGTGGACGGGCATTGGCTCGCGGCGGATGACGCGCCCACGCGCCTGAAGCGATTACCCAGCGTTGGCGAGGCATTCAACTGGCGCCCTAACCATACTTACCGGATGGAAATCAATCTCTCCGCGGCCACTATCACCGGGCGAATCATCGACGGCTCCAACGAAGTGGTGAGGATCAGCTTCGAATTCACGAAGGAGGTCAAAGCCGTGAATGCCGGACGGCCCATCCTGCGAGTCAGCGGAATGCGAGCACGCTTCAGCAATGCCATGGCAGATGTCACACAAACCGCGGCGGAACCAATCGTTGCCGCACCCCAAATTCCGGTCTGGACCACGCGCCCGGGCCGCGCAATTGCTCAAGCCAGTGGCTACTTCCGAACTGGCGAAGCGCATGGGCGCTGGTGGTTGGTTGATCCCGAAGGCAAGCCGTTCTTCGCCGTCGGCACCGACCATGTGAACTACCACGCGCATTTCTGTGAAAAGCTGGGTTATGCGCCATACAGTCGCAACGTGCAGGCCAAGCTCGGCGGCGAGGAATCTTGGGCCTTGAACGCCATCGAGCGCCTCAAGGCGTGGGGCTTCAATGAGCTTCCCGTCGGGCACAGCCCGTCGCTCCGGCATCACGGCCTGCCTCACATCCTCATCGGTTCGTTTGGGACCAGTTTTGCGCGCCGTGAATGGATTTGCCAGCCGGACAGTTGGACGGGTTTCCCTGACGTATTCAGCCCGCACTGGGAAAGCCATTGTCGAATTACAGCACGGGAGACCGTTCGGGACAGCCGCGGCGATCCCTGGTGCATCGGCACGTTCATCGACAACGAATTGGAGTGGTATGGCAAGAAGGGCCAACTCGTCGATGAAGTCTTCCAGCGCGGCCCCCAACAGCCGGCGAAGCAGGCGCTCTGGAAATGGCTGCTCAAGGAATACGGCACCGTGACGAAAGTCAACAACAGCCTTGCCACACGTTACGCTAATGAAGCCGATTTCCTCGCTTCCACGAACGTGCCCAAGCCCTCCGCCACGCTGACGCATGTCCGCGATGGGTTTCTGGCGCTCATCGCGGAACAATACTTCGGCGTCGCGGCCAAGGCGTTGCGCGAGGCCGACCCTGATCATCTTGTGCTGGGCTGCCGCTTTGCCGGGCGTGTGCCAGCGCCTGTCCTCGCCGCCGCCGGCAAATACAATGACGTGTTCTCCTTCAACACCTACCCGCGCGTCGATTTTGAGAACGTCTGGTCGCCCGACGGCACGGGTGGTGTGGTCGAGCGGGTGCCACGCGAGTTGAGCGAGTATTTCGCCGTGGCGCACAAGCCAATTCTCATCACGGAATGGAGCTTTCCCGCGCTGGACAGCGGCCTGCCCTGCCAGCACGGCGCGGGCATGAGAGTTGACACGCAGGAACAAAAAGCCTCCTGCTACCGCATCTTCGTCAATGCGATGGCCGATCTGCCGTTTCTAATTGGCTACGATTATTTCATGTGGGTGGATGAACCGGCATCCGGGATCAGCACCAGCTTCCCGGAGGACAGCAATTACGGCCTGGTCAACGAAAAGGACGAAACCTACGAAGTTCTCGTCAAGGCCGCGACCAAAGCGAATCGCGCCGCCGAAAGCCGCCATGCCCGCAGCGCCGTTTCCGGAATTCTCGAATTGCGCGCCAAGGGTAACGTCATCGAGGTCGCCAACACTAACGCTATTCCCGCGCACGGCCTGGCGAGAATTTCCTCGGAAGGCCGCAGCCGCATTGAGGAAATCTCGCTTTCTGCCGGACAAACGAAGCGCTTTCGGCTGCCTGGGCGCGCCATCGCGTGCGTGGAACTGCAAAATTGGGACGGCGCCAAACAAAGCGCCATAAGCGGCCAGCCTCTCGGCCCGCTCGAAGTTGCCAATATTTCCGCCACCACACTTGCCGGCGTGCCTGTCCTGTTCGGCGGCGTGCTGCCTGCCGCCGTGTGGCTGCATCAGCTCCCACCAGGCCGGACCGCGAAGTTTCTGCCGCCCAGAGCCGACTGGACGACCCCCGACCGCTTCGACCTCAAAACCGATGGCGTCACCTGGTCCTGCAGCCTCAAGGATGGAAACCTTTTTGATCGCATCCAGGCGGGTGATCTGGCTTTGGGCCGGCTCGTGTTCGCCATCCATCAACAGACCGACGTCCGTGAACAGTGGACGGAGTGCGATCGTATCGTGTCACTCCAACTCCAGGAGCAGCCCGATGCATGGTTTGTTGAAGCGGTGGTGGGTTACGGTGAGGCGGGTTCCACGAGCAGCTTTAGGGCAGCGGTGCGGATGGCAGTCTTCAAACACGACGGCCTTGTGCTCGCCCGGCCGCTCTGGGTGGAGAACAGCGGGGCTCAGAACTGGAAGCTGGTCGAGGTCTATTGGTTCTGTCGTCCATCCATCGGCGGCTCAACTGATGACGACGTGGTCGGCGGTGTGGACGTGCCCGACTATTATCGTGCCGCGCAGTTCTGGACCGACTCCAAGCTGGGAGGCTGTTTCGGCGCCCTGGGCCAGAGCGACGGTTGGCAGGTAAACTATTGGAAAGGTTCCGCCACGGAATTCCACCCCGACGCGCGGTTTCAAGTGGAGCGGGAG
>Ga0326728_10008555_pt1 | contig 25331 bp, 28 predicted proteins | sample MB3enrmetagenome_FD_207602 | JGI IMG/M metagenome (GOLD analysis project Ga0326728, IMG submission 207602) | Lab enriched peat soil microbial communities from McLean, Ithaca, NY, United States - MB31MN | ecosystem: Environmental > Terrestrial > Soil > Wetlands > Peat | place: USA: New York... | reverse complement strand
AAAAGCAAGCGCCAGAGACCAATGAGGGAACATTATGAAAGTGCGCTCGTCAGTAAAGAAGATCTGCTCCAAGTGCAAGATTGTTCGGCGGCGAGGAGTGGTCCGGGTGATTTGTGAGAACCCCAAGCATAAGCAACGGCAAGGATGATTTCTGCTGGCGCCGCGATCCTGGGTTCTTCCGGCGTTGCACGGAAGGTGGAGGAGAGGGAGGCTTGAAATGGCAAGAATTGCGGGCGTAGATTTGCCGCCCAAAAAGCGCGCGGAAATTGGTCTGACCTACATTTATGGTATCGGCCGGGCCAGGGCACTTTCCATTCTCATGCGGTCGGGCATTGACCCGAACAAGAAGATAAAGGACCTGACCGAAGAGGAAGTCACGAAAATCCGCCAGATCCTGGAAGAAGAGGGAGCCGTGGAAGGCGACCTGCGCAAAGAGACCGCGATGAACGTCCGGCGCTTGATTGAAATCGGATCGTACCGCGGGATGCGGCATCGGCGCAGCCTTCCCGTCCGCGGCCAACGCACCCACACGAACGCGCGTACGCGCAAGGGGCCGCGCAAGGGTACGGTGGCCAACAAAAAGCGGTCCATGGCGAAGACGTAAGAACAAGCAGTCAGCAATCAGCTTTCAGCTCTCAGCTTAAACCCTGTCGTTTAGCTGGCGCCTGGAAGCTGAGCTGAGAACTGAGGGCTGAGAGCTGGTATGGCAAAAGCGGCGGCAAAGGCAGGCAAGAAGAAGGTTTTCAAAAAGAAGGAAAAGCGCATTGTCCCCACCGGGATTGTGCATGTCGAGGCCACGTTTAACAACACCCACGTGGCTATTACGGATTCTGATGGCCGGGTAATCTGCTGGTCGAGTGCGGGTTCGATGGGCTTCAAGGGTTCGCGCAAAGGTACACCCTTTGCCGCGCAGCAGGCGGCGATGCGGGTGGCCAACGCGGCGCGTGACCATGGAATGCGCAGCGTCGAGGTACGGGTGAAAGGGCCGGGAGCCGGACGGGAGTCGGCCATCCGCGCGCTGGCCACCGCCGGGTTGGAAGTGCGGAACATCAAAGACGTGACGCCCATTCCGCATAACGGCTGCCGCCCACCCAAGCGGCGAAGAGTTTAGGACGATATCGGAAGTTCGCGTTTCGTTCCTGAGGAGGTAAGTTTGGCAAGATATCGTGAAGCGGTTTGTCGGCTATGCCGGCGTGAAGGGGTCAAGCTGTTCCTGAAAGGGCAGCGGTGCTTGACCGACAAGTGCGAAATCGAAAAGCGCAACTTCGCTCCGGGACAACATGGGAAATCCCGCCGGCCCAAGATTGTCGGGTACGGTCTGCAACTCCGCGAGAAGCAGAAACTGCGGCGTCTATACGGCATTCTGGAGGACCAGTTTCGCAGTTACTTTGAGAAGGCCGCGCGGATGAAAGGCATAACGGGCGAAAACTTGTTGCTCATGCTGGAGCAGCGGCTGGACAATGCCGTTTACCGGCTGGGCCTGGCTTCTTCACGCGCCGCGGCACGGCAATTGGTGCGCCACGGGCACATTCAGGTTTCGGGGCGCAAGGTGAATATTCCCTCGTTCGCCGTCGTCCCCGGCCAGGAAATCGCCTTGCGCGAATCGAGCCGCAACCTGGCGGCCGTGCAACGCGCCCTGGATCTTTCCGGGGGCCGGGGTGTGCCACCCTGGTTGCAATTCGAGCGGGAAGGCCTGAAGGCGAAGGTTATCTCGCTGCCAAAACGCGAAGATGTGAATTTCCCGATTCAAGAACAGATGGTCGTCGAACTGTACTCGAAGTAGTAAGGATCGGAGTGCACGAGAGGTGGCCCGCCAAGGTGGGCCCCAAGGGAGGTTTGATAGCGATGCTTTGGAAAGGATTTCAGAAGCCGAAGCGCCTGGTAGCAAACACTGATACGTTGACGGACAAGTATGGGCAGTTTTCCGCGCAACCCTTTGAGCGGGGTTTCGGGACGACAATCGGCAACGCCCTGCGCCGCGTTCTGCTCTCCTCGATTGAGGGAGCGGCCATCACCGCGGTGCGCATCGAAGGCGTCATGCACGAATTCTCATCTATCCCGGGCGTCGTGGAAGACGCCACGGATATTATTTTAAACTTGAAACAGATTCCGCTGAAGATGAGCGTGGAGGGTCCCAAGACACTCTCCTTGAATGTGACCAAGCCCGGTGAAGTGACTTCGCGGATGATTCAGGAAGATGCCGACGTGGAGGTTCTCGACAAGGATGTGTACATCGCCACTGTCAGCGAAGGCGGCAGCCTGCACATCGAAATGCGGGTCAAGATCGCCCGTGGGTACGTTTCGGCGGAAAAGAACTTTGATGAGGATTTGCCGATTGGCTACATCCCCGTCGATTCCGTCCATTCGCCGCTGCGCAAAGTGAACTACACCGTGGAAGCGGCGCGGTTGGGACAAATGACGGATTACGATAAGCTGACACTGGACGTTTGGACGAACGGGGCGATCACTCCGCAGGACGCCGTTGGGCTGGGCGCCAAGCTCCTCAAAGACCACATGAATATTTTTATCAACTTCGAAGAGGAGCCGGAGGTGCAGGAAGTGCCGCAGGACCGTCCGACGCCCGTTTACAACGAGAACCTGGACCGTTCGGTGGAGGAATTGGAGCTTTCGGTCCGCTCTTACAACTGCCTGAAAAATGCCAACATCACCACCATTCGGGAGCTCGTTCAGAAGACCGAACAGGAGATGCTGAAGACCAAGAACTTCGGACGAAAATCTCTGAATGAAATTAAAGAGATTCTCGCGGTCATGGGGTTGAGCTTGGGGATGAAATTTGATGAGAAAGGTAACCCGATGATTCCACCTCCAGAACCACCTCAGCCACAAGTTTGAAAGGAAAGTGGCTAGCTGATAGTGGTTAGTTGAGAGCGCGAGTTGATTGTGCAGAGTAGCTGAGCACCCATCGCTGACTGCTAGCCACTAAACACTAACCACTGTTTATTAGGTAATCGACCATATGCGACACCGGAATTACGGAAAGAAGCTGAGCCGGAACACCGAGCACCGGCGGGCGCTGCTGCGGAATCTGGTGACCTCACTGATTCAGCGGGAGCGGATTGAGACGACCGTGGCCAAGGCGAAGGCGGCGCGCCCACTGGCGGAGTGGATGATCACACTCGCAAAGCGCGGCGACTTGGCAGCCCGGCGGCAGGCCGCCAGCTACCTACTCGATCCCAGCGCGGTGAAGTTCCTTTTTGATGACCTCTCCAAGCGATACGCTGCGCGGGCAGGCGGGTACACGCGGCTGGTACGCGCCGGCTGGCGCCGGGGTGATGGCGCGGACTTGGCCGTGCTCGAGCTTGTGGGCAGTGAAGTCCTGCAACGGCTCGCCGCCAAGCGCGCCAAGAAAGCTGAGGCTCAACAAAAAGCTGCGGAAGAAGCTAAAGCCCGGGAGCAGGCGCCTCCACCCGAAGAAGAAGAAGGCAAGAAATAGCCGCTGGCAGGGCGCGCGTTTTCCAGGCGTGAGTTTGACGATCCCGGTCCGAGGGATTCTACTTCGGGCCGGGATTTTCCCTTTGTAGGGATAAGACAGCGATGGGAAATGAACAACCCGCTCGGGGACTTACACCCGCAAATCCCGATGCTCGCCTGCCGAGGAATGTATGGATCCTCGCTTGGGTAGCGTTTTTCAATGACGTCTCAACCGAGATGGGTTATTGGCTTCTGCCGCAATTTTTGGTCACCGCATTGGGCGCGCCACCCATGATCTTTGGTTTCATTGAAGGAGCCGCGGAGACCATTGCCAGTTTTTCGCGCTTGCTTTCCGGCTGGCTTTCAGACTTCCTCGGCCGGCGCAAGCCCCTGGCTGCGGCGGGGTACACGTTAGCCAATATTGTGAAGCCCCTCCTGGCTGTGACGTATACGTGGAAGCAGGTTTTCTGGATTCGATTCGCCGATCGCGCTGCCAAAGGGTTTCGCGCCGCTCCCCGTGACGCGCTCCTGGCAGATTCTGTTGACCCTGCGCATCGCGGCGCCGGATACGGTTTGCGCCAAGCCATGGATACCGCGGGCGCAATTGTGGGACCGCTGAGTGCGATCCTTTTCCTGCGGTTATTTGCAGGGAAAATTCGCGACGTTTTTTGGATGGCGGCGATTCCGGGCCTGGCGTGTATTCTCTTGGCGTGGTTCGCCGTCAAGGAAGTGCGCCGGCCTGCCAACGCCTCGGCCCATTCCCCCCGCACGGCGGGGCGTTCTAGCCGGTTCCCGCGCGGGAAGTTACTCCTGATTCTCGTGGCCGTGGGACTGTTCTCTCTCGGCAACTCCTCGGATTTGTTCCTGATTCTGCGCGCGCAGAACCTTGGCATGCTGGCATGGACTGCCCCGGCGCTGGGGTTTCTTTTCAACGTGGTCTACGCGGCATTGAGCTGGCCGGCAGGGAAGCTTTCCGACCGGGTGCCGCGGCGGTGGCTGATCGTGGCGGGCTATCTGATTTACGCCGCAGTGTATGCGGGCTTCGCCCTGTTGCGGACCCCCCAACTGGTGTGGTTTCTCTTTGCGGTTTACGGAACTTATTACGCGCTGACCGAAGGGGTCATAAAGGCCTGGATCGCCGACTTGGCGCCGGTGGATTCGCGGGCTTCGGTTTTCGGGGTTCTCAATTGGGTGGTGGGAGTCGCCGCGTTTCCTGCCAGCTTTCTGGCGGGATGGATTTGGCAGCGCTATTCGCCTGCTGCGCCCTTTGCCCTTTCCAGCGTTCTCGCTTTTGCCGCGGGCGTGCTCTTACTCTTCGTGTAAAACCACCACTGGGAGCGGTGTGGGGCTCAGTCCAGCCAGTAGTTGGGCGCTTCCTTGGTAATGATGACGTCGTGGACGTGGCTTTCGCGCAAGCCGGCGGAGGTGATGCGCACGAAACGCCCGCGCTGTTGCAGTTCCTGGATGTTGGCGCTTCCGCAATAGCCCATGCCGGAGCGCAAGCCGCCCACCAGTTGCGCCACGAGATCCTCCAGCAGGCCCTTGTAAGGGACGCGTCCCTCGATGCCTTCCGGAACCAACTTGGAAACCTCGCCGCGGGCCACTTCCCGTTCCTGGGAGTAGCGGTCACCGGAACCGGCGGTCATGGCCGCAATCGATCCCATGCCCCGATAAGATTTGAAGCTGCGTCCCTGGTAGAGAATCGTCTCACCCGGGCTTTCCTCCGTGCCCGCAAACAGGCTGCCGAGCATCACCGAGCTGGCGCCGGCGGCGATGGCTTTGGGAACGTCACCGGAGAATTTAACGCCCCCATCGGCGATGAGGGGCACGTCGGCCTTGGCGGCCGCGCGCGCGCAATCGGCGATGGCGGTGATTTGGGGCACGCCCGCCCCCGTCACCACGCGCGTGGTGCAAATGGAACCGGGGCCAATTCCCACTTTCACGCCGTCCACGCCCAGTTGAATCAGGTCGCCCGCCCCCGCGAACGTGGCGACGTTGCCGGCTACCAGGTCAACGTTGGGGAAGCGGCTCTTCAAGTTCTCGACCGCGTCCATCACGCGCGTGGAATGGCCGTGAGCGGTGTCCACCACCAGCACATCCACCTTGGCTTTTACCAACTCCGCCGCGCGTTCCAGGTAATCGCCCGTAGCCCCCAGGGCGGCGCCCACGCGCAGGCGCCCGTGCTGGTCTTTGCAGGCCAGGGGGTATTTGATCTTTTTCTGGATATCTTTAACAGTAATGAGCCCGCGCAGATTATAGGCATCATCCACCACCAGAAGCTTTTCCACGCGGTGCCGGTGGAGAATCTTCTCGGCTTCTTGCAGGGTCGTTCCCACGGCGACGGTAATCAGGTTGTCCTTGGTCATCACCTCTTCCACCGTCAGGTCGAGGCGGCTCTCGAAGCGCAGATCCCGGTTGGTCAGGATGCCCACCAGCTTGCCCTCTTGGGTGACGGGCACTCCGGAAATCTTGTACTTTTTCATGATGTCGAGCGCATCGGCGATCAGGTTCTTGGGCCCGATGGTGACGGGATCAACAATCATGCCGCTTTCGGAGCGCTTCACCTTGTCCACTTCCAGCGCCTGATGGGCAATCGACATGCTGCGATGCACGATGCCCATGCCTCCCTGCTGCGCCAGGGCAATCGCCAGGGGCGATTCCGTGACCGTGTCCATCGCCGCGCTGACGATGGGAATATTCAGGGTGATATGGCGAGTTACCCGCGTCCGGGTATCCACTTGCGTCGGTAAGATTGCGGATTTGCCGGGAATCAGCAAGACGTCATCGAAAGTCAGCCCCTCCGGAATCGGACCGTCTAACATAACCCCCCTCTTTTCGCCGTGCGATGCAAAAAATGATAGGTCATTCTAATTCGTGGCTCCTTCGAGCGTCAAGGAATTGTCGATTTTTAATCGACGATTGTCGATAGGCGATTGGTGATTTCCGATTTTTCAGCTGCATTCTTGCCTTCGCCATGGTCATGGTGATTCTGCTTTTCTCAACGCTCCAATTCGCTCGAGGGCGTGCAACCGCCAATCGTCAATCCGTCAGCCGGACGGACCTTCGGTCGAAAATCGGCAATTCCTCTGGTTTATCTGCTGGTGTAAACTGCGGCTCATGGTCTTCATGGTCATTGAACACTTCAAGCCGGGTAGCATCGCGCTGATCGGTGAACGCTTCAAACGGAGCGGCCGGATGCTCCCCGAGGGCGTCACCTACCACGCGAGCTGGGTGGAATCCAGTGGCACTCGCTGTTTTCAAATCATGGAAGCAGCGAATCCGGAGCTGCTGCGAAGTTGGGCAATTCATTGGGAAGACTTTATTGATTTCGAATTCGTTCCCGTTCTCGCGTCGGCGGATTTCTGGGCTCGGGATTAGGCTTTTCTTTGTGGTCTCTGCGCGCTCTATGGTGAACCTTCGTTCATGGCACGTAGGACCCAAGGTTTGGCTTGAAATAATGCTATTTCTGCGATAGGTTATACGGCATGGATACCACCTCCAGTGTTGCTCCCCGCAAGTCCGAACGTCGTCCCCTCCGGCTCGCCATGGTGCTCTTGATGGACTCAGAGGAAGGGGAGGTACGGAACGAGGGGTATACGATCGATTTCTCCCAACATGGGTGCCGGATGGAGGGCGTCGCATCAGTTTGCGAAGGACAGTTGGTTCGATTGCTTCCTTGGGAATCCACCGAGGGCGCCATTGCCGGCCGCGTGGTGTGGGTGGGTGATCCCGCCTCGAAATTGGCAGGCGAAGCAGGTATCGAGTTCCTCCAGCCGCTCCCCTCGATGGTCTAGCGGGTCGGTACAAGCCACGGGGCTCAGGGCGTCGAATTCATGACCCGGGGCTCGGGACTCGGTTTCACCTTCCATTTCAGCACCCGTTCTTACTGACAACTGACCACTGACCACTGACAGCTCTTCAGGTCCCGCTCACACACGGTCAAGGTTGCTGTAAATATCGCCGATGTTTGCATTCACGCCGGTCTGGAGAGGGGGCAAGTTACCGAAGTGGGGTGACGACCGGGAGATATTGCGCGCGATGTACTCTGCGTAGCCGTTAGACTGAAGCGACTTAAGGGATGCAACGGTGATGCGCTTTTGCATATCGGCCACGGTGAGGCCCGCCTTTTTGCCTTCTTCGACTTTCGCGGTCAGTTCCTCAATATAGTTTCGCATGTTCGACATGTAGGTGCGCCCGTCCTGAAGCGGGGCGTGTCCGGGCAGGATTTTGGTGAACTCAAGCTGGCCAACCGATTGGATGGTCCCTGGCCAAACTCGCGGATAGCCATCGGCAATGTTGGGTAGAAAGCCGTGGATCATATCTCCGGTGGCAATCACTCGCATCTGCGGACAATAGACTACAACGTCGCCCGCCGTATGGGCTTGGCCGTGAAATTCGATATGAAGGTCGTGCGCCGAATCCTGGAGCGCATACGATTTTTCGAAGGTGATGGTGGGCAATTCGAGAGTGTAATTCTGGAGTTCCGCCCAATAAGCTTCGATCTGCCGGATCTGCTCGGCACAGAAAGCTTTCTCTTCCGCGGAGGCAGACTTGGCAGCGCGGGCCCGAAGCTCCTCCACCCGCTTGGGCGCCTGGTCAAGAGAAGCCTTCAGACGCCCCACGGCTAATTCTGACATGAGTTGCTTGGTGGCGGCGCTGGCGATGAAGTCAATCTTCTGTTCCGCGATGCGATAGGCGTGGTTGCCCTGCGTGTGATCCCAGTGAAAGTGCGTGTTAATAACATAACGCACCGGCTTCAGTGTGATCTCCCGCTTGATCTGGCCCAACAGAGAGGTGGCAGCCGATGGTTTGGAGTGGGCGTCGACCACGACCACTTCCTTCGATCCTACAAAGATGGCCGCGTTGCAGTTGATCATCGCTTGGGGCCGTGCCTCGGCGAAATAAACGCCCTCGGCTGCCTTCTGAATATCGAAGAGCTTGGATCCGGGGTCAAGCGCCGCCCGCGCCCAGGCGGCGCGATGATAGGCAAGCTCCAGGATCGAGGCCCCGGCCAGGGGTCCGCCTATCAAGACACGAAGAAAATCGCGGCGCGAGGGGTGCCCTTCGTGCGGGTGCGCGCGATGCTCCGATGGGCTGGAAGAGTGATGATGGAAATGGGTATCCATTTGAAGGTCCTTCGAGGGGCAGCAGCAGCCCGACACTTTCGCAAGACTCTGGCCTCTCACTGAATTGGGTAGCGACCGGCAAGGACAAGCCCAGCCGCAATATCCGCACGAACTTTACAGCCGTGAGGACTTGGGCGCAAGACCAATTTATACAAGCTTTCAGCTGTCGGCTGTAAGCTGTTATGCAGAGCGACATAAGTGTTTGCGCATTCCGCTGTAGGGGCGGTCTATGACCGCCGGTCGGGGCTCATAGAGCGCCACCACAATTTATGTCGCTCAGTATAGTCAAAAGCCGCCAGGCTGAACCGCGAGCCTTGCGCAACGTTTCCCAAAGGGTCTTCTTCATCAATGCCGACGGAAAGCGCCGCCTGCGACTTGCTCAAGGCGTTCGAGGGTGTCGGGATATTTGCGCCCCTTACACCCATCGCGTGGCGGAGGCCCTGTTTCTTGAGGGCGGCGATTTCCCGATGTGACCTGTGGGAGCTGTAAGAGGCATTGACAAGAGAATAGTGACGAGTGGCTAGAAACAGGCAAAGTCCGAGCTACCTGCCGGGGAAGTTGCGCAGGCCGTAACCCACAAAAACGCCATCGAATAATCCATCGGCGAAGGGCAGGGCCACAGCATTGCCGCAGACCACCTTGACTCCGCCGCGCCGGTGCGCCAAGCGAAGCATCTGTTCGGTAAGGTCAACGGCCACCACCCTCGCGCCAGGCATTGATTGCCGGACGATTTGGGAAAAGTCACCCGTGCCGCAGGCCAGGTCCAGGACCATCGCCCCGTTGGGCAACGAAGCCTTTTTCACACTGAGCTGCTTCCATCTCCGGTCCATGCCGAAAGAAAATACGTGCGTGACGAAGTCGTAGCGCGGGGCAATAGCCCCGAACATTTGGCGCATCAGGCGCTAGTCGTGTTTTTCCGCGGGAGGGCCCATGGGCAGAATAAATCCTACCATTGTTGCAGGCACGGTATTGTGCAATCCCCCGATGACCGGATGAAACGATGGTTCAATGGCCCAATCTTTGCAAAATTGACACATCTGGACCGGTGTGTTAGGTTGGAATTTAGAGTGTTGGTCACAAAGGCTTGTGTGGTTGACGTGCTTTTGATGAGGTGGGCTTACCACGATGGGCAATTCTGATCGATTCTTCTTCGACCGCTTTGGACTGACGGAGGCGAATCTCTCTCAGTATCTGGGGGCGGCGCTTTCCGAGGGCGGCGAGTATGCGGACCTCTACTTCGAGCACACCACCACGTCGTCGCTGCTGGTGGACGAGTCGCTGGTGAAGACCGCCACGGAAGGAATTAGCATGGGCTGTGGCATCCGCGTGGTGGCGGGTGAGCAGACCGGCTACGCCTACACGGACGACCTGGCCCCGGAAAAGATCCTGAAGGCGGCGAAGATTGCGGCGCGCATTGCCAGCGGTCCGGCGCGCGTTTCGACGGTGGGCTTAAGCGCGCTCGACCCCCATCACGATTTCTACCATGTGCTTGTGCCCTCGACGGACCGCGATTTGTCCGACAAGCTTGCGCTGGTGGTGCGGGCGGACGTCGCGGCGCGCGCTTACGATCCGCGCATCAAGCAGGTGCGCGCGACTTACGGCGACCAGATTCGCCATATCCTGATCGCCGGGTCGGACGGCCGCGTGGTCACGGATTTCCAGCCGCTGGTACGCCTGAATGTTTTCACCATCGCCCAGGACGGCGGCAAGCTCCAGTCCGGTTCCAGCGGCGGAGGCGGGCGCGTGGGATTGGAGTTTTTCTCCGGCGAGCGAGAGCCCGAGCACTTCGCCAAAGAGGCGGCGCGGCAGGCGATTGTACAGCTCGAGGCGCGCGAAGCTCCGGCGGGCGAAATGGAAGTGGTGCTGGGTCCGGGATGGCCGGGCATCTTGCTGCACGAAGCCATCGGCCATGGCTTGGAGGCGGATTTCAACCGCAAGGGCATCTCGGCTTTCAGTGGCCGAATGGGACAGCGCGTGGCTTCCGACATTTGCACGGTGGTGGATGACGGCACCATTCCGGCGCGGCGCGGCTCGCTGAATGTGGATGATGAAGGTGAGCCCACTCAGAAAACCGTGCTGATTGAGAATGGCATCCTGCGCGCCTATTTGCAGGACAAGCTCAGCTCCGACATTCTCAAAACCACGCGGACAGGGAACGGGCGGCGGGAAAATTACGAGCACATTCCCATGCCGCGCATGACCAACACTTACATGCTGGCGGGCACCGAGGCTCCGGACGATATCATTCGCTCCGTCAAACGCGGGCTGTACGCGGCCAATTTCGGCGGCGGGCAAGTGGATATTACCAACGGCAAGTTTGTGTTTTCGGCGTCGGAAGCCTACCTGATCGAGGATGGCCAAGTGACGGCGCCGGTGAAGGGCGCCACGCTGATCGGCGACGGCCCGACGGTGCTGACCCGCGTCACCGCCGTGGGCAACGATCTGAAGCTCGACCCGGGAATCGGCACCTGCGGTAAGGATGGACAGAGCGTGCCGGTGGGGGTGGGCATTCCCACCATCAAAGTCAGCCGCTTGACCGTGGGGGGCACGGCCCCGCGCGGCGCGGCGTCGTTTACTTAATAACAGTGGCTAGTGGTTAGTGGCTAGTGGTTAGTTGAAAGAAGCAAGTCTTAAGGGCAGTGGTTAGCGGCTAGTATTTAGTGGCTAGTTGTTGAAGAGCAGTGGTCAGTTGAAAGTAGGATATCTTGAGGACAGTTGTTAGGGGCGAGGGGTAAGTGGCTGGACTGACTAACCACTAGACACTAGCCACTAACCACTGCTTTTCTAATTATGGAACAACAACTTGAACAAATTGCCGTGGAACTGGTTAACCGCGCCGTGCGGGGGGGTGCGACGGCGGCGGATGTGACCGTCCACGAAGCGGATGAATTTTCCACGGTGCTGCGGCTCGGACAGATCGAGAAGCTGAAAGAGGCTGCTTCCAAGGCTCTGGGATTGCGCGTTTTTCGAGGCGTGCGCAGCGCCTCGTCCTTCTCCAGCGATTTTTCCGCTGCCTCCCTGGACCGGCTGGTGGAGCGTACGCTGGCGATGGCGCGAGTCACTTCGGAGGATCCCGCCAGCGGCCTGCCGGAGGCGGCGCTGCTGGGCCGTTTCGAAGGCGATTTGGGAATTTACTCCGAGGATGTGGCAGGGCTCTCCACCGAAGAATGCATTGACTACGCCCGTCGCGCGGAACAGGCGGCGCTCGCCGCCGACCCCCGCATCAAGAACTCCGAGGGGGCATATTTTGACGCGAGCGTGGGGCGTAGGGCGTACGCCAACTCGCTGGGTTTCGTGGGGAGTTACCGCTCATCGTATTGCGCGGGCTCCGTCGCTCCGGTGGCGGAGGATGGCGGCATGCAGCGCGACTACTGGTATTCCGTGTCGCGGCGCCGCAGCGTGCTGGAAAGCCCCGAGTCGGTGGGACACAAGGCCGCCGAGCGCACCTTGCGCAAGCTCGGGGGGCGCAAAATGGCGACTTGCCAGGTGCCGGTGATTTTCGACCCGGAAACCGCTCCTTCTCTGGTCGGCCACGTTTTTGAGGCGGTGCGCGGCGACGCCATCTATCGCAGCGCCTCATTTCTAACCGGGAAGCTGAACCAGAAGGTTGCGAGCGAGCGCGTGACTATCCTGGATGACGGCCTGCGTCCGGGCGGGTTCGGCACGCGCCCCTTTGATGGCGAGGGGATTCCTTCTTCCGTGACGCCGGTCATTGAGGGAGGCGTGCTCAGCAATTACCTGCTAAACTGCTACACGGCGCGCAAGCTGAATATGCGGACCACTGGAAACGCCTCGCGCAGTGTCACCGGCCCCCCCAACGTGGGGCCGAAGAACCTTTATCTGGCGCCCGGCCCGCATAGCGCTGAGCAAATTCGCCAGTCCGTGAAGGCAGGCTTCTATGTGACGGACCTGATCGGCTTCGGCGTGAACGTCGTGACGGGTGATTATTCCCGCGGGGCGGCAGGGATGTGGATTGAAAACGGCGAGTTTGCCTATCCGGTGGAAGAGGTCACCATCGCGGGGAACCTGGCGGAAATGCTCAACCACATCGAGATGGTGGGCTCTGATCTGGAATTTCGCAGCGCCATCGCGGCGCCTACCTTGCTGATTTCCGGCCTAACGGTGGCGGGAACCTGATTGAAAATCATGCCTCGGAACGATCACGGCATTTCCACTATCACCATTATCCTAATTGTGGCCGTAGTTCTGGCGGGACTTGTCGCCATCCTGGTGTTCCAGCAACATCGCGCGGTATCCCGTCCGGCTTCGGCCGAGGCGGGGCGACCGGCTCTGAGTGCTGAGCAGAAGGCTTATCTGCCTTCGCTGGTCTTCGCCGATTTTCGTATGAGTGCCGCCGTCAACTTCCTCGGCGACACGGTAACCTACCTGGACGGCAGCGTCACGAACACTGGTGCGAAGCAGGTCCGCCGCCTCGATGTGGAATTGAATTTCGTGGACACTCTCAATCAAGTGGTGCTGCGCGAAACCGCTCATCCTCTTGCGGATCGCGCCGAGCCCTTGCAGCCGGGTGAAAGCCGCGCCTTCCGTGTGACCTTCGACCACATGCCGGCGGACTGGAATCAAGCGCCCCCAACGGCCAGAGTCGTCTACCTGGAATTTTGAGCAGCAAAAAGACGAAACTGGAAATTCGAAACTCGAAACTCGCCCCGATTTTCGAGTTTCGATTTTCGAATTTCGGGCTTTCACTGTTTGCTAGCGTCCAAGTTCCAGGCGGCGGTAGAGGGGCAGAGGGAGCCCGGCTTTTTCCATCTTGGTCTGGGTTTGCGCCACGTTGTAAGGGGTGCGGTAAAACTCCACTTCTTTCCGCTCCACGTCGAGAACTGCAAATCCCGCGCGCCAGTCGTGGTCACGCGGCTGGCCCACGGAGCCGGGATTGATCAGGTATCGCGTGGTGTCTTCAAGTGAGACGGTCAGGGTCAACCCATCCGGGGTGGGAGGAATATGGATGGACTGAAAGCGCCCGGCGCCGTTAAGCGTGAAGCCGCCTTGCAGGTGCGTGTGGCCGAAGCAAACGAGTTGCGTCTGCGGGCCGCGCAGCAAGGGCAGCGCTTGTGCGGGCCCCAGGATGTATTCGTCCTCGTCCGTGGGTGATCCGTGCACGAAAATGAATCCGTCCATCACGGCGGGGCCCATGGGAAGGGCGCGAAGGTATTCGAGGTTCTTGGGCGTGAGGGCCTGGCGAGTCCACTCCGTGGCCATGCGCGCGTAGGGATTGAAATCCTTGGCGTCGTCGATTCCACAACAGGCCTTGTCATGGTTGCCGCGGATGACGATTTTGCAAAGGTTGCGAAGTTTATCGATCACCTCGTTGGGATTGGGGCCGTAGCCCACGAGGTCGCCAAAGCAAACGGCCATATCGTATTTCCCGGCGGCGAGTTCAAGACAAGTGTAGAGAGCTTCCAGATTGGAGTGGACGTCACTGAGTAGCAGGTAGCGCATAGGAATCCCAAGAATGCGGAATTATAGTCTAGAAGGCCCGAGGAAGGGCACAAATTCCGCTCGGGCCGGAATGAAAGATGGCGCGTTGCCCGTGAATGCAAGGAGCGGGGCGGCCTGCAGATTTTTGACCGTTCGCGCGGAATTCGCTAAAATCCAAAGGTTTAGGCGCCCCTCAGCGTGGGTGCCCGAGGAAGAGACATGCTGCGTTTCCAAACCGCCGGGGAGTCACATGGTCAAGGTTTGGTCGCCATCCTGTCGGGACTGCCCGCGGGGCTGCGGATCGACTTTGACTATGTGAACCGCGAGCTGAAGCGCCGTCAGGGCGGCTACGGGCGCGGCGGGCGCATGAAGATTGAAACCGACACGGCGCAGCTCCTTTCCGGGGTAAGACATGGCCAGACCATCGGTTCGCCCATTGCCATCCTGGTGATGAATCGGGATTGGGAAAATTGGAAAAAGGCGATGGCGGTGGAAGACCGGCCGGAGTCACGGGCTGAGTATAAACCGCTTTCCCCGCCGCGGCCGGGCCACGCCGATTTGGCAGGATGCCTGAAGTACAATTTTCGCGAGGCGCGCTATGTTCTGGAGCGAGCCAGCGCTCGCGAGACTACCGCGCGGGTGGCGGTAGGGGCAGTGGCCAAACTCTTTTTGAGGAGTTTTGCCATTGAAGTTGCCAGCCACATCGTGGCGCTCGGCGAGGTGCGGCTGGCGGATGATGGGGTGGGGTTTGAGGCGGTGTTGGCGCTGCGGGACCGGGAAGATTTGATGCTGGCGTGCGTGGACCCCGCAGTCGAAGCGCGCATGAAAGAAGAAGTGGACCGCGCCACGGAAACCCGTGATACCGTGGGTGGAACCTTTGAAGTGATCGCGCGCGGCGTTCCTCCCGGATTGGGGTCGTGCGCACAGTGGGATGAGCGACTCGACGGCCAGTTGGCTCAGGCCGTCATGTCGATTCAAGCCGTCAAAGCGGTAGAAATCGGCAGCGGCATCGCCAATGCCACGGCGATGGGCTCAAGCGTACACGACGAAATTGGATACGACCGCGCCCAGGCTCGCTTCACGCGCAAAACCAATCGCGCCGGCGGTCTGGAGGGGGGAATTACCAACGGGGAAGACCTCGTGGTGCGAGGATATCTGAAGCCGATTTCCACTCTGCGGCGTCCGCTCGAATCGGTGGATTTTGAAAGCAAAGAAACAGTCAAGGCCGCTTACGAGCGCTCGGATATTTGTGTGCTGCCCGCGGCCGGCGTGGTGGGCGAGGCGATGGTGGCGCTCATCCTGGCACGCTCACTTTTGGAGAAGTTCGGCGGCGACTCGATGGAAGAGACGCGGCGGAATTTTGATGCGTACATGGAGCAAATCAGGAGGTTCTAGCTCGAAACTCGAAAATCGAAATTCGCGAGTGGCGCCGGCACAGAAAGGAAAGCCTGCACCATCCGCGCGGCTCGAGTCCCCGATTTTCGAGTTTCGAGTTTCGAAAATGATTTATCCCATCGTCAAATACGGTCGAGAAGTTCTAGAGAAGCCTGGCAATCCGGTCGTCGACTTCGATGGCCATTTAGAAAAGCTCGTGGCGGACATGTTTGAAACCATGTACGCTGCGAATGGCGTGGGCTTGGCGGCGCCGCAAATCGGGCTGCCCCTGCGGTTGTGCGTTATTGACACCACCTCGGGCGAAGACCCCAAGACCAAACTGGTCCTTGCCAACCCCGTGATCGTTTTGATGGAAGGCGAGCAGGTGCAGGAGGAAGGGTGTTTGAGCCTGCCGGATTTTCGCGCCAAGACCCCCCGCCCGGAGCGCGTCACCGTGCGGGCTCTGGATCTCCACGGTCAGGAATTCACCATGACCGGTGAAGGCTTGGTGGCGCGCGCCTTCTGCCATGAGACCGACCACCTGAACGGCAAACTCTTCATCCAACACGTCGGCCGCCTGAAGCGGGAGTCCATCAAGCGCAAAGTGCGCAAAATGATGAAAGCGGGAGAATGGTAAAGGGTAAAGGATAAAGGGTAAAGGCTAAGTACCATCGCCCAATTTGAAAGAATTCATTCCCTTCGCCGATACATGTTTCGAATCTCACCTTTTACCTTTCACCCTTTACCCTTTACCCTTGAGTCTTAACCCTTCGCTTGGACCTATGAACCTTGTGTTTTGCGGCACACCCGATTTCGCCGTTCCCACCTTGGAAAGGCTCATCGCGGAGAAATTTGCAATCGATCTCGTGGTAACCAATCCAGATGAACCCAGCGGGCGCGGGTACGAACTGAAAGCTCCGCCCGTGAAGCAAGTGGCTTTGCGCGCGAGCTTGGAATTCTACCAGCCGGCAAAGTTGAGAGACCCCGCGACGGTGGAATTCCTTTCGCGCTATCAGCCCGACGCAATCGTGGTGGTGGCGTACGGGCACATCCTTCCGAAATGGATGATCGACCTGCCGCGGCTTGGCTGCATCAATCTGCACGCCTCGCTTTTGCCCAAGTATCGCGGCGCGGCGCCCATCCAATGGTCTCTGATCCGCGGCGAAACGATAACCGGCGTCACCACCCTGCGAATCGATGTGGGATTGGACACCGGGGACATGTTGCTGAAGAGGGAAGTGGCCATTCAGGACGATGACACATCGGAAACGCTGAGCAAGCGGCTTAGCATGTTGGGCGCGGATTTGATGATTGAAACCTTGCGGGGGTTGGAACGAGGCGACCTCCAGGCGCAGCCGCAGGATCACACGCAGGCGACGCTCGCCCCCATTTTGAAAAAGGAAGACGGACGAATTGATTGGAACCTCCCGGCGCTGGAGATTTGGAATCGCATTCGTGGCCTGCGGCCCTGGCCGGGGGCTTACACGAGGTTTCGCGGCAAGAACCTGCACATTTGGGCTGCCGCTCGACCGAAGGTGGGCGAGACGCTGCCTCCCGATCCCGGGACGTTGGTCGCGGCCCGTGGCATGCTCCGCGTGACTTGCGGTCAGGGAACGCTGCTGGAATTGACGGAAGTTCAACTCGAAGGCCGCAAGCGAATGCCGGTTCTCGACTTTCTCAATGGGGTGAAAATTTCGACGGGCGAGAAAGTGGAATGAGCAAGGAATTATGAATTATAAAATATGAATTATGAATTGTGAATACTGAGAGATGCAAGCAATACCTGGATACAGGTAGGGGGTTCAACGATTTCATAGTTAATAATTCATCATTCAGAATTGCCTTTTCTATGTCCATATCCCCCGGTCGAAATGTCGCCTACCAAGTTCTCAGCCGATTAGAATCCGGCCGTAGCTTTGCTGTGGATCTTCTGCAAACCCCTGAGGTTTCTGCCCTTAAGGAGGCCGACCGGCGGCTGGCCACCGAACTCGTGATGGGAGTATTGCGTTGGCGCGGTGAGCTGGACTTCCAAATCGAGCAGCTATCGGGAAGAAGTGTAAAAGGATTCGATGTCGAGGTGCTGGCGATTCTGCGCATGGGTGTTTACCAGATTCGGTATCTGGAAAGGGTTCCGAAGCGCGCGGTGGTGGATGATGCCGTGGAGCTGACGAAAGGCGCGCGCAAGCGTTCCGCGGCGGGTTTGGTCAATGCGGTACTGAGAAAGTGTGAGCCTCCCAAGGAGCGCGTGCTGGGGCGCGACTTTGAACACCTTTCTGCCGAGAATGGGGAGAGCGTGCGGCGCGCCTTTCCGCATTGGTTGTTGAAGCGGTGGGAAGGGATGACTGCGACCACGACCGAACCCGGCGAGGTGGGAGCGGTGCGGCTGGCGTATGCCAGCCTTTCGACCCCTCGAACCACGCTGCGCGTGGTGGATGCTGATGCGAACCTGCAAGATGTCCGCAGGGAGTTGGAAGCAGAGGGTGTCGCCACATCGCCTTGCCTGTATGCCCAAGCACACGGACTGAGCGTAGAATCCGGGCAGGTCCAAAATACCCGGCTGTACCAGGAAGGGCGCGTGGTGATTCAAGACGAGGCTTCGCAACTGGTGGCAGAGCTCCTGTCGCCCGAGCCCGGGCAGCATGTTCTGGATCTCTGCGCCGCGCCGGGAATGAAGGCGGGACAACTCGCGCAAATGCTGGGAGCCGGAACGCTGGTGGCTTCCGACCGCAGCAGCGCGCGCTTGCGCACCTTGGCCAAGCTCTTGCCGCAGTGGGTGCCGGCGGCAGTTCGCTTGTCGATGGTTCGACTGGACGCCGCACGTGCCCTGCCCTTCGGGGCGAAGTTTGAGCGGATCTTGCTGGACGCACCCTGTTCGGGCACGGGGACGCTGGCGCGCAATCCGGAAATCAAGTGGCGCCTTGGTCCGGAGGATATAACCCGCCTGGCAAAGTTGCAGGCCTTCATGCTGCGGAATGCGCTCGCAGCCTTGGCGAGCGGCGGCCACTTGGTTTATGCCACTTGCTCGCTCGAACCGGAGGAAAACGAAGGGGTGGTGGAGAAAGTTCTGAGCGAACAGCCCGCTTTTCGAGTCCTTACCTGGCGCGAACTCGCCCAAAAACATCCGCACCTGATTCCCTTTTTCGATTCGCGAGGATATTTTCGCACTCGTCCCGATCAACACCCGATGGATGGATTCAACGCCGCGGTAATCGTGAGGCAGGGAAGCAAATAGCGGGGCAGAAGGGCGCGGGATAGGTGGCACAAAATCAGAATTTTCCTTGATCAGATGTACAGACGGTGTATATTCTTAAGACATGGGAAACATGGTACGAACTCAAATCTTCCTTACCGCAGAGCAAAGGCGGCATCTGCGCGCCTGGTCCAGGTTGGAGAAGAAAACGGCCAGCGCCTTGATCCGGACCGCGATCGAGGAGCGATACGTCCACCGCCCTACCCCTGCGGGCTTTCGCGCCGCGCTGGACGAATCGTTTGGGTCGTGGAAGGGACGTAGGAAGTCAAGCTTGGCGATGGTTCGCGCCGCTCGCCGCGGAAAACGTCTTAAGCGCCTCGCGGGCTGAAAATCTCGTGGCCATTCATCTCCTGGACACTGACATTCTCATTGACTTCCTGCGCGGTCGTAGGGAGGCTCGCGCCTTTTTGGGCCAATACGAAGCGGCTGCCGAGCCACCCGTCATTTCCGTTGTTTCGGTGACCGAATTATGGGCTGGCATGAGGCAGGGCGAGGAGCGAGCTACCGGCGCGCTCCTGTCGGCCCTCAGAAAAATTCCCCTATCCGAAGAAATTGCCCTCGCCGCTGGCAATATGCTGAGAACCTATCGGCGAAGTCACGGCACGGAACTTGGCGATGCCTTGATTGCCTCGACCGCCGTCGAACTCGGCACCACCCTCATCACCCGCAACGTCAAGCACTATCCCATGCCCGCGGTGACGGTGCTGCGACCCTATTGAAAGGAAGAGGGGTTAGGGGTCAGGTATCGGGTGTCAGGTGTTAGGTACTGGGTGCTAGGTGCTGGGAAAAACCTCAGGAACCCAGCCCTGAGTCCCGGGTTCCGCCCCCGACACCTGGCACCTGATACCTGACACCTTCTTTTCTCTGCGGCTCCGCGTCTCGGCGGTAAAGCCCTTGCGGTAAAGATAGTAATTCGCCTCGTTTGGAGTAGAATCTCCCCATCGATTTCTTTCAGTCCACACGAACCGCGCGAGGTGGCCATGGGCTTCCCCAAAACGCTTACTCTTCTCATACTGGCGATGGGGCTTGTTTTTGCCCTTTCTGCCTGGGCGCAGCAGAAGCCCTTTACCCAGGAGCAAGTCGTAAGCATGGTGCGGGACGGATTCGGCGACGAGTTGGGCGCCAAGCTGATCGAGCAGCGCGGGATTGATTTCGCCCCCTCCGAGGACTTTATTCAAACCCTCAAGGCCGCAGGCGCGAGCGAGGCATTTCTTAACGCCCTGCGCGCCGCCGTAGCGCCGGGCTTGAGCCCGGCAGGGAACGTAGCGCCGACCTTGAGGTCGGCACATGCTGACCTCAAGGTCAGCGTTACAACAGCCACGTCCGAGCCCGCGAGCGCGAAGAAGCCGCTGAACCAGGTGCAGGTTTTCGCCCTGCTGGTGGGCCAAGTGCCGAGCCACCGAGTCAGCATGCTCGTCCAGGAACGCGGAATCGATTTTGAGCCCACGGAGGACTACCTTCAGGAAGTCCGCTTGGCTGGTGGCGAGGACGAACTAATTAGCGCACTCAAGAGCGCCAAGGTGACCAAACCCTCGACCGTTGACCCGGCGGTCGAGGCGAGAAAGGCTCAAGTGCAGCAGCACGTGGCCCGCGGAGCGGAACTTAAACACCAAAAGCGGTATGCGGACGCTGAGCAGGAATACCGCGCAGCCTTGCTGGTTGACTCTCAGAACGCCGACCTTTACGTGAGCTTATCGTATGTCCTGGCTCTGCAGGAGAAGTGGGACGACACTGCAGCGGCAGCACGTGAGGCGCTGCGCTTTGACCCCAAGAATGACCTGGCACACGCCAACCTCGGCCTCGCGCTCGGACACAAGGGAGACGACAATGGTGCCATCACGGAGTTCCGCAAGCCCTCCGCCTAAACCCCAAGAACGACCTAGCGCACACTAACCTCGGCGTCGCACTCGACCGCAAGGGCGACTTTGATGGTGCGATCGTGGAATCCCGTGAGGCGCTGCACTTGAACCCCAAGAATGACTCGGTGCACGCCAACCTCGGTTACGCGCTCGAACAGAAAGGTGACTGGGACGGCGCGATGGCGGAATACCGTGAGGCGCTGCGCTTGAACCCCAAGAATGACTGGGCGCACGCCAACCTCGGTTACGTGCTCGAACAGAAGGACGACTGGGATGGAGCGATCCGGGAAGAACGCGAGGCGCTGCACTTGAACCCCAAAAATGACTTGGCGCACGCCAACCTCGGTTACGCGCTCAACAGGAAGCGCGACCGGGACGGTGCGATCGCGGAGTATCGCGAGGTGCTGCGGTTGAACCCCAAGGATGAGGGGGCACACGTCAGCCTCGGCCTCAAGCTCGACCTAATGGGCGACCGGGACGGCGCGATCACGGAATACCGCGAAGCGCTACGCCTGAACCCCAATGATGGAATGGCGCACACCAGCCTCGGCGATGCGCTCAGAGCCAAGGGCGACAAAGACGGCGCGATCGCAGAATATCGCGAAGCGCTGCGCTTGAACCCCAACGATGACATGGTGCACGATAGCCTCGGCAATGTGCTCGACCTGAAGGGCGACCAGGACGGTGCGATCGCAGAATATCGCGAAGCGCTGCGCTTAAACCCCGATAATGACACAGCGCACAACGACCTCGGCATCGCGCTCGGAATGAAGGGTGACTTGGAGGGTGCGACCGCGGAGTTCCACGAAGCGCTGCGCTTAAATCCCTATAATGACCTTGCGCATCTCAGCCTTGGCAATGTGTTTTCCAGCAAGGGCGACTGGGATGGTGCGATCACGGAATACCGCGCAGCGCTACAATTGAACCCCAAGAATTACGAAGCGCATGTCAGCGTTGCTGGCGCGCTCGCAAACAAGGGCGACTGGGATGGTGCGATCACGGAATATCGCACGGCCCTCCGCTTGAACCCGGATCTCGCACGGGCGCACTACGGCCTCGGCCTCGCACTGGAGCAAAAAGGCGACCGGCGAGCTGCTCTGGAGGAATTCCGCGCGGCCTACGTGCTTGACCCCAAGGACGGGGACTATAAGCAGAATTACGAGCGTCTGTTGCAACCGGCAAATAAGTGACGGGCCAACCGACGGGGGTTGACGGAGGAGAACCTATGCCTGGAGCACGCCCCTCGGGGTTTCGACTCGGGGATCGGACGCAACTGCTCGTCCAGTTTTGCCTCAACACGATTGCTTTCACTACCCCAGTTCCGTACCCAGAAGATGTTGGGCACGACTTGTTATGCACGCTCGCAGAGATCCGTGACAACCTCATTTGGGCGGGACCTTCGTTTACAGTTCAGGTTAAGAGTAGCCCCGATGCCCTCGTTTTTGAGAAACCGCACGAAGTCGAGTGGGTCAAGAACTTAGAGAACCCCTACTTCTTGGCTGTCGGATATCGCGACGAACTCCGTGTTGACATTTACTCCACATGGGCCCGTCTTGTAGCATTTGAATGGAAGGCGGCACGCCGAATTGTCCTGCAGCCCGGTCCCCCTGCTCGAGGCAGGGACCTAGTGTGGACAGCACCTGACGAATCAAATCAAGTGATTGCGCTGGGAAGGCCGGTCCTTCGGGCCACAGTCCACGAGTTCATGGACACTTCCCGTGCAAAGGCCCTTAGCGATGTGTTGCGGCAGTGGATCAAACTTGACAGGTTGAACATCGTAAACAATCTGGCCGGCATGCACTGGGTGGTGGGGTGCCAAAGATACCAGACGAACCAAGTTTTCCACATTGACACAATGCGCATATTCTGGAACGGGAAGAACCTTCACGCCTGTAAGGTTAACTTCGGACGCGCCGCGACTGAACTGCGTCTGACCATCCGCCAGGCACTCTGCGGGCCAAGAGAGCGGAAGCCTAAATTTATGCGGACAGTAAGCGCGTTGGACGCGGTCCTCCGTGAATACTGGAGAGAATTAGATTCCGCGTCGCAGGAGGCTCTGCGCCAGCACGTGGGGCTGAAACAACGGAGCATTGGCCTACGCTACGCGAATGCGGCGGGCACACGGCGAAGAAGTGTGTGAAAGCCTCTGTCCCATCCTACGCGCCGCCCGATCTGACCAGCTTGCGCTTGCTCGTCCGCCAAAAGGAGGGGGAGGAACGTATGGCGATATTGCCAAAAAACGAATCGCTGTGGGCCAAGCTGAGAAGGGCGTTTACGTCTATCCCGACCGCCGATCTGCTAGCCGCAATCCTCGTAGTAGTAGCAATCTTCACGATTGCCGCGACCCTCGTGGCGGGCAACCGGTATGCCCCACTTACCTGGATCGCTCTCCTGGCGGCCATCGCCATTGGGATTATTCTGGTTGGGCTCCTTGTCATCAAAACAGGGCTTGAATATCGGCGGCGAACATACGACCCAATTCTGACATTTGAATTCCAGCGTATGTTTGACTCGCTCGAAGAAGCCAGATGCGAAGCGGCAAAGGTGTGCAAATCCTTCTTGGACATTCCCCCGCAATCACGCAAATGGGAAGCGGTACCGAAACGCGATCGGGAAAAAGTGGAGCCTGTATTGGATTTCCTGGAAGACCTCGGATTCTACTTACAAGGCGACCAGTTCAGTGATGAAGTGGTTCACCACACCTTCTTTCACTGGATTCGAGGTTGGTACAGTAATCTAGAATGCTACGTAGAGTACTATCGCACAGTGGAAGACGAAATGGCTGCGTATGAGCATATTGAAACGCTCCACGCTCGTGTGTCGGAAATAGAAAAGGGGTACGAAAAGGCGAAACTCTGGCTGACTACAGACCAAGAAAAGCTGGTTTTCCTAAAAGAAGAATGCGAGGATTTGGAAAATTCATTTGCCGAGAATCCTGATGGTCAGTCATAGCGGGCCACGGAGCCCGCTGTAGCGACGGTGGGCCTTTCCTCCGATGGCGAACCCACGGTCAATTCCCAAGACGAATTGGCCGTGGCCACCTCCGGGTCACACAACCTCAGGCGCCGGTCGAACGGGTGAATGCCATCACGAGATGCCGGGCTCCCGACTTCGCCGGGACAAGTTGCCCTACCCGGCGCTCCGCAGGGTGAATGCGGAACGCAGAACTGGTAGCCACAGTCAGTGAATTGCTGACTGTGGGCTCTTCTCACACGCGCATCCCCAATTCGCAGCGCCTGATCCTGGCCGGAAGTTCACCTTTTTGCCAGGAAGAACCCGCGGTCAGGAAGGCGCTGACCGCGGCTACCAGCCACCAGCCGGCACATTTACGCGGGGACTTCCACGTACGTGGAATACGAGTGGGGTTGAGGCACGCGGAGCCCTTCGAGTCGCAGGCCCTGTAAGTGAAACGCGATTGCCTCCTGCATGTTCTTTTCGACTTCTTCGCGCGTTTGCCCGGCGGAAACGCAACCCTCCAGGTCGGGAGAATACGCGGAATATCCCGTCGGGGTTTCTTCGATGATCACCAGGTATTTTTTCATGGCTTTAACCCTGCCTGTTTCAGGATGCTGTTCAAGGTCCCCGGGGCGAGCTCATCGTTGCGATTGCCGGGTATGGTGACCAGCCCGGGCTTCGTGGGATGCTTGTACTGGTGGTGACTTCCCCGGGTCCTAACCAGAAGCCAGCCATCGTCTTCAAGCATCCGAACGATCTCGCGAACCTTCACTTTGTAAGGATAGGCGTGCCCCCCTCGGAAGTCAATCCGCGTAAGCCGCGTGGCAACCTCCGGGTCACACAACCTCAGGCGCCGTTCGAACGGGTGAAGGCCATCAGGAGATGCCGGGCTCCCGACTTCGCCGGGTCCGATTTGAGGACTCCGGTGGAGTCCATCGGACTCCAGAAACCGGAGACAAGTTGCCCTCCCCGGCGTTCCGCAGGGTGAATGTGGAACCAAGCTTGTAGCCACAGTCAGCGAGTTTCTGACTGTGGGTTCTTAGCACGCGTGCGCCCCAATTCGAAGCGCCTGCTCCTCGCCGCATGTTCACGTTTTTGCAAAGAAGAACCCGCGGTCAGGAAGGCGCTGACCGCGGCTACCAGCTTTCCCTACGATGACACACCCACTGTCAATCCCAGCCGTTTGAGCTTTATGCGGTCGGCGTGGACCTGGGCAAGGTCGTAGTGCGCCTGTTGCCTCAGCCAGCCTTCGGCGCTGCCTTCGAAAACCTTTGAAAGCCGCACGGCCATTTCGGGAGAAATCCCGCGCTTCCGTTCCGACAGGGTTGTGCGCCTGACTCCCAACGCGGCGGCTCTACCTACCGGTTATACTGTAACGCGCACATTATCGCGCAAAAACTCGGGCGCGAAGTCGGCTCCATTCGGCCAGACAAGCGTGTGAAACTCGGGATGAATCTGGAACTGACTGAATACGGCGGGATTGCGCAACGGTTCGAAGATGGGGCCGCGGAGAGCCGGCGCTAGATCGACCTCGCCGCTCGTCCCGTCCCGAAAGCGGAGCCACACGACGTGGCCGGCCACGTAACGTGCCTCGACAATGTGATAGTTCATCATCCTCACTCCAGCGGGGCAATGCTCCTGAGAGGTTGCCCTTGCCTCGCAAGCTGCCAGTTCTCCATCAGTTCTTCCCTGTGAAGGCTTGCCCATTCCAGCACGAGCCGCAAGGCTCTTGCCGGGAATTGGCCGTGAATCTTGCCTGATTCCACCTCAACCGAGACTTCGTGCTCGCCGTAAACCGCGTGAAAATGTGCAACGCCATGCTCGCTGTAGAATATACCGATTACGATACCGAGGAACCGGGAGATTTCAGGCATAGATTGTCAACGGCCCTCACGC
>Ga0326728_10008553_pt1 | contig 25333 bp, 26 predicted proteins | sample MB3enrmetagenome_FD_207602 | JGI IMG/M metagenome (GOLD analysis project Ga0326728, IMG submission 207602) | Lab enriched peat soil microbial communities from McLean, Ithaca, NY, United States - MB31MN | ecosystem: Environmental > Terrestrial > Soil > Wetlands > Peat | place: USA: New York... | reverse complement strand
CGCTCACCAACCTGGCCATTCAGGAAAGTTGCCAGGTGTTTTACGAATCCACCTGGCCCACCATGCTCAGTAATCCGCTGGTCCCCAAGGATGGCGCTGTGCGCGTCCCCGAGTTGCCGGGTTTCGGTATGGAGATCAAGCCGGAAGTGTGGACTCACCCTGCCGCCGTCACACGGGCGACAACCCTCTAGGGGGACGGCTTGCCGTCCCCTCACCGGCCGTCTCGCAGGTAGGCGAGCCCTACCCCTACAGTTGCCACGCACTCCGATATTCCGGCTGAATGAGCTTGCCAGCCGAGGGTACGTTTGAGGCCCGGAGTCCCGCAGCGTCCCACACCAGTTTTCTGCCGACGCGTTGCGCCACGTTGCCAAGCAGAATGGTCTCCGTCACTTTGGCCTCGAACTCGAAGTTCGCGCCTGGAGCGGTCTTGCCGCCTTTACAGGCGTCCAGCCATTCTCGATTGTGGCCCGGAGAGCGAGGCAGCGTCTTCGGCGGCGGCGTAAAGGCATTCATCTTGGACGCCGGAATGAGCCGGGGATGCTCGCCCATGAATCCGCACAGGATTGTTCCTTTCTCGCCGACAAACATCAGGCCTTCTCTCTCGAGTTGCCGTTCCTCTTCGAGTTCCGGCGGCCGCTCCGGCTTCAACGCGCCGTCGTACCAGGAGAGGTGCACGGGGGGCATCGCGCCGCGCGCGGGGAAGTTCCAGTGGAGGATCGAAGCCTGGGGATAGGTTTCTTCGTACATTTCCGTGGATGTGGCCTCGACGGTCTCCGGTGCCTCCAGTTTCAACACGCGGAAGATGGTGTCAAAACTGTAGCAGCCCATATCGCCGATGGCTCCGGTGCCGAAGTCATGCCACCCGCGCCAAATGACCGGGCAGTATGCAGGATGATACGGACGCGTGGGCGAGGGGCCGACCCAGAGATCCCAGTCGAAACCCTTGGGCACAGGGACTTCTCCCTGTGGCCGGTCGAGCGCTTGCGGCCACACCGGACGATTGGACCAGTTGATCACTTCCCGCACGTCTCCGATGCCGCCGCCCCAAACCCACTCGCACAGGACGCGTGTGTCTTCCGTCGCCTGGTTAACCACCGCCACCTGCGTGGCGACGCCTGTTTCTCGCGCCACGTCGGCCACGCGGCGCGCTTCGTAGACGGCGTGAGTCATGGGCTTCTGACAGAATACGTGTTTGTGCTTCTTCATCGCGGCCACAGAGATGTGGGCGTGCCAGTGGTCAGGCGTACATACCACAACACCGTCGACGCCAGTTTCCTTGTCGAGCAGCTCTCGGAAATCGTTGTAGGCCGCGCAACCGCGATACGCTCCGGACTTCTGCCGGGTCGCGTAGTAGGCCTCCACCACCTTTTGCGCGGGCTCGCGCCCGCAGACTCCTCCCCAGGTGAGAGTCGTGCGAGTGAGATGAATCTCCCGGTCCGTGCTCAGCCATGACGCCCAATCTGCATAGCGGGGACCGAGCAGCTTACCGACGGAATTGCGGAATTCGTAGTGGCTCCATTCGGGGTAGTCAGCGCTGCGCAGGTTCGGGTCGCAGACCGCTGTGACGTGCACGTCCTGCTCCGCCAGGAATTCCAGCATCACGCGCGTGCCCTGCGATCCGGTTCCAATACAGGCGATGCTCACCTTGTCGCTGGGCGCGACGCGCCCGCTTCCTCCCAAAACGTGTCGCGGGACAATCGTAAATGCCGACGCTGCCAGCCCGCTCAGAACGCTGCGGCGGGTTATCGGGACTGAGCCGAGCTTGGCCGGGTTTGCATGATCATGTGAGTCCATTGATCATTGCTCCTTTCGCTGGATGAGTTCAGTTTCGGCGCGTGATTATACACCTAACTCCAGATACAATACTCAAACCTGCCGGTGCGGGCCGGCTGGAGACGCGGGGACAGGGCGCCGGTGAAGGAGCGATGCACATGGAACCTTCGGGCAAGGCACCATCGAATGGAAGCTTGGCAGGGCGGGTGGCCTTAGTGACGGGAGGATCGCGAGGCATTGGGCGCGCCACGTGCATCGAGTTGGCTCGGCAAGGCGCGGCGGTGGCGGTCCTCTGCCGAAGGCGCATCAAGGAAGCTCAAGAAGTGGTCGAGCAGATCGTATCGGCCTCGGGCCGCGGCCTGGCCATCGAGGCCGATGTGCTCGATCCGGAAGCGATAAAGCGTTCGGCCGGAGAAGCTGCCGCCAAGCTCGGAAACGTTGACATTCTGGTGAACAACGCCGGCGAGATGACTGATTTCTCCGTGCTCGAGATGAAAGATGAAGATTGGGAAAAGTCTCTGGCCATCAACTTGACCTCCGCCTTCCGCTATGTGCGCGAGTGCGTTCCCTCCATGAAGGAGCGCCGCTGGGGGCGAATCATCAATGTGTCGTCGCAAGTGGCTTATACCGGGTCGAACAATCACGCCCACTACTCCGCCGCCAAATCGGGGCTCCTGGGATTCACCTTTTCTTTAACGAAAGAGCTGGGGCCTTTCGGAATCACGGCGAACGTGGTGGCCCCGGGGCGTATCGTCACGGATCTGCTGCTGGAGCGGATGGCCGGGCGAGAACAGGAATGGATGAGCCAGACTCCCGTGGGGCGTTTTGGGCAGCCCGAGGAAGTGGCAGCCGCCATCGCCTTCCTGGCCTCGGAAGGCGCCAGTTATATCACCGGCGCGGTCCTCAACGTGAACGGCGGATTGGTGATGGGGTGAGGGAATGGGCTCGCTGACTACAGGTTGTGCCACCGCCGTCCGAAGGTCGGAACGAATTTGAAAGGTGGGCATCAATCCAATCTCACTCCGTGGACCTCGGTGAGTAGCTTTACCGACCGCGCAACTTCTTCATGGGTTCGTTCCTGCGACCATCCGAGTTCGGAAGCCAACACCCCTGCCAGTTCCTCTAAGAGGGCAAGGCTCAACTGGCCTAATAGCGCCATGATGGTTCGTCTGAGGATGAGGTCATCCAGATGCACAATGCACTCGTGGGAAGCCAGGAATTGAATTTCCCGCCGGCTGAACTCAGGCAGCCAACGCAACGGCGGGTCAGGCGCCGCTAGCGTGTAATGCGCGACGTCTTCCGCGCGATTCCCATACCGATCCAGTAATGCCGCCAAACGCTCCGCAGGTAAGTGGGTCCTTACTGCAACAGCGGACAGCCATGCACTCTTTTGCGCTGCCGTGGTTGGGTAGTTCTTGCCGCCGCCGATGGGCAAGCCGACTGAACTTGCCGATCGTGGTCTTGCCAGTTGTTTGAGTATCTTGTCCGCCACTTGCTCGCCAAACGCGCGGAAGGTGGTCCACTTCCCGCCAGTCAAAGAATATACGGGAAAGTCGATCCCATTCCCCGCCGGGAGAACTTCGCAACTATGATCGCGACTGATTTCGCCAGGAGTGAAGGAATCACTGCGAGGCAGCGGACGTACCCCGCAGAATCGATAGACGATGTGGGACCGGTCCAGCGGGTGGGGCAGGGTGGGGAAAACCTGGCGAACGGATTCCAGGATGTAGTCCACCTCATCTTCCTCGCAAAAGGCTTTCTCTGGGTCCGAAACAGGGATATCGGTCGAGCCCGCGATAACCTTCCCGTAAACAGGGTAGAAAATGCAAATACGCCCGTCTGCATTGGCAAAATAGAGCATCTGGCCCCGGGTTGCCGCCAGCAAGTCGGGATGATCGAGCACCAGGTGCGAGCCCTTGGTGCCGCCGATGTATTGAGTCTGCTGCCCAAGACGCCGATTGGTGAAATCGATCCAAGCCCCGGTCGCATTGACTACGATCCTGGGCTTGACTTCCAATCTCTCGCCCGAAATCTCATCCTTCAACGCGACCTTATTCCCGTTGGCTCCCTCGAGGCATACGTAATTCAGGGCGCGCGCGGTTGAGCTTAGCTTCTCGGCGTCCAAGACCAGTTCCAGGCAGAGGCGTTCGGCGTAACTGATCCAGGCGTCGTAGTGAGTTGCCGTGCAGACGAGGTCACGGCGAAGCTGGGGACGCTCGGCCAGGGCGGCCTCTCGGGACTTGAACTGGTGAGCGGGTAGAACCGGGTGCTCTCCGGCCAGGAGGTCGTATAAACACAGTCCGATTCTGCAGAGCAGCGCGCCCCTGCCCCTCGGCCGCACCTTAAGACCCAGAAACCTCGCGGGGGCTGAAATCAGGCCCTCGGTCCAACTGAAGATGGGAATGGTAGTGGGGAGAGGTCTCACATAATGCGGGGCGTTAACGAGCAGCCGATTTCGCTCGCGAAGGGATTCCCTGACCAGCCGGAATTCGCCGTTCTCGAGATATCGGAGCCCGCCGTGAATGATACGCGTGGAGGCGGAACTGGCGCCGGAGCAGAAATCGGATTTCTCCACCAGAAGCACATCCACATTTTCCAGCGCCAATTCACGAAGCAAACCAGCGCCATTTATTCCGCCGCCCACGATGAGTACCGAAACCTCCGGCTGGAATCGAATAGCCGCAAGCCGTTCTTCTCTGGTCATTCCGTTACCGATCCTGAGGCGGGCGGATGATCTCCCCGCACTTTCGGCAGTGTTCACGCCGCCGCGCGTTCAGAGTGCGGCAGGCTGGACAAACGACGTACATGGCGCGCGCGAAGAGATGCGTGAGCACCCAGGCGCCTCCGAGAATAGCGGCGGCGAGGGCGAGGTTGAGCAGCGCGGAAGTCATACAAAAGCAGTGACGAGTGACAAGTGACGAGCCGGTAGATCAAAGACTGCTGACGAGAGGGGCCCCGGAATTTTAGACGCAAACACAAGCGGCTTTGTAGTTTGCTGAGAGCTGACGGCTGATAGCTGATGGCTCATCCTGCTCGTCACTCATCACTTGTCACTCGTCACTGCCCTTGCTGCGCGGACAGCATCGATGAACTTACGGGCATTCGCGACCACGGCGTCCAGTTTGCCTTCTCGGAGGACTTTCACATTCACCAGCTCTCCACCAACTGCCACCGCCGCCGCTCCGGCCTTGATGAACTCCGGCGTGGTCTCGAGATTCACTCCGCCCGTGGGAACAAAGTCGATGTGTGGGAAGGGGCCCTTCAGAGCCTTGATGTACGCCGGACCGCCCACGGGTCCGCATGGAAAGATCTTCACCATGTCGGCGCCCGCCTGCCACGCGGCAACGACTTCGGTGGGTGTGAGCGCGCCAGGAAAACACGCCTTGCTGTAGCGGCGCGCCACTTCGATGACCTGGGGATTGAGAGACGGGGTGACGATGAACTCCGCCCCCGCCAGCAGAGCCGCCCGGCAAGTTTCGGGATCGAGGATCGTTCCCGCGCCGAGGAGTACCTTGTCCCCGAATTTCTCCACCACGCGTTCCATCACATGGAGGGCATTGGGAACTGTCATGGTAATCTCGGCGATGCCGATCCCGCCCTCGATAATGGCCTCGGCAGCACGCAGAGCGTCTTCGGGCGAGGGCGCGCGAACGATGGGAACCAGACCGACTTCACGAATCAGCGCTAACGTCTTTTCTCGAGTCCACGACATAGCTATCACCTCACATGGGGGACCAGACTCGCATTTCCCTAGTCCCCAGCCCCCAGTCCCTAGCCCCTATCTTGCCACCCTCAGGCTGGCCCCCTTCAGCAGATTCTCCACCTCTTGGAGCGTTGCCCAGTTGAAATCGCCGGGTATGGAATGCTTGAGGGCGCTGAAAGCATTTCCGTAGCGGACCGCATCGGAGTAAGACTTCTTCGTCAAGCAGCCGTAAATGAAACCGGCGCTGAAGGAGTCGCCTCCGCCCAAGCGGTCCACGATTTCCAGTTCGTACTTGACATCGTCAAAGTACCGGCCGTCGGCGTAGGCTACAGCAGTCCAAGTGTTGCGCCACACGAGCGGGTTTTCTCGCAAGGTAATGGCCACAGCCTTGAACTTGAATTTCTCCTGGAGCCGCCGAGCCACATCCTTGTAGGTTTCGCTGGAAACCTGCGCGAAACTTTTGTCATCAGCGTCACCGGAGGCGGTAATCTTGAAGACGACCTTGGTGTCTTCCTCCGTGGTCATAAGTACGTCCACATACTCCATCATTGGCTCTTGGATAGCTTGAGCCTTGTCGGGCGTCCAGAGCTTCCCGCGATAATTCAAGTCGTAGCTCACGGTGGCGCCGGCGCGCTTGGCGGCTTTCAAGGCCTCGAGGGTGACTGCGGCCGCCGAATCGCTTAGCGCCGGCGTGATGCCGCTGGTGTGAAACCACTTCGCACCCTGAAACACTTTCTCCCAATCGATCTCGCCCGGCTTCACCGCGCTGATGGCGGACTGCGCCCGATCGTAGAGAACCGAACTGGCACGAGGCGCCGCGCCGAACTCGAGGAAGTAAAGCCCCATCCTTCCGTCCGCGCTCCAAACCAGGTTGGAAGTGTCCACCCCGGCTTGCCGGACCCTGTTTTCCATCAGCTTTCCCAGCGGGTTCTTGGGGAGGCGCGAAACCCAGGTGCTTCGCAGACCCAATCGGCTTACACCTACAGCCACGTTCAGTTCGCCGCCACCCACTCGCAGGTCCAGAGAATTGGCCTGCTCGAATCTCTCGAAATGCGGCGGCGAGAGGCGAATCATCGCTTCGCCGAAAGTCACAACATCGAACATCGAGTACCTCCACTAACGTTTGAGTTCAATCGCTACTTTGGTCTTGATAAACTCGAATTCGCCCTTTTTGGACGATCCAGCGCTTTCGCATCGGGTCCTCGCGCGTGAGGGCGTTTATCAGCGTTCCAACTGTTTCCAGAAGATCATCAGGGGAAGGTTTGCGAGGCAGACGCAGAACCGCAATGCCGGCAAATTCTTTAGGTTTAGATAGCAAGGGATTCCCGAAATCGAGGTCCAGCGACACCAAGCACCGTCCCTCCGTGCGACAAACCTGAATCAAGTTCTCGTCCGTTCCTGCGCACAGTTGCTCCTCTGAAACCGTTCGCACATCGTGGCCATGGATCCGGAAAAGTTCCGCAACCTGCCTCCCGAGGTTCTCGTCGAGCTTGAGGTTCATCGCTAGGTTTCCACAGGAATCTCAACAAAGCGCTCGCGCGACATCTCGGCACCGTAGGCGATGCAAGCGCGAATATCAGCCTCCTCGAGACCTGGGTATTCCGCCAAGAGTTCGCTCTGGCTCACCCCACTGGCAAGGTAGTCCAGGATCAGCGACACCCAGATGCGATGGCCGCGGATACAGGGCTTCCCAAAACAAATGTTGGGATTTATCGAAATGCGGGAAAGCAGTTCCTCTCGCGTCATATCCGTCAATTTCTCCACTCTAGCATTATACAGCCAGGAACTGGCAATCCCGTGTGAATCACGCCAATCCGTGGATAGCGTGCAGCGGCCCGGCCGGAGATTAGCCGGTTGCCGATGCAAGCCGCCAGTTTGTCTAGCCGACTATTTGTCACTGTCACTGCAGCGCTCGGGGAGAGGCAAGTCCTGACTTCGTTTTCGCAAAATGTGCCGCGCTTTGCTCCTTTTGGGGTCAGATTGCTGCGAATTCGCGCACAAAACGCGCATAATCTGCAGCATTGAAAAAAGTGATGTCCTTTGTTTTCAAGTACTCCTTGGCTTCGTTCCCGCCATTTTCGTATTTTCTCGCAGTCCTCTGGATTCCCGCTCCAGCCAGGTTGTGTCCCCGGTCGCGCTTCCGGTTCGCGGCTTTCGCCAAATCGTGTGAGGTGTCAGAGAGTTCGAATTCTACGCACGATGCGCCCATTTCAGCATTCAATTGCGGCTCATTCTGAGTTCGTTTTAGTTCGTTTTGCACATGCCTTCCTGTGTTTTCAATAACATACTGGCTTCGTTCGTATTATTTTTTGTTTTTTCGGGACCCCGTTCTCCCCGAGTGGCCGGACTATTGCGCTTTTCCTCGCGGTCCGAAGCCCGTCCACGACAATGTGTCCACAAAATGACCACCATGGTAGGCTATCGCAAGTCCCTGGGCTTGTCAAGCGAAAAATGCAAAACGAGCGAAGCATGGCGTAAATTTGTCTGTGTCGAAGCAAGGAGGCAGCAGTCAGCGACGTGGTTTGGCGGGCTTGCGACCGTTGATAAGGTTTGGTAAGGTAAACGCATGACGCAATTACTCGAGGATGCGCTGCGGAAGGTCGGCAAGCTTCCTGAAGACGAACAGGACGCGATCGCCTCCCAGATTCTTGCCACGATCGAAGACGAAGAAGCCTGGGCGAAGACGCTGCGAAAGAGTCCTGCCAAGTTGCGCAAGCTGGCCGCCCAAGCGCTGGACGAGCATCGCCGCGGCGCCACCCGCACGCTGGACGAGCTTCTGTGATCCCTCCCGTCGCGCACCACCCGCGCCTTCCGCGAGGCCTTCGCTTCACTCCCTAACATCGTACGCCGCTAGGCGCAACGCGCTTACCGACTGTTTCGCCGCGATCCACGCCACCCCAGTCTGCGCTTCAAGAAAGTGGATGAGGAGAGCAATATTTACTCCGTGCGAATTGGGCTCGGCTATCGCGCCCTGGGAGTCATGGAGGGGTCAATCGTGGTGTGGTTCTGGATTGGCTCGCACGCCGAATGCGACCGCCTGCTGGAGTAACCGGGTTTGCTCGTCAATTCAGCAACCGGTGGGGATCTCGAAGGGGGGCGGTCGCGGTAGGGACGACCATTGCTGACCGCCCCCCGCGCAGATCTCCCATGGACCGGTTGGATTAGCCGGCCGCATTCACCTGTCCCTTCGGGACATCGCAGACCTCAAAACCTGGAGGTCTGCGCCAGCCTGCCGCACACCGTCTTCTGCCCCGTCTGATGACGATTTCGCTTCAAAACCAGGTGCTGGCTTTGTAGCGGCGATATTCGTCGCCAAATGCCGCCTCCAGGACCTTGCCTTCCCTCTTTGCCCGTAGGATTTGTAAAGGGTAGATAAGAAGAAAGCATATTAACGGAATGAGTCTGCCCCAGGCGATGAACAGGCCGAGGAAGGCTATCCCACGAAAGAGATAAATGGGATTCCGGAATTTGGAATAGAGGCCTGTGGTCACCAGCCTCGTGGCCCGCGCCCGTATGCTGAAGGAACGCCCGAGCTGAACTCGCGCAACGATGGACAGGGCAAAACCGGCAACTGCTATCCCCAGGCCGATGAGGTAGTGAGTGCTCCAAGGTTCATGGACCGCCACAAACGCACCGAAAGCAATAAAGATGCAGATATCGGCCCAGTAGAGTAGCTTCATGAGTTGCTCCTAGTGCCGCGTTACGCAAACAGGTGAAACACGCCGGCCGTATGCTGTCATGCTGAGCGAAGCGAAGCATCCCCGCAGTTTCGCGGAGAAAACAACTGCAGAGACCCTTCGCTGCGCTCAGGGTGACAGACCGTCGGCTGTTTGACTTTCTTCGGTAACACAACACGAGAGCTTAGGCAATTCACAATTTACTATTCGCTTCTCACCATTCATAATAGTTTTTGAGATTCTCGCCAAAGTCCAGGGGGCCAATCGTGCGCGACATACGCAAAGTGGCTGTGCTGGGGGCCGGCACCATGGGGGCTCGGATCGCCGCCCATCTTGCCAATGCTTCCGTTCCGTCGGTTCTACTCGACATCGTTCCCCGCGAGCTTACGCCGCAGGAGCAGGCGCAGGGCAGCACGCTCGGGGATGACAAGGTCCGCAATCGCTTCGCGCAGGCCGGGCTCGACGCAGCGCTCAAGTCTCGTCCGGCGGCGTTTTTTGTTCCGGAAGCGGCTCGGATGATCACGCTAGGCAACTTCGACGACAACTTAGCCCTGCTCAAGGAGTGCGACTGGATCATCGAGGCTGTGACGGAAGACCTCGGCGTCAAGCGTGCCCTGCTTGAACGAGTGCTGGCTGTCCGTGCGCCTGGGACCGTGGTCAGTTCGAATACCTCGGGCATCAGCATCGGCAGTATCGTCGAAGGCTTCGGCGGGGATCCGCGGGGGCATTTTCTGGGCACCCACTTCTTCAATCCTCCACGTTACCTGAAGTTACTCGAGATTATTCCCACCCCCGAGACGCTGCCGGAGGTTGTGGAAGCAGTTTCGCGCTTTGGCGACGTGGCGCTGGGCAAAGGGATCGTGATCGCCAAAGACACGCCCAATTTCATTGCTAACCGCATCGGCACGTTCACAACCCTGAGAGCTGTCCAGGTCATGGAGGAAGGAGGCTACACGATCGAGGAGATCGATACCCTCACCGGCCCCCTCATGGGCTTGCCCAAATCCGCCACCTTCCGGACTCTCGATATCGTGGGCCTGGACGTGATGGGGCACGTCATCAACAACCTCAGAAAGGCCTTGCCCGAGGATGAACGGCGCGACCTTTTCCAGCTTCCGGGCTTCATGCAACAGATGATGGAGCGCCGCCTGCTGGGCGATAAGACCGGGCAAGGATTTTATAAGAAGCTGAAGGGGAAGGACGGCGGGGACGAGAGCGAAATTCTCACGCTCGATTTCAACACCTTTGAGTATCGGGCGCGGCAGAAGCCCGGTTTCGCTTCGCTCGAGATGGCGCGTAATGTCGAGGATGTCCGCGAACGGGTGGCGATGCTCTGCCAGTCGCCCGACCGCGCGGGACAGTTTTACCAGAAGCTCCTCTTCGACATATTCCACTACGCCGCGATGCGCGTGCCGGAGATTTCGGACGATATCGTCTCCATTGATAATGCGATGAAGTGGGGGTTCAACTGGGAATGCGGCCCGTTTGAGCTGTGCGATGCGGTGGGAATCGAGAAGGCCGTTGAGGCCTGGAAGAAGGCCGGCCTGCCCACGCCGCCCTTGGTTGAAAAACTCCTTGCTTCCGGGAAGAAGAGTTTTTATGCGTCATGCGACGGCGCTCCGAGCTATTTCGATTTTGCAAGCACCGCCTATCGCGAGATTCCGGAGAGGCCCGGAGTCCTGCTGCTGCCTTCGCTCAAAGCCCGCAAGAAGGAAATCAAGCGGAATGCCGGCGCCAGTCTGATCGACCTCGGCGACGGAGTGATCTGCCTGGAATTCCACTCCAAGATGAACACGATCGGCGCTGACGCCGTGCAGATGGTTCATGCGGGACTGAAGAGTCTGAACGAGGGCTTCGAGGCCATGGTGATCGGGAACCAGGCGGCGAATTTCTGCGTGGGCGCAAACTTGATGCTGGTGCTGACGACTATTCAGGACGGCGAGTGGGACGACCTTTCGAGCGCCGTGCGCGCCTTCCAAAACGCCAACATGGCCCTCAAATATGCTCCCAAGCCTGTGGTGGCCGCCCCCTTCGGCCTGACTCTGGGAGGTGGAACGGAGATGATTCTGCACGCCGCGCGAGTCCGTGCGGCGGCGGAGATCTATATGGGCTTGGTGGAAGCGGGCGTGGGCCTGATACCGGCGGGAGGCGGGACTAAAGAGATGCTGGTGCGCGCCATGGATAAGGCGCCCGCGGACCCTGATGCCGACCCCTTCGCATTCGCCAAAGAAGTCTTTATGAATGTCGCCATGGCTAAGGTCTCAACCAGCGCCGAAGAAGGACGAAAACTGGGTTACCTTTCCGCGAAGGACTCGATCAGCATGAATCGTGACCGACAGGTTGCAGACGCCAAGGAGTTGGCGCTTGACCTGGCGCGTCTGGGGTATCGACCCGGCAAGCCCCGCGAAGACATTCGAGTCCTCGGTCAGGCGGCTTTCGTCAAACTGAAGCTGGGATTGCACTTGATGCGTCGCGCTGAGTACATCTCGGATTATGACGTGGTCGTCGCGACGCACTTGGCCAAGGTCTTGTGCGGCGGCGGCGAGTTCACCTCGCCACAACTCGTCTCAGAGCAGTACCTGCTGGATTTGGAGCGCGAGGCCTTTCTAAGTCTCTGCGGCCAGAAGCAGACCGTGGAGCGCATCCAACATATGTTGAAGAGGGGAAAGGCGCTGAGAAATTGATTGGTGATTTGCGATTGGTGATTTGTGATTGACAACAACCCGCAGGCGGTTTCTAGTCCGGAGGACTTGAGTCGCAGGACTAGAGCGTTTGCGGTAAGAGTTATGAAGTTGTTTCGCGCGTTGCCAAAAACCGAAGAGGCTCGCATCTTGGGGAGGCAAGTTCTCCGCTCGGGAGCGGCGGTGGCGGCCAACTACAGGAGTGCATGTCGCGCCAGGTCGCGAGCCGACTTTATTTCCAAGATCGGCATCACGGTTGAAGAAGCTGATGAGACAACCTTCTGGTTAGAGCTGTTTGTGGACGCAGGAATTGTCAAAGGGTCGAAGTTGGAAAGCCTGATGGCCGAGGCCAACGAACTCGTGCGAATCTTCCCGGCAACACGAACAACGGCGCGCTCACGTTGAGCAGTGGGGGTACGTGGTTTCGAATTGGTGCTCTGGGATTGAGGCTTCAGACGCGATGCGCGGGGTTTGGCAATCACAAATGACAAATCGCAAATCACAAATGGGGGAATGGGGGAATTATGAAAGAAGCAGTAATCGTATCCATTGTGCGGACGGCAGTGGGCAAAGCGCCGCGCGGCACGCTTCGCAACACGCGGCCGGACGAGATGGCGGCGGCAGCGATTCGTGAGGTGCTGCGGCGGGCGCCGGGGCTCGACTCCAGCGAGGTTGAGGACGTGATCCTCGGCTGCGCGATGCCGGAAGCTGAACAAGGGAACAACGTGGCGCGGGTCGCGTCACTGCGGGCCGGTTTGCCGGTGAGCTGTCCGGCGATGACGATCAACCGATTCTGCTCTTCAGGCCTTCAGGCCATCGCCATCGCTTCCGAGCGGATCATGGCCGGCTTCGCCGAGGTTGTGGTAGCGGGCGGCACGGAAACCATGAGTATGATTCCCATGGGCGGATATCATTTCGCGCCCAATCCCTACCTGATCGAGCATTATCCTGATTCCTACCTCAACATGGGCTTGACGGCTGAAAACGTGGCGCGAAAGTACAACATCACGCGCCAGCGGCAGGATGAGTTTGCCTTACGGAGTCATCAGCGGGCCTTGGCAGCGATTGCGGAAGGCCGATTTAAAGATGAGATTGTTCCGCTGGAAGTGGTCGAGGTCAGCCCAAACGGTAAGGACAAACCGCAGACGCGCCAGATCCGCTTCGACACCGACGAGGGACCGCGCGGCGACACGTCCCTGGATGCACTGGCCAAGTTGAAGCCTGCCTTCCATGCCCACGGCACGGTCACTGCGGGAAACGCCTCGCAGACCAGCGACGGCGCCGCTGCCGCCCTGGTGATGTCGGCGGAGAAAGCGAGGACTCTGGGACTCAAACCGCTCGCCCGGTTCGTGAGCTTCGCGACGGCGGGGTGCTTGCCAGAGGAGATGGGCATCGGCCCGATCTACGCGGTCCCCAAAGCGCTGAAGTTGGCGGGCCTGAATCTCTCCAACATCGAGGTCATTGAATTGAATGAAGCCTTCGCCGCCCAGGCTCTTTCAGTGATCGACCTGGCGCAACTCGACCCGGAGCGAGTGAACGTCAACGGCGGAGCCATCGCTCTGGGCCATCCGCTGGGTTGCACGGGAGCCAAGCTCACCGCTACGCTTCTTGGTGAGTTGAAGCGTCGAAAGGCCACGTACGGCCTCGTCACGATGTGTGTGGGCGGCGGAATGGGAGCGGCCGGGATTTTTGAAAACCTGAAGTAATCAAGCAGGCGCTAGTCGCGGCCATTCGGGTGTTCGTTTACGATGCCTGCGATCGCAGGGAGGTTGAGGCGCGCCGCACGATGGCGCGCATCGGCGAAGGAGACACACTTCGCACCCAACTCGCCGTGCTGAGGCGTTTCTTGCGGCGCACGCCCCCCGATACTATCGCCTTGCGGCGGCAAGTCGCGGACCGGGCGCTGGAGCTGAATCGCTACCCGTTCGCCTGAAACTACAATCCTTTCAGGGCCTTTGCGGCGCCTGCGAGATCGGAGACGGCGAGCACGATATCCGCCTTCTTGCCGTTTTCCGTAACGCTGCCGTAGCCGTAATCCACGTTGATGTTCGCAGCGCCGAGACGCGTTCCGACCTCCCCCAAAGTTCCGGCCTCGTTAGTAAGCGTCACGCACAGAACCTCCTCCTCCGTACAGCGGATGCCGAGGTTTCCCAAAACCTTTTTTGCCTTAGCCGGACTGCTGACGAGCAGATGAAGGGGGCTCTCGCCGGTGATGCTCCAGGCGGAGAATGCGGTGATGTTGACCTTCGCTTTTCCCAGGGCTTCGGTGATTCGGCCGAGTTCTCCAGGCTTGCTTTCTAACCAAGCGGTGATCTGTTTTGCTTTGGGCATGATACAATCGCCTCCCTGAACTGTGACTGAGTGGTGATAAAATACTTCTTCCTGTTCAGCTTGTAAAGGAGCAATCGGATGGAGCGCCCCAAGGGGGTCTTATGGCGCGTCGTGTAGAAGATCTTCAGATTGTGGTGGTGGGCAGCACGAATTTCGACATGGTGGTCAAGTCAGAGCGGCTGCCTAAAGAAGGCGAGTCCTTGCTCGTGTCAAATCTCAGGTTTTTCCCGGGGGGCAAGGGCGCGAACCAGGCGGTGGCCGCGGCGCGGATGGGTGCCCGCACGTCGATGGTGGGCGCTGTGGGCACCGATATCATCGGCGACTTCCTGCTTCAGGGGCTGATGGCGGAGAAGATCGACACTACCTGGGTGCGGCGTGACTCCGCCCGGGCCACGGGCAGCGCCTTTATTATGCTTTTCCCCAACGGGAACAACTGCATTGCGGTTGACCCCGCGGCGAATTTCAGCTTGACCGCCGCCGACATCGAACGCGCCAAGGACGTCATCGAGCGCGCCGATGCGTTATTGACGGTACTCGAGATCCCCCTCGAGGCAGTCGAAGCAGCCTTGCGTCTGGCTCGGAAAGCTGGAAAATTGACGGTGCTCGATGCCGGTCCGCCTCGTTACTGCCCCGTGGAGATTCTAACCCTCGCGGATGTCGTCTCACCCAATGAAACGGAACTCGCGCAACTGACCGGGGAGGAAGTTCGGGGAAGAGTCTCGGCGCGCGAAGCGGCCGAAAAACTTCTTGCCATGGGTGTAAAAACGGTAGTTCTAAAGCTGGGCAGCGACGGCTCGATGCTGGTGACGGCAAAGAAGGCAAAACACTTTCCCGCCTGTAAGGTTGCCGCGATTGATCCCACGGCTGCGGGCGATGCATTTACTGCCGCTCTGGCGGTGGAACTGGCCGCCGGCTTCGACTTCGAATATGCCATCCGCTTCGCCAATTGCGCCGGTGCTTTGGCAGCCAGTAAATTGGGCGCCCAACCTTCCCTGCCTATGCGTGCGGAGGTCGAGGCGCTGTTGGCACAGGGGAAAAAGGCATGAAATTCGTTCCCATGCTGCAATTGTTGCAGCGGGCAGTGTCGGAAGGGTACGGTGTTCCGTCGTTTTGTGTGTGGAACGCCGAAAGCATCGAAGTGGTGCTGCGCGTGGCGGCGGAACTTAAGGCACCCGTGATTCTGATGAACGGCCCCGGAGAGTTCGATCTCCTTGCCCCGCGAGATTTGGGCGCAGTGGCGCACGCTTTGGCGGAACGGTTTGGTGTGACCGCGGCGCTGCACCTGGATCATGGCAATTCGATCGCCATGGTCGAAGACTGCCTTGCCGCAAAGTACACTTCGGTGATGCTGGACTATTCCACCCGGCCGTGGCAAGAGAATGTCGAAGCTCTGCGCCGCGTCGTAGCGCTCGCCCATCTCCATGGGGTGACCGTGGAGGGCGAGTTGGGTGTGGTCGGCCAAGCCGATCAAGTCAGCGTGGAAGGCGGCAAGCAATCCACCCTCACTGACCCGGATATGGCCGCTGACTTTGTGGAAAAGACCGGCATTGACGCCCTGGCGGTTTCCATCGGCAATGCCCACGGCCTCTACACGAAGCTGCCGCAACTCGACTTCGAGCGCCTGGCAAAGCTCAAAGAAGCTACCCGCATTCCACTCGTCCTGCACGGCGGCTCAGGAACGCCCGAGGCCGATTTGCGCCGCGCCATATCACTGGGAATTGCCAAGGTGAATGTTGCGACGGAAGCCATCACCGCCCTTCGGCAATCGCTGCTCGAGCAGTGGGGTACAGGAAGGAATCTCTGGGTCCCGATGGCGCAGGCGGTGGCGATGGAGGCCATGGCGAAGGTCGTTGCAAAATGGTTTCACCTGACTATGGCCGTCGGCCATGCTTGACGGGATGACAAGCCTGGCGGCCTCCTCAGCATCCTGCCCGATGGACCCAAAGGAGAAACGCTCATGACCAATCATAGCCTGCAAGCGGAGCTATTCGACGAACTGTGTACCATGCCGTTACTGGACGTTCACACCCATCTTGTGGACGGGAAGCTGGGAGCGCGCGGCTTGCACGATGTGCTTCTCTATCACATGGGGGTGAGCGATCTCTATGCGGCGGGGTGCCCGAGTGGCGCGCGCCTGACGCAATTCCCCGGCTGGCCGTCGCAGCAAGAGGCACATGAACGCATCCTCGAAGCCTTGCCGTACTTGAAACATGTGCGCAACACCAGCATCTCCTGGGGCATTCGGCTTATTCTCGGGGATCTGTACGGCTGGAACGAGCCGCTGAATGCGGAGAACTGGCAACGGTTGGACGCGCTGATCCGCGAGCGGGCCGACGACAAGGCATGGCAACGGGAAATCATGCGCCGGGCCAATATACAGCGCTATTGCGCGGAGTACGCGCGGCGCGAAAGCGGCCGCGACCGTGACATTCTTCAATACTCGCTCGAGTGGGCTTTCTTCACGCGCTCCCAATGGGGCGAGTTTGACACAGCGCTGTACGAACTTGAACGATGCTGGGGGAGGAAACCGGAGAGTCCCAGCCCCATCGGCGGAACGCGTCCCCCGACCGAACGGGTGATCAGGACCCTGGACGACGTGCACGCTGCGATCGATCACTACGTCGCGAACATCCCTTACGACGAGATTCTTTCCGTGGCTACGGGCATCTCGACGGATCTCGACTTGCGCGTCGTGAGCGACCACGAGATGACGGAGGCCCTGGCGCGTCGGGCGAACGCCGGTCCGCACGAACGCGATGTGTACGCGTCCTACGTGAACGAGGCTTATCTGAAGGCGCTGGAACCCCACGCGGACAAGATCGTGTTCCAGTTCAGCATTGCGGCTGAGCCGTTGCCCTTCGAGACGGGCAGCCGGCTTTCGCAGCGCACCATCGGGCAGGTGGCGGAGATGATCGCGCGCTACCCGAAGATTCGATTCCAGTGCCATCTGGCCAGCCGCCACGCCAATCAATCGATGTGCACGATGTGCCGCGAGTTGCCCAACTTTTCGCTCTGTGGCATCTGGTGGCATAACTTCTTCCCCTCGATCATGCGGCAGGTGATGGAAGAGCGGTTGGACATGGTGCCGGCAAATAAACAGGTCGGTTTCTTTTCTGACGCGTACTGCCTGGAATGGACCTATGCCAAGGCGAAGATGATCCTCAACCAACTGTCCGTGGTCCTGGCTACGAAGATGGAGTACGGCCAGTACACGCACAACGACGCTCTGGCCGTAGCGCGGGCAATCCTCTACGATACTGCCTACGACCTCCTGGGTATGCGGCCGGCGGTGAGACAAGAATATGAATAGTAGCCCTCTCCCCCGGGGAGAGGGTGGCTCGCGACGGCGCTTTCATCCGCCGTCGCGAGTCGGGTGAGGAGTCGGTTCCACGGCCACCAACGGACGCCAGCCGTCTGCCTCACAAGAAGTGTGGCTAAGAGGAGCCGCCACCGGATGAACCCATGAAGCGAATTCACTGCGTCGGAGTGGTGGTGATGGACCTGTTAAACGGGCCCATCGAGCAGTATCCTGTGCCGCGCCTTCAGAGCCAGGTGACCGCGGAATGGATTCGCATGATGCCGGGAGGCGGCGCCGCGAACATGCCGTCGGCGATAGCGCGCATGGGACTGCCTGCCGGTTCCTTCGCCAAGGTGGGCGATGACATTAACGGCGAGTTCATTGTCCGGGAACTTTCTAAGTTAGGCGTTGACACGACGGGAATTCGCCCCGCGCCAGGCGAAGCCACTCCCTTCACCTTTGTGGGAGTGCGCGCCGACGGGGATCGTACTTTCATCCACACGCCAGGCGCTAACCTGAATTTCACACTCAGCGACCTGGATTTCGACCGAGTGTTGGCCACCGATTTTCTCCTCTATCATGATTTGAACGTCCTGCCGAAACTGGATGGCGAACCGGCGGCAAGCTTGTTGGCAGAGGCTCAGCGGCGAGGCGTCGTAACCTTTCTGGACGAGGATTTTGGTTATGGACCTAAGCTCGAGCCCCTCGCCGCCATGCTCCCTTACTGCGATTACGTCATTCCGAGCTTCGATGACTTGCTGGCAATCTATCCGGACGCTACACCGGAAGAGATGGCCGGCCAACTCCTGAAATCAGGCGCTCGCGCCGCGGTTTTGAAAATGGGACGGGAAGGCTGTCTGATCGCCCAGGGAAGCGACCGCATACGCGTTCCAGCCCTGCCTGCCAACATCGTTGATACAACGGGTGCGGGCGATTGTTGGGATGCAGGTTTCATAGCCGGATTGGCGAGCGGTGCGGACATCGTCACCGCAGCGCGCCTGGGAAACGCCTGCGCGGCGTTCTGCATCGAGGCGGTGGGTGGTTCAACCGGCGTCCACCCCTTCGCGGCCGTGCGGCAACGAGCAGCGCAAACGTCGCCCGGCGGCTGACAATCCCACGCGCCCGTGCTACCCTGAAGCAAGTGGGAGTTGATGTATGGCGACGAAAACCTTGCTTACCACGGAGCAGTATGCTGCCCTCGAGGAGCCCGAAGGGGTGCGCTACGAATTAAGCGAGGGAGAATTAATTGTGACTCCGTCCGCCAGCCTTTTCCATAACGAGCTTCGCGACGAGCTGAATAGCCGTATGCGCGCGTTCGTCAAGAGTCACAGCCTGGGCACCGTGACGAGTGAAACTGACATGAAGCTGGTGGGGGAAGTCGTGCGCAGGCCCGATGTGGCTTTCATCCGAGCTCACCGTCTCCAGGATGTCGACCTCGATCAATCTCCGTTGTCTGTCTCCCCGGATTTGGCAGTCGAAATTGTCTCGAAGAACGACCGGGCTGATGACCTGCTGGTGAAGGTATCCCAGTACCTTGAAGCGGGCGCACAAGCTGTGTGGCTCATGTACCTCAACAAACGCCTCGCCTATCGCTATGTTCCCGGCAACCCCGTGCCCCAAGTGCGCACAGCAGAAGCTGGCGACAGATTTGAAGAGCCTGATTTACTTCCAGGGCTCTCACTCCCTCTCGCTGAAATATTCGGTTAAGCGTGGATTCTCGTTCTTCCGCGACACCGGGGATTTTCCTCGATCTCCCCCTGCATCCTCACACGAACTCGTATTGCCCCGGCACCGGCACGGGCGGCACGCTCATGGCGAGCTTATAGTCCAGGGTCTTGGGCTGCAGGTCTTGTTTCGAGGCCATGATCGTATCCCAGGTGATTTCCGTGCCGGAGTAAGCCGCTTCCCGGGCCATAATGCAGGTCATGGTGCTCTCGGCGACCGTCATCCCGTCGTTGGTATAGGGAATGTCGCCGCGAATGCTCTTGACCATCCGGGCGTGCTCCTGGACGTAGGGGTCGAGGCCCGGCGTGCCCATGTCGAGGCCATCGGTCTGCCCTCTCGAGCACACCACGGTGTTCCACACTTTGCGATAGGAGCCCTTGGGATACTGCCGGCAGGCGCTGTAGAGGTGAACGCCGTTGGGATAAACGAAATCTGCCGTCAGGTGGTCATAGATATTGCCGTAGAGCTCTTCCCGCGGACGCCACGCCACTCCGCCCGACCCGACGACTCTGACCGGATGGGCGCCCATCACCCAGTTGCAGAAATCGATGGTGTGAATGTGCTGCTCCACCATCTGGTCCCCGCAAATCCAGACGAACGAATACCAGTCGCGGTGCTGCCACTCCATATCGCCCCAGGACGGGTCGCGATGGTCCACGTGCAAGACAGGTCCACTCAAGTACGTTGCGCTGAGGCTCACCACCTCGCCCAGGGCGCCATCGTGGATTTTCTGGACCGTCTCGATATAGTCCTTTTGCGAACGCCGTTGCGTCCCCGCCACCACCGTCAGCTTCGACTCCTCCGCTTTTTTCAAGGCGGCGATAAAGCGTCGCACTCCAGCCGGATCGGTCGCGATGGGCTTTTCGGTGAAGATATGCTTCCCAGCCTCGACCGCAGCCTCGAACTGCACGGGGCGATGGCCGGGCGGAGTGCACAACAACACTACGTCAATGTCGGAGGCGAGAACCTTCCGATACGCGTCAAAACTGCTGAAGCAATGTTCGGGATCGACGCTGACTCGCTGGCGAATCGAATCCACAAGTTCCGCCAAGGGCTGGCCCGTGAATTGGGACGCCTTCTTGGGACTGGTGTCCATCAAGAAGTTCGGATCGCGCAGGTTGGCCAGAGACTTCTGGAGCTTGTCCTCGAAGATATCTCCCATGGCGACGAGTTCCACGCTTGGGTCAGCGGTGAGGAGGTCTACGGCTGCTTCCGTGCCGCGTCCGCCGCAGCCGACCAAGCCCGCGCGCAGGCGCTCCTTTCCCGCGCCTCGCACCAGTTCGGGCTTGATCAAGGTGAATGCCGAGGCTGCCGCTCCGGCGCCTAACGACCGGCTGAGAAACGATCGACGAGTGTAAGTGGTGGCTTCATCTTGTTGCATGTCTTACCTCCGCAAGTCGAGAGTCGGAAGAGGTTGCTATGCCGAAATCGGCGTAAGCATTCAAGGCTGCGCTGCTTCGGAAGCGTGGAAAGCAACTACCTGCCAGCGCCCTTCACGGCGGATGTATAACTTGGTGAACCGCCAATCGTCGTCCACCGTTTTACCGTTCAGCGTGCGCGTTCGCTGCAGCCGGCCGGACACGATTGCGGCGTCGCCGTAAACGCGCACCTTGAGGTCAGAAGTCTGATAACGCTGGAATTTCATCCGTCCGGAGCGAGCGAATCCCAGAACATCCGACTTTGACATCACCGGCATCCTGGGCACGGTGACCTCAAGATCGTCGGCCCAAAGCTTTTCGAGAGCGCTCGCGTCTCCCTTTTCGTGAGCCTCGTTCCAGAGCGACTCGAGCCTCATCAGTACTTTGACCTCCGACGTATCCGGCTGTGGTTGGGACTGGAGTCCGATCATAAGAACGACTAGCGCGAGGCTCATGTTTCCCATAATTCCTGCCTTGTCCCCCGTCTGATGGGGTGAATCATGTCGGATTCTCGGCTTCTCAAACCCTCAACTTCCCATTACCTTCCGGATGTACTCCAAGTTCTTGCGCATATCCGCTTCCACCTGGTTAGGGTGCGCATCGGTCTCCAAGTTGGCGTAGCCGGTAAATCCGATATCGCGAATTGCTTGCATAATGGGTGGAAACTGAATGCTGCCTTCGCCCAGGTAGTGCGGATTATCCTTCAAATGGAACTGGCAAATCCTGTCTCTTCCCAGCCAGCGGATTTCCTTCACCACGTCAAAACCTGCCTTGGTGGAATTCCCCACGTCGTAATAGACAAGGACGTTCTTGGAGCGCGAGCGTTCCATGATTCGGACGTTGTCCTCGGCGGAGATAGTGTCCTCCAGCCCCAGCACCACACCCGCCTTTTCCGCATCCGGTCCGAGATCCCGCAAGACATCGCCGACGTAGTCCATCTCGTCGCGCGTTTGCAGGGCTCGCTGGCCGAAGAAGGGAAGCAGAAGTACCTTCGAGTTCAGGGCCTTGGTTAAACGAATGGAATCCTGCACCCACTTTACGGCCAGCTTATCGTTTTTCAGGCCGTTATCGTGCAGCCGGTCCACGCACGTGCCGTCGATCGGAATCTTGTACTGCCTGGACAGGTTGAGATAGCGCACCAGGATCTCCGGGTTGTCGAGCGGCATCCTGTCATCCACGATCTTTCGTCCAAACGAGACTTGTACGCCGTCAAACCCGAGGCGGGCGGCCAGCGGCACCGCATCCGGATCGGCGCCCTTCTCCAGGTTCCAGTCCGTCACACCGATCCGCAGCCTGGTTTCTTTGGCGAATGCAAAACGGGAGATGACGCTCACGCCAACCGCGGTACGAAGGAACTCACGACGAGTGAAGTCAAGCATCGAAGACCTCCTGAGAATGGCGCTCCGGACGAGGGTCACATCATACAACAACCCATTTAACTTCTCAAAACACCCTTAAACCCCAAGACGGTCCGTCCGATAAGAGGATTAACCGGGAACTGGTGACGCGCCTGCTTCAGAAAAACGGACACACCGTGATGGCGGCGGCTACCGGCAAGGAGGCTGTCGAACTGTTGGACCGGGAGGGGTCGAATTGTGACCTCGTGCTGATGGAGGTGGAGATGCCCGACGTGGATGGCTTTGACGCCACCGCCATTGTTCGCGAGAAGGAGAAGTCCAGCGGCAGACACATGCCGACCGTTGCCTTGACTGCCTATGCAATGAAAGGCGATCGGGACCGGAGCCTGGCGGCAGGCATGGACGCCTATGTGTCCAAACCCATTCGACATCAGGATTTGCTTGAAACGATCCAAAGACTGGTCAGCGGGATGCCTGACACTCCTTCCGCCGCGCCTTCCGAGAAAACTCCGGCGGAGGTTCTGGATGAAGCGTTGTTGATGTCGCGTGTGGGTGATGACCTGCTATTACTGCAGGACCTCGTTGATCTGTATCTCGGCGACTACCCGCGCCTGCTGGATGAAATCCGGGCCGCGCTGGGAAGGAAAGATTCCCGGGCCCTGCAAAGAGGCGCGCATAGCCTGAAAGGCTGCACCAGTAACCTTGCCGCCAAACTAGCCTCCGAAGCCGCCTTCAAGCTCGAAGGACTCGCGCACGCCGGCGACTGGGGGGAGGCGGGTAATGCGCTCGAGAGCCTGGAGCGAGAGTTGGTGCGGTTGAAGCCGGCTCTGCTTGCGGTGCGGGCGGAAACGGAGAAGAAACCACGGCCGACGAAGACTGAATCTTTGCAGTGAGAGCGTGTCTCCGACCGCGCTTTTGAGTGCGACGATACTATTCGGGGTTAGTCAGCCTGGAGGCCGGCGGACTGGAGGGCGAGTCGCAACTCACTTTCGTCAAGGAAGCCGACGTAATCTTCAGTCACAACCCCGTCGGGATTGATCAATACCAGCGTGGGAATGGCCAGGCTCCCGTAAAGCCTGCGCAGCGTTCGTTTCGAGTCCAACAAGATCGGGAGCCTGAGCCGGTTCTCCCCCAGGTAGTGCCTTACGGTGGCTTGGTCTTCTCCCGTCACACCAAATGTCACAAGCCCACGATCTCTATATCTCCCATAGATTTCGGCAACGATAGGCTGTTCCAACCGGCATAACCCGCACCAGGTAGCCCAGAAGTCCAGCAGGACCACCTTGCCCCGGAAATCGCTGAGACTAACAGCTTGCCCGTCGAGGGTGGACGCAGTGAAGTCCGGCGCCGGATTCCCCGCGAGCCGGGCGCGAATCCCGGGCAGCTCAAGCTGGCTCACCTTGGCCACACCTGCCGGAGGACTGAACTCGAAGAGGTCAGCTTTCAGAGGATCGCTGATTTCGAAGTCGGCCAACTCAACCCTGAATATAACGGGATTCTTCTCACTCCCCGCCGCGCGGATGGTCTCGTCGTGCCGAACGACAATGAATCGGCGCTTGTCAACCCAGAGCTTGTGCGTACCTGAATCGAGCCCGATTACGAAGCAGTCGATCCTTTGGTCACCCACTTTGATCCGTTCGCTTCGCCGGAGACGCGCGTCGGGGTCGTAATGGTCGATGCCGATGTATTGGCCGATCAAGCGGTAACGTATCTGCTGGAAGAGATCAGCAGAGCTGCGAGCGGTGTTGATGCTGAGATGGCGGCCCTCGCGCCCAAGACGGACGGTGTCAACCGGTTTTCCCACCAACTGCCATTCCTGGTCGTCAAACGCACTGTCCTCCGGATGTTCCTCCCAGTCCACGGCCGCGCGCTCTTGCGTATATTTCCGCAGCGCCGAGTCGTAAACCCAGGTGTTTTCTCCGTTGCTCACCATGAGCAAGGTTCCCCGGTCGTCCTCGCAGTAGGCGCGCACTTTGCCGCCCGTATCGGCCGCGAGCGAGATGTTGGCCCGCCCAAGCCACAGGTTTCCCAGGCCGCGTACCGACTCGACTTCTCTTTCGATCGCATCGAGCTGATACGTCCGCAGGCCCCGGTAAGTGCGGCTCACCCTGGCCAGCACTTGGACGGCCGATACCTGTGCGGAGGCTTCCTGCGCCAGGGCCGTCAAAGTGAGCAACGTCACCAGAACCGATCGCGCTGCCATATCCTTGTTCCTTGCTCGGGCTACCGTTACCTGCTACTTGCTGTTGATAGTGCCCCGGCAACCGGGGGCGCCGCAGATGCAGCGCATGGTCTCGTCGGTGTCGTCGTAGTTGTAGTCGACGGTCAGCTCTTCGCCCTTGCGAATCCTGCGCAGGCTCATATAGATAATGTGCCCCTTAAAAATGCGGGTGACTAAGTTGGGCGCGCAGGAGTGGTTGACCAACTCGGCGCCTGAGCCATCGACGGCGCCGTCGAGCATCCAGCGCTTGTCAAGAACGAAGAGATAAGGAGTATGGCGGCGCTTCCGGCCCTCCTTCATGGTGATCTTTTCCCCCCTGTACTCGATTACCTTGCGTTTGGGCGGGATATCCTGGTCAGCGTAGACTCCTCGGCCGTGGATTTTCGACTGGCTGACGCGCAAGCGGAAACAACAGAATCGCGGGTCAATTTTTGTCGTGCGCGACGGGACCATAGGCCGGACTTTCCCTGGTATTCTGTGAGATGCGAATTACTCCCCGCGCAAATCTTACCACAGGGCGGCGGAGCCGCAACCAAAACGTGGCACGGCCGTACGCACGCGCAGTGCCTGTCCTGAGCGCAGCGAATGAATGCCCGCGCCAAGTTCGCAGAATCTTCGCGGTGCAAGGACTCTTGCAGGGCTGGAATCCGGACACGGTATGCGCTAATGTGGGGTTACAATGCTTACGGACCGCCAACCGAGCAAGGCGACGCTGCGGGCACAGTTCCTCGCCAGCGACAAACTCTGCGACCTCGAAATACCGCCCGACGGTCGCTTGCGGGGGCCGGCAAGCGCGCTCGACCTGGCCATGAAAAGCGGCCAAAGCGCGCCGGTGCGGGAACTTTGCGCGGAATTTCTGCGCGTGGCGTCGGAATTCTACGGCGTATCCCAACCGCAGGTGCGAGTGCTGGCGGCCCGCCCGGTTCGCGTCTATGAGGGCGGGGCGTCGGAGCTTTTTGGAGACTACGACCTTCGAAAACAGGAAATCCGCGTGTGGATGCGGACTGCGATGCGCAAGCAGGTGACTTCGCTGGGGACATTTCTGAGCACGCTTTGCCACGAGTTCTGCCACCATCTGGACGTTCAGCGCCTGGGATTTGGAGACACGCCCCACACGCGCGGCTTCTATGCCCGCACGGCAGTCCTTT
>Ga0326728_10008551_pt1 | contig 25337 bp, 24 predicted proteins | sample MB3enrmetagenome_FD_207602 | JGI IMG/M metagenome (GOLD analysis project Ga0326728, IMG submission 207602) | Lab enriched peat soil microbial communities from McLean, Ithaca, NY, United States - MB31MN | ecosystem: Environmental > Terrestrial > Soil > Wetlands > Peat | place: USA: New York... | reverse complement strand
ACCATTACCGCCTCATCCACGAGTCCCCGACTGACGAGATGACCTCAACGACAAGTGAAGTAAAAGACGTGAAGATCTTTGAATATGTCAAGGGTGCCCGGATCAAAGGGACCGGCATCATCGATATCCCCCTCATCACCAACCAGGGCAGGAACTTCACGTACCGGCAGGCAAGCGTCAACGGTGAATTTATCGTCCCCTATTCAACGAGCGGCAACCCGTACCAGGTACGCGCCACCGGTCCTTACCGGATCGAGGGCACCAGCACCACCTTCGAGGTGCCGGAGTCCGCGGTGGAGAACGGGACAACGATAACCTGAACGCAGCGTCCCATCCGGCCTTCCCTCTTTTCCGCGGCAGACTGCGGAAGCTGCAATCTTCTATGTCCGGTAAACCACTGAAGGCTGCTGCAGACCGGTTCGTTTTTCAGAGTTGCCCATGCCGGACATAGCCGGGATGGTATCCCGCGATTCCCGATCCGTCATGAGGAGGAATTCCCGGAAATTCCCGAATGTTCGTGATACATCAGCCATGTCGCAGGCAAAACCGCCCCTGAGGCAGCCGTTGGCCTTGTTTTTTCAGAGGCATATTTTACCACGCTGCCAGTTGACAAAAGACGGCTAACAACGGGGACTGCAGGCTACCGGCAAAACTCTACCGGCATGCCTGAAGAATACCTATTTAATGGCAAAAACCCCAGCTTTTTTTACTTTATGCCGGATCTTGTCGAAGTGATCGTCTCATCAGAAAAACGGAAAAATCTCCTCATGCTGCTGGAGAGCGGGCCCAAGAGCTGGGAGGAGATAAAAACGGCCCTCCGCGTCACGTCAACCGGCATGCTCCCGCAGATAAAAATCCTCGAGGAGGAGGGGCTCGTCAACCGTGCTGAGAAGAAATATGTCCTGACGCCGATGGGGCATGTTCTCACCATGTATATGGACCCGTTCGTACGGACAGCGGATGTGTTTGCCCGGCACCAGAAGTTCTGGCAGGAGCACCAGATTACGGTGCTCCCCGATGAAATTCTGCTCGATATCCGCCAACTCGGGAATTACCGGATCATCGAGAACACCGATGAGGAAATTTTCGATGTCAACACGTTTTTGAGAAATATCTCCAATGGGAAGACGCTGAAAGGTTTATCCCACACCATCCATCCGCTGTACCCGCAATTTTTCCTGGACCTTGCAAAGAAGGGCGTCGGGATGTCGCTGATCTTCACTCCCGGGGTGGTAAAGATGCTCAGGGAGAAATACCTGGACCTGATCCAGGAGTGGCTGAAACTTGAGACGACCAGTCTCTATGTAACAAAGACAGATGTCAAATTCTCGTTTGCGGTGACGGACTCATATTTTTCCATGTCATTGTTCTATACTTCCGGGATATTCGATTCCAAGCACGACATAGCCAGTAATGATCCCTTTGCTCTCGCGTGGGGGGAACGCATCTACAACTACTTTGTCACGCAGTCGGAAAAGGTAAAGACGCTGGATTAACCGGGAATACAGGCACGCAGCCCCAGCGCAACGACCGGTTCCCAGCTGATAACAAATTCCCGCATCTTCCGGTAGACGAGCGCGGGACTCTTCTCAAAGGATGGTGAATATATCACGAGGAATGCGACGGTGATCACCAGACTGAAGAGCAGAACAATCCACTCGTCCCGGATACAGTGCAGGTATATGGCACCTGCCATCATACCGTACAGCCCCACGAGCGTGATGATCAGGATCTCTTTTGTCCGCTCCTCCCCGAGAATTGCGGGCAGGGTTCGGATACCTGCACTGATATCCCCCCGGACGTCCTTGAAGTCGTTGATGCTCGATGTCACGAATACTTTCAGCCCATAAAAGAGGAAGATGATGCAGACGGTCTGGATGCTCCCGCACCACCGGGCGACAATCAGCGCGATGGTCCCGCCCCAAGTGAGACCGATGATAACATTCTTCATCCCAAGGCCACCTTTGAGTTTCAGCTGGAACGACCCTATCCTGAACCCCCGGGAGTAGAAGTACCCGATGATGAAAGGCAAAAAGGTTGCAAGGTAGATCCCATCGAGACCGAGGAGGATAGCACCTCCAAGAAATGCCGCGAGACATGCGGCCAGCCCGGTCTTCCGGTCTGCACCACAGAGCTCGCTCCGGTTGATCGTATCTTCTGCGCAGTCCAGTGAACGATCGAGCGTGTACGTCGAATATATTATCAGGGCAAATGCACAGTATTCCGGTATACTGGGCGGTATGCCAGCGAGTAGGAACGCGATATGCAGACGTAATATACCTGAAATCGCAACGACCGTCGATGCGTTCAGAAGACGGAGAGTAGGATACGAGCGTCCATCCATACTAAAAAAGACCAACCGGATCTTTTATTTCAACCGCGGACTTTTTTTTAATGATATTAAAATTTTTAATGACATTAAAATCCTGCTCGGGGTAATGATATATTTATCCCGTTCTGATACATGCTGGGTGGAAATTCCTTTATCGGACGTACTACCCTTAAGATTTTCCGGCACCGGTATGACCGGTGCGGAGATCCCGGCCTTTTGCTACAGGCTTACAGACCAGAAAGGTACCAGGCACGTCCACAAAACACGGGTGAAGAGACAACGATGAGGGGCATTATCCTGCGGGACAGGGACATGAACGAAGAAAAGAAGCGTGAACGGATCACGGTGGCCGGCGTTGAGCGATTCCGGAGAATAGTGGTCCGGAATAATGTCGACCACAAACGGAGGTAAGAGGATGTTCCGCGTGTTGTATGTCGATGATGAACCCGGCCTGCTTGAGATCGGAAAATTCTTCCTTGAGATGGGGGGACAGTTCAGTGTTGACATCATCACCTCTGCCCCGGCCGCACTCACCCTACTGAGATCCCGGATCTACGATGCCATCATCTCGGACTACGAGATGCCGAGAATGGATGGTATCGAATTCCTCAAAGAGGTCCGATCAAATTTCGGCGAAGTCCCGGTCCTTTTGTTCACCGGCAAGGGCCGGGAAGAGATCGTTATCCAGGCAATTGACAACGGCGTTGATTTCTATGTCCAGAAAGGCGGGGAGCCCCGGTCCCAGTTCGCCGATCTCGGGCAGAAGGTCAAGGTGGCAATCGAACGCCGCCAGGCTATCGACCAGATCCGGGATTCAGAGCAGCGACTCGCGGACGTGATCAATTTCCTCCCCGATGCGACATTCGCAATCGACACGGAGGGGAAGGTGATCATCTGGAACAAGGCGATCGAGGAGCTTACCGGTGTTCCCGCTGCAGACATGCTGGGAAAGGGGGATTATGAGTATGCCCTCTGCTTCTACGGAACCCGGCGCCCGCTGCTGATCGACCTGCTCTTTGAACCTGATGAAACAGTTATCGGCCGTTATTATTCGCTTATCAGAAGAGAGGAGAACCTCCTGATCGCGGAAACAGCGGAGCCCCACCCGCAGGGGATTGTCGGGTGTTTCATGGCCCAAGCCTCACTCTTTTATAACAAACGGGGGGATGTTGTCGGCGCGATCGAGTCCATCCGGGATATTACCGATCTCCGGAGATCCCAGGGCAGGCTCAAGGCGATGGATGAACGGAAGACCCTCACCGGAGGGGAACTGCCGCGGGACCGCCATGATATCAGGAAAAAGGATGCGAATCGCATCCGGGTAAGAAACGGGGCCGGCCTTCTGGCGAACGGGCCGGCAATGACCGGCAGCGCCAACCAGTAACGGGTGAATGCACCGGCAATGCCGGCGGCTATCATCCCGGGATCCGCCCGGTGGTAGTACGGGCCGAAATCCTGATACGTTTTTCCAAAGTCAACAACTGCCATCCGGCCCTGCCGGACCCCAAAAGGATATTCCACCAGCACCCAGCACCATAGGAAAAAGAGGGGGGGGATCTCAGGAGTTACACCATCAGGTTTAACTGTCCGGCATGATGGAGTATTTTAAAAGGTTCCCTCATGGTACCGGAAATGGTAAAAAACGATAGTATCCCCTACGATAGTGTCCTGGTCGTGCCAGACTGCTTATTCAGCCCTTGATCCGCTGGTTTCTCTTTTTGCAGGCTAGAGAATACCTGTTCGATCAAAAACACCGGGTGAGTGCAGGTCTCTGCACTTCCGGTAATTTAACCGAGTTCGTCCCACCGGTTCCGTTTACGGCGAATGATGATCCCTACGGCAACCAGCACGACAGCAATGACACAGATAACGATTGTTACAACGCCGGAACCGAATATATCGGTCTGGCTTTGCGGCGCTGCCGCTGCAGCTTGTGCCACGGCCACCGGGGTGGCCTGTGCAGCCATCGCCGGCGTAGCTGCGAGATTGAAGGTGGGCTGGGTAACAAAAGGCGTCTCGGTGACGGTCGGTACCGTTACCTGTGCGGCAATCACGCTAATGGTCTGCGTATACGAACTGGCGCTGCTGCCAGCTGCATTGCTTGCGGTTAATGTGACGATATAGGTACCGGCGATCGCATAGGTATACGATGGATTCTCTGATGAACTGGTACCGCCGTCGCCGAAGCTCCATGACCATGATGTCGGGGAGTTTGTCGATGTATCGGTAAACTGGACGGTCAACGGGGCAGTGCCGGAAGATGCTGAAGCGGTGAAACCGGCAACCGGAACGGTTGATTCAGCGTACGTATACTGGTCGGCTGATGAAGTTGCCGATGTACCCAAGGATGTTGTGACCGTGACATCAACAACGGCTCCGGCGGTTGCATTGGCCGGGGCGATGGCGGTGATTGAGCTGTCGCTGACAAACGTATACGACGATGCCGCTGTACTGTCGAACGTCACACCGGTCACACCGGTAAAGCCGCTTCCCGATATAGTTACTGTCGTCCCGCCAGCAGTCGTGCCGGTTGTCGGTGAGATGCCGGTGACGACCGGGGTGCCAGCTGCTGCGGTAAACGTGAACTGGTCGGCTGATGAGGTCGCTGATGTGCCGCCGGCGGTTGTGACAGTCACGTCAACAGTCCCGGCTGAACCGGCCGGGGCGGTTGCCGTGATTGAACTATCGCTGACAAACGTATAGGATGTGGCCGCTGTACTGCCGAACATCACCCCGGTCACACCGGTAAAGCCGCTTCCCGATATAGTTACCGATGTCCCACCGGCAGCCGTGCCGGTTGTCGGTGAGATGCCGGTGACGGTCGGCACCGGTGCGGAAAAGGTATATTGATCGGCTGATGAAGTTGCTGATGTGCCCCCGGATGTTGTAACGGTGATATCGACCGTTCCGGAAGACTCGGCCGGAGCGACGGCGGTAATTGAACTGTCACTGACAAACGTATAGGACGTTGCATGAGTGTCACCAAAAGCAACGGCTGTCGCCCCGGTGAAGCCGGTCCCGGTAATGGTTACCGAGGTGCCGCCGGCGGTCGTACCGGATGACGGTGAAATACTGGTGATGGTTGGGATTGGGGTTACGGTAGATGTTGGGGTGGGGGTAGGTGTTGGGGTTGGGGTTGGGGTTGCAGCGACGGTAATAGAAAGTGTATATGCACTGCTGCTGCCAGCCGCATTGCTCGCGGTTAGCGAGACGGTATAAGTACCGGCCGATGAGTAGGTATAAGATGGGTTTTGGGATGTACTCGTGCTCCCGTCACCGAAAGTCCATGACCATGATGTTGGGGAGTTAGTCGATGCGTCGGTGAACGTGACGGCAAGCGGCGCGGTACCTGAAGTTGGTGAAGCGGTGAAGCTCGCAACCGGCGGAGTCGCCAAGGTTGCAGCAACTGCGGTAGGTGTTGGAGTTGGAGTAGGTGTCGGAGTTGCGGTAGGTGTCGGAGTTGCAGTAGGTGTCGGAGTTGCAGTAGGTGTCGGAGTTGCAGTAGGTGTCGGAGTTGCGGTAGGTGTCGGAGTTGCAGTAGGTGTCGGAGTTGCAGTAGGTGTCGGAGTTGCAGTAGGTGTCGGAGTTACCGTAGAATTATCGGTTCCATCCGCCGTTACCGGTAATATAATCAACACTACGAAGACGAGAAGTAGGCAGGAAAAAAAGATGGCACGGGTGGTCACGATGAACCACCGGCCGGATCAGGATGTTCCCGTGTTTTCATTAGACGGCGTGGCATTATATCCTCCCCGGTGCGTAAATCCTCCAGCCGGAATCCCGAGCGCAGCCCTGAGCTGATCCGCGGTTATCGTGGTTCCCGATACCGTGGATAACTGTGCAGCCGCAGTTGTGAGATTGAAATGAGCACCCGGAGTTGGGGTGAGGGCATTTGCAAGATCGCTCTCGGATACCCCCAGGGTCTGTGCCGCTGCCGTGAGCAGGGTGGTGTTGGTGAGGAAGCCCTGTCCCGTGTACTGGTGCGGAGAGCCTGCCGCTGGGACGCCGGTGCCTTGTGCCGGTGGTGATACCGGAGTGGCAGCAGCATTCTGACCCGTTGAACTTCCGGTACCCTGTACGCATCCCGCAACCAGTAATGCGGCTATCGTGAGCGCTGAAACAATCAGGATCGCAAAACTCTTTTCTGTCATAATAATTCCCCCTTAATCCATTACATGTGGGCAATCATCGCTCACATATTGTAATTTAATTTTTACATTTTGTAATATAAATCCTTCTATTATCCCAATTTGGAATACTATTTGTATATTGTAAGAGCTACTGATCTCTTCCCGCAGCAACCGCCTTTGTCCACGATTGTCACGAAAAGAGGCGATATCCCCGGAAAAATCATGATAAGAATACTGTGAGGAATACCTGCAGAGATGTTACTGAATGGGAGGCTATATGCAGGTGTTTGATTCATTGAAGCAATCGGTGAAAAAATCCCTTTCTATGAACTCTTTTTGAGATTTTATAATTTTATAGAGTATATTATGTCAATCCGGCAAATTGATCATCCTTTTATACCCCTTGATTTCCAGTGGAACGTGCAGTAAATTTACCTTCGATTTCCTTCCAGCCTGAGAATTGCCCTTTGTTATACCAGCTGTCCTTTTTGTGATTAGCATTTATCATGTGGATGGGAAATGGAGCTATGCCCGCTGGAGAGAGGGGATTCTGATGATCAGAAAAACAAGAAATTTTTTTATCCTTACCAGACAGGGCCTTACGGCACTTGAACCCGGGGTCAGCCAACCGGCAACCTTTCCATCATCTGCGGGAGGGATGGTATTTTTGTTCGTTTAATTTGCTCATGGCCTCTTCAGCAATCACCCGGATCAGGCAGGACCCGCAGTCACAATACTGGCCCCCCCCTTCCGGATGGGCAGGCTGATTGATCGCCTGCAACGCACAGGCGGAGACGATCCGGAGATCCGCATCCTGATCGGTGAGCAATCGCCTGAGGTGATCAGCAGCGACCGGGTCGCCCACATCCCCAAGGAGTTCTGCTGCCATGTACCGCACCCACTTATCATCATCATCAAGAGCGCTGATCAGGTACTCTACCAATGGCTGCCGGAACCGGCTGAGGGCGGCAGTCGAGGCCGAATTAAACATACTGTACCATGCGATGGTATTCCGGTGATTTTGCTCCATATGCAGATACCTTTCCTTTATCCTCGTGATGAGCGATTGTTTCAGGATTGCAATGATTAAGATTTGCCCAACAGCCCGGCAATACAGGAATGCAAGCTGGTAATGCATGGCATATGGTATCATCAGGGTTATTCGGGAGATCTTCAGGTTGTGCCGGACGATGGGGGACCATGATCCCAGCGGCCACGTGATCCTCACCGGGCCCGATACCAGGACCTGACAGAACCTTCGAATCAGGCTGGGTAGTACCGTTCAGGAAGATATCCTGCGTACTAAAACGACAGCTCAGCAAGGCTCAGAGCAAGGCAGGGAACACAGGAGCGGTGCCTCCTCTTGTATAGTGCCGGTATGCGGGTACAATGTCCCCCCTTCGGGATAGCCCATATTCCCGACAGGAAAGACCGGCCCGGCCATTTCAACAAACGCTTGTTCTTCTCCCGTGTTCCGGATCCAAAGATTAACAAAAATCGAGGACTCATGTTCTGGTACAGGTGAATGGTGAAGACGAAGTACCCGTTTCTCATTTCCATTCCTCATGGCGGTACCGAAGTGCCGCATGAAATAGCCGGCCGTATGCTGCTCTCCGGAGAAGATATTCTCTGGTACTGCGATCCCGAAACCAGAACATTATTCGATCTCCGTGATTCTGTCGAAGCCCTGATCGACACCCCCATCTCCCGGATGGTAGTCGATCTCAACCGTCCTCCCCTGCCGCTCCCGCCACGCGATCCCGATGGCATCATCAAGGTGCAGACCATTGACGGCCGCGAGGTCTATCGTCCGGGGCAGCTGCCCGACACGAAGCTCATCCACTGCATGCTGCTGGCATGGTACTTTCCCTACCACCAGCGCATCGATGAACTCCTTGACCAACACCCGGTCAGGCTCGCTTTTGACTGCCATTCGATGCTTCCCTACGGGTCTGTCGAACAAAAAGATGCCGGCAGGCCGCGGCCGCTGATCTGCCTCGGGAATAATGGCGACCGCCGGGGCAGGCCAAAAAAGGGCAGCCTGGTGACGTGCCCGGTGGCATGGATAACCCGGCTTGCCGATGCATTCAGGGAGATATTTACCGGTGATGGTGAGGTGGCGATCAACCAGCCGTTCTCCGGCGGGTTCATCTCAAATGCCCATTACTGGCGGAAGGGGATCCCCTGGATCCAGATCGAGATCAACCGTTCGCTCTATGAAACGCGGCATTCACCCGGCTCCGCAACTGCAGAAACAGGAAAATGCATCGGGGTATTACAAAAAACGATCCGGGATATCCTCACCGGGTTCTGGGATACTGTTGCAGAATAGGGATACTGCCCGGACCGCAAATCACCGGTATGCCGGGCACGCAAAAACCGGTAAATTATAGACCATAGTCGCAATGCATGGCAGGAATCGCGGAACAGATCGGGCGGGCTTGCGGTCTCACTCCCATGGCTTTTGGATTGTCCGCCGCCGGTCTGCACCCGGGGAGAGTAACCGCCGGTGGAGGTAACCGCTTACCGCATTCATCTCCAAGGGCGGGATCCCTTATCCGGTTTTTCTCTTCTGGTTCGGCCGGGGGAGACCTTATTTCTTCATAATGAGTTTGTGGTTCTCCGCATCGACCTTGTACCCTTTGGGATGCTCAAGAATGTCCAGCGCGTTGATCTTCATATCAACAAGTTCCGAGTAATTGAAGGAGTCGTACTTCTTCTCACCCTTCTCATTCCAGAAAACAACAATCCCGTTCTCCATTTTTTTGCTGCTGGCAATATCCTGCATAATTTTTCTTCGGGAACCGCGACATATCAAGGTATCTGTGCCGGCAGTGCCACGATGCCGAGACGGCAGGGAGTTAAATAGGATCACCCTCCCATACATTGACCGGCAGACCTGTCTCCCGCGGTGTGATCTACGTGCTTTACAGAACTGTTCCAAAGACCGGTGACCGGCTCTCGATACTCGGGTTCGGTTGCATGCGCCTGCCCACAAAAAAGGGAGGAGGCATCGATGAAGAACGGGCGATCCGGCAGCTCCGCCACGCTATCGACTGCGGTGTCAATTACCTGGATACCGCGCCGATATATCATCTCGGTCGGAGCGAACAGGTACTGGCCCGGGCACTTGCCGGCGGCTACCGGGAGAAGGTCCGGGTCGCGACCAAGCTCCCGCCGTGGTCGGTCCGGACGCGGCAGGACATGGACCGGATCCTCGGCAGGCAGCTTGCCACCCTGGGCACCGGCCACATAGATTATTATCTCCTTCATAGCATGGGACGGGAGAACTGGGAGAAGCTGAAGCGCCTGGGCGTGCTGGAGTTTCTCGACACCGCAAAGAGGGACGGGCGGATCGTGAACGCCGGGTTCTCCTTCCATGCAGACACCGTGACGTTCCGGGAGATTGTCGATGCATACGACTGGCAGTTCTGCCAGATCCAGTATAACTTTCTCGATGAGCACAACCAGGCCGGTACCGAAGGACTCCGGTATGCCGCCCGGAAAAACCTTGCCGTGATCGTCATGGAACCGCTCCGGGGCGGCAACCTTGCCGGCCGGGTGCCGTCTGAAATACAGGAGATCTGGGACTCGGCAGAGAGACGGCGCTCACCTGCAGAATGGGCACTGCGCTGGGTCTGGAACCACCCCGAGGTCACGGTCGTTCTTTCGGGCATGAACAACGAGGCGCAGATCGATGAGAACATCAGGGTGGCAGGCACCGCTCTCCCCGGCTCGCTTACACCGGAAGAACTGGCGCTGGTCGGAAGGGTAAAGGAGACCTACCGGCGGCTCATGAAAGTGGGGTGCACCGGCTGCGGGTATTGCATGCCGTGCCCGGCCGGTGTTGATATTCCCGGTTGTTTCTCGCTCTACAATGCGCATCACCTCTTCCTCCATGATCGCAGCGCCAGAAACCATTACCTCGGGAGGCATGGCGGGCTTATCGGGGATGTCTCCTATGCCGGGTTGTGCCGGAACTGCGGGAAATGCGCGAAGATTTGCCCGCAGCACCTGCCGGTACCGGTGCTGATGCGGGAAGTTTCCCGTGAGATGGAGGGGCGGACCATGGGTGTGAAGGTCACCATCCTGAAAGGGGGGTTATGGCTGATGAACCGGGCCGGGCAGGTAACCGAAAAAATTTTTAAAAAACCCAACCGGGATTAGCCAGATCCCATCTTTTTAATGGTAGTTACTTCCCATCCCGGGAACTGGCTCTCATCCGGATATCGGCATCCGGGAAGCCGGTAGGGAGGTCACCCTGTTGGGGATTGTCGTCCCGATCGGCTGCTTCCACCTCAATCCGGTTCGGGACTTCGGGCAGGACCTGCTGCCGGTATCCTCGTACTTTATCTCGCACCCGCGACATAACCACACATAATGACCCCCGAGGTGCCGGAAGATTTCCTGACTATCCTCAAATCGTATATCCCTGACCCGAAAAAGCCAATCGGCGTGGTAAGGAAGGAGTTTTCTGAATTTTACGCGGAGTTCCTGCCGGAAGAACGCCCTGCCCTGGAGATGGTGGCAATCCGCGACGACCTGCGGGGATTCTGGTGCTCGGTGCCGGAATCAGTGCCCGACCGGACGATCCTGTTCTTCCACGGCGGGGGGTTCACCGTCGGCTCGACCGCTGACCACCTGGGGCTCTGTGCCCGCCTTGCACAGGCAGCACGCGCACGGGTCTTCTCTGTCGATTACCGGCTCGCACCGGAGCATCCCTTTCCTGCACCTGTCGAGGATGCCCTGGCTGCATACCGGTACCTCATCGCCCACGGCTGCCCGGCGTTCCGGATTGTTCCCGTGGGGATCTCTGCGGGAGGGACGCTGGTGCTGGACCTCCTTCTCTCGCTCCGGGACCAGAGAGCCCTCATCCCCCCGGCAGCAGTCTGCATGTCACCTGCAGTCGACATGATGTTTGGCGGCGAATCTGTCCTCAGGAACCGCGATGTGGACTGGGTTACCGCCGGCCGGCTCAACGCGATCCGGACGCAGTACCTTGCCGGTCATGACCCCAACGACCCGCTTGCCTCACCGGTACATGCGGATCTCTCCGGGTTCCCCCGTCTCTGCATCCAGGCAGGCACCCATGAACTTCTTTTCGATGATATCTCAGCGTTTGCAAAAAAAGCAAAATGGGCCGGGGTGCCGGTCCGGTTTGAGATCTGGGAGGGAATGTTCCATTGCTGGCAGATATTCTCCGGCCATGTACCGGAAGCTGACGCTGCGGTTGTCCATGCCGGGGCTTTTATCCAGGAAGCGCTGGTACGGTAATTTTCTGGTCTGATTCTCTCTTCATCATTGGCTAAAAAAGATCTCAGGAATACTATTTTCTGACGGTAACGTCAGGGAACGCGAACCACCACAACCCGGAACTGCTGGCTGTACTTGTGGAGAGTCGCTGTACCGGAATGCAGCCTTTCTGTTGCGTTCACCGGCATCTACGACCGGTCTGTCATCTCTCCTTGAAATAACATTTTTCTTTTTCCAGAATCAACTAAATTCCTATGTTTGAACGTATTATCCGAAGCTGGCAACTGGTGAAAACGAGCTGGGGCATCCTGATGGAGGACAAGAAACTCCTCGCGTTCCCGTTCTTATCCGGCATCGTCACGCTGCTGGTGATTGCCACGTTTGTCCTGCCGTTGTTTCTTACTGACAGTGCCTATTCGTTCTCGACCAACTCGGCTGCCGGTATCATTCTTCTCTTCGTCTTTTACGTAGTCAGCTATTTTGTTGTCATCTTCTTCAATGTCGGATTGATCAGCTGTGTGAACGCACGGTTGCAGGGCAGGAGCATGACCATCGGTGACGGACTCCGTACTGCGTTCCGCCATCTCGGCTCAATTGTTGTGTGGGCAGTCATCGCTGCGACTGTCGGGCTCATCCTGCGGATGATCGAGGATCGTGCAGGGCTTCTCGGCCAGGTTGCGGCCGCGATTGCCGGAGGCGTCTGGAGTCTCGTGACAATGTTTGTCGTCCCGGTCCTTGTCCTTGAGGAGAAGGGGGTATTTACGGCTATGAAGGAGTCTCTCACCCTCTTTAAAAAGACATGGGGTGAGAGTGTCGCCGGTACTATCTCGATCGGCCTGATCTTCGGCATCATTGGCGTGGCTGGCCTCCTGCTCGTGTTTGCTACCCTCCTTGCCGGAAATTTCACGCTCTTTATAGCGGCCATCGCCCTTTTTATCGTGCTTGTTGTGGTGCTGGGTATCATTGCGTCTGCCATGCAGGGGATCTTCACGGTGGCGCTCTACACCTATGCAAAGACCGGCCAGGTACCATCTGTCTACGATCGCGGACTCGTGGAGCAGGCATTCACTCCCGCACAGCAGCAATTCCGGCCCGGAAATATCTGATATTTTTTTCTGACAAAAAATCTGTCCCGACAGGGTCCCGGCATTACCATTATTTTTCCGGCATCAGGGCCGGAGGGTGCAGGGTTCAAGACTGCCGTTGCAATAGACCATCACCGTAATGGGATACCCTTTGGCAAAGGCCCGCATGCGATCATCGTATACTTTCTGGACATGCCGGAGCTGGTGCCTGGCAAAATGTTCCTCCATGAACCGGAGGAACGCGATCTCCTGCGTGAGGATCGCGTTCTCGTACTCCTTTGTTCTGCGGGCGAGGTCAATGCATTCATCGTCAGGGATATCCGTGTGATACTCCCCGTGCATATCCAGCCCCGCGATCTGCCGCCAGTCAACCACGCCTCTCTCATCCGGTTCGCGGTGGAGCATGTACGGGTAGATCCGGCAGATGGTCAGCCGGTCTCCGTAGATCCGGCACCTGCCATGCTCGAGAAACCAGCAGGACGCTTCCTCGTCGTCCTGCGCCCGCAGTGCATATCCTGAGACATAGAACGTGCCGTTCTGGTCGCAGAACTCGGGGCCCGGGGCAGGTTCAACCGCCGCCGGATCGATGGCACGTATACCGGCTACCTCGCGGTCGATCAGAAAAACATGGCCGTTGAACAAACGGGTGCAGCACCTCGCACAGCGGGTGCACCGGAACCCTACCGCCTTTATCACGTTCGCGAGGCGATCCACGGGATATGCAAGGAGGCTGCTCTGTTCATTCTGGAGTGCGGCGATGCGGTAGGGGATGGCTACGAGAGAGATGGTGATCACGCCGGATATGCCGGAGGTATTGCACCACAGGCTCTTGATGGTTTGGAAGGATACCGGGGGATCAAAACGGCTGCCGGGCTGGTTTTAAGTTCGGGTCTCATTTGTGCCGGCGGCAGGGCACCCATGTCCTGCTGATTCCTGTAGCGTATGTGTCCTCATCAACGTGCCGGTAAAAGGCCGGAAGATGGAGGATTCGGGCATGGATTGTGCAAAGCAGGATTATCTGCAGGGACTGCATGATACCTTCCTGTATGCAGCCAAAACCGGTATGCCTTCAGGAAGCCCGGATACCTGCACCCGGGCAGGACCTGGTGCTCTCGCTGTATCGCGAGGATTACTCTGCAGTCTATCCCGGCATGATCCGTTACACCGTTTGCGCACGGTCGGGGGATGAAAATGAAGAGATCTTCCGGACGAATACCTATGAGTACTCACCGCGCGATCCCCTCCGTGCAGAGAACGTGGCACATGACCGCTTTGATCTCGTAAAACAAGAGCTGGCAGCTTCACCAACACCGGTAGTCCACTCGACCAAAGTCATAGAGAGAGAGCATCATATCGCCACCGGCCCGGATCTGGTCGTCATTGAAGGAAGTCCCCGGTCTGATGGCAATTGCAGTGTGCTTACGGAATGGGCAGTCGAAGCTGCCAAGGGTGCGGGAAAGACCCCACAGGTCATCTACCCTCATGATATGGAGATCCATCCCTGCATCGGCTGCTACCAGTGCTATAATACCGGCACCTGCACGTTCGCGGACGATATGACGGGAATCATCGATGTGCTCCGGGTGTGCAGCGTCCTTGTTGTCAGCACGCCGGTCTACACCAATACGGTTCCGGGGCCGCTCAAGATCCTTATCGACCGTTGCCAGGCGTACCACGCGGAACGTACGCTCTTTGGCGGGCCTGCAGGACAGCAGGGGGTCCTGTTCGTGTTGGCGGGGAGGAAAGGAAAGGAGAATTTCACCTGCGTCACCCGGGTGGTCAGGGCATTTTTCCGGAACCTCGGTTTTGCTCCTGCCGGCCAGTTGTTGATCGAAGGTACTGATGAGATTCGTGATATCCGGAATATCAACGGTCTCCGGGAACAGGCCGGGGAGATCGTACGTGCTGCGTTCGGCAAACAACCGTAAGCCATCGTTGGCCCTTCGTCTTCACGGACGGCATGTTCTATGGACCCTGCCGGCGATCCAGTGCCTGCCGCCTTTAAAGTACGGCATCTGGTGCTTGTCCTTCGTGCAAAACGGTGACGAACAGGTGCGACCCGGGAAGCAGAGACGCTTCAGATGGTTCTTAGAAAAAGAGTCGGCCCGGGAAGCGCTTCTCTGATGGCGAGTGCTAAAAAATTACCACTACCGGTCATTGATACGACCGGAAAGGTACGTATTGATCGTATATTATAACCTTATCACCCTGCGGGGTGACCACCCAGACCTGGACACGGTCATTGTTGCCGGTTGTCCCAAGAAGGGTGATCGTTTGCCCGACAGAGAGCGGATATGTCAGGCTGCCCGTCTCCACTACCCCGTCTGAACGCGTCACCTGCATATCGATCTCTGGTATGACATTCATCCCCTTGCCGCCATTGAATATCATGTCGATCTGCGGATAGACGGCCGCGCCGTAGGTAGTGTTCCTCTGGACCTTGATATTGACCGCCATGGCAGTCGGGAGTGCCTGGGTCGGGCCGGGTGTCGAGAGTGTGGCTGTTGTTGTAACCGCTTCCGTGGTCGCCATGGTTGTGACTTCTGTCGTGGGCTGGGGAGTAGCGGTTTTTGCTGCGGGCTGGGAACAGCCGGAAGCCAGAATAAGTATCGCAAGGAGGATGATGCCCCCAAGATAAAATCTCGTTTTCATACAGAACATTTTACCGGCAGGTATTTGAGGGTTGTGCGGGCGTGATAGCGCCGGGAAAATCACCGGTAGTGACCTCCCTTAATGTCACGGCCCTGCAAGTTTATCCTGATGTGGCGCCAAGCAATGATAACCAGATTTTGCCTGTACGGGTTTAACGTTGCCGGTATGATAAGGTGAACACGATGAAAGTTGTCGCATTCAACGGAAGCGCACGCAAAGACGGCAATACCGCCATCCTTGTGCACACGCTGTTTGGGGAATTGGAAAAGGCCGGGATCGAGACCGAGCTTGTGCAGTTGGCCGGTAAAAAGATCCGGGGGTGCACCGCCTGTATGAAATGCCGGGAGAAGAAGGACCGGCTCTGTGCGCTGACCGGCGATTTTGCCAATACCTGTATCGAAAAAATGGACGAAGCGGATGGCATCATCCTTGCCTCGCCGACCTATTTCGCCGATGTATCAGCAGAGATGAAGGCGCTGATCGAGCGTGCGGGTTTCGTCGCGATGGGAAACGACATGATGTTCCGGCGCAAAGTGGGTGCGGCCGTTGTCGCTGTGCGCCGCGGGGGTGCGATCCACGCCTTTGACACGATCAACCATTTCTTTTTCATCAACGAGATGGTGGTCCCCGGTTCCTCGTACTGGAACGTCGGGATCGGCCTTGCACCTGGCGACGTTGAAAAGGACGCCGAAGGCATTGCCACCATGAAGACACTCGGCGCCAACATGGCATGGGTGATGAAGAAGCTGAAGAAGTGAGGGGGACATCCCTCTCTTCTCGCATCTGCCTTTCCCCGTTGGTAATCAGAGACCTTCTTATTTCACCAAAAAAATCTTAAATCTCAATCGTCATATCGTCCTGCGTGACGATGAGCCCCGGGAATTCAGGAGTAAAACACCTCCGGATCTCGTCCCGTTCCCCAATCGTGCGGTAAACCTCTGCCCCGAAATGCATCAACGCGAGACGCCGGACATGTGCCTGCCGGGCGATGGAGACCGCATCCTCGGGATTCATGTGCGGCCAGTCAGGGCTTTGCTGGCCGGGCTTCAGGCCGCATTCGGTGATCAGGAGGTCAGCTCCTTTCGCGAGCGTGATCGCATTGTCGCAGACACCGGTATCGGTGCAGTAGGTGATCACCTTCCCGTCAAGCTCCATGCGGTAGCCAAAGCAGGGAACCGGGTGGAGGAGCGGCAGGAATGTGACCGCAAACGGGATCGGGCAGGTCCCGCCAGCGCATTCTGCGACGGTCACCGGGTACGGAACGATATCAAACGGAACGGTATAGGGTTCCCGGATAATCCCGCCAAGGTCGCGGGCAATGCCCGGCCCCCCGCAGATCGTGAGGCCCTTTTTTAACCGGAACTTGACCAGCGCGTGCAGGCCGATGATGTGGTCGAGGTGCAGGTGGCTGATGAAGAGGTATACGGGTTTTTTCTGCGTGATGTACCGATCAGCCTTGGCAATGCCGTTTCCTGCGTCAAGGATGATATCGTAATCCCTCGCCCGGATCAGCGTCGAGCACGTGTTGCCGGTGAGGGTATCGTACCAGCCATTGGTCCCAAGGAAGGTGACCTGCATACCACCGGGTTGTCCCTCCACAGGTATCAAGGTGCGGGTAAAATGAGTTGTTTTTACTGTATTTCAGGGAGATATTCCATGATCGTCCTGTCGGGTACAAGCGCACGAGACCAAATCCCGTCGTTCCCCTTTTCCATCCCACCGTGCCGGTTGCATCATGGCAACCGTAAAACCCGTTATATTAAGGATCCCGAATGTTCCGGTTGGCGAGGGGGCCCGGCATATCAGAGTTCGATGATCTCTGCATCCCGTGCGGGAATATCAACCAGGGCAATCGTGCTCTTACCGGTAAGATAACCACACACTTCCCCCGGGTTCACAGCCAGTGTCCTCCCCGTCTCCAACACCCCGGCCCGGTGCGTATGACCAGAGACGACAAGGTCAAATACCCCGCTGTCGTTCAAGGTGCGGAGGAGCTCATGGTCAGACCCGTGCAGGAGCGCGATGTGCCCGTCAGGAAGGTCGAGGCGGGCAAACGTCCCCCGGATCTCTATGTTTTTTGTCTCATGACACTTCCGGAGGAGGAGCGGCCGGTCCCCATCGTTGTTCCCGAATACGCCGACCATCTGCATCTCCAGGTTTTTCAGGATGCCGATCATAAACGGCGCGATAAAATCGCCGGCATGGAGCACCAGATCGACCTGTTCATGATTGAACCGGTCCACGGCTGCACCGGTACGGGAAATATTGTCATGGGTGTCCGAGAGAATCCCAATCCTCACGCATATCACCAACGTTCGCTTGCCTGCAGCAGGGGATAAGGATTGTGCACGGCAGCATCACAATATCCTCAAATACCATAAACCCCGGATTTAGAATGTATGACGCCGGTGGCATGGGAATCGTGACAGTATGGTGAAGGTGGGTGTGCATGTATCTATCGCAGGATCGATCGACCTTGCGGTGGACCGGGCGGTGGACGCGGGCTGTGATGTCTTCCAAATGTTCTCCCGCAACCCGCGGGGCTGGAGTTCCAAGCCCCTCTCCGATGAGGACTGTGACCTTTTTGCAAAGAAGATCGCGACGACCGGGCTTGCACCGGTCGACCATATGCCCTATCTTCCCAACCTTGCATCGCCCAAGGACGAGATCTGGCAAAAGTCCGTCCAGACCCTTGGTGCCGAACTTGAGCGGTGCGGGAGACTTGGCATCCCGTACCTGGTCACGCATCTCGGTCATCACCTCGGTGACGGCATTGCAGGCGGGCGGTTGCGGGTGATCAAAGCGGTGGATACCGCACTTACCGGATCAGAGGCCCCGGTGACACTTCTTCTTGAGAATACTGCAGGGGAGAAGAACAGTGTCGGCAGCAGTTTCGAACACATCCGCGCGATCATCGACGGGCTGGCGGAACCGTCACGGGTGGGCGTCTGTTTTGATACCTGTCATGCATTTGCGGCCGGTTATGAGCTGCGCAATGACGACGGTCTCCGCCGGACTCTCTCCGAACTCGATGCACATCTGGGCCTCGGCCGCCTTCATGTCATCCACCTCAACGACTCAAAAGGGGATCTCGGTAGCGGGCTAGACCGGCACGAGCATATCGGGATGGGGTTCATCGGCAACGAGGGGTTCCGTCGGATCCTTGCAAACCCCGTTTTTTCCGGCCTTCCGCTCATCTGCGAGACGCCGGTTGACGAACGGCGGGACGACCAGGGCAATATCGCGAAAGTGCGGGAACTGGCGGCTGCACCTCTCTCCCGCTAAGAGTTCCACAACTTCAGGCGATGTGAACGGTTCCCTGCGTCCGGCGTGCTTATTATGCCTCACTCCCAATATATCGTGCAGTGAAGGCGACGTTTGACGGCACTGCCGTGCGGATGGGAAAGGACGGGCGCACCCTGTATGAGCAGAGCGGGTACGGCCGGCCGGACAACGAGGGGATATGCCTCGCACCGCAGGAAGCGCTCTACCTGCTCCACCGCCATAAGATCGAGATGCCGGGCTGCAGTTTCGATGCCCTCCTTGCCAGATTTGCTGACCAGCATAATTTCCTGCGCAGTTTCCTAGTCTACCGCGACCTGCGCGAACGGGGATATGTCGTGCAGACCGGGCCCCATGACTTCCGGGTCTTCCGACGCGGGGACAAACCCGGCACCGGCGAATCACGCTATTCTGTCCGCGTGCTCTCTGAGCGCGACCCGGTCCGGTTTGAATCCCTGATCGGTGAGATTGTGGCGTCGCGTAACATGCGCAAGCAGTATATTCTTGCCGTCGTCGATGATGAGAATGAACTGACCTACTACGAGATCAAGCTCCAGAAACCGGTGAACCGGCGTACCCCGGTTCCAGATCCCGCCTCCTGTGAAGCGGAACTCGTCGGCAGGTATGGCATCGTGTCGGTTCCGCAGGGCTCGGATCTTGAAGCATCCGGCTATGGCCAACGGCTTGACGACCAGCGCCTTGTGCTTTCACCGGTCGAGCTCCACTACCTGATGGAGACGAACATTGTGGCGCTCAAAAGGAACGGAATTCCGGTCGGCATTGCTGAATACCGAAAGAGCACCCGGAACACTGACAGCGAACTTCCGGGAAAGCTCGCGGTATACGCAGAGCTCCGGAAGGCCGGGTTTACGCCGCGGACTGGTTACAAATTCGGTCATCATTTCCGCGTATACGGCGAAAAGACCGTCCATTCCGAGATGCTGGTGCATGCCATCGGGAAGGATGACGTCATGCCGATGAGCATCATCTCCCGTTCCGTCAGGATGGCGCACAGTGTCAAAAAGAAGATGTTGTTTGGCTGTGTACATTCTAACGGAATTCAATTCGTCGAATTTGCGCGGATAAAACTGTGAGAGTTCACCATGCCGGAACCCGTGATCAATCCCTGGTCGAGCAGCCCGTCAGTCGATTTAGAAAAACTCTTCTCCGATTTCGGCATCGAGCCTATCGCGCCGGTACTGCCCGAACTCCCTGAAGTCCCGTACTTCATGCGACGGGGTATCGTGGTCGGCCACCGCGATTACCCTCCGATCGCCCGTGCTATCCGCAACCACACACCCTTCCACCTCCTCACGGGGTTCATGCCAAGCGGCCATCCGCACCTCGGCCACCTGATGCTGATGAAGGAAGTGGTCTGGCACGTGCAGCAGGGTGCAAACGGTTACGTGACCATTGCCGACCGCGAGGCACACGCAGTCCGAAGCATCAGCTGGGAGAAGTGCCGGGAGTATGGCAGGGAATATCTCTCCTGCCTGTTTGCCCTTGGGTTTGAGGGGCAGACCTATTTCCAGAGTAAAAATAGCCTCGTAAAGGATCTTGCCTTTGAGGCAGCGACCAAGGTGAACTTTTCCGAGCTCGCGGCGATCTACGGGTTTGGCCCTGACACAGATCTCGCCCACGCGGATGCCGTGATCACGCAGGTTGCTGACATCCTGTACCCGCAGGTCGACCGTGATCCGGCCCCGACCCTGGTCCCGGTGGGTATCGACCAGGACCCTCATATCCGGCTGACCCGGGGCATCGCTTACAAGTTCCGGATGTTCACGGTTGAGGAGCGGGACGGGTACATCAGCGTCCGCTCGAAAAGCGCTCCCGATGCGGCACTCGATGCGGTAAAAAAGGCGTTCCCGCATGCGAAGAAGTACGAGGGGCACGTGGATATCCGTGGCGCCGTGTGTGTGGAGGTAAGTGCAAAAGTCCGGGAGATCGAACGGGCCTGCGGGGGGTACGCGTTCTATGCCCCATCGTCTACGTACCACATCTTCCTCCCCGGCTTGACCGGGGGCAAAATGTCGTCGAGCGCACCCGAGAGCATCATCTCGTTCTATGAGTCCGAGGCCGTGGTGAAAAAGAAGGTCGCAAATGCCCTGACCGGGGGAAGGATGACGCTTGAGGAACAGAAACGGCTTGGGGGCGAACCGGACAAGTGCCCGCTCTTCCTGCTCAACCTGTTCCACATGGTAACGGATGACACAGAACTTGCGGAGATCCGCAGGAAGTGTTCTGCCGGTGAGATCACCTGCGGCCAGTGCAAGAAGGAGACGGCAGAGCGGGTTATCACGTTTTTGAAGGATTTCCGGGAGAAGATGGACGCGGCGGCAGAGAGAATCGGGGTGTGAGCGGGAATGGCGGAACTGACACTGAACGAGAAACGGCTGCTCGCCGCGCTGGCAAAGAAAAAAGAAACGGATGCGGAGGATCTTGCAAAAGAACTGGATGCCTCTCCAGAATCTGTAATCCAGTGGGCACTTCTGAGTAAAGATCGCGGTTTTACTTTTGTCTCTCGAAATTTAACACCAGACTTTGAGTTTACTGAAGAGGGAAAACAATACCGCGAGCATGGTCTTCCCGAAACTCAGATACTCAAAGAAATCGGCAACGGAATCCAACTTACCGAGATCCAGGAGCAGCCGGCGTTTAGGATTGGTTTCGGGCAACTCAGGAAAAAAGGTCTCATCACGATTACAAATGGAAGGGTCACGAAGAATTCAGGTGCGTCGACAGATGATGAGGAAAATGCCCTAAAAAACCCAAAATACGGTGACCCCCGGACACAGGAACTCGTGCGGCGCGGGCTTCTCCGACAGACCGAAGAGATCCGGAATATTCTTGCCATCACCAATGAAGGAATGTTGCGCGTGAATGCGGGCCTCGATCTTCGCGAAGAGACCGGCACCCTCACGCGCGACCAGATCGTCTCCGGCGAATGGAAGAACGCGAATCTCCGCCGCTACGATGTAACCAAGGTCCCAAAAAGGGTCTGGCCGGGAAAGTCCCATCCTTACCAGCAGCTGATCGATGAGATGCGCGGGATCCTTCTGGAGATGGGATTTACCGAGATCCATGGGGAGATCGTCCAGAGCTCGTTCTGGAACTTCGATGCGCTCTTCCAGCCGCAGGACCACCCGGCCCGCGAGATGCAGGACACGTTCTACCTCCGAGAAGAGATGCCGCTCCCGCAGGGGTGGGAACGCCTCCGCGACATGCACGAACATGGCGGTGAGACCTCGTCAACCGGCTGGGGCGGGAGGTGGGATACCGGAAAAGCGCGGCAGTGCGTGCTCCGCACCCACACGACCAGCCTCTCGATCCAGCACCTCGTCGCCCATCCCGATCCCCCGGTCAAGGCCTTCTGCATCGGGCGGGTATACCGGCGCGAGGCGATCGACCCCACCCACACGCCGGAGTTCGAGCAGCTGGAAGGCATCGTGATGGACAAAGGTGTCTCGTTCCGCCACCTGCTGGGATACCTCAAGGAATTCTACGGCCGGATGGGCTTTGAGGATGTGCGGTTCCGCCCGGCCTATTTCCCGTATACCGAGCCATCGGTTGAACCGGAGATCTATGTCGATGGTCTTGGCTGGGTCGAGATGGGCGGCGCCGGTATCTTCCGCGAGGAGGTCACTGCGCCGTGGGGTATCAAGGAACCGGTGCTTGCGTGGGGACTGGGGGTCAGCCGGGTAGCGATGTTCCGCTTGGGGCTCAAAGACCTCCGGCTGCTCTACCGGAGCGATATCGACTGGATCCGGACCACTCCAGTGCTCCACCCGTTGCAACCGGTCCGGGAGAAGGAGACTTGACATGGCTACCATCGCGCTCTCGTACAAATACCTTGAACGGCTGACCGGGGCGGGCGCGGAGACCATCCTGAACCGGCTGCCGATGATCGGCTCGGAGATCGAACGGATGGAAGCGGACCATGCGGACGTGGAATTCTTCCCGGACCGGCCGGACCTCTTCTCGGTGGAGGGGGTTGCCCGGGCAATGCGCGGCTTTCTGGGGATCGAATCCGGCCTGCCCCGGTATTCCGTGAAACCTTCCGGCATCCGGTTCACGATCGACCCTCAGCTTGCTGATATACGCCCATGTCTCGGTTCTGCCATCATCAGGAATGTCTCGTTTGACGATGAGTCGATCCTCTCGATCATGGCCCTGCAGGAGGCACTCCACTGGGCGGTGGGCCGGGGCAGGAGCAAAGTGGCGATCGGCATCCATGACCTCGATACCGTGAAACCACCCTTCCATTATATCGCATCCCCCCGGAGCCGGAAGTTCGTCCCGCTTGATTTCACGAAAGAACTCACGATGGACGAGATCCTCGCAGAACACCCGAAAGGGAGGGACTACGCAAAGATCGTCCGGGATTTCCCGCTCTTTCCCCTCATTGTCGATGACAAAGACCGCGTATGCTCGTTCCCGCCGATCATCAACGGCGAGCTGACCCGGGTCACGACAAAAACAAAAAATATCCTGCTCGACACAACGGGGACTGACCAGAAAGCGGTCGGCATTGCCGTGAATATCATCTGCACTGCGATGGCCGAAGCGGGTGCAGCGATCGAGAGCGTGGAGATAAACGGCGTGCAGACGCCATCGCTTGCCCCCACAGAGCGGACCGTGGATCTGGCTGAATGCTGTAGGCTCATCGGCATCAGCCTCACAGCACAGGAGATGGCGCAGCTCCTCGGCAGAATGCGGTTTGGAGCACAACCGGCAGGAAAGGGAAAGATCCGGGTGAAGGTGCCCTGTTACCGTGCCGATATCATGCACGACTGGGATATCTTCGAAGATGTCGCGATCGCCTATGGGTATGAAAATTTTGCCGCAGCGCTCCCGCCGACCTTCACCATCAGCCGGGCGCACCCGGTCATGGTGCTGGCCGGAACCGTCCGTACAATTCTCGAAGGACTTGGCTATCTTGAGATGATGCCATTCACCCTGACCAGCGAGCGGGTGCTCTTTGATGCGATGGGACGGGCACGCACTCCGGAGGCCCTTGTGGTCATGCACCCCATCAGCGAGGAGCATACGGTCGTCCGCACCGATATACTCCCCCTCCTCCTGGAGATGCTGCAGACAAACCGTCACCGCGAACTCCCCCAGCGCCTCTTTGCGACCGGCGATGTCATCACCTCCCTGATGACCTCGCAGCGGCTTGCTGCGGTGAGCTCCCATGGGGCGGCAGACTTCTCGGAAGTGTATGGGGTTGTCGACGCGGTACTCCGGGAGCTCGGGATCTCCTACACCGTACAGGAGTCCGTGGACCCGGCCCTGATCGAAGGGCGCCGGGCAGATATCCTCATCGATGGGAATGCCAGCGGTATATTCGGGGAGATCCACCCCTCGGTGCTGAACGCCTTTGATCTGGAGCATCCCATTGCGGCGTTCGAGCTGGACCTCAGAGCCGTACCGGGATACCCCGTTTCCTGAGGTACAGTTTCACGTCGCGGACCGTGAACTCGCCGTAGTGGAAGACGCTTGCGGCGAGGCAGGCGTCCGCTTTTCCTGCAGTAAAACCGTCGTAGAAATGTTCGAGCGTCCCAACCCCCCCGCTCGCGATCACGGGGATGTTTGCCGCTTCGGAGATGGCGCGGGTTATTGCAATATCGAACCCGTTCTTCGTGCCGTCCGTCTCCATGCTCGTAAGGAGGATCTCCCCGGCACCACGCTCCTCGACCTCCCGTGCCCAGCGGATGGCGTCCATGCCCGTGGGCCTGCTGCCGCCATAGATGACGACCTCGTACCAGCAGGTCGTCCCGTCCCCGAGCTGGACCTGCACGGCTTCCGGGTTCATGGAGAAGTTCCGGCGGACATCCATCGCGACGACCATGCACTGTGTCCCAAACGATTCGGCACCTTTCGTGATCAAGGAGGGTTCATGGACAGCGCTTGTGTTGACGCTCACCTTGTCGGCACCGGCCCGGAGGATCTGTTGGATATCTTCGAGTGTCCGTATACCTCCTCCTACGGTAAGGGGAAGGAATAGCTGGTCCGCCGCCCTTTTTATCAGTTCGATGATGATCCCCCGCTTCTCTTTTGATGCGGTGATATCGAGGAAGACCACCTCGTCAGCGCCCTGCTCGTTGTAGCGCTGCGCGAGCTCGACCGGGTCGCCGGCATCGCGGAGCGAGAGAAAATGCGTCCCCTTTACGACACGGCCGTCCTTGAGATCGAGGCAGGGTATGATCCGTCTCGTGAGCACCATTGACTTCACTGTGCGCCCGCAACCGCTATCTATATTTCCCTGCACTGTTGGAGAGGGCATCAGCAGAGGGTGGTGGGAGTTTTTATGTAATCCGATCTCCTTAATCATAGGGTACGCTCGTTTTGGGTGTGTTGTACCATCCAGACCCATACAGGAGTTTTTATGAGTTCCGGGAAAATGAAGATCGAATGGGCAGCACAGTACATGCCGGTGCTCGCCTCCATCAGGAAGCAGTTCGAGAAGGAAAAACCTTTTTCCGGCATGAACATTGGTATGGCGCTTCATGTCGAGGCAAAGACCGCAAACCTCGTCGGCGCGCTTGCTGCCGGCGGGGCGAGGGTCTATATCACCGGCTGTAATCCGCTCTCGACGCAGGA
>Ga0326728_10008550_pt1 | contig 25339 bp, 18 predicted proteins | sample MB3enrmetagenome_FD_207602 | JGI IMG/M metagenome (GOLD analysis project Ga0326728, IMG submission 207602) | Lab enriched peat soil microbial communities from McLean, Ithaca, NY, United States - MB31MN | ecosystem: Environmental > Terrestrial > Soil > Wetlands > Peat | place: USA: New York... | reverse complement strand
TGACCGTGGAACTGTCGAAGTATCCAGATATCGAAATCGTCGGTGGCGCCATGGATCCTTACGTGGCGCGCGATAAGATCGTTAGACTGCGTCCTGACGTGATCACCCTCGACCTCGAAATGCCACGGATGAACGGCCTGACATTTCTGGCGAAGCTGATGAAATACTACCCGCTTCCGGCGGTGGTGCTGAGTTCACTGACGCCCAAAAATAGCGATGCGGCGATTAGCGCATTGGGACTGGGGGCCGTAGAAGTGATCTGTAAACCAGGATCCGCCTATCGTACGCCCGAAGTCTCTCGCCAACTGATCCACGCTATCCGCGCCGCAGCCTCGGCACGGATCACCAAACGGCAAGGAACTTTGGAGACGTCCGATACAGACGCCGAAACACAACGCTTCGATCTTCGCACCACACATAAGCTCATTGCCATCGGAGCATCAACTGGCGGCACCCAAGCCATCGAGTCCGTGCTCAAGCATCTACCTGCGACTTCCCCGGGGACGTTGATTGTCCAGCATATGCCGGAACAGTTCACCACAACCTTTGCCCAAAGGCTCAGCCAGATCTGTCAGATGGAGGTTCGTGAAGCCCAGGACGACGAGCACACAGTGCAAGGCTTGGCCCTCGTGGCCCCCGGCAACCGACATATGCTCCTTCAACAGAGCGGCGCCCAATACCTGGTGAAAATAAAAAACGGACCTTCCGTAAACCATCAACGACCCAGTGTCGATGTGCTATTCCAATCCGTGGCACGCCATGCCGGGGACAGCGCGATCGGGGTGCTCCTCACGGGGATGGGGGCCGACGGTGCAAAGGGATTGCTGGCAATGCATGAGAAGGGGGCATACACAGTCGCCCAGGATGAAGAAACGTCTGTTGTCTTTGGCATGCCAAGAGAGGCCATCAAGCTCGGGGCCGTGGATGACGTTCTTCCTATCCAACGCATCCCTCAGGCCATCGTCAGTTTCCTGCAAAAGCACGAGAAGGAAACCGAAAAAGGGGTTCTCTGAACGGATGCAAAAACGGGGGGAACGGAGAATAAGATAGCTTTATGGTTCTGGCTCATTGGAGCCTTTATCTTTAATCGTACACATACCGCTCACTTAGATTCGCCGGATGAGCTAAAAGGAGGTTCGAAATGCTTAAATTGGGACCATTTTCACAGTTGAAAAACAAACTCATCTTCTCTCTTCTCATCGTTGTCCTGCTGCTGTTAATAGGGATAAGCGCCATAAATTATAGTGTCAGCAAGGCGGCCCTGAAGAAACAAATTTTGTCCGAGTTAGAAGACGTCGCCTCCGGTGCGATCAATCGGATAGATCAGGCGATGCAGGCATCCTATCGGGATGTCCAGCAATGGGCCGAACTTGATCCTGTCAAAGAGGCCTTCACGCAGGGATCTCCGGAGAGGGCGGACAGGTTTTTCAGAAATCTGACCGCAAATAACAAACTTTATAGGGCGGTCGTTCTTTTCGATGGCCAAGGCAGATTGATCGCCTCCAGTCATCCCACGCTCATGGCCAGATCCAAAGAGGACAAGCAGAAGGAGTTTGACCAAAAATATTTACAAACGGATGAGAAGGGAGGACCGGTCCGTGCACGGGATTTCAGATATTCCGGCTTAGTTGGAGGTTATACGGTTAGCGTAAGTTCATTGGTTAAGAACGAGAAAAGAAAACCAATGGGAATTGTGACCTTGTTCCTTGATTGTGCAATGATTCAAAAATTCGCTATGGAGAACCAGATCACCGCCGGCGGCGGTAAAATGGGCATGTTATTGGGAGGCGACGGAAATACAATCATCGCCCATCAGGATTCCTCTCTTCTGGGCAAAAAGCTTCAGGAAGTGTTCCAGACCAGCCCTTCTGGCCTTTCCTTTGGGGACGGAACAAGAGGATCGGGCCAAATGAAAGCGAAGGATGGCACAAAATCCGTGGCCTTTCACAGGCTTCAGGATCTCCCTGGCCATAAACCTTTTGCCTGGACATTCCTCGTCTTGGCAGATTCAAAAACCCTCCTCGCCTCCATCCATAGCTTGAGGGACAAGGTCGTCCTCTCTGCTATCCTATTCGTCGGTTTAGCATGGATTACGATTTATCTTCTCGGGAGAGGAATATTGCGGGAATCGAGCGAGAAGTTTAGAAACTTGGTTACGCATGCCCCTATCGGATTGAGTACTTTCAACAACAACGGCAAATATAAGTACGTCAATCCCAAGTTCACAGAGATATTTGGATATACCCTCGAAGACATTCCCACAGGCGAACAATGGTTCGAGAAGGCCCACCCCGATCCGGAGTACCGCCAGAAAGTTCTGGCATGTTGGAAAGAAGACTTCGGTGTAGCGAAAGACGGCGAAACCCCTCCCCGGGTCTTTACAGTTACCTGTAAAGACGGCTCCTCAAAGGAGATCCTCTTCAAGCACGTTGCCTTGACTGATGAAACTCATTTAGTGACCTACGAGGACATCACGGAGCGCAAACTGGCAGAAAAGGCGCTCCGGGAATCGGAGGAAAAATACCGTACCCTGTTTGATAGCTCCAAAGACGCGATCATCATCATTAGCAAGGACGGGAAATTTGTCGACGTGAATGCAGCCACCGTTGAGCTTTTAGGCTATGAAAACAAAGAAGAGTTTATGAGGATCGAATCGATGGCCCAGCTCTATTTCAACCCGGAAGATCAAAGCAAGATCTTGGAGATACTGTCGAAACAAGGACAGGTGAAGGATTTGGAGCAAGAGCTGAGAAAGAAGGATGGGGGGAAAGTTTATGCATTGCTAACGGCAGGCCCGAGGAAGGATTCTAAGGGAAATGTCATTGGCTGTAGGGGGACGATCAGGGACATCACCAAGGTTAAGAAAACCGAAGAGGCGCTGCGCCAGAGCGAGGAGAGATATCGAAACATTCTTGACAGCATCCGCGATGCCTATTATGAGGTTGACCTCGAAGGTAAATTCACCCTCGTTAATGATGCAGTGTGCAGACATCTCGGGTACTCCAGGGAAGAATTGATCGGGATGAACCCCCAGGTGTATACGGATGAAGCAACTGCCAAGAAAACAGGGCACTTTTACGCTGAAGTGTACAAAACCGGGAAAGCGGTTGACGCTTTAGAAGCGGAATATATTAGAAAAGACGGGACGAGGGTGTATACCGAAGCTTCGATATCTCTCATCAGGAATTCAGAGGGCAAACCCATCGGATTCCGGGGCGTTTCTCGGGATACCACCGAGCGGAACAAGGCGCAAGAAGCGCTGAAAAAGAGCGAGGAGAGATACCGAACCATTCTCGAAAGCATGGTGGAGGGCTATTTTGAAGTTGACCTCGCCGGTAATTTTACCTTCGTTAATGACGCGGAGTGCAGAAATCTTGGGTATTCCAGTCCACAGGAATTGATCGGAATGAACAACCGGCAGTATATGGAAAAGGAGACGGCGAAGAAAGTGTTTGAGACTTTTAACCAAGTCTATAAAACAGGGGAACCGCTTAAGGGATTAGTTTATGAATTTGTCAGAAAGGACGGGACGAGAGCCTTTAACGAACTTTCGGTATCTCCGATAAGGGATTCGGAAGGGAAACCCGTCGGATTCCGCGGTAATTCCAGGGATATCACCGACCGTAAGAAAGCAGAGGATGCGCTGAAAAAGAGCGAAGAGAGATATCGAAGTATTCTTGAAAGCATCGATGAGGCTATTTTCGAAGTAGACCTAACCGGTACCTTTACCTTTGTCAACGAGGCAGCGACCCGAATCTTCGGGGCTTCCAAAGAGGAATTGGTGGGTATGAATAACCGTCAGTATACAGATCAAGAGAACGCCAAGAAACTGTTTGAATCTTTTAATGAAGTTTACAGAACAGGGGAGCCCGGCAGAGAATTTGGCTATGAGGTTACAAGAAAAGATGGAACCAAAAGATGCGTCGAGACATCGGCTTCATTGAAAAGGGATTCATCGGGTAAACCGATAGGTTTCAGAGGGGTCGCACGGGACATCACAAACCTCAAGCGGACGGCGGAGGATCTGCTAAGGGAAAAACAAGCTGTGCAGAAGCTGGCCGAGGAAAGGGAAGTCGTTGCCAACATCGGTCGGATCATCAGCTCAAGGCTGGAAATTCAGAAGGTCTACAAATACTTTGCCGAGGAGGTGAGGAGAATCATCCCCTTTGATAGGATATCGATCGACATCATTCATCCTGAAAAGACCAGCTTTTCCACGGCCTACGCCCTGGGAAAAGGAGCTGAAGGAATTCGGCCCGAGGACATCATTCCCCTTGCCGGCTCCGCCACCGAAGAAGTCATGCACACACGGTCGAGCTTGCTTCTCCAGGCGGATGTCATGGGCGAGGCCGGAAACCGTTTGCCTGAATTCTCACGCACGCTTCCGGCCGGATTTTCTTCGCTCATGGTGATTCCTCTGATCTCCCAAAACCAGGTCATAGGAACGTTGAACTTACTCTCCTCAAAGCCGAATGCGTACACGAAGGCGAACGTCAATCTTGCCGAGAGCATTGGAACCCAGATCGTCGGCACGATCGCCAGCGCACAGATGTACGAAGAAATGAAGCGGATGGTCAACCATATCCACAACGCAGGTCTCCAGATCAGCACCGCTTCGGCTCAGATTCGTTCTGCCTCTGAAGAGCAAGCAACAGGGGCAGCAGAACAGTCCTCCGGGGTTAGCGAAGTGACCACCACCATTGAGGAACTCAATACCACCGCTACCCGCATCGCCAAAAATGCAGAAACCGTCGCCAGGTTAGCCGGGGACACCCTGTCAGGGATGCAGGAGATCAATGTGAAGGTCAATGATACGGCAAGGAAGATTCTCGCCCTCGGCGAAAAATCTCAATCCATCGGCAATATCACAAAACTGATCGATGATATCGCCGACCAGACGAACCTCCTGGCCTTGAACGCGGCCATTGAGGCAGCCCGCGCGGGAGAGGTGGGAAGAGGCTTCGCCGTGGTTGCCCAGGAGGTGAGAAAACTTGCCGAGCGCTCCTCGGAATCCACCGAGGAAATCCGCCAGATTATAAACGAGATCCAGGGGGAGACGAACGCCACGATCATGAGCATCGAAGGTTCGACCAATTGGGTGAAGAAAGGTCTGGACATGATAGAAGAAACGGCAAAATCCGCAAAGGAGATTTCCATCGCGACACAGCAGCAAAAGTTTGCGTCGGAGCAGGTGGTGCAGGCCATGAGGGAAATAGACTCTGTGACCAAACAGTTTGTCTCTTCAACCCGGCAGGCAGCGGCTTCCGCAACACAGCTCAATACACTATCGGAGGAGCTTAAGCGCGCGATAGCGGATGTCAAGACAGAAGAGGGAGACGCGGGAAAGCAAAGGAATTAAAGCATGCCTGAGATGAAAGACCTCATCGCGATCTTCAAGGCTGAGACCGAAGAGCACCTGACCAAACTGGACAACGGACTCGTCGAGTTGGAGAAGCAGCCTGACAACCTCGAGCTCGCAAGCAGCATGAATCGGGAAGTGCATACCCTGAAAGGGGCGGCCCGGGTTTTCGGGTTTTACGAAATTCAGGACATTGCCCACCGGATCGAAGACATCTTCGAAGAAGTCGTCGGGAAAAGGGCCGTTTTCAACTCCTCGATGGCCGAGCGAATATTCAAAGGACTGGATGCGATCCGGGCCATTCTACAGAGGATCATTCAAGAGAAGAAGATAGACGCCGACGTCGATCTCGATCCCTCGGATATTTGCAGGGAGCTGGAAGAGTGCATTTCTGCAACCCAGGCGATCCGAACACGAAAAAAACGGGAGAGACAGCCCAGGGGAGAAAAGGAGGTCGCTGAGACTCGGGCAAAAGACGAACCAGAGAAGGGCGACGCGCCGAAGGAACAGGAGGTGAGCCTCTCGACTCCCCGGCCTGAAGTCCCGGGCTCGCCTTCGACCCGAGCCCAAGCCGAGGGGCTCGATGTTCACCCTGAGCCGCGCTCGCATATTACGCCTTCAAAAGGGGGGCCTCACGAGGCCGAACGTGTGAAAAAGGTTCCGGACAAAATCGTGGATCGCACGAGTGAAGCCGTCCCCCCCCACCCGTCCGGAACGACGGAGGAATATATCCGTGTTCCGATGAGCAGGGTGGATAAACTCCTTTATCTGGTCGGCGAGGTCGTCATCAACAAGATGAAGGCCTCTGCCATGAGCGCTCAGGCCAAAAGGCTCTCCAAGCTCAGCAGGGAAGCGCAGAAAAGTATTCTCAGCCTGAGTGAAACCATCAAGAAGGAATCCTCATCCCAAAACGGAGAGGTGACCCGATGGCTTAGTCAATGCGAGGCCCAGATGCAGAGACTGAGAGAACGGACCCTGGAACTGTACGACCAAGTCTCATCGGAGGCGTTTCATCTCGACCCTGTCATCGATGAATTGCAGGCAAAGATTAAAGAGATCAAGATGCTCCCTCTGTCCACTATTTTTGAGGGGTTTCCCCGTATGATAAGGGATATCGCATCCCAACAGGGAAAACAGGTCAACTTGGTGATCTCCGGGGAAGAAAACGAACTGGATAAGAAGGTCATGGAAGGGATCAAGACCTCTCTCATCCATATCCTACGCAACTGCATCGACCATGGGATTGAAGAGCCTGATGTAAGGGTTGCTCTGGGCAAATCAAGGAATGGAACCATAAAGATCTCCGCCTCTCACGAAGGGGATAACGTCGTGATCACTGTAGAGGATGACGGAAGGGGCATGGATATCGCCCAAATAAAGGAGACGGCCCTGAAGAAAAGGCTTGTATCAAATCATGACCTGGAAGGGATGTCGCACAAAGAGGTGATGAACATCGTTTTCATGAACGGTTATTCGACGAGTCCCATCGTGACCGACGTTTCCGGAAGGGGAATGGGGCTGGATATCGTCCGGCGGGACATCGCCAATCTGAAAGGCTGGGTGATCTTAGACACGGAGAAGAATAGAGGGACAAAATTCACACTCGTCTTGCCGTTGACCATTGCCATTATTCAAGCGCTTTTGGTAAAAGCGCAGAACATGCTTTTTGCTTTTCCGATGTTCTCCGTGACAGAGAGCGTCAAGGTGAGCACGGACGATATCTCCCTCACCGGAGGTAGAATGGCCATTCAGTTCCGCGAGCATATTGTCCCTCTGGTAAGGTTGAACGAAGTGCTCGCGCTTCCGCGGGCAGGCAGCGAAGAGGAAAAGACAAAGAAAGAAATGCTGGTCGTGATGACGACCTCCCTTGACAGTCGGGTCGGTTTCATCGTGGACGAGATTGCCGGAGAGGGAGAGGCGTTTATCAAGAGTTTAGGGAAACATTTGGGAAAGGTGAAGAATGTGAGTGGCGCCATCATCATGCCAACCGGTGAGGTCGTGGTGGTCCTGGATATCGCAGACCTGGTGGCGAATAGCGCCCTCGGTCTTCCGCATGTCACTGGAAAGCGAAGCGTCGTCGGAACAAAGCACAAAGAGAAAAGGATCCTGGTCGTGGAAGACGCTTTCTCGACGAGGGAGCTTGAGAAGAGCATACTGGAGACCCACGGATACCTCGTGGATACGGCGGTAGACGGCTTGGACGCACTGGATCGGATGGTAGACAATCAATACGACCTCATTGTCAGCGACGTCGAGATGCCCAGGATGGATGGATTTGAGCTCTGCAGGACCCTGAAGAATAACGAGGGGTTCAAGGATATCCCCGTGGTGATGGTGACCGCTTTACAGAAGGAAGAGGATAAAAGACGGGGGATTGAGGTGGGCGCGGCTGCTTACCTCGTCAAAAGCGCATTTGAGCAGACGAATCTTTTGGATACCATTGAGCGATTGGTGGGTTAGGTGGACCCTATGGAACCGGGAGTCAAGGCCCTGACGCGTGTGCTGGTCGTTGATGATTCTCCACTGATGTGCAAGATCCTGACGAACATCCTGAACTGCGATCCGCAGATTCTCGTGGCAGCGGTGGCGAGTAACGGGAAAGAGGCGGTGGAGCTCGTGCCCCGTCTCAAGCCGGATATCATCACCATGGACATGGATATGCCCGTCGTCGACGGGCTCGAGGCGACGAAGCAAATCATGGCCTCTAACCCGACCCCGATCCTCATTGTGGCCTCGACCGTGTTCAAAGCGGGCATGGAGAAAGTATTCAAGGCCATCTCGCACGGCGCACTGGACGTGATTGACAAGGGCGAGCTGGAGTTGGCCGGGCAGAAAAGGTCCGGGGAAGCCCTGATCGCCAAGATAAAATTCTTGACAGGCGTGAGAGTGACGGAGCGACGGCGCGGGGGGTTACGGAGCGAGAGGTCCGTCGTTGATCTGAAGACTCCCGGCATTGAGGTCTCGGACAGGATCGTAGCCATTGTGGCGTCCACCGGTGGACCACAGGCCCTTCTCGACGTGCTCAAGAGACTCCCCGAGGATTTCCCGTGTGGCATCGTCATCGTCCAGCACATCACCAGCGGTTTTCTGCCGGGCCTCGTGGACTGGTTGAATAAGGAATGTAAGATCAAGGTGAAAATCGGAGAAGATGCGGAGTCCATACAACCAGGCGTGGCATACATCGCGCCGGACGACCACCAGATGAGGGTGGAGGACAGCGGAAGGATAACGCTTTCGAATGAACCGGCCTACGGAGGTCACAGGCCCTCGGGAGATATCCTGCTGGAGTCGGTCGCCAGGGCCTACGGGAAAGGAAGTGTGGCGGCCATCCTGACCGGCATGGGCAGGGATGGAGCGATGGGGATGAAAACGATCAAACAGCTCGATGGCAAGACCATTGCTCAAAATGAAAAGAGTTGTGTCGTTTTCGGCATGCCCAAGGCCGCCATCGAGATGAATGTGATCGATAAAGTACTCCCGTTGGAAGGCATCGCAGAGGAGATCGTTTCGATGGTGAGATAGGCATTCTCCCATGCCTCCCCAGTACAGGGACCTTTGAGCGAGAGATGCAAGAGGAAAATCACGAGAAAAAAAGGAACCGACAGATCCTCGTCTTCAGTGTGGCGAACGAGGAGATGGCGTTGGATATTTCCTGTGTCCGCGAGGTGCTGAGACCGCAAACGATCTGCCCGCTCCCCAGGACGCCGCCCTTCATCGAGGGGGTCATCAATTTGAGGGGACATCTCGTTGCCTTAATTGATTTAGGAAAAAGGCTCAACGCGGGACAGATCAAAGACGAAAGCAAGAAAAGGATCATCGTCTGCAAGGTGAACAAGTCGATCGTCGGACTCACGGTCAACAGTTTAAAGGAGATTATCGCCTTAGCCGAAGAAGAGATCCGACCGACGCCGGAGGTCGTGTCCACGCAGATGGAGGCAGAAGTCCTGTCGGGCGTCGCAACGGTCGGGGAGAGAATGATACCCATTTTAGACTTGGATCATATCCTGACAAAAAAGGAAGTCAGCGAACTATCGATACTTGAGCGATGAAAGACATTTTACCCCTATCACCAGAAGATTTCAGTCTTTTTCAAGAGCTCCTCATCGAGACGAGCGGCCTCCGCTTTGACGAAGGCAGGACCCAGTCCCTGCATCAGGCCCTATGGCAGCGTTTACAGCACCGGGGTTACGATTCCTACCGCGAATACTACAACCTTCTGAAATTCCATCCGGAGGGACACCTCGAAATCCGAGAGCTCTTCGATCTGATCACGATAGGGGAGACTTATTTCTTCAGAAATAAGGCTCAGTTTGATGTGCTCATGAGGTTCGTTTTGCCTGAAATCATCCAGAGAAAGCTGGCGTCAGGGGAGAAGTGCATCCGCGCATGGTCAGCGGGGTGTTCTCGGGGAGATGAGGCCTACTCCATCGCGATCGCGATGATCGAGGTCTTCCCCTCCTTCGAAGAGTGGAGGGTCTCCGTTCTGGGCACAGACATCAATCGAAAAGGCCTCGCCTGCTCGGAAGACGCCGTCTACGGCGAAAAGGACATCGGCCACTTGCCCAAGGAATATGTGGACAAGTACTTCGTGAGAAACGGCTCGGCCTACCACCTCAGGGACGACGTGAAGGCATTGGTCGAGTTTGAATACCACAACCTGGCCAGAGATCCGTGCCTGCATGAAAAGATGCAAAATGTCGACATCCTCTTCTGCAGAAACGTCATCATCTACTTCGATCCGGAGACAACCCAGCGGGTCATTGAAAATTTTTATAACTGCCTTGCCCCGGACGGCTATCTTTTTCTCGGGCATACAGAGACCTTGTGGCAGATCACCAATCGGTTTGAGAGAGTTGAGTTTCCACAGACGTTCATCTACAAGAAGAAATTAGGCCCGGTTCAGGAAGATGGTATGAAGCCCTTTATGGCCGTCCCGGAAATCCGCATCGAGAGCCTGGCCCCTCCGGCTGGGTCGGTCAGCCCATTCGAACCCGAAGCGAAGCATAAGGGCTCAGGATCAGCTCTGTACTCCCAACCTGAGCCCTTCGTCCCCCAACCTGCTGAGCAGGTGGTGGGCGCAACGCTACAAGTTGACAACCCGTCGGACGTTGCTTTCCGTTCCGCCCTCGATCACACGGCCGTTCAAGACAAAGGCGATATCCTCGCCAGTCTTTCGAAGGCCACGGCGTTGGCGAATGAGGCAAAATACAAAGAAGCGGCGGCGATCCTCGGAAAGATCGTGGAGGCGGACAATCTCAGCGTTGAGGCATACTATCTGTTAGGCGTCTTATCGTACAAAAGCGGGAACCTGAAAGAAGCCGAGACACAGTTCAGGAAGGCGATTTATGTAAGCCCCGATTCGGTTCTCGCCTATTTTAACCTCGGGAATATGTATCTGTACCAGAAAAGGTTTCGTGACGCGGCCAGAGAATTCAAAAACGCCGTCCGCCTGTTGGAAAAAAGGCCGAAAGACGAGCAAGTAAGGTTTTGCGAGGATTTCACGGTAGAATTTCTCCTAAGGGCCTGCAACAATACGCTCGTCCAGATCTCCCAGAGGGGTAAATGATATGAGTCAAGTGGAAAAAATAGAAGCTTATCTTTCGTCCGTCCGACACGACCTGCGCAGTCAGCTCATGGTCGTCCGCGAAGGGACGAGCATGATTCTGGATGGTCTCGGAGACTCCAAATGCGAAAACTGCTTTACCCTGCTGAGACCCGCATTGGAATGCACGGATGAACTGAATAAGCTCATCGGCGAGCTCCTCACGATCTCCCGGTTTAATGCGATGTTGGGATCGGAGACGACCGCAAAAGAAGAAAAGACGAACCCAGGAAAGACGGAGCCACCGGAAGATGAGCTGGCGATGATGAAGGATGAGCTGAGAAATGAACTGGAAATCATGAAGGACGAAGTAATGGGCATGATCTCCCATATCGTCCGCACCCCGTTGGCCGTGCTCAAAGAAAGCTTGTCCCTGGTGCTGGATGAAATACCTGGAAAACTAAACCCCAAGCAAAAAGAATTGCTTTCAACCGGAAAACAGAATCTGGATGGTTTGATCCGATCGGTTGAGGAAATATCTGAGAAGTCCTGGAATGAAATCGTACACCCTACCCGAGACAAGCCTCTTGCCGACGAAGTAGAAGCCAAAAAGGAAACGTCAGTGGCGAAAAAAAGAGTGCTGATCGTAGAGGACCAGGCAGCGATCATTCACATGCTCCGTATGAGACTGGAAGCAAATAATTACGAAGTGATCACCGCGGCAGACGGTCAGGAAGGCCTGGAGAAAGCCCGTAAGGAAAACCCAAGCTTGATTATCTTAGACATCATGCTCCCCAAAATGAACGGATATAAGGTTTGCCAGCTTCTTAAGGCGGACCCAAAATATAATGCCATCCCCATCATTATCTCCTCTGGAAGGACGCCGCAGGAAATCAGGAAGGTGGGACAAGAGGTGGGCGCTGATGCGTATATATCGAAGCCATTCGAAGCAGAAGCGCTGCTCTCAAAAATGAAGGAGCTCTTGGGAAAAAGGAGGAAGTAGTCTCATTGTTGAGGAGAACGCCTCGTTCTAATACCCGATCGGTAAGACATGAAGTTGAAATAAGGGAAAGAGTTAAATCACGGCGAAAAAGATGGCGAAGAAAAAAATCTTGGTGATCGACGACATGCCAAATGTCGTTACCATGGTGAAGGCTCGCTTGGAGGCAAGCGGGTACGAGGTGATTGCGGCCTTGGATGGACAGCAAGGCTTGACCTATGCTTATGCGGAGAAGCCGGACCTGATCATATTGGACATCGTGATGCCCGCGGGCGGAGGTTATTCTGTCTATACACGATTAAAAATGTCTCCTAAAACCCGGTCTGTTCCGGTTATTTTTCTTACTGCGAAAGATAGACCGGAGGACGTGGCCAGGGCATATAAGCTGGGTGCCGAATACTTTGTCAAAAAGCCCTACAAGCCAGAGATGTTGCTGGGAACGGTCAAGAAGGTCTTGGAATCATCCGAACATGCACCCCAGCCCAGAGGATTACAAAAGCGAATACTGGTCATAGGGAAAGAACCGGAGATGGCGGAGTTCGTGAAATTAGTTGAAATGGGCTACGAAGTGACCATCGTATCGAGCATAAGAGAAGGATCCGATGAGGCCAAGAAGGAAAAGCCGGACGTGATCTTTCTGGATGGGACGCTCGTCAAAGCAAATAACTATGATGGCTTTTATCAGCTGAAGCTGGAATTCGCCTCGAGCAAAACACCGATGATGATATCGGTCACCAAGCAGGAGCTGGAGGAATTTCAAAAAAGGATTGAGGGCTTTAGCGATTATTGCTTGAAGCCGTTTAATTATATCGACCTCTTAGGGCACATCAGGGTGGCTTTGCAAAAGAATTAGAATCGATTTGTCCATGATCCCTGAAAACGTACGGATGAAGAAAATGTCTTAGAAAGGTCAAATGGTGTATGAGCCCGCTGAAACAAAGCCGTCCGTCCGTAGAAGGGCAACCGACCGAGCCGTCAGAAACGATCGGTCGGGGAGCCACTTGGCACCGTCTCGACCTTCATCTGCATAGTCCTCATGTGCTGGCTTTTGTGCCCCCGAAGGGGACGAAGCGGGAAGATGGGAAAGCTCTTGCCGATGCCTATGTCGAGCAACTTGCGACTCAAGGGGTTTCCGTTGCCGCCATAACAGACTACAATGGAGTAAACATAGAATGGTTTGAGGTGACTGCTGCAAAGGCCACCAACCGTGGCATTACGCTTTTGCCCGGGGTTGAGATGACCTTCAGACAAGGTAAGTCTGGTCTTCATATATTGGCTATCTTCCCCGGTGATACCGATCTTAAAGGTTTGAACGCTTTCCTTCAATCACTGGATAAAGACCCGGGTACCCCTCTGTTTGACAACCGCGGCTCTCATCGGGACATTGACCTAAAAATCAACTTACCAGATGCCCTCAAAGATTTACGAAGCCGGTTCCGCTGCCTGTTGGTCCTTCCACACCCCGATCAGGCAAATGGGCTCTGCAAGAGTCTCACGGCCGAGGTTGCCGCCAAGCTCCTCCTGGAGATAGGACCCGATGCCATCGAGTATTGCCCGGAAAAAGAAACAAAGAAGCTCCAATCGACGGGCCTTCTATCGGAAAATTTCTGGGAGCAGATGGCTCTGGTTGAATTCTCCAACCCGAAACGAATTGAAGAGATCGGAACCCAATATCGAACCGACGGAATCCTCCGGGCAACCTACCTGAAACTCAGCGCAACAAATTTAGACGCTCTGCGGCTGGCCCTTCATGATCCGGAGACCCGTCTGTCGATCGGTGGGATTCCTTCAGCGATTCATCCGAGAATCCGAAGTATGGCGATCTCAGGATCAGGGTTCCTGGGAAATCTGAGTATTTCCTGGAACCAAGACCTCAATGTGATTATGGGAGGCAAGTCTGTGGGCAAATCCGCCATTCTTGAATGCCTCCGCTATGTCTTTGCTGTCACGCCCCGCTCGGATCAGTCTCAACGTGAGGAGCTTGTTCGCCATGCCCTTGGCAGTGGCGGCAAGGTGGAGGTCATCTTGGATCGGCCCCTTCAGGAGGGAAAAATCCGGCAGTACCGCATCGTCCGAGTGTGGGGCGAAGAACCCCGTACATTTCAAGTCAACCCTGAAAAACCTCTTTCAGTAAGCCCTTCTGAGCTTCTCAGTCCAAACGGTGGGGTCACTATTTTTGGACATCGGGAGATCTACACAGTCTCTGGAAGTGAAGAGCATCGACTTGCCCTCTTCGATGAACTCCTTGGCGAAGAGGCGCTTCGATGTGCGGACTCTGTCGCCAAGGCCGTGGAGTCACTCACCACCAACACGCGGGCGATACTGGATCTTCAGGCAAAGCTAGCGAAGCGAGAAGAATACTGCCAACAGCTCAAGAAAATCGACCAGGAGATTGAAATTCAAAAGAGAGATGCCACAGAGGGTCTAAAGGACGTGGCTGATGGTCGCGGCATGGGGGAAGGCTTGCAGAATGCCACCAATGTGGTCAGGAGGGTTTTGGCGGAATCGGACCAAAGGCGTCTCAACCTACTGGCCTCACTCAAAACGGCTCATCGGAACCTACAGGATGCACAAAGCGCGGATTCAGCCATCCTCCAGGAGGCCGCAAAAGTCCTTGCGGTTCTTCAGGAAAGTCTGAAGGTGGTGCTCGACGACGAGACAACCCTTTTTGAGCAAGCCGTCCAGGGTCTAACGCGTCTTGATATGCGTTGGCAAGAAAAGCTTCGTCGTTTGGAGAAAGAGAGCAAGCGCGTTGAACGGGATGTACAAAAGGAGCCATCGGACCAAGATCCGCTCCTAAGATTGACCGAAGAAAGGACCTCTTTATCGTCCTTGATCGCAGGACTTGACGGGATCGAGGATCGCTTAAAGCATCTCAGGCAGAACCGGAAGGGACTCCTTCAGCAAATCAGAAATTGCAGAGACGCACAGCACGGATTACGCAAGGAAAGAGCCGATGCCGTTGCAAAATCTCTTCACGGCCGGCTCCACCTCCAAGTAGAATTTAAGGGCCAAAAAGGAAGTTATAAAGAACGGCTCTCGTCCCTCTTAAAGCGATCGAACCTCTCTCAGGAGGCAATCGACAAGCTCGCGGGTCCTGAACCGACGGACGGGATCGCTCTTTCCGAAGCGGTCCAAAAAGGGAGCGAGGAAGTCCAAAAGCTCTTCGGCCTGGGGCCTGTAATGGCGGAGCACTTGATCCATTGGCTAAGCGCTCAGGAGTCGCGGCTGTTCGAGCTCGAAACACTGATTCCTCAGGATGCCCTTCGGTTGGAACTGAGGATGGACGGTCAATACCGGTCTTTCGATCAATTGTCGGCGGCGCAACGGGCCGCGGCGATTTTGTTCTTCTTGTTCGGTCTCAGAAACCGGATCCTTGCCATCGATCAGCCCGAGGATTATCTCGAAGACCGATTTACGCACGAAGAGATGCTTCAGATCTTAAGGGAGCAAAAGGGGTTGAGAAACCAGGGTCCGGAGAGCCAGATCATTTTGGCGACGAACGACGCCACTATTCCTGTGATGGGCGATGCCGAGCTCGTCATTCCTTTGGAGGTGCAAGAGAATCATGCCCATATTATCGAACGGGCCTCTATCGACCACCGCTCTATCCGAGAGCTCATAAAGACCTTGATGCAGGGAGGGGGCGAGGCCTTTCAGCAGCGGGCCGAGAAATACGGAGGATTGGCGCCAGCCTGAATTCTATCAAATTTCCTCGCCGTAAATCATTTCCGATAGGACTAGGCCCTCGAAAGCCAAAACGCATCCTTTTCAACAGTTCCGATCTTGCTTCGCGTTTTTCGCCTAAAATATTTACCCCGTCAGAAACAATGCGCGGCTAGACTGCCCTTTACACCATGCGGTGCAGGGTTCTGCAACGGGTCCAAACTTCAGAATAATCGCGGTGGGATTTAATGCCCCGCTGAAATTTCTAACGGGGTTTACTCTCCCGTAGACAAAGTGTTATCATATTTTAGTCTCTAGGTCGCACCAGAAAAAAAGATTTGAAGGAGGCACAACGATGAAAAAAGTATTGCTTTTGGCTGCTGGCTTGGTATTGAGTTTTTCGTTTATTTCTTCTGACCTGATCTTCGCAGAAGAACCTAAGCCGATCCAGCTTTTGAAGCCTCAGACGGACGGCGGTAGACCCTTGATGCAGGTGTTGAAGGACAGGAAGTCTTCTCGGGAATTCGGCTCTGAGAAGCTACCCCCGCAGATGTTCTCGAATTTACTCTGGGCTGCCTTTGGGGTAAACCGCCCAGATTCAGGAAAGCGGACTGCACCCTCCGCGATGAATCGGCAGGAAATTGATATTTATGTGGCTATGGCCGATGGCCTTTACCTGTTTGATGCGAAGGCTCATCTGTTAAAACCGGTTCTTTCAGAAGATATCCGGGCGATGACAGGTCTTCAGCCCTTCGTGAAAGTGGTGCCTCTGAACCTCATCTATGTGGCAGATTTTTCGGGAATGGGTTCGGCAACGAACGAACAAAAGGAGTTTTATTCAGCTACGGATACAGGCGTCATTGCCGAGAATGTTTATCTGTATTGCGCTTCCGAGGGATTGGCAACGGTCGTGCGGGGGCTCGTTGATAAGCCAGCCTTAGCCAAGGTAATGAAGCTGCGAGCAGACCAGAAAATCATTCTCGTGCAATCAGTGGGGTATCCAAAGAAATAGGAAGGCAAAGAAGAGCTTTTAGATCATTCTCCAAGATTCTGGAGGTCGATTAAAGACGGACGTCCCCTCTTTCTTCCAAACTCTGTCTGAATTTCTTACAACTGAAATGAGAGACCAGTTTTTCTTTTGTAAAAAGGAGAACGCTATTCTTCTTTTCATAAATCCACACGGAGAGGTTGGCTGCTTCGGTAGGATCGGTAATTAGGAACATTGTTCCCAGTTTATTCAATTTTCCAAGTTGCTCAAGAGTCACCTGCGTTTCCGGTTCACCCCACTGGTTGAGAAAAATTTTTTGATTGAGACCAGCCATAAACAAATGGGAGCGTTCAGGCACTTGTTTAGGACGGGACTTCCGAGAATTTGAAATGAGCTCTAAACCTGGGATCGTCATCTTCTCTCTACTATATCATTAATTAAATGATGCGAAGTCCCCTCACAACGGTAAGGGATATTCAGTTCTGATCTTTATTCGCATATTCAGTGCCAAATCTAGAGGTGTATTTAGAAGGCAGTTGGAATGTATTAACATGCCGATATTACTGTATTTTTTAAACTTTTGGCAATGGACTCGTTTTTTTGAAACGGAGATCCCGAAATACATTCTGTACCAGGAATGACAAATTTTGTCACAAGACGTGATGAGCATGTTTCAAAAACCTGTAACTAATTTTATGGACCTACCGCCTTGAATCATCCGAGAATTTGACACAAGAGGTTTGAAGTCTTAAAATTTATTTTTATGCTGAAATGCTCCCGTTGCAACTAGGAGATGGTGAAGGAATCTAATATCAAGATGAAGAGATCGAGACCGCTTAAGGCTGATCTGCATCTTCATACAGCCGAAGACCCCCTTGACCGCGTACGATACACGGCTAAAGAGCTTATCTCAAAAGCTGCCAATGAAGACTTTGATGTCATTTCCATCACCAACCATAACCGGCTGACTTTCAATCAAGACCTTTCATCCTACGCCCAGGAAAGGGGGATTCTCCTCATCCCCGGTGTAGAGATGACGATTCGGAGACGTCATGTCCTCGTTTTAAACCCTCCCCCGCATAAAACATGCTCAGACTTTTTCTCCCTTTCAAAGCTGTGCCGTTCGGAAACTCTGATCGTTGCTCCGCATCCCTATTTCCCGGGAACCTATTCTCTAAATGGATACCTTTTGAAGCACCTGAATCTTTTCGACGCACTCGAATATTGCCATTTTTATTCCCCAATGATCAACTTTAATCAAAGGGCTTTGGAAGTATGCCAATCCTTTGGATTCCCCTTGGTCGGAAACTCAGACGCTCACTTCCTCTCCCAGTTAGGAACCACTTATTCGTTGATCTATGCAGAGAAGAATCTTGAATCTATCTTCGCAGCGATTCGCGGGAATAGAGTTGAGGTCGTCACCCGTCCTCTTAAGGCCCTGGAGATGGGATCGATTGCGAATAGATTCCTTAGAATGAAGCTTCGAGCAAAAATATCCAAGCGCCTGCCAAAACCGTATCCTTCGTTAAGGAAGCCTAAGATAATATAGGGAGTCCCCCACTTTCTTCTCTTTCTAAGTGAGATCCAAAACCATCTTGCTCCGTCTGAGGAGTTGTAAATTTTAAAGACCCCTCGCTACAAGAAAGGGCCTTTTCTGGTAGGACCATTGACACCACAAGGCATTTTCTCTTATACCTTTTCCAGAATCAATAGGTAATTATTTAGTTTAATTGAGACGAACCGCCCTCTGGAGAGATAAAACGCCACCACATGAAATGGAAAATACCGGATCTGCACACATGCCTTAATCTCATCAGCGCCGTCATCCTGCTGGGTGGTTTGGGCAGTGCCATCTTGATTTATCAGACGGTTGAGAATACGCCGTACGGCGCTTTAGGTTACGAGGCAGAAGGTGGCTCTGTTTATCCGATCATGCCTGAAGATTCCAAGAAATATCTACGGGGTTTAGAACTCTATGGCGGAAAGGCAAATGTGCTGATGGATAAGTTGAGGCGTGGATTTGCCGGGTTATGGCATGGGAAATCACTCGCATTCACAGTAGCCTGTCTTAGCATTCTTATATCTTTTGGGGTTTTCTATTCTGCCAATCACTTGCCCTCCCGCCTAAAGTCCGATGTCCATAGTGAAAGCAATCGGAACGGACCCGACTAAAAACACGACGGCTCTTCATTTCCATCCACAATGTCCTCTGATCCCTGCTGTCCAAAATACTTCAAAACGCCACACAGATTCGTTACCAAGTCTTCCGCCCAAACCCTCGGTCATAACACTTCCTGACAAGGAGTAGTGGCAATTTGGCGACTCATAGTAGTTACGAATGGCGAAGCTTCTGTCATCTTTCGTTTCCCCAAATATTGTGTCATCGTTAGCATTTCAGCTTAGCCTTGTTTCTCACCCTCTTCACGGTAGATGTACTTACCACCACGAACCCAGGAGGCACCAGCTGCAATGAGACATATGACAATAGAGAAGATCAGCACCTCGACGAGACCACGGTGGAAAGCATTGTCGATAAGCTGTGGGAAGAAGGCTCTGGAGGTGATCGTCGCTGCCTGCCCTGGTTGCAAAGCATTAAGTACATTTTGGGGAATCAAGGTACGCAGTGGGTTATACCCCAGGAACGCAGCAAATAGATAGGCAACAGGTGGTGCGCTCGCCAGCTGTTTTGCAATCTGAGCCGGTATGCCGTGCTGTACAAGGCCGTTGTACATGGCCGCTGGCATCGATGCATTTAACCCAAAAACCATCAGAGAAAAGATAATCGCCATAGACAGCGGATTCCCAACGTTAATCAGTGTTGCCCGCATGCCAGAACCTACCCCACGGTGCCAAGGGGGGAGACTATTCATGATCGCCGCGGTGTTGGGTGCCATAAACATCCCCATGGATAGACCATCCAGCAGGATTACCAGTGCGAACATGGGATAAGCGAAGTTCACCGGCAGCGCTAACATCAGTGAGAAGCCAACTGCTGTTAGTATCATGGCGATGGTGGCGAAGTAGCGTGCCCCGAAGCGGTCAGATAGTAGGCCAGAAAGTGGTCCGGCTATCAGAATTCCGATGCTTGAAGGTATCATACATATACCTGCCCAGAGAGGTGTTACCTCAAAGTCATAGCCGTGAAGGGGCAGCCAAATGCCCTGAAGCCAGATGGTGAGCATAAGCATTAGTCCACCCCTGGCTACAGACGCGAGAAACCCGGCAATGTTTCCCGCAGCAAAGGCACGAATGCGGAACAAATTGAGCCGGAACATGGGTGCTCGCACACGCTGTTCAATGAAGATGAATGCTACCAGAAGAACAACACCGCCCACTATCATGCTCAACACGAAGGGAGTTGTCCAGCTCATAAGGGAAGTAGGGCTGGGATTGATGCCATAGATGCTGCCCAGCAGAAGCATGGTCAGACCGGCGGCAAAGGTGACATTGCCCAACCAGTCGATAGGCTCGCTTTTGCTGGTCTCTACCTCGCGAAGTGTCCGGTACGCCCAGATAGTCCCGGCCGCGCCAATGGGTACATTAAAGAGAAATACCCACCGCCACCCCAACTCAGCCAGAAGCCCGCCCACCAGGATACCCAAAAAAGAGCCAGCGATGCCGGCTACCAGATTTAGGCCAAGAGCCAATCCGCGCTCGTTTTCGGGAAAGGCATCGGTGAGAACGGCCGCAGAGTTAGCAAATAAGAAGGCACCACCAATTCCTTGCACGACCCGGAAGAGAATCAGCTCAAGTGCCCCAGTTGGCCCGGTACTCCACGGGATGGCACATAAAAAGGACCCCACTGTGAAGATTGCAAACCCTAGATTGTACATACGGGTTCGTCCAAACATATCCCCCAGGCGGCCAAAGGCAACAACAAAAACAGCGGTTACCAGCATGTACCCCATGAGTAGCCAAAGCAGGTAGTTGAAACTACCTGGGGCTAGAGGGTCAATACCAATACCCCTGAAGATGACCGGCAAGGCTAGGAGCACACTTGTGATGTTGAGGAAAGCCAGCAGAATTGACAGGGTGGTGTTAGAAAGGGCAATCCATTTGTAATCTATCCCGCTACGGGGCTGGTTACGCGTCATCCGAAAGCAAGAAATCCTCCGATAGCTATATGGTACGTCAAATTATTTACGGTAGATAACATTTATTAATTACTTTCTCAATAAATTCTCACTTCACTGATTTGGATCCTGAAACAATAAATTCACTCAAAATAGAGATTCGGAACTCAGAAAATAATTACCGGGCAGAGTAACCCAAACGGGAGCCGTTGAAGTCGAACCGTATCCACGGGGTGGCCCTGCTCCGGGTGGACGCCCGCACGTCATCCCAATAATCGAGATAGGATTTCCCACGAAGCACCCGATAGGTTCCACTGTGTGGCCCTTTCTGCTCACTTTTTTTGTTGTGCTTATGGGTGGCTATCCGGGATAGAGTTAGCAGAAAAAGAACGCTCACATGGCCCTGAAAAATGGTTTGAAATGAGTAATCATCGTCGAGGTTGATTTCCCTGGTTCATCTGGGAGGCATCTGGAAAATACCTGTCCATTCTAAATGGGGATATGTACACCCTGTTAAGACAAGAATTTTAAAATCAAGGACCGTGAAATGAATTCGAGAGGCACCCGCTCTTCAGACAAGACAGATTTTTCATTTTGACAAGATTTTAATCCGTCCTGACCAATATATTATTTGAGAGAGAGTGTCCGAAGAAGTCTTGATTGAATATTATTACAACCGTCTAATTTTTATAGCTTGCGGTGACTGAAGATTATGGGTTGAAATGCCGGACGACAATAAAAAAGGCAGAGCCATTTTTTTCTACTTTTAGTTTTTGCGAATCGAACAGATCTATTTTTTTACAAGCATTTCTCTGTAACGCCGCTCGAAGAGTTCCTTCGCTTCCCCCCAATATTCGATAAGAATACGCCAAAGGTAAGAAAGTTTTTTCCCTCGATCGAAGTGACATATATCATTTATTTCGCTGCAGATGGCAACCAATAGTGTTACGGTCGTGAATGTGCTGTCTGATTTTAACTTGGATAGGATCTTTTTCCGCTCTTCACCCTTTTCACGGAGTAACTGTGCATGACGGCGTATTATTCCGAATGCACTCATGTGGGCATCTGAGGAGAGCTCTTTGTAGAGCCAATCGTTAAGGAATTGCAAAAACTTCCGGCTCTTTTCCGAAAGCCCTTTGTGTTGTAACATTTTGCTTGGAATCGGCCAATAACGTAGATTCTTTGGGTTAGCTGCATCCTCTTCAGAGATTCCAAATTCTAGACGTTGCCGTTCCAGAATGTCTCTAGCTTGATTAAACCAATTCTCCCACTCTGGTAAGCCCCCATATTCTGACCAGTTCCTGTTGTAATTCTCTCTTAACTCTCTCCAACCCCCTCTGTAGTACCATGCCATATGAGACCGCAAGTCCTCTCTAACAAACACAATGCTGAATAGGATGTCTGCCAACATCCGTGCTAGTGGGCTTATGATTAGTCCAAATTCCAATTTCCGCGTTGGGTCTTTCGGCAAGTCAGCAACTAAGTAGCGGATTCCTTCATAGATATTCCTACTAGTGGATATAGCAAAAAGGAGAAAGGGTTGCAGACCTGGAATAGACGTGAGTTCCTCTGGAAATTCTCTTTTCAATAAGTTACTCAGAGCCTTTGTTAGTTGGTCGAGTTCGCCACCAATGACTTTGAATGGAAGCTCCGGCCGCTTTGTGATTTTACTTTCCAACATATCCTTTATTCAAATGGTTGTTCTTCGTCTTATAAGGTTGTTGAGTTAATTGTCTACAAGTGGAAAAGAACTGTAAAAAAATACTCTTAACATCATGGATAGTCGAAAGGAAAAGCACCTTTAGAAGCAGCCTAGATTTTGATCCAGAATCACAAACAGATTCTCAGCAATACTCTCCTCAGCAGCCTTTGTGAAGTTGAAGGACCCGGTAATCACGGTCTCCCCATCAATAATTATCACTTTATTGTGGGCTATGGTGTGTTGGGCATCTATTTTCACAGGGATCCTTTGGTTATAGAGAAAAGTGGCTGATGAATATTTTTGTGTACTTTGGCTCTTGTCCAGGATGACTTCTACCTTGACTTTTCGTTGTTTTTATCTTTCTTTCCGCAAATTTTTAATGAACTCCTTAATCTGTTGATCACTCCTAAGTTTTGTTCGATCATACTCGTCATAATGAGTCATTTCATCAATTTTCCTGGGAGATCTTGGTCCTAACTGGTAGGCTGGATAACCGACCGCCATCATGTCATAAATTTTAACCCCTCTTGGAATATTTAGAAGTTCCTTCAAATCATCCTCCATAAAATTGCCCGCAGCCGACACCCATTGAGATCCCAAACCGAGAGTTTTAGCGGCAAGCTGCATACAGAGAAAAGCACTGGCTAAGTTAGAGATAAAGACTTCATGACCATATTTCTTGAAAACAACCGATGGAAAGGCTTCGTTAACTCTCGGATCCCCACACAGAAGGATGAGCACAGGGGCATTTTTAAACCCTGGCCCCATCATTTCTCCCACCAAAGCCGGTATTCTCATCTCTTTTTCCCGCGTTAGCTCAGCCTCTCGGAGTAAACCAAGAGATTTTATGAAAAGATCTGCAATTCTATCCTTAAGCTCTTTCTTTTTGATGACAATGAATTCCCATGGCTGAGAATTGCCGCCGGAAGGAGCCCACCTAGCAGCTTCGATAATTTTTCGAATATATTCATCCGGAATTGGATCAGGTTTATAGGCCCGAATGCTTCTTCTGGATTTAAGTAATTCGATAAATTTGTCAATCTCCATGCTGCCCTCCTCTTGTCAAAAAAGGCATCCGTTAAGCAGTCTTATCTCCTTCCACCTGCATAACTTCCGAACGCCTTTCATAATAGCGATATGTTAAGCCCACCATCTACCGCCAGTATTGCCCCAATGATGTATTTTGCCTTATCTGAGACCAGAAACGCTACGGCCTCTGCAACATTCTCGGGCTCACCGATATGGCCAATGGGGATCCTCTCGTTTTTATAGGGCCTGTTCACGTATTCCCTGTAACCAACAGGAGTTCCGACAAGCCCTGAGCCTACTGCATTTACCCTGATGTTAAAAGGGGCAAGATCTATCGCGGCGCACATTGTAAGATAGTTTACCCCGCCTTTGGATGTCATGTATGAAAGTTTATCCTTTGCCCCTCTTGTGCTGGAGACAGTAATATTTACAATGGCCCCCCCACCTTGCCCTTTCATAATTTCAGAGGCAAACTTTGTGCAGAGATAATAGCTTCTGAGATTCGTATCTATCGTATATTCCCAGGTGCTTAAGTCGCAATCCAGGATTGATTCATTTTTTGTGTACGCAACATTATTGACAAGGACATCGAGCCTCTGATACCTGTCCTTTATGAATTTAAACAGCTTTTCAATGGCACTTACTTCTGAAAAATCTACCCTGACATAAGAGCCTTTTTTAGGAAGATTTTCTGAAACTGCCTTTGCCTCCTCCTCATTTCGGGATGTAACAATTACATGAAATCCTTGCCCTGCTAATACCTCTGCTATAGCTTTCCCAATATTATTAGTTGAGCCGGTTACTAGAGCTACTTTTTCCATTGAATCCTCCGATAAACGCAAATTTTAGATTAATCAGCAACTCTTAGTGCTTGATATCTTCAACATCACCAAGGGTTATCGAAAACCAATTTGACTTGTCAAAAGAGAGGTTGTACTCGACGATCCTGATCGATTTTGGAGGGACTTGCCGCTTTTCCATAGCATAAAGGGCGTAACAGCATAGTTGAACAGAAAGATCTTCAGAGAGGCTTCTTCCTGTTTTCCAATCATAAGGGTAACAAGGTCTATTAATTGGCCCTCTCTTCAAGGAGTTTTTTCACATCACGGCGACCAAGCTTTCGGAGCGCCACCATGACTGCTTTCTTTTCATCCTTTGGCTTAAACTTCCCTTTCTCCCACAGATGCGCTGCCCCTACCGTGACCCCAGAGAGAATCGCCAGTTCCTTCTGACTGATCCCCAATTTTTTACGAAGGCTTCGGACTAAACGTGGAGAAAAGCGAGATTTCTTAATTTCTTCCGGGGTCGCCTCCAATGGCATCTTTCTCTTCTTCAGCTCCTTTTGCTGTTGGGCTGCAAATCGTTCTAATGCCAAGACTGTTTTGCGGAGTTGGGAGACCGTGCTCTTCAATAACCGGACATCCCGACCCAACGGAACTAAGGTCTTATGCATCTCCCTTTTTGCCAGCCGTACGATTTCAGATTTGATAGTCGCTCCCAGCTTACCCATGAATCCCTCCTATCGTTTAGATTTGTGTTTTATCTACGTTGAGGGTTAATAAAGGACGGCTCCAATTTCGATTGAAATTTACTAAATTATGAATGGGGTGTCAATGAGAATCAGAAGGGGAGTAAGAATTGGATTGAGACAAGAGGAACCTTAAAAAAATCCTTGACTTTTTTCTGCGGAATCTCTAAATTATTTTCTCTATTAAAAAAGGGACCAGTTAGAGGAGGACAGTAACTGATCCCTGATGCCAGTACATCAAATGGGGGATGAAACAAGGAGGTGATATGGTGTACTGGCTTTTTTAATGGGCAAAGTATACGATAAAAACATTAAAAAAAGATTAAAATTGAATTAAGATTTTCTAAGACTGATAACAACATCATCACTCAAAAGGAGGGAATATGCCAGTATCAAAGAAACTCATTACAAAGAACCAGGTTGTTACCCACTTTGCAGAGAAGTTTGAACTT
>Ga0326728_10008549_pt1 | contig 25342 bp, 18 predicted proteins | sample MB3enrmetagenome_FD_207602 | JGI IMG/M metagenome (GOLD analysis project Ga0326728, IMG submission 207602) | Lab enriched peat soil microbial communities from McLean, Ithaca, NY, United States - MB31MN | ecosystem: Environmental > Terrestrial > Soil > Wetlands > Peat | place: USA: New York... | reverse complement strand
AGGAGCCGGATATATCTGGCGTGACGAACGTCGGCACGGTTGAGCTGCCGTCGAACGCCATGCGATCGGATTGCGACGCTGATGGATCGCCCCATGGGGATTTGTTGGAGGTGACCTGGGATTCCGGCCGGTCTGCCGCGGTTTCCGCCGACAGATTGTCCAACGAATGAAAGGGGCGTTCGAATGCTATCGCGGATTGGTATTTGGGGGCGCCTGCGAGAGAGGATGGTGAAGAACGCAGAACGGATCCTTCAAGATTGATCACACGTCGCTGGTTGCCAGTTTCAGGTGTATTTTCATTTGCGGGGCCAGGCGCACCTCGATTCCCAGGAGCATTCCCCCGCGCGAGATATCAATTGCCGTCACTTCGATCTCCTGGTTGAACGTTATCCCCTTCAACAACGGTATCGATGAGGATCTGAACCGGGGCCAGCGTCTCCGTTCGGAACCCGAGGTTTTGTTCTTTTTCCCAGCTCTGTGGTTTTTGCCGCTGCTTTTGTCACTCGGACCGGGAATGGGGCACGGACTAGAGCGCGGCATTTTTGTTTATCGACCGGCTTTCCCGATAGGTTTGGAATCCAGAGACTGCACGATCCCTGGTTCTCTCCGTCTGCGCATCCCCCCTGCCTCGGCGGTTGGATTAAGGAAATATCGACGGCCACAAGGAATCCACGTGTGCAGCCGTTTCCGGCAGCGGCTGCACTTCCGGTGGATACCACGGCTTCATTCGGCAATCGATCACGATCGGCGCGGACAACTGAACGTGAAACCGCTCGAGACGGCTCTGCCGCGCGTGTATATCGGCGGCCGGTTCGAAGCGAGTAAAAACAGTCCATAAAAACGATTCGTCATTCCGGACGCACTCGTTGGTATCGTCGACAAGACAAACGATACGGAACGGCTGTACGGCTTGTTCATCCAGCAGTTGTTGCACGACGGAATCCTGTTCCTGCCACCCGGGCCCTTCCACGACGAGCACTCCCGGGGCAAAAACCTTCTGATTTCGCAATCGCGGGTTCGTCAAGTCGCATTGGGGCGCTGTCTGAAGGGCAAACCGTCTCTCGCCCAGGCCCATTAATATGGCCTTGCTCCCTTCGTTCACCCTGCCGCTGGTGTAATCCAGCGTATCCTGAGCGACTGGCGAAAACACGAAAAGATCGGAGGCGAAGTCGGCCCTTTCCAGGACGTGCGTGAGAAAAGGGCGGAATTGCCGCAACGGTAGCGGTGTGTCGGTCAGCATCAGAACCTTGGTCAGAGAAAGCTGTCCTTCACCCAGGATTCGCATTGCCGCCATGAACGCTTCCTTCGGATAGCGTTCCTTGACCACGGCAACCGCCAATGGATGTACTCCGGCATCGTCAAAAGCCCAGACATCCTGAACGCCGTTCATGACGAGCGGGTAGATCGGCGAAAACAATTCCTGCAGGTATTCGCCGATATAGTGATCTTCCTGCCGAGGCCGCCCTACAACCGTTGCAGGAAATATCGCCTTGCGTCGATGGTAGATCCGATCAACCTGAAAAACAGGGAAGGGATGGGCCAAAGAATAATACCCGTAATGGTCGCCGAAGGGACCCTCAGTCCGGCGCACGGCGGGAGGAACCTGCCCGATCAGCGCAAATTCTGCTTCGGCAATCACGGGAAGTGCGCTGATTGAACTGCTCCGTATGAGGCCGAGTTTCTTGCCCAGCAGCAAAGAGGCCAGGACGGCCTCCGGGATGTTTTCCGGCAGCGGGGCTACGGCGGATAGGATAAGGGCCGGCGGGCCTCCGAGGAAGACGTTTGCCGGAAGCGGCTTGCCCGTCTTTTCCGCCTCGTAGTAGTGGAACCCTATTCCTCGCTGAATCTGGAAGTGCATTCCCGCCGTCGAATCGTCGAAGATCTGATTGCGGTACATGCCGATATTGGGCTTGCCGGATTTTGGGTGTTCAGTGTAGGCCATCGGCAATGTCAGAAACGATCCGCCATCCATGGGCCAGCTTTGAATTTGTGGAAGCGCTTTGAGCCTGGCTGGGTTCATCACGCATTCGAGCACAGGACCCGAATTGCAGCTCCTCGTACCGAGCCTTAATCCCGCCTTGGCCAGATCGCGGAAATTCCAAAGCTTCGCAATGGAAGGAACTGCCAGAATTTCAATCGCCTCGACGACTCTCCTGAAAAAACGGGAAGGCTCTTCGCCGAACGCGAAGTCGATGCGACGCCGCGTTCCGAAGAGGTTGGTGGCAACCGGGAACTCCGTGTTCCTGACATTCGTGAACAGAAGCGCCGGCCCCTGCTGTGCGACGACCCGCCTCTGAATTTCAGCCAGCTCGAGATAGGGGTTGATCGGCACGTCGATGATCCGAAGCTCCCCCTCTCGCTTCAGGATCTCCAGAAAGCTGCTGATATTGACCGGACGATTCGATTTCATTTCTTATATGGGGGCGACCGACGGGCCGCGCGTAGCAAGGGGATTCTATCAGAAAATGATCGTAAAGACTCGAAGACTCGAAGCCTTTTCCGTAGGGAATATGGGCCGTGCATCAAGTACAATATGGGCTGGGATGAAAAAGGGGGCAGTCGCCATATTTCGCCGGTGGTTTATCGACAGCAAAGCGGGAGAAATGCGGTGACTGCCCCCTTTTCCGTGGGGTACGCTCGACGACTCGAAGAAGGGGAACGCTCAATGCTTGAAGTCAAATTCCAGGGCCGTGGGGGGCAGGGGGCCGTCACGGCCTCCGAAATTTTAGGGAGATCTTTTTTCCTCGAAGGAAAGTATCCGCAGGCTTTTTCACTCTTCGGCGGCGAGCGCCGGGGCGCACCGGTTTTCGGTTTCCTGCGCGTCGACGACCAACCTATACTCCTCAAGTGCCAGATCAAGAATCCGGATCATGTGGTCATCTTTGATTTGTCTCTGGCAGACGAGGCTGAGGTGTTGCGCGAACTGAAGCCGCGTGGCTCTATCTTGATCAATACCAGATCCGGGATCGATCATTTCCCCCGGTTGAGGCCCTTCAACATCGGGTTGATCAGTGCCAGTGCCATTGCCAAGGACGAAGGACTGGGGGACAACTTTAACACGGCCATTCTCGGCGCCTACGTTCGCCTGACCGGTCTGATAAAACTGGAAACTCTGGTTTCAGTTGTCAGAAAAATGGCCCCGTCCAAAGTTGAGGCGAATATCCAGGCTGTCGAGCGCGCCTACGAGGAAACCGCGGTGTTTCAGCCGGAGGAGATGATTTGATGGGCCGAAAAGATTCAAAAGAAAATGAATTTGTTATTCCCATCTCTTACGGCAGCACGGAGATCATCGAAACGGGGAAGTGGAGTTCTCAAAAACCCCAGCCGCTGCGGCAGACACCCCCTTGCCAGGAGGCGTGCCCGGCTGGCACCGATATTTCATTGTTTGTGCACTTTGTGGAAAAAGGGAAGTTTGCCGAAGCTCTCTCCACGATCCTGGTCGAAAATCCATTCCCGGGGGTATGCGGAAGAGTCTGCTTTCATCCGTGCGAAGCAGGCTGCAACCGGGCTCAATATGATGAATCGGTCTCAATCCAAATGTTGGAACGGTTTGTCTCGAGCCTGAGATCCGGAAAGACCCTGCAACTGCGCCCCATGGCTTGCGGTGATTCCAGGAGAGTTGCGATCGTGGGTTCCGGTCCCGCGGGCCTTTCCTGCGCGTACTTTCTCGCCATCCTCGGTCATCAGCCAACGGTATTCGAATCCAGGGATGAACCCGGCGGGATCATGCGCTGGGGGATCCCCCAATTCCGGCTGCCCAAAACCGTCTTAAAAAGAGAGATACGCCGGATTCTTACTCTGCCCATCAGATTGAAGACCGGCTGCAGAGTCGGAAGGGATATCACTTTTGACGAGTTGGAACAGTTCGACGCCGTTTTCCTTTCTCCGGGCGCTGAGCTTAATGCGCTGCTATCGATTGAAGGGGACACTCTGGCAGGAGTATGGAATGGAGGGGACTTCCTTGAGGGTGTCAACTCTGGCAAAAGCATCTCGCTGGGAAAGGAGACGCTCGTCGTCGGCGGAGGCAACACCGCCATGGACGTTGCCAGGTCCGCACTGCGACTCGGCTCCACGGTGACCATCGCCTACCGAAGAACCAGGGACGCGATGCCTGCCATCCGTGATGAAGTCGGCGAAGCCGAAGAAGAGGGAATCCAATTCAAGTTCTTGATCCAACCCGTGTCTGTCAAACAGACGGAAAATGGGAGATTGGCGGTCGTTTTTCAGCGCATGCAGCTCGGCGTTCCCGATGATAGCGGGAGGCCAAGAGCCGTTCCTGTGAAGGATGAATACCTGACCATCGAAACCGACAGCCTCGTCAGTGCAGTTGGGGAACTGGTCGACCTTTCGTGGATCCCCGAAAAGCTCATTGATGCCGGATTGGTTGATCCTGCTCTCGAATCGAAAATCTTTGCCGGGGGGGACGCCGCACGGCAGCCCAGAACCATCGTGAATGCTATCGCTTCGGCAAAGCGGGCTGCGATTTCCATGGACCTCTTCTTCCGTGGAATTCAAGCTCGTGACCTTCTTTCCAAAATCAGAATCGGCAATAAAGGATCCATTTCGTTAGGCGCCTATCTCCGGGCTAGGGAAGACGGAGCGTGGCCCGAAATCAAAGAGGTCATTTCCTATGAAAAGATCAATACCCTGTATTTCGCAAAGACGGGACGAGTAAAAACAAGAAAGCTTAGTCATGAAAAAAGGCTCCAGTCCTTTGCGGAAGTCAACTCGGGCCCTGATGCCAACGCGGCAGCGCTTTCCGCGTCGCGCTGTTACTCCTGCGGCAGGTGTAACGCCTGTTTGAACTGCTATTATTTCTGCCCTGAAGGCGTGGTCTCCGTGGATGCGGAGCAATGTTCTAGAACGGTTGACTATGAACACTGCAAAGGGTGCGGTACGTGTGCAACGGCCTGTCCTAGAAACGCGGTCGAAATGAAGGATCTGTCATGAAAGATTTTATGTCCGGCAACGATGCTGTGGCTCACGCTGTGCTGCTGTGCCGCACTCCGCTGATTGCTGCGTATCCGATCACGCCGCAGACATCCATTTACGAAAGGCTATCCAGCTGGGAGGCATCCGGTTGGCTGAAGGGGATCATGATGCGAACGGAGTCTGAGCATTCCGCGATGGCTTCCTGTATCGGGGCTTCCCTTACCGGAGTCAGGACGTTTACCGCCACCTCTTCGCAGGGGCTTGGGCTGATGCATGAAATGCTCCATTTTGCTGCAGGGTGCCGGCTTCCGATTGTCATGGCCAATGTGAATCGAATTATTTCGGCACCGTGGGGATTTTGGGCGGACCACCTCGACAGCCTCTCTCAGCGTGACACGGGGTGGATGCAGTTTTATTGCGAGAACGGCCAGGAAGCGCTGGATACGGTGATTCAGGCCTACAAGATAGCCGAGCAGGTCTATCTTCCGGTAATGATTTGCCTGGATGCGTTTTATGTCTCGCACTTCGTGGAACCGGTGGAAATTCCCGAGCAGGAACAGGTCGACGCTTTCCTTCCTCCTATCGATCTCCCGCACCGATTGGATGTCGAAAAACCCGGATTCCTCGTTCCCGTCGTCTCATCCGAAAAATACCGGGAATACAAGCACATGGCGGCTACGGGCATGGACTCCGTCAAGGATATTGCCTTGAGCGTTGATCAGGAATTCAAAGTGAAGTTCGGGAGAGGATACGGGATTGTCGAACCCTTCATGATGGAGGATGCGGAAGTCGTGGTCGTCACGGCAGGATCGATGACGAGCACGGCCAGATTGGCGATCACCAAAATGCGCGAGGAAGGGAAAAGGATCGGACTGCTGAAGCTGCGCACATTCAGGCCGTTCCCTGTGGAAGCTGTCCAGAGCGCGCTTGCCGGGAAGAAGAAAATAGCCGTAATCGACCGCAATTTTTCGGTGGGCGGGGGCGGAATATTCTGCCAGGAGTTGAGGTCAGCTCTGGTTCATTCTTCCGATCACCCACTGGTTTTCAGTTACATTGCCGGAAGCGGGGGGACGGACGTCAATCCCGAAACAATTGGGAAGATTGCGCTTAAAACGATGGGGAAATCAACGCCGGCGGATGCGCCGGAGTGGATCATGGGCGAATGAGTATATTCAGCGGACCGGTGAAGCCTCAATGGCCGACAACTGCTAGCCCCGGCCGTAAGTTATTGAAAATACTTGGGCGATTCCCCCATTTCTGATTTTTTCACAGGTTTTGACGGCCGGCCTTGGTGCCTGCCGGGCCAGCTCTTGATGACATCTAAAGGATAGCGCGTATGTTTGCACCTGAATCGGAACCGAATTTTTTAAGGCCGGGTCATGCTGCGTGTCCGGGTTGCGGACTTGCCATGGGCATGAAATTGGTGTTTCAAGCTATGGGCCCCCGCACGATTGCAGTCATCGTGCCATCCTGCGAAGGGTCTATCGGAGGCGTTTATCCCGTCACGGCTTATGGCGTGTCCACTTTTCATTCCGCATTTGAGATCGCCGCCCCGACAGCCGCAGGCATCGCGAATGCTTTGAAGATTCAGGGCAAAGATGACATCCAGGTAGTGGCGTTCGCGGGAGACGGTGGGACCTTCGATATCGGCCTGCAGTCCCTTTCGGGAGTGACAAAAAACAACGACGACATCCTTTATGTCTGCCTGGACAACGAAGCCTATATGAACACCGGGATTCAGGTGAGTTCCGCGACTCCTTCTTTTGCGTGGACAGGAACGACGCCAAAGGGGAACCCCCGGCGCAAAAAGAACATCATGGAGATCATGGCCGCTCACTATAATCCCTATTCTGCGACCGCGGCCATTGGATTCCCGCAGGATCTGCGACAGAAAATCGTCAAAGCGAAAAGCATCCGTGGAACGAAGTTCATCCACATGCTCGTTCCATGTCCTACCGGCTGGAGAACATCTTCGGACATTGCTCCGGAATTATCCATCCTTGCCGTCGAAACCAAAGTTTTCCCGCTTTATGAAATCGAGAACGGGACCAAGTACACGATGAATCACGAGCCGCGCTGCCTGCCTGTTCAGGAATATCTGAGGAAACAGGGGAGATTCAAACACCTGAATGAAGACCAGATCCGGCAGATCCAGAAAGATGTGGATGACGACTGGGCCCGCTTGCAGTTGCGCTTTGGCGATTAAACGCGAACTGCCGCAGATATTCGCGGGTTCAATCCATGCCTACCCGCAGTTTAAGGGGAGATCATTCAGGACTTGCCGATGGCGGCTTGATAAGCCGTCAGAAGCCCATTCGCCTCCTCTGCGGCATCGGGCATTTTACTCTTCCTCAGTTTTGCCGCATTGCTCAGAGTTTCCCTGAGGTGTTCGCTATCGACAAGTCTGATTGCCTTATCGATGAAATCCTCGAGATCGTAGGGATCGAAGAGACAGCCCGCGTTCAGGTCGCCTGCTTCGCCAAGAACCGGTTCCCTGTTTCCAGGAATATCCGATGCCAATATGGGCTTTCCGGCTGCCATAGCCTCGAGCATGGAATTGGACAGCCCTTCAGAAAATGAGGCGTTCAAGACGATGTCCGATGCTTCATACGCGGACCGCATGGCCGCCGGCGATATGGATCCTATCCAACGGGCGAATGTTTTCAGCCTGTCCAATTCCCGCTCGAATTGAAGAGTGTATTCAGCATCCACTGCGGGTCCCGCAGCTGCAAACCGGATTTTTGGCCGGATAGCATGCACCCGCTCCAAGGCAAGCAGGCACTCGAGATTTCCTTTGACGGGGCGCACCCCGGCCGGCATGAAAAAGAGAACATCATCCGGATCGCAACCGGCAAGGCTTCTGAGATCGAAGGGCTCATCGCCGAACCAGCTGAAGGCCTTCGGTACATTTATTATCCTCTGCGCGACATCAGGCATTTTGCGCCGAAGGCTCTGAACCGTTTCCAGACTCTGGGTGAGAATGACCCGGGCCATTCTGAGAACCTTGAAAATCGTCTCCCTGGCGTCGGCCCTGTCAAAATCCAGATTGATATCCGTACCGCCCGGAGAAACGACGACAGGCAGAGACCTCAGATGCGTTTCTACGAGAGGATCCAAGATCAGAGTTGCGGTCTTGTAAGCATGGTGAACGTGGACCAAGTCCGGGCGGAAGCCGTGGAGGCGATCGACAAAGGTGACGGGGTGCAACCCCTCCGAGGCGAGCACTTCGACAATCATGTCCTTCGCTGTCAGAGATCGACGCCAGCGTTCTGCGGTAACCGCGTTGCCTGTCACGCTGGGAAATATCGAAGGCGCAAGGATCAGAATTCGCATCGCTCGTCCAATGCAGTTTTGGGGAATCGAGCGAGTTCGACACCGGTTTCCCGAAGGGCCATCCGAAAGCGCCCGTGCGTTAGTGCTTCCAATTCCGTTTCCCGGTCACGAGTTGAAAAACCTGAAAATGGGCCGGATGCGGAATTTCCGGCAAAGCGACCCGGGTGGACCATCAGTTCCGTGAGTCCGTGAGGGATAGATTGCAGGAACTCGAACCAGTGCGAAGAAGGCAATCTCCCCTTAAAGTACAAACCTCGGAATTGGATGGTCGTGCAGAATCCCAGTGCATTCAAAACCGGCCTGGCCGCTTCCGCATGGCAGCTAAAAAAATGGGCTTCTTCGTGAATCCCGGAAGATATCGTGTCGGCCTGGAAGGCCTGCGATTCTTCCGGAATCCTGACCCAGGCGATTCCGTTCATCCTTGCGGCGTCCGCAGCCGGTTTGAGGACGGCAGGAAGGATATGCACGTGTTGATGTCCGTCCGAATGGTCGGGGTGGACTCCGGCGTTCCGGAGCGCTGCGATTTGCGCATTCAACTCCTGCCGGATTTCATTTTCCAGCTCCGGACAGCCGCTCCGAACGAGCAGGCTCTGCGCGGATTTCTTGCCCAGAAAGCATCCATCCGGGCCGGTCAGAAGCCGGAGACCGGCTGAAAGGGGCTTCCCTTCCGATAGATTGAAATGGATCCCAAGGGAGACCCTGTCCCGTGGTAACTCGCGAATCCTGCGAAGACCGTCCTTCAGCGCTGGCCCATTTGGAAGGATCGACAGACTCGTCACCACGCCCGCCGCGATGGCTTCGAATATCCCTGCATTCCGTGATTTGTCAGCTCCCAAATCGTCTGCGTTGACTATCAATTGCTTCATCTTTTTCGAGGCCTTGCTGCGCGTATGAACAGATTTTGGAAACAGACGCGGCCATCTTCGCATTCCCTGAACTCCGAAGCTCCCAAAGACCGGAGTGAGACCAGATATTCGAAAAGTCCGCTTTCGATCTCTTCATACTCTCCGGCCGTAAACGAACGCTCTGTTTCACGGATCAGGTCAACCTCCGAAAAGAGCTCCCGCAATTTTTTCCAGAGTTCGCGCGGATTTGCCAAAGAAATGGCCAGGAGCCAAAGCCTGCCGCGCTCGGGATGCAGAAAATCCGGTGCCTTCCAGAGCACTTTGAAGAGATCCCTGCTGCCATCGGGTCCTCCATATCTCGGGCCAAAGGGATGAGGGCCGGGGGTCTGCGGAGGCGTTGCGACGATTACGTCAAAACGAACCTCCCGGCCGAGCGCCTCGTACCAGGAACCAGCGCGGATTTCGATTCGATCCTCGACGCCGTTCCTCCAGGCGTTTTGTTTTGTGGCCTCTAGCGCCCTGGGGTCCAAGTCGGTGGCCACAACTCGCTTTGCTCCGAGCTTTGCCATGGAGATCGAAAGCAGGCCCGATCCGCATCCCAATTCAAGCGCCTCGTCGCCTTGCCGTGCATCCAGCAGACCGGCCAGTTCAATCGTCGACGCCGGAGGGATGTGCACGCCCTGGGGGATCTCCAGTTCCACGGGGCCCGTGGGGAGCTGCACGCGTGTGGTCCGGTTTTCCTGAACACGCAAGCACTCGAAACGGCTGCGTGCGGCGGTGAGCAAACGTTCCACCAAAGCGGCATAGTCGAGGCCCGCCCATTGAGCGGAGACAGCCAAAGCCTCAAGAGGCTCGAGGCTCGGCGTCGTGTTCGCTTCCAGGAAAAACACGCTTCCATCCCTGGAAAGCCTTATATCAAAACGAGCGTAGTCCTGCAATTCCAGTGCGTGAAATGCATGCCGAGCCAGATCCTCGATTTCGTTCCTGAGGCCGTCGGCAAGATCGGCCCGAAGCGTTCTGTGATTTTCATCCGTGGGATCCAGGAGCTTGAAATGCTCGGTAAGAATGTTCGTTTCGGCGGCGTCAATTTCCCATTCGAGAATGGGGAGCACCTCGAGGCCCTTCGGACCGTTGATCAGCGATACGGCGAGTTCGCGGCCCGGAATATAAGATTCGACAAGGATCGGCTGTCGAAGAGAGTTTAAAAGACCCGCAGCGGCGGCGTATCCTTCCCGCTCCGTCCTGGCCAGGGACACACCACGGCTCATATGCTCGAAAGCGGGCTTAAGTATCAGGGGAGGTCTTAGCCACTCGGGCATGGTCCAGGTACTCGAATGCACGACCACTCCCGGGGGCACGGAGATTCCGGTTCCGGCGAGGCGTTTTTTCGTTGCTTCTTTATTATCGGCGACAAGGCAGGCCTTGGCTGAAGATCCGACGACACGGGCCCCCCAGTTTTCAAGCAAAAGGCGGACGAGGGGCCGATACATTCCGCGGCCACAATAAGTGTCGGTGTGGTCGATGACCAGGTCGCATTCTTGTGCGAGGGTTGGCGCGTGAAGCTCGATTTCCCCGGAGTCGATAAGGAATGGCTCGTGATTCAAAGCCCGCAGTCCGATCGAAACAGCTTCTGCACAACGACAAGGGGAGCCCGCCGTGTGTACGATGCCGACACGCATAGTGTTCCTTGATATCATAAAAACCTGAGAGGCGCTTGGGTTAATTTTTGCCGTGAAGGCTGTTTTATGTGGGGCGGGTCTTCGGAGCCGCCGTGGCGCACAGTGACACCTTGGGAGCGCATTATGGACAGGGATCTTTGAGTCAATTTGAGAGCAGCCTCCGGCCGGGCGGCTCCAGGGAGCCACCCCGAATGAAAACGGAGTGAGCCGTTAATCTCGAATCAAAGTTGCAGCTGGAGCATCAACCATCCATCTCAGACTGCCTAGCGCGGGTTGAATTTTTGCCGCGGGCAAATCACACGCCGGATCCTGAATCACCCTGGATAGAGCTTTGGCCTTGTCCGAGCCTGCGACAATGATCAGTGTCGCCTGTGCCTGGTTCAGGATCCGAAAAGTCATGGAAATCCGGTTGGCGCCGGTTTCGGGTAAATAATTGGAAACCACAAGCCTGCTTTCGTTCCAGCTGGTTCCTGGAAAGAGTGAAGCCACGTGCCCATCAGTGCCCATCCCCAGCAGAAGCAGATCAAAAGAGGGGATGCCGGTCTCAGGGAAGACTTTTCTCAGTTCCTGTTCGTAGAGCCACGCGGCTTTATCCGGATCGTCCAATTCGCCGAGCATTCGATGAATGTGGCTACTCGGCGCTCCAAGCTTAGAAACGAAAGCCTTCCAGGCCATCCCGAAATTGCTGTCGGGACTGTCGGGAGGAACGCACCGTTCGTCACCCCAGAAAAACTGAATGCGATTCCAGTCGATGCGTTCGGCAAGCGGAGGCGAGCCCAGCAATTCGTAGATGGGAGCGGGAGTCTTTCCGCCGGTCAGAACGAACGTCGCAATCTCTTTTTGTCGCAGCGTGCTCTCCAACAGCGTGGCGACACGCCCAGCGGCGGCATAGACTAAAGCATCGGCATCGGGATGAATCTCAATTTCCTTCTTCATGGTTATTCTCGGTCCATGCGTTCACGCGTTTGCCGGTTATGGAGCCGACGCGCAGACGGCTTCCTATTTCTGGAATGCTTTCTCCAATTCATAGGCTTCCGCGAGTGCTGCCTTGAAAACCGCATCCTCTCCCGTCTGCGACAATTCGCGCACCAACAGGGAGGCTTCATCGAGCGGTTCCTCGGGGACTGAATGAATGACGCGGGATCCGTCCACAAACGCGACGGCGCTGATGCACTGGGAACCCTGCTCGACAAAGACCGAGAACTCCGCCTTGCTTTGCGTGCGCAACGTGATCGCACCGATTCCCGGAACCTGGCCGGGTTCGGAGATCGTTCCAGTGAAACGGACCCGTATTTCACGACCTTCACTCATCCAGCACGAGTCCCACCGGTCTCCGGAGCGTTCTGCCGAGACCCGTTTCCAACCAAGACTCGAAGCGAGCCAGCCGGTCAGAAGCAGCGTTCGGGTTGGGATGCTGCCCGGAGCGGAGAGATTTCGAATGATTTCCACCTCGGAAATTTCCCGCACATAACGGCTCGTTGCCGGTGAGTCAAAAAACTGCGCGATAAGATCGCGCCAGGCGGTGATCCGCGACCAGTTCAGGTCCCGCATGGCGATCCCCGAGGGTTGATCGACCAGCAGCTCGAGGATATGGAGCCTGTTAAGAGGATCCTCCCTGGATTGATGGGAATCGACGATCAGCAGGTGGGAAAAACGCGCCAATCGCTCCATTACATCTTTATCCGCAGTTCTGAACGACCGCCAATACAGGTATACCGGCAAATCCGGAACGAGAAGCGACAGAAGCGTATCCGGTAAATTCATTCTGGCTCGGGTACGCGCTGCCAATGTGATCGTCTCGCAGCACACCTGTGGTCCTCTGGACAGCGGAATCGAACAATGTGCGCTGATCCATGCGTGCATGTCAGGCGGTTCCAGGGCTTCGTCCGGTTCGACATAAGCGATAATGGACCGGCTTGGGTGCCACTCGGAAACCTGTGCCAGAACAGCAGGAAGTCCTTGTGCTTCGTTCCTGTTCTGCGCAAAGGCAATGAAGTTGCACGAACAAGCCCGTATCACGGCTTTTTGTGCCGTTTCGCCTGCCGATTTCCAGAACGAGGCAAGCTCCTTCTCGATGGCGGCGACGTCGATCTCCATGGGAATTCCGAAATTTCCCGTCAGCCAGGAATTGCTCATAACGGCCGCCACGAACGTTTTTCACGCGCCAGCAGTTCGTCCGCCTGGGCGGGACCCCAGGAGCCGGAGGCATATTGAAGTATTGGACGCGACCGGTCGGCGCCCCAGACATCAACAAAGGGCTGCATGAGAGACCATGCCGATTCTACGGAGTCAATCCGGTTGAACAGCGTCGGGTCGCCGAGCATGCAATCGAGCAGCAGGCGTTCGTAGGCGTCGGCCAGATGCGGGCCGAAGGTGCTTCCGTAGCGGAAGTCCATGTTCACGGGACGCATTTCCAGCGCCTGTCCAGGCAGCTTGACCATTGTTTTCAGAGTGATGCCTTCGTCCGGCTGGATACGAAACGCGAGGACGTTGGATTCGACCCGAGTTGCGGGCGCCTGGCGGAAGATAAAGTGAGGCGTGGGTTGAAAGACCACGGCGATTTCCGTTACGCGTTTGGCCAGGTTTTTCCCTGTCCGGATGTAAAAGGGGACGTCGGCCCAGCGCCAGTTATCGACACTAAACCTGATGGCGGCGAAAGTCTCTGTCCGAGACTCCGCTGCGACTCCGGTTTCTTCCCTGTAGCCGCGCGCCTCCTTTCCCCCAATGAATCCAGGCCCATATTGCGCTCTCACTGAGAAGCGATGGACATCCTCCAGGGTGAAGGCACGAATGGAGCGCAAGACTTTGGCTTTCTCGCTTCTGACAGCATCCGGGCTGAAATCCGGGGGAGGTTCCATGGCAACAAGGGCGAGAAGTTGCAGGATATGATTTTGCACCATGTCGCGGAGAGCACCCGCCTCTTCGTAATAGGCGCCACGAGTGCCGACCCCGATATCCTCCGCTGCGGTGATTTGCACATGGTCTATAAACTGTCGATTCCAAATGGGCTCGAAGATCTCGTTGGCGAAGCGGAAGACCAGAATGTTTTGCACCGTTTCCTTGCCGAGATAATGGTCTATACGATAAACCTGGCCCTCGTGGAAGACAGAGCTGACCACTTGATTCAGTTCCTGCGCAGACTTCAAGTCCCGGCCAAATGGCTTTTCGATGATGGCTCGTATCCAACCGACGCCATCGGTGAATTCACGGTTCATCCCATTTTCCCCAAGATTGCGGATGATGTTGGCGTAATCACTTGGGGCCGTTGCGAGATAGTAGATTCGATTGCCGCCGGCTCTGCGGATCTTGTCCCTTGTCTGGAGCAGCCTCTTCAATTCGCCGTAAATGGCGGGATTGTGATAGTCGGCGGACAGATAGTAAATGCCCTGCGCAAATGCGTTCCAGGTTTCTGGATCAGAGGGGTTCCCGGAATCCTTGTCGACCCAGGTGCGTAGCATGTTCCGGTACTCGTCGTCGCTCATGGGTGAGCGGGACATGCCTATGATCGTAAACCCAGCGGGGATCATTCGATTCTGTGACAGCCGGTAAAGTGCAGGGATTAATTTGCGTCGAGTCAGGTCTCCGGAGCCGCCCAAAATGACCATAGAGCTCGGCTCTGGGCTGCGGCGCATGCGGTGGCCTTGCCTCAGGGGATTCGTCGCCATACTCTAAAGGATAGCGTGGATGAACGGAGGCTGCAAATGGATGTGGATTGACGATTGGAGATCGGCTTGCTTTTCAATCTCCTTTTTTAATTTTCAATCGCCAGGAGCGCGGCGCCCAGGGCTCCAATCATTTGAGGTTGTGGAGGTATCAGTAATTCGCCTTTCAATGCGGTCCCAATCAGGCGGACCAGGCATTGATTTCTCGCCCCCCCGCCGGCAAATACGATTGGAAGGTTTGTGCCAACCCGTGCCAGCATTGTGCCGACGCGGGCCGTCACCGTCCGATGCACCGCAAGCGCGATGTCCTCCCGCCGGGCTCCTTTGTTTAGAAGCCCAATGACTTCTGATTCAGCAAAGACGGCGCACATGCTGCTGATCTGCACGCCGTTTTTGCCTGAGAGAGCCGCGGCGCCAAGTTCCTGAAGCTTGTACCCAAGCGCCGTCGCAATCATCTCCAGGAACCGGCCGGTCCCGGCTGCACAGCGGTCGTTCATTTCGAAGTTGATCGCGCGGCCCGAGCCATCGAGGGCAATGGCCTTTGTGTCTTGCCCTCCAATATCCAGGACGGTGCGGCAGCCTCGAAAGACGGCATGAGCGCCGCGGGCATACGCCTTAATCTCCGTAACACTGCGGAATCCGAAGGAGACCTCGGCGAGAGCGCGGCCGTAGCCGGTGACCATGATCCGATCAAACGAAACCCCATCGATTATCGTCCGGCACACGCCCGCAATATCCGGCGTTGTTTCCGCTTCATGGCTGACCAGGATTTCTCCTGTTGAAGCATCGGTCACAACCAGTTCGATACTTCGGGATCCGATGTCCAGGCCTGCGGTTCTCATATTATTTCTTCAGCAATTCCAGAAATGCCTGAACGCGGGTTTCGATCTGGGCAGCATCTTCCATGCTGTAGTCGGTCTCAATCCTCAGGAACGGCATTCCCTGACTGGACATTGCCCGCCGGACCGCGTTTCCCTCCATTGTGTAAGGGGTGCAAAACTGTATTTCGTAGTGTACGACGCCGTCGGCCTTGTATTGGCGGGCCATCTCCGAAACATGGTCCAGGCGCTCCGTATTCGGAGTGAAAACAGCGCAGTCGATCCCGAGATAACGTCGGGCGATCCGGTCGAGGATTTCTTCGCGCGTCTCTGCTCCCTGGATCTCCACCAGATTTCGCGTGCCACGTTCGCCGACGCAGGATTCTTCCCCAATGATGACCGCGCCGTTTTTCTCAATCAGATAGGGAACCTTCCAATTCGGCGCCGCCATCGGGCATCCGCTGATGAGCAGGCGCGGAGCCCCTGCCGGTGCGACTCCCTTCTTCTGCGCCACCCGGCTCTCGAGCTCGTCACAGAGCTCGTTAACTTTCTGGGTAAACCGGACCGGGTCGTCGTAGAACTGAATCTGATTGATCAGGAGGCAGTCGAGTCCGGATATGGGTGCGGGATCCGCAGCGCGCAGGCGATTGAGACGATGCAGCGCTTCTCGTTTGCCGTTGACGATCTCGACTCCCCGTTTTAAGGATTGCGCGGTTATTTTCTTGCCGCTTAATTCCTCCAGCTTGTTCGCGAGCCTTCCGACTTCGCTTCTCCACAGCTGCCCGTCGCTCTCCTTCTTCATGTGAGGGATCTCGAGCACAAACATCGGCTTGTATTCGCTGAACACCTCGTATGCTTTTGTCTTTCCGTCGCAGGTGGTTTCCCCGATGACAAGGTCGCAAGCCTCAACATAGGGGCAAACACCAGCCAGCTTGAAACCGACAAAAGATTTGATCAGCGCGCAGGTGTTGCGGGGAAGAACCTGTTCGACAAGTTCCGTGGCGCACTCGGCGCCCGCGCACAGGCCGACCGAGACACCGTCCGCGGCAAGAATGATCTCTTCCGGAACGTAGAGACAGAAAGTACCGATTATCTTTTGTCCCTGCTTCTTCTGTTCGAGCAGTTCTTCGATCCGAAGTCCATGGATTTCGCTCATCACGAAGTCCAGATAAGCGGTGCCTGCGGGCCGGTTCTTTTGTGACAGATAGATGTCCGAGTAAGCTTTGCCTAGAACTTGAAGCAGTCCTTCATGCGCTTGCAGATTCAGGCCGAGACCTTCCCACATTTCCGTATGATTTTTTGCTGCCATAATTTCCTCCAGTCCGCATTGGGAAATGAAACTCCGAAAACGGAGATGATGAATGATTTTGTCTGGAGGTTAAGGGCAGAGGCTCAGGGATGAGCTGTTGTGATGACGGAAATACCCGCTAACGCTCCAGGATTTTTCACCAGATGGCTCGCAGCCCAGCGTGCCACTGGCACTGTTCAGCTGCGTTTAGCGTAGCGGCCGGTGCCTACCGACATTAACGCACCTCCTTCCATTTCTCGACGCCGGCAGTTTACACAACAGGAGCCGGTTGGCAAAATGAAAATATGCGGATTTTTGCCTTCGCAGGAGCTTAAAGTTGTAAGAGTTCAGGAGAGGAACTCGGAGACGCTGAGGTTCAAAGACTCGAAAATGATCGGATCCTGGGTTCGGCTGGACGGGGCACCGAGGAATCCGGGCCGTTCTGATCAAAATCGGGATCGGCAGGCTTTGCTTCGTTGACCGGGGCAGATCGGTCGCCGGTTCCGTCTCGATTGTGTGGATGATTCGACCCGAAGCTCACTCTAGATTGGGTTCTACCAGCAGCGCTGCAGGTTTGAGTGTTGCCGGTTTCATTTCCTGCGAACCATTTTCTGATCTGCTGCTCGTCGGAACCGAAGGCTGGCTCGCAGTGGGGTTTGAGACCAGGATGACGCCCTTGCCGGGAGGGTTGTTCTTCGGTTGCAGCCAGAGTTTTTCAATGTCGGGCGCAAGGAGCTTCAGAATCGCAACCGGAAGAGAGCTGGTGAATCCGTAATCGCCCGCTTCTTTGCCCGGAACAAAAGCGGTAATGACCCCGAAGTACCGGTCCTCTATATAAAAGACAAAAGTGGCCGTACGATCTACGGGACGTGAGGAGATCACCTGGCCGCCGTGTCCGACGGCGTCGAAGCGATTGTCCCCCGATCCTGTCTTGCCGCCGACCACCATCGGCTTGTTTCCCGACTTGTAGGTGCCGGCCAGCCGGATCGCAGTCCCCTTCTGGACAACCTCGGCCAAAACGGGAAGAATCGCCCGGGCAACTTCCCTGGGAATGACCCTCGTCCCCTGCGATTCGACCGGGCCCATGACCGTCTCATAGGGAGTGCTGCCTGCAAAGCGCAATCGGGCCATCCGGATTGTCGGCTTCAAGACTCCGTCATTCACCAGGATGCCCATCAGTTGCGCCAGCGCTTCCGGCCTGTCGCCGGAGCTCCCGATGGCAGTCGCGAAGGACGGGACCAACCTGTCGAATGGGAAACCCAGGCGCTTCCATTGAAAGGTCATGCGTGAGAAGGCGTCCTGCTCGAAGCGGATCCTCAAACGCAGGTCCTGGGCCGAGCGGTTGCGCGTTTTGAAAAGCCAGGTGGCCGAAATCTGCTGCGCCTCGTCGCTTTCGTCCCAGAGTTGCTGCCAGCCCAACGACGGATCTCGCGCCAGTTCCCCGGCGCACCAAACCTTCAGCGGGTGTATTCCAAGAAGGTAGCTGAAGTCAGACAAGTTGAGGTGGGGATTGCCGTACGCTTTCATGAGTTTGGCGATCTGTTCGGGCTTCACCGTTCCCATGTATTTCTGGAGCCAGGCCGCCAGGCCGTCCTCATCGGCCCCGTTGTGCCAGGCGCAATAGAGGATTGCAAGGTTGCGGCCGGAATCCGCCTTTTTGTCCAGCAGCCTAGTGACGACCTCATCAGGCGAGAGCTTCTGGAACGACTTATAGGACTGATAGAGGATGTATTTGGACTCATCGCGGGCAATTTCCTGAAGCAGCTGGTGCCTTGTCGGATTGTCGACGTCCGAAAGGATCTCATCGGTATTGTAAGGTAGTCGGGCTTCATAATACCGAACCAGGTCACGCATCAGGCGTACGTAGGCGAGATTGACTGAAAGCGCCGTTGCCTCGCGAACCGTGAAGATGCGGCTGTTTTCATTTTTTTCGAAGTTCTGAAAGACGTGGACGCCCCCGCCTGTGAAAAAGACCTCGCCAGGGTTGCCGGAATAGGTCCTGTCCAGAGCGAGTTGCAGGAAAGCCTCCAGCGTCAAGCCCGGCTGTCCTTGCAGGGTCTCCGCAGCCCATCGTGTGAGGGGATCGCGCGCCGACTTCAATTCGTTCTGCAATCCTGGAGTGTTCAAAGCCGAGAACTGGCCGTGAAGGTCGGCCAACACATTCAGATAATTCACCAGAGTCCTCAGTTTGGCAGTGCTTCCCAATTGCATCTTCATTCCGGTGTTGATGTCGAAGGGAGCATTGAGGTTATCCGTTACGACCCGAACCTGGTTTCCGTTCGGCGTCCTCTCGAACAACATCATTCCATAGATCACCTTTGAGGGATCCCCTTTGGCTAGGAGTCGCTCGCCCCGCAGGCCGGCCGAATCAACAAACTTCAGATCATGCAGCTTTTCAAAGAGGCCGATGATTGTGTGCTGCAGTCCCGGATTGATCGTGCTTTCGACATTCAAATGAAGCCTGTCCAACTCATAAAGACCCGGGATGCCGAGAAGCGAAGATAGCTTGGATCGGATCTCATTCACTGATTTGCGCTCGGCATACGAGGGGAGAGCATATTGCGGCGGGCGGATAGAGAACGAAAGCGGCGCCGCGAGGACTCGGTTCGCGAAACCCTGCGAGATTCCCTGGATGTTACCAAGCAGGTGAGCGTAAAAATTCGCCCTGGCTAGAAGCGCCGAACGATTCTGCACGAGATAATAACTCGGCGCCTTGACCGCACACACAAGAGCAAGCACCTGTTTGAATGCCTTGGCTTTTTCCGGATCGCTGTCCGGCATCGAAAGACTCTTCTGCACGTCCTGGAGATTGAGGCCGAACCAGGCGTTCATTCCCTCCCCAATTCCGTGGACTTCTCCGTATCCGGGAGCCGCTGCCAGTGGAATTGAATTCAGATAATCGAGGATGATCTGCCGGCGTTCTTCCCGGGTGTCCGGCCCGTTTTGGTACACCTTAAGGCTTGCATCTGTCATCTGGCGCAGTTTGGCCATGATCGAGTTCGTTCGCCCGTCATAGGAATGCCGGTACTTTTCGATCTGTGTGGCGAGTGTGCTGCCCCCTTCAACCGGCAATGCCAGACCGAGCTTGTGGCCGGTATACAGGAGCGCGGCTTTTGCCAGGCGGTCCCAGTCGATCACAGGATTGGTTCGAGAATCGGCCGGGTCGCCCAATTCGCGGTTCTCTATAAGAAGGAGGCTTTTGACCACCGATGCCGGAATTTCCTCAAAGCTGTCGAAAAACTGCCCTGGTACCGGCGCCTGGAACAGCGGCTCTCCACCCTCTCCCTGGATCGTGAGCTTCGTGGAAGTCGGTTCTGAGTAAGGGGGAAGAATGCCCCATTTGGCGACGCGTTCCAGTTCGGGCGAAAAGCGAGCCTGTTCGATTGTGGTATAACCTGCCGCGCGGAGGCGCTGCTCGAAATCGGGGATGAGCGCGTAACCGGCGCGGATATCAAAAGGTCCACTTTGGGGGAATACGATGCTTGGGCTTGGTCCCGGTTCGACCTTGTACGACATCTTCCGTGCGTACCTGGAGAAAATCCAGGATTGAAGCGCAGAAGTCCTGAGTTCGTAGAGGGTTGGTACGACAGCACCCGCCCCGATCAGAAGCCAAAGAAACCATTTGGAGGCACGGGCGTGAGCCTCACGAATTGCTCGAAAGCCCGGCAAATGATTGTGTGCATACACTCCCATCCAGCTGCCACATTGTAGACGTACCTTCTGGTGAATCATTTTCAGTTACCAAATTGGCTAATGTTGCGTCTGTCCACATCAGGAAACTCTCATAGGAAAGAAAAACAAGTCAAGGATGGGGGGAAACCCGAGTATGTTCACAACATAATTATGAGATCGGGAATACAGAATTTCAATTTCTTCTTTGAAGTTTTCCTGTTTTTGAGCGAAGAAAGTTGTTCGACGCCTTAGGTTGCCCCCCGAATGGAATGGCTCGGGTGTACCGGAGCTGAAAAACATCCATTACGAGAAAGACGAAGCGCACGAAATGTCCTGGCTCCTTTTTCGTGGCGTTCGGGTGGTTCGTGGTTCCGAGTCTTAGAGGTCAAATCGAGTAGGAGAATGAAGCGGTTCCCTGCATGCGCATCTCATCTTCGACGAGGTCCTGAAAGCTTGTCCTGTCATAAACGTCCGACATCGCCTTTGCTGCGCGTTTCCACATCCCAATGAAGATGCAGTTGCCGTGAATGGAGCACTCTGCGGCAGCCTTGCCGCTGGTCAAGCATGCGACCGGCACGAGCGGTCCTTCGATATATTGAATGATTTCTCCGACCGTCACCCGGCCGGGCGGACGGGCAAGAAAATACCCCCCTTCCGCACCGCGTTTGGATTCCACAAAGCCCGCACCCCTCAATTGATTGAGGATAACCTGCAGAAAACGGTGCGGAATTGCCTGGACCTCCGCGATGTCGCTGATCTTGACCGGATTTTGCCCATAGCGACGGGCGAGCTCGAAGATCGCCCGGATTGCGTACTGGCACTTCTGGGACACCATTGCTTTTGCTCCGGGACTCAGGCTGCGAAGCGCCTGTGGCGGTGTTGTTTCACTTGCTGATCACGAAGATCGCCATATCGGCTAAGAGGTTGACATCCTCGCTGACGACACGTCCTTCTTCCGTGTCGAGAGCAATGCGCTCGTGGATGTGAACTTGGCGTTCTCTGCAAAACTCTTCAAAGTCCGCAATTGAAAAGAATCGTATGTTCGGCGTGTTATACCATTCGTGCCGAAGCAGGCCGGACGAAAGCGGAGACCGGCCCTGTACGTTCAGCATTTTGCGCAGCTTGTAGTATGCAAAATTCGGGAAGCTCACGATCGAACGCCGGCCGACGCGCAACATGTCCACAATCAGACGTTCTACATCCCGAACGGCTTGAAGGGTGTGGGAGAGCACCACATAGTCGAACTGCGCATCGGAAAACGGAGCGAGCCCTGAATTCAAATCGGCCTGCACGACATCCAATCCCCTTTGAAGGCAGACAATCATCTCGTCCTCATTCAACTCCAGCCCCATGAGTCTGCGGTTCCCATTCGCGCGCAGTTTCACCAGGAGGGACCCTCTCCCACAGCCGAGATCTAGTACGCTGGCGGCCGGGTCTATGAGTCTTACAATTTGATCGTAGTCGAGCCGGCGATGGAGGAGCGGCCCGAAAATGCTAGTGGGCGCGTGGACATACAGATCGTCATCTTCAATGACCTTCGGCTGTTCCTCATGGACATTGTCCAGAAAGGCGCGCATCAGTTCCCCATAAACCGGCAGTTCATCGGGCAGCAGAAAAGCATCGTGGCCGCACGTGCTCGCGACATTGCAGTAACTGACGTCCTTCTTGAGCGAAATCAGCGCATTCGCCAATTCGCGGGATTGCTCCGGCGGGAAAAGCCAGTCGCTCGTGAAACTGATGATCAGCCAGCGGCATTGCGCCGGGGACAGATTTGCCAGGAGTTTCTCGCGCGTCCCGCCAAGATCAAAGAGATCCATGGCAAGAGACAGCTTCACGTAGCTGTTGGCGTCGAAGCGTTCTACGAACTTGTCACCCTGGTATGCCAGGTACGAGCCGACGGAGAATTTCTTTTCGAACTCCGTGTCAAACTCGCGCGGCTGCAGCCGGTTCGCCCCGAACTTTTCTCTCATCGACTGCGGAGAAAGGTAGGTGATGTGGCCCAGCATGCGCGCGATCGCCAGCCCGACAGCCGGGGTTGTGCCTTTATCGACGTACTGGCCAGCCCTAAAATTGGGATCTCGTCGAATGGCGTTTCGGCCGACGACGTCGAATGCCAAAGCCTGCGTGGTCAGTCTTGCCGATGTAGCCAGCGCGGCAACACCGGCAACCCGATCGGGGTAGCGTGTCGCCCAGGTTATGGCCTGGTGCCCGCCCATGGACCCGCCAATCACGCCAACCAGAGTGCGGATCCCGAGATAGTCGACAAGCATCCGCTGCACTTCTACGATGTCCACCGCCGTGATCGTCGGGAAATCCGCTCCGTAGCGCTTTCCGGTCCTCGGGTCTTTGCTGTTCGGCCCCGTCGTGCCCCGGCAGCCGCCCAAGGTGTTCGGGCAGATGACAAAGTAATGGTCCGTGTCAATCGGTTTGCCGCTCCCAACGGCGATGTCCCACCAGCCCGGATCGTCCTCGGGATCGTGCCGGGCTACGTGCGAGTCACCGCTCAGGGCGTGACAGATCAGAATCGCATTGTCCTTGGCCGCATTTAATCCGCCGTAGGTCTCGTAGGCGACTTTTATGTTTTGAATATCGCCGCCAAGTTCCAGCCTCAATCCTTCATCTGACGTGAAGTACTGCACATGTTTCAGTGGAAGCCCCGAACGCACGCTGTCACTGCTATCAAAAATCTGCGTTGTCATTGCCAATACCTTTGAATTGAGGAAGCCAGAATACAGAATTCAGAAGTCAGAATAAACAGTTCATTGTTCCATTGCAGGCCCACCGAATCCTGACTCCTGAATTCTGGATCCTCTCAAATCTGTGAGGCCCGGAGCGCTTGATCGAAATCTTCACGAATGTCCTGAAAATCCTCGATCCCGACAGAGACCCGGATGTACTCCTGCGTGACGCCGGTCTCCTGTTGTTCTTTTTCAGTCAGCTGCGAGTGCGTCGTGGAGGCGGGATGGATCACAAGAGTTTTTGCATCCCCTACGTTTGCCAAATGTTTGGCGAGTTTCACGCCGTTGATGAACTTGATCGCCGCTCCGCGGCCTCCGCGGATTCCAAAACCAAGAATGGCGCCGGCGCCCCTGGTCAGATAACGCTGGGCCATCTTGTGGTGTTTGTGACTTTCGAGGCCTGGGTAGTTTACCCATAGAACCGCCGGATGTCTTTCAAGCCACTGTGCCAGTGCAAGTGCATTGGCTACGTGCCTTTCCACGCGGACGTGCAGGGTTTCTAGGCCGAGCAGGAAAAGAAAGGCTGCGAATGGGCTCATGCATGCGCCGGTATCCCGAAGCCAGTGCGTACGGATATAAATGATATAAGCAAGATTTCCCAGGGGCTTCAATGCCTCGGTGAAGACTACGCCATGGTAGGCATCATCCGGTGCCGTAAATTCAGGCCATTTTTGGGGATGATCCGCCCAGGGAAATTTCCCGCTGTCGACAATGGCGCCGCCGACATGAGCGCCGTGGCCGCCGATAAACTTTGTTGTCGAATAGACGACGATGTCAACACCGTGTTCAATAGGACGAAACAGGGCAGGCGTCAGCACGGTATTATCCACAATGACCGGCAATCCGTGTTGGTGTGCAATGTCGGAGATCTTTCTGAAATCGGGAACATCGTTTTTGGGGTTTCCAACCGATTCGAGATAGACAAGCCGGGTGTTTTCGTCCACTAGCCGGGCAATCTGTTCCGGGTGATCCGGATCAAAGAATCGGACTTCGATTCCAAGCTTCTTCAGCGTCTGGGAAAAGAGCGTCCATGTCCCGCCGTACAGGCTGGTGGCAGAAATGAAATTCTGCCCGGAGTGGGTTATGGTCAGAATCGCCGCTGTGATTGCAGCTTGGCCGCTTGCAAAAGCAAGGCCTCCAATCCCGCCGTCGAGCGCGGCCAGACGCTTTTCCAGCACGTCATTCGTTGGATTCATGAGCCTTGAATAGATATTGCCAAATTCCTTGAGTGCAAACAGGTCTGCAGCATGTTCCGTGCTCTTGAAAACATAGCTGCTCGTAGCGTAGATCGGTACGGCGCAGGCGTTCGTTGCCGGGTCCGGTTCTTGTCCTGCATGCAAGGCCAGAGTTGCCAGACGGTATTTCTTTTCGTTCTCGCTCATCCCGTTACCTATTCCTTTCAATTGCCCAAACCTGAATAGCCCAATACTTCATTAAGTCGATCAACTTTGTCAAGAAAGATCTTAGAATGTGGAAGCGACCGGCGGGTCGCCCCTACCGAGGAATCCTTGAAGCATATTGCCGGAACGTATGTTCATCGAAGCAGACGATGAGCACTTTTTCGGGCATTGTGTTTTGCTCGAAGTGTGCCTTGATTTGTTCCATGGCGATCCGGGCAGCTCTGTCGACAGGGAAGGCATAAGCCCCGGTGCTGATGGAAGGGAAGGCGACAGAGCGGATTCCCGATTCCTGCGCCAGCTTCAGGGAATTTCGGTAGCAGTCGGCCAAAAGACGGTCTTCGTCATGACCGCCTCCTTTCCAAACTGGGCCGACCGTATGGATTACCCATTTAGCGGGGAGACGATAGCCTCGGGTCATCTTGGCGGCTCCGGTTGGGCAACCTTTGAGCCTTCGGCACTCCTCGAGCAGCTCTGGGCCGGCGGCCCGGTGAATAGCGCCATCAACCCCGCCGCCTCCAAGCAGGCTACTGTTTGCCGCGTTCACGATGGCATCCACTTTCTGGACCGTGATATCGCCCAGAACGAATTCAATTCTGCTCTTGAGCGCTGCGTTCTCCATATTTTTTGCTCGCGGGGACGAATGAAAAATCAGGCGCAATGATTTCGCGTGTTGCCGCGGCAATTGCGGCCTGAACGAGTCGTGGAATATCCAGGCTGCTTTCGGCGCTTTCCGCCTGCACGAGACTGGACATGGTTTCCGGGTGTTTCGGCACAAAGAGAGAGCAGCAGTCCTGGTCTGCGAGGATGCTGATATCGTAAGTGCCTATCTCCCTTGCGGTTCGGATGATGTCTTCCTTGTCATCGCCGATCAGCGGCCTGAAAATCGGAAGAGTGGAAGCGGCCGAGACGGTCCGGATGTTTTCCAGAGTCTGACTTGCGACTTGCCCAAGGCTGTCCCCCGTGATAAGTGCCGCC
>Ga0326728_10008548_pt1 | contig 25343 bp, 26 predicted proteins | sample MB3enrmetagenome_FD_207602 | JGI IMG/M metagenome (GOLD analysis project Ga0326728, IMG submission 207602) | Lab enriched peat soil microbial communities from McLean, Ithaca, NY, United States - MB31MN | ecosystem: Environmental > Terrestrial > Soil > Wetlands > Peat | place: USA: New York... | reverse complement strand
TCACGACGGGCTGCCTTTTCAGCTTCCAGTAGAACTGCGGCCGATGGTGCTGGCCGTCGTGCTGACCCACTGGCGAATGGAGCTGGATAAGCCGGGGGACTTGTCATCCTACACCCTGTCTACGGAGCACGCTGCCATCCGCGGCTTCAACTACTTCCAGCATGTCGAGCCTTTTTACACCAACTTCATGCGGCTCATTATGGAGCTGTCAAAGGACCCGCATTTCAAGACGTATCCCCTCTCCACTCACCTGACGAACTCCTGGTTGGGTGGAAATCTTCGTTTGGCCAACCAATTGAGCCAATCCGAGCACGATTTGGGGCCGGAGATCATGCGCTCCTACTACCACCAGCAACTGGACTGGCAGGCGGGCATTGTCAACCTGATGAACCACGTCTCTTTCCGAACCAAGAGCGATCGGGCGGGGCTGGTTTCGCTCAGCGGCCGCGAAATCGAGAAACAACTCGGCCTGGATGGACTGGCCATGCACCAGATGCACCGGCTTCTCCGGTTCGATTCGCACTTGTTTCCGAGGCCGCTGAAACGTGTCTCCTACTGGCCGGATTTTCACCCGGGCTGGACGGATTTGGATCAGAAATTTACGACCGAGTCCCTGCCCAAGCTTTGACCACAACCCGGAAAGCAAGGAGCTCCGCTCACCAACCATCAAAGACGTGAACACAACAACAGAAAACAAACCGCAGTCTACAACCCTCGATGAAGCGCTCCAGACCGTCATGGCGCGCGTCAAGGGATACAACGTCCCTCTGAAGGAGGGAGAACCGATTAAACTCTACGTGGACGGACTGTGTGAGAACCCCGGGGCCATGCATGTGGGGCTTTATGCTCGCCAGGAGGACCAATGTTTGTTCGCAGAGCACATGTCTGTCGGCCATGGCACCTGTAACGAGGCCGAGTATTTGGCATTAAAATTCGGGCTTTTGATCTTGCAGGAGATTTATCCGCAGCCGGGCGCCCTTGTCATTACTCCGACAGTCTCCGCCGCGGACATCAAGAACGTAACGTCTTTAGCGGCAAAATTCCAAAAGCCGGCAGATGCCTTATCAGATCGCATCAGCAGAAAGCTGTCTGCCTCAATGAAACAAGCCCCGGTTGACGCGGGCCCTGAACTTGTTGCCTTCCAAGCCAGCCTCGCTGCAGAACTCAACCGGATCGTTTACGGCCCGTCCATCTACGACGTTCAGGGATTTTCGGGGATCATTCTGCGACCCGCGACGCAGCACCTTCTGGATCAAAACCCTCGGGATATGGGATTGGTCCGCCTCAATCGTCTCCTTTTGGAGGACATATACACAACGGAGATTGTGCCCAAAGCGCCAGTCCAGTCGTTCTCTGATTCTCAACTGGTCACCAAACAGGTTGCCGGCCTCTGGCACGCAAAGGACAAAATGCAATCCTATTGCGTGTTTCTGCGCAAGATGCGCAAGTCGTACCTCTTCGATCTGACAAAAATCAGCCGCGCCGACAACGAGATCGCCGACAGCCTGGCTCAGAAGTATATCCTTAAGAATTCGGGGCGCTGCATGAGCCTTGACCATGGGCGGTTCAACGTAATCAAGCAGGTGCCCCCAACGGTGAAAAGAAGCGACCTCTTCAACGCCGTGGTTTCCAAGGAAACCACAGAGTTCCTCAAACAACACAACTTGCGGCCCAAGCTTCTCAAGGTTATTCAACTGGCCAACGACGGTCAACCGGACGAAGCCATTGAAGAAGCCGTGGAGTTGGAGGCTGAGGCCCGAAAGATTTTGGAATCGGCGCCGAAAACCAATGAGATGCTCAGCATCTGGTTGCGTAACACCGTGGACATCATCAAGAAAAGCGTTCCGCTGATGATTGCCGCCATCCAACGCGGCGACGGGCTGGACGTCGAATACATTGCTGAAGAACTCTCCCGGAAAGAAAGCTCCGGTTCGGAGATGTACGAATCCCAGGCTGAGATGGCCAGGAATGGCATCCATCCCCTCCAAGATGCCGAGCAGGCCGATGGCGAAGGAGAAGAAATTTAAGCAAAAACACGGGGTCGCAATATAATAAGCAGATGAGTCGTCCGCGCAACACATCCCGTTGGGAAGCTATGGCCCTGTTTTTACTGGGGTTGGCGACATCCGTTTGCATGAGTCCGTTGCTGCTCAGGGACTACTCCGGACCCAAACATCACATCTCCTTTTGGGCCGTGATAGCCGCCTGCTGCATTTACCCCACCTGCCTCCTGGCCTTTGCGCGCAAAAAGATTGCCCAGAAAAATGGAGATTGGCACATCCTCTTGTTTGTGCTGCTGGCAAATTACGGGCTGTTCTGGCTGGCCTCAACACATCGGTAGCATGGGCAAAAGCTTTGAAAAAATCCGGCTGTATGCCTTGGGAGCGGCCATGATGACAGTGGTGGTCGTGTTTGGCCCCAAATTCATCAAGCGTGATGACGGCTCTGACCTTGGGCCTGCTGCCGCGGCCAGCCGCCACCGGTTGCGGGACAACGGACAACCCGGGGGCCTGAGGGACGGGCTGGATTTTCGGCTGTCGCTTGGCCGTGAATCTATTATTCCGCCTTCCACGGGTCGTGCTTATTGATTAGGTTTTTTTTCAAAAAGGTACCCCAAAAGCAACATGAGAACCGGACTGATCGCTCGCCAGAATTCAAGCGGCTTCAAGTCCTTTGGGGGAAAGAATAGAACCACGACTCCCGCCGTTGTCAGAGCAATGATTGTGAACCCCGCGATGTTCAGCGACGCATTTCTCGAGGTCCCAAAGAATTTTCCAAGCGTCCCCGACTCATGATCCAATTGCTTCTTTTCTAACGCCAATTGGTCCTTGCTGGACAAGGAATCGTGCAGATTAGCCATTTTCCCTCCCCTGCGCACGTTGAGCCGAGTCTGCGCGTGTTGAATGATAGCTGATTTATTATTATTTGCTTTCACGCCACTAAACTACGCGACATGTACCAATGCTTGCAAAATGTAGGACAAACCCGATACCAAGTTGTCCGGTTTCCACTAGTCAGTCCTGGAGTCCGGGCCTGAATGGTGCTTCGAGACCAAGCCAAGATCGCGCAAGCGGTATTTCCTCACCTGTTCGGCGTTGAATGCGGTTTTGAGAATGCCACCAAGTTGTTTGGCGATTTCCCCGTCGGATGAATAGCACCAGCCGAGTTCCCAATTGAACGCTATCAGGTAAAGGGCAATGCCCGTGATTTTGGTTTTTCCGCGCTTCGAAAACCTTTCGGCGGCCTTATGCAATGCCGAGATCAGTTTCAAATCGCATCGGATGGTTTCTGCCGGTTGGCTATGACCTTGCGCAACCAAATCCACGAGATAAGCATTTTCCATCTCTTGGTCATTCGCTTTCCATTTGGGGTCGGCTTTCCGCTTCTCAAAGATTTTGAAACAATGCGGCCACTGGCGTTGCAGCGCGGTCATTTTGGCTTTCAGCAAATCCTCCCTATCTGTCTTTGTCAGCTTTTCACAACGGGGCGGCGGCTCCGGAGTGACGCCTTTTGCCATTGCCGCTTGCGCTTTTTCCCTTTCCCGGTGGTATTCATTTAGCCACTGAGTCGCCAAGGTCTTGGCTTCCTGTTCTGTTGCCTCCCGCTTGCTCCGTATGACCGTGACTTCAAGTGAGTCCTGGTCGGTCTCGCGCTCGACTGCCCACCAAGCCGTCTTGCCGCCGGGCAATTTTTTCCGCATCACTGCTATTTCGTTCGTTATCCGCTGATAATTCTTTGCCCAACAAACCCCGCCAGCGCCGGCCGTTTGAAAAATGCCAATGTCCTTCCTTTGCCGTCCCGATAGAATCGCTTCGGTTTCGTTCGCCTCTGCTTCTGTCTCGCAGATAATTGCTGGCACGCATTTATTGATTTCCTTTTCGCCCTCGAATTCAAACTCTGCCACGGCATATGGGTAATGATGCCCCTTTTCCTCAAAGGGTTTGTCAAATTTAATCAGGGCATAGTGTAGGCCGCTTTCCTCCAACCACTTTCGTCTGGTAGCGTCTGGCAAACTGTTCAGTTTTAGCTTGAACCCAAATCGTCGCCGAATTCTCATCGCGCAGCCCCCTCTGGCATTGGCACGATGCTCTCAGCGCCTTCCGGCGAAACGGCAAACCATGGAACTGCGCATTCATCTTCAAGACGCTGAGGATGCCCGTCGGCATTTGTGCTGCAGGTGTATTGGTCTTGCGCCGCTGCCGCTGCCGTCAAAAGCCGCAAGCTCAAAAGCCCAAGGATGATGCCCTTCATACCCGGGACATTATGTGAATTTCCCGGCAAAGTCAAAAATACATTGGATTGGCCATACCAAGCCAATCAGCTCGATAACCTTCACCATGCCCAGCGGCCTCAGTACAAACGCTGTGACGGGAGTCTTCGCCCTGAGCGGAACCCAATCGCCCTATCCGAGGATCATCGCGCAACCGCAAAGCGTGTCCATCGACGCCGGCGGCAATGCGGTGTTGAGTGTAGGCGTGAGCGGCGGCACGCCCTTGAGCTATCGCTGGCTGCTGGACGGCGCGGTTCTCGCGAGTGGGCAGACCAGCCAACTGAATATCACCAACGCCGGCGAGGCGAATGCTGGCGATTACCAAGTCGTCGTGACCAATTCCTCCGGCGCGGTGACGAGCGCGGTCGCCACTCTCTCCATAACCAATCTTCCCGTGTCATTTGTTACCGGCGGAAACGCCGTTCAATCCTCCGGCGGACAGTTTATTTATTTTGCAACTGACCAACCTGGCCGGCTAGGGGCCGGTTGTGATTTCCGCCTCCACTAATCTAACGCAATGGGTACCGGTCTTCACCAATCCTTCGGGCTTTGGCTCGTTCACCTTTACCGATTCCATCGCTAATATGTTTCCGCATCGGTTCTACCGGGCGGCGACGCCCTGACATCGACGCCGGAAGCATCAACCAAACTCCTCTGGATTGATAAACTATGACGCGGTGGACATCTGCGCCACCTGGAAAAAGCCTGCCTGTTGTCTGGATTCCCGATGAAATTTACCGGAGAAAACCTGTGGGAAGGCCGGAATTAACTTGGCTAAACTCCGCCGGTTTTGAGACGCTTTTGTCATGGAACCGCAGGAATTTCCGGAGGTTGATTTGGGCCGCGCGGCCAGAGAGGAGCCGCCGCCGGCCTCACCATTGCTGGAGCAGCTGGCCTGTTTCAAGGAATTCGGCACCGCAACCCGTCTGACACAGATACAAGCCAAGCTTTTCAGTGGGGAAACCGTCTCTATTCCCACTTGCGTGAACGAATTCTGGACAGCCAAGCAACGGGCCGCCAACAGTTTGCACGAGATCTCTTACCGGGCCTGCTTCAAGCCGCAATTGCCGCGCTTTTTCATTCAACGCCTGACCACGCCCGGGGAGGTTGTCCATGATCCCTTCATGGGGCGAGGCACGACCATCGTCGAGGCTGCTCTTCTCGGTCGAATCCCTTGCGGCTGCGATGTCAACCCCTTGAGCGTCTGCCTGGCACGCCCGCGGCTTGAACCGCCGGCGATTGATGATGTTGAAGCACGCCTGGCGGCCGTCGATTGGCACAACCGTGACGAATTTCCTGAAGATTTGCTGGTCTTCTACCATCCAGAAACGTTGCGCGAGATTTGCGCCTTAAAGAAGCATCTCCTCCAGCGAAAGTCGAAAGCACGATTGGACACGGTGGACAGATGGATTCAGATGATTGCCCTGAATCGTTTGACCGGCCATTCCCCCGGCTTTTTTTCCGTTTACACCATGCCTCCCAATCAGGCGGTAACAGTCCAGGTGCAACGGAAGCTCAACGCCAAGCGAGGCCAGACGCCGCCGCGCAGGAACGTGGCCGAGCTCATCCGCAAAAAGACAAGCCAATTGTTGGCCGATTGTGGAAGGAAGGAAATCGAAGCTCTGGCGCCGGCGGCCCAGGATGCAATCCTGTTGACGGCAAAATCAAACGCCACGCCCGAGATCCGCAGCGGTTCGGTTTCACTCGTCGTGACTTCACCGCCATTTCTCGACGTCGTGAACTATGCCAATGACAACTGGCTGCGTTGCTGGTTTATCGGAGTCGATTCGGCCTCCGTCGCATTGACGGTTCCAAAGAAACTGGAGGATTGGCAATGCGTGATGACCTCCGTATTTCAGGAGTTGTTCCGTGTTCTTCGTCCCCATGGACATGTGGCCTTCGAGGTCGGCGAAGTGCGGCACGGGAAAATCAAGCTGGAAGAAGCCGTGATTTCCTGCGGAACCAAAGCCGGTTTGGCGCCGGTCCTGGTGTTGATTAACGACCAGAAGTTCACCAAAACGGCCAACTGCTGGGGAGTGGACAACAACTCTAAAGGCACCAACACGAACCGGGTGGTTGTCTTCCGCAAGCCCTGATGTTTTTCTCTTGCCTTTTTCACCCCACCATTTGACCCGGGAGTGATGGAAACGTATCTTCCGGCAATTTTGCTGGGACGTTGTTCTTGGAAGTGGACAACAATTTCAAAGGAACCAACACGAACCGGGGCTTCTGTTTCGCCTTTCTTCTGGCTGGGTTTGGCCTGAGCGACAGCTTTGTCCAGCTTGGACCGTTCCGAACGGATATTTGTCCCCAAGCGTCCCCCAAAACTTGGGGGACATCGGGGGACTCTGATCCGTAGTCGATTAGGGGTCGCGCCCCGGAGCGTCCCGCAGCCTGGGAAGCGCCAGATGGAGCCTGTAACCAAATCGTTAAAGACTCCGTCCAACAACATTAAACGTTGAAGACGCTGGCAGAAAACTGCGGCAAACTGAAAAACGAAGTGCGATTATAAAAAAATCGCAAAATATTTGAAAATAATTGTTGCGCTCACGTCGGAACAGTGTAGAATTAAGGCAAGTTCAATGAGAACCGTCATACAGTCAATGAAAAGCGAAGCGGGCTTAACACCCAGGCAATGGGCACGTTGTGCCTCGTTGCGCTCCCCGGTGGGAACCCTCCCAAGTTATTTTGGGATGATTCATAACCCGGATAAGACGCGGAGGCCTGGCAGGCGGTAACTAGAACTGAAATAAAAATTTACTAGAACCCCTACCAGGCGAAAGTCAGGTAGGGGTTCTTGGTTTTTGCAGACAACCGTCACGGGCCAGTAACCCGGACAAAAGAAAGTGAATTTGAAGCTGTGAGCAGAAAACGTGGCCGTAGAACGGCCAGAACAGAACCTAGTTCGGCGATGGCGCCAACACGTAATACCCAAAATTTACATTTTAAGGGCTTCGCAGGAGGTGTGCCCCTAAACACCGAAACAACCACCGTGAATCTGTGGGTTGGTATCGAAAGATAGCAAGAAGTGTTTGTTCTTTGTTGGAAAGAGGGCCCGGCCGCCAAACTTGCCGGGCCCTCTCATTTTTGGGGGCGTGGCAGAAAAGTGATGCACTCGGCTTGCACCCGGGTTTAAGCGGGGGCGGTACCCGTCGTTCTCCACCAATTTCAAAGGCGAAAGGATCACAGCACAACTCCCTGTGCGACCCGTGGGAATGGAGAGTCCTTGGTCGGACAAACCCCGCTTTCGTCAAGCTTTCGGGGCCGTAGCTCAGTTAGGAGAGCGCTGCGACGGCATCGCAGAGGTCGCGGGGGCAGATCCCGCCGGCTCCACCATATCGCATACGAGCAGAGAATCGCAGACGTTGAAGCCGTGGCCAAGGCTCCCTCGCCTCTGGATGCTGCGCCCGGGGGTTACCCGGAGGACGCCAAGTTCGAATCCTGGGTATGCGGCCAATCTTAATGCTCGCGTAGCTCAAATATAGAGTCTCCGCCTTCTAAGCGGACAGATGTCGGTGAGATTCCGACCGCGAGTACCATATTACGTGTTCTGTCAACAACCTTCCTTAGCTTAAAAGTAAAGCCGGCGGTCGATAACCGCCAGACGTTGGAGCGTTACCAACAGGAAGGACCACTTTCTGTCCGCGTAGCTCAGTCTATAGAGCGCAACCATGCGAAGGTTGAGGCCGTCAGTGAGATTCTGACCGCGGACACCACTTTCCGAATGGTGATCATGATGTAACAGCAGCATCTCTCCTTGTGAAGGAGATTGTACGTGGGCAGAACCCGTTGGTCACCCCACCACCAGTAGCTGAGACAGATTAGCGCCTGCCTGAAGAGCAGGAGACGTTGGCGCGATACCGACCTGGTGGGCCATTTCATATTCTTGACGCAGGGTGGCTGGAGTAGACCAGAAGCAGCCTCATAAGCTGCCCCGACGAACGGCGCGCTACCGTTCCCCTGCAACCAATTTACGCCAGGTGGCTCACGGGGAATAAGCAGACCCGCCCGATTCAGAATCGGATAACCTTAAGAGTGCAATTCTCTTCCTGGCGACTTTACGCGGCATAGGTGTTCACAGATGCACGACTGACTTCCAATCAGTAGGAGGGAGCGCGATACTCCCATGCCGCACCAATTTGTTCCTACGGGCTGCAAGCTTTTAAAGTTGAAGCAAGGGTCTTTTAAGCCCTTGAACTCGGAGCGTTACCGAGGCGGCCCACCAGCGCAGACGAGCCAGCGCTCAAGCAGGTCTCATAAGCCCGCCCTCCGGGAGCATCACCCGGGTCTGCGACCACTTTGTGCAAACCGGGGAAGCCACCCGGCGGTCGGCCGGGTTCTCACAGCGCCCGGCTGCAGTTGGTTCGAGTCCGACTCTTCCTCGGTTTCGCAAAGTATCTTACATGGGCCTTCGACTGTAATAGGTGCTCGCACCCACAGTCCCCGGCCCAATTCATTCTCATGGGCTGCAAGCTTTAACAGTGAAGCACCGGTCTCTTAAACCGTAGAACTCGGAGCGTTACCGAGGCAGCTCACCATTTTCTTTGCTTAATAGGGGGCCATAGCTTAAGTAGTAAAGCACCGCATTCGCAATGCGAAGTCCGGGATGCAACTTCCCGTGGCTCCACCAATTTCGCCCTCACGCAGAAGCTGCTGACTTCATTTGTAATGAAGTTGTCCCGGAGCATTACCGGATGAGGGCTCCATTTATTGCCGGGTCGCATAACAGTAGTGCCCCTGACTCTGAATCAGGAACGTGTAAGTGCAAATCTTACCCCGGCAGCCATTCCTCTAATCCGCCAGTGTCAGAGCAGCAATCGAGACCGGCTGTAAACCGGTTGCCTTCGGGCTACGGTGGTGCAAGTCCATCCTGGCGGACCACTTATTGCCGCGTGATGTAGTAGTAGCATACTCGCCTTTGAAGCGAAGGGTGTTGGAGCGTAACCAGCCGCGGCAGCCAATTCCGGGCCTGAAGATGAAGTAGACGAATCGCCTCGTTGTCAACGAGAGGTAAGTGGGCGCGCGTCCCATCAGGCCCGCCAATTTAAAATCATTAAATCAGGGCGTAGTTCAGCTCAGCCAGAACGCCGCGTTCGGGACGCGGAGGTCGTGGGAGCGAAGCCCACCGCCCTGATTATTTAATTCCAGTGTGGGATAATTAGTAGTTCGTCTCCCTGTTCGTTGCACCGGAGTTTCGCCTCATGTAAGCACCTAGTCCGCACTCGTAACGCGGCGTGCCGGCTGCGATGCCGGATGAGGCTCCATTTTTAGGTGGGGCACCAGCTGTGCAGTTTCGCCTCCAAACCGAAACGAGTCCGGGGCAGCACCGGAACCACCTGCCACTTATTGCGGAGTAGAGTGGCCCAGTCTAACTCGCGGGTCTCATAAGCCCGCAGATCCCAAAAGGCTTTCGCTGGTTCGAATCCAGCCTCCGCATTTAACGTCAAGTACACTGCGACGAGCAAGATGCCTCGTCAGGCAGAAGGCCGTTTGCCTGTGATTCCCGTGGGCATTTCGATGGCTGGGCTAAGAGCCTCCAAACGGGACTTGTTCTTGAAAGCCACGGCGGCCAAGGCTGCGATGCCAGATCGCACAAGCGAGCTCGGTCATGCCTGCCATTTCTGAATGGTGAACATAGCGCAACATTAAGCGTCCCAGGTCGTGAACCTGGTGTATGCCGGTGGAAATCCGGTTGTTCACCCCAAAAACGGGACGTAGCGTAGCCCAGTTAATGCGCCAGTCTGGGGGACTGGAGATCGCCAGAGCGAAGCCGGCCGTCCCGACCATTTAGGGCCCGTAGCTCAATTCGCCAGAGCAGCAAACTCATAATTTGCGGGTTGTCGGAGCATAGCCGGCCGGGCCCACCACACTCGAAAGGAAAAATGAACTCGACCATATTGAATTATCCGGGCTTCCAGACTTTGTCAAAGCCGATCAAGCGAATGCTGTTGGTCTCCGAAGAGCACTTCTTTCAAGTCGCTCAACCCAAGTTGACAGGGCGGAGCGGGCGGAATGCCCTTGGCGTGAAGTTGCCGACACAAAAGCATCAAAATGATCCCGGTTCCTTTGGCAAGCCTCCTCTCTCGATGAAGTCGATGGAGCGGCTGCCTTAGCCATGCAAAACCTCATCCAAAATTTCCCAATGGAAAAGTGCTGATTGAAACAATCCTGATAGATCAAGTATGGCCATATTTAAAACGCCAATTTCAAACAGGGTGTAGCTTGTAGCTCAGCTCGTAGAGCGCGCGGTTTGGGGCCGCGAGGTCGTGGGGGCAGAACCCATCACCCTGACCATCTCAAAAACTCATCAGGCTGTAATGTCAGTAGTAGACGGCCTCGCTTGGAACGAGGAGGACGGAAGTGCAATTCTTCTCAGCCTGACCACTTCAAGGTTGGACCAGTTCGTCAGCCGGACGCCGCCAAAGCAGTTACCTCAATACGGCCTGCGCTCAAAGCGCAGCTGCCAGGTAAGGCATAAACAGCGATACTAAGGTCCCAGCGCATCGGCAAAGTACGTCCGTTGGGGTAGCAGTGCTTCGGCTACTGGCATTTCCAGCCTTACTTTTCGTGTCCGCGAATGCAAAGCATATCGAGCAGCCAGCCCCTCACGCTGGGCCTAGTCGGTGAGAGACCGACTGCGGATGCCAATCTCAATGCGCCCGACGCCACAGTAGACTGGCCCCGGCCTTTTAAGCCGATATAGTGTGACTGCAACTGTCACCGGGCGCACCACTTTTTGACCCGGTAGTGTAGCCAGTTAACACGCCTGCTTCTCAAGCAGGAGATCATGGGGGCGGATCCCATCCGGGTCGCCACTTTCAAAAATCCTTTGTGGAAGGCAGGCAGATATAAGCTGGCTGCACTGGCTTTGAAACCCAGACCGGTAACCCGGGGCGGGGGCAGTACCCGCGCCTTCCGCCACTTTTTGGAGAGTAAACTGGTCAAGGCGCCAGCACGGTTTGCTAAACCGATGGCCCGCTGTAAAGGCGAGTGTGGGGCGGGACCACTGCTCTCCGCCACTTTCTGAGATGATCGAGTGCCGGCATAGCGTTTGTCCGGAGGAAACGGCATCTTCGGGCAGGAGACCTTCCGATGATCTGGCAACAGCCCACCGGGAAAACGCCGCCTGCACCTTTTTCTGTCCGCGAATGCAAAGCCGCTCGAGCACCCGGCCTTTCAAGTCGGCCCTATCGGATGCGAGATCCGACGCGGATGCCATTTCCTGCCACGTAATTCAATATTCAGAATGCGCGCCCGATTAGCGCGTCGTTGGGGGTGAAAATCCCCCCGTGGCAACCAGCTTTGACAGGCTAAATGCGCGCATGGTGTAGCAGCAGCACACGACCCTCCCAAGGTCGCAGTGGAAGTGCAATTCTTCTTGCGCGCTCAAGATTTTTAGCGGGCCGAAAGCCGGGGCTTATCACGCCGGAACTTTCTCGACCCGTGCAATCCTTAATCCTCAAAATTCTTTTCGTAGCGCTTGCCTGACCAGAGCGTGCCGTTCGATAGTCGGCATCAAAAGGGTGAAAATCCCAACCGTCCCCCATTTCTGGAGGGTTGACCGAGTTCAGTAAGGTGCTAGCTTGGAAAGCTATGGCCGGCCCCTTAAAGGCTGCACAAGAGCGAAGCTTGTACCCTCCGCCATTTCGTATGCTCGCCTGATCGCGCCAACTTTTAAGTGTTCCTTAACAGTTGGTGAGGTAAGCTCGTGCCTCCGCAGCAGCCGTTTGGGAGGATCTTCTGCTGTTCACGATATCGTGGTTCTTCACGCTCCCGTGAACACAGAATATGCGTTAAAACCACAAGGTAGGAGCAAGGCCATGTAGGTCCTTAGGTCAGTGCTGACCGTAAGGACGGGTGGGCCGCTCAGTCTAATGATCAGGTAGAACCAGAAGCGCGGCTATGAGGCATACGAGAATCTTATGGATGGTAGGCAGATATAAGCTGGCTGCACCAGCCTCGAAAACTGGACCGGATTCAAACCCGGGGCGAGAGCATTACTCGCACCATCCGCCATTTATTGCCATGTAGTGTCAAAGTAGCACGGCGGCCTGTTAAGCCGTTCGGTCTTGGTGCGAGTCCAAGCATGGCAGCCACAATTTCCATTCGATGGTGGCAGGGATGGCCGTGCGCGCATTCGCGTAGCGGGTTCGATGTCCGCCCACCATCTTAACGCCTCAAAAGTTCCTGGGTGGGATTCCAGGTTGAGACTCCACTTTTGCTTTTGTAATTCAAAATTCAGAATGCTCACCCGATTAGTGAGACGTTGGTGGTGGAAATCCATCCAGGAAAACCATGTTCCGGTAGCTCAGTTATTAGAGCGGTTGCCTCCTAAGCAACAGGTCGCGGGTGGGATTCCCGCCCGGAACACCAATTTGCCAAGGTAACTCGGCCAGGTAGAGCGCCGGTCTGAAAAACCAGAGCTCATCGGCGCAATCCCGATCACTGACACCAAGTTTTTGCGGATGTAGTTCAATAGCAGAATGCGGCCTTGCCAAGGCTGAGACGCCGAGGCATAACCGGTCACCCGCTCCACTTTTTACGCTCCTGTAGCTCAGTTATAGAGCGCTTCCCTCCGGAGGAAGAGGTCGCAGGTGAGATTCCTGCCAGGAGTACCAATTCTCGACCCTGACGCGCGGTCGCTACACGTATTGCCGGTGTCATGGTTCAATCGGACAGCCTCCAAACTGGCATCATTGCGGGTTGGGCGGAATTCTCGCGGGTATGGTGTAATAGCAGCCCGTGACCTCGCCAGGGTCGAAGCACCAGTGCAAATCTGATTAGCCGCTCCAATTTTACTGCTCCGGTAGCCCAGTTAGACAGAGCGTCTCCCTGCGAAGGAGAAGGCCGCAAGTGCAAGTCTTGCTCGGAGCACCATTTCTGTCCGCGTAGTGTAGCCCAGTCAACACGTCTGCCTTTCACGCAGAAGATCACCGGTGCGAATCCGGCCGCGGATACCAATTATGCCTCCGTGCCTCAGCAGCTACAGGACCTGTTTTGTAAACAGGAAATCGTCAGTGCGAGTCTGACCGGGGGCTCCAACGTCCTGTTGGCCGAGCAGCCAGGCGGCGGTCCGCAAAACCGCACAGATCGGTGCAACTCCGATACAGGACTCCATCTTTGTCCGGCGACCGAGCAAGTGAACGGGCACGTCTGCAAAACGTTGCAAGTAGGGCGCGATACCCTGGCTGGACTCCAATTTTTAACGTGGGAGTCGCTTAGCGAGCAAAGCACCTGGGTGACATCCAGGAGATCGCCAGTGCAAATCTGGCTTCCCACACCAATTTATTTGCCCCTGAAGAATAGAAAGCGATTCACGGCCTTGGTAAGGCTGAGAGCCCGGTGCAAGTCCGGACGGGGGCTCCACATGGAGTCGATGCTACAGTAGACCAGCACCGGCCTTTTAAGCCGATACGGTGAGGTTGCAACTAACTCCGACTCCACCATGTGGGCGTAGCTCAGATAGGCAGAGCGGGTCTCTCACACAGACCAGGTCGCTGGAGCGAAACCAGCCGCCCACACCATTTTTAATGCTCCCGTAACTCAATATACAGAGTACTGCGCTTCGAACGCAGAAGTTGCAGGCGAAAATCCTGCCGGGAGTACCATTTACGGTTTGTCCGGCGCCGCATCCTTATCCTCGCCGTAATCCTCCTCGCTTCCACTTTTAGCGGGAGTATGCCCGCAGCAACCTTGTGGCATGCATTTATCACAGAGGTTTTTTCCGCAGATGGCACAGTAGTCCATCAGCGCATAGGATTCGGCCGGCAGTGAAGCCTGGCATCGTTCACAAGTTCTCATAAGCAATTACCAAGACGAAGGGTGTTACAATCTGTCCTTCATATACATGTCGGCGGCGTGACAGTTTCGCTCCGTAGCCCAACAGCAGAGGCGATGGTCTTAGGAACCATACAGTGCGGGCGCAACCCCCGTCGGAGCGACCATTTTTCCAACGAAACCTTTTGGCAGAGATATCGACAATTCATCGTTCCGTAGCTGAGACGAGCAAGCCGCGATGGAGAGAGACTGGCGAAACCGCTGGAAAGCCGGCGCCCATCGGCAGCAGATACGAAATGCTGCCGTTAGCACTCTTTCCCTTTGATGGAGGGGGATCACGCGAGGCAGAGATCACTCGATAGCAGGTGGCCACGGCCGTCGGGTACTCCGAGACGAAAGGGAACCTCCTTTCCGGAACGACCAATGTACGGTGGTGTAGTTCAAGCGGAATCGCACTAGATGAGTGCCGAGTGTCGGAGCGTTACCGGCCACCCCACCATTTAAGGCCCTGTGTCCTAAGCGCGAATACAACAGCCAGCGGATTTAAAACCCGCGGATTTGCGGGTGGAAGTCCCGCCAGGGCCACCAATTTCATCCGCGTGTGGTTTACTCGGAATAGCAGACGAGATCGGCTCAAACCCGACCAGCCTTGGAGGTGCAATTCCTCTCAGGCGGACCAGCTTTCGGGCATGTGGTTAAGCGAGAATAGCAGATCCCGTCGGTCGAGAGCCGGCGAGCCTTAGCGGTGCAAGTCCGCTCATGCCCACCAAATTTCGTCCGGTGGTGAAATAGTATCACGGCTGGCCTACAACCAGCAATCGATGGAGCATAACCTTCCCGGACGACCATTTTGTTGCCTTGTGGTGTAATTAGGAGCGCGTCGGTCTCTGAAGCCGAAGGACTGGGAGCAAAACCTGGCGAGGCAGCCATTATTACGATTTCCAACTAAGAACAAACACTATAATTGTCAGAGAGTTGTGATTCATGAGTAGCATACTACAACAAAATGTTGTGCTGGTCCTCAACAAGGCCTGGCAAGCGATTAACATCCGCACGCCGGAAGAGGTATTCCCTCAGCTGGCCACGGGTGTGGCCACTGCCCTGGACATCGACGGCGCGAACAAGATCCGCCCGGTCACCTGGGAGGAATGGATCACGCTGCCTGTGCGGGAGCAGGACCGAGCGGTCCGCACGATTCACGGTGGCGTACGCATTCCGACGGTCATCGTGCTGGCCAATTACGCCAAGGTGCCCAAGAAGCGCCCGAAGCTGTGCGCCAAGAGCATCCGTGAGCGAGACGGCAACCGCTGTCAGTACACTGGAAAGGTGCTCCACCCAGAGGAAGGATCGCTCGACCACGTCGTGCCTCGCTCTCGAGGCGGCAAAAATGCCTGGGAAAACCTGGTATGGGCGAGCAAGGAGGTCAACGCCAGGAAGGCCAACCGGATGCCGGAGGAGGCTGGACTCAGGCTGTTGACGACTCCGCGGCGCCCGCACGAGGTCCCGGTTACTGCCACTCTCCGGAACGTCCATCAGATCCCCGAGTGGGGGATGTTCCTCCAAGCTTAACAAGCGAGCCCCGCTGGAAACAGCGGGGCTCGTCGTTTTGGGGTTGAACCGTAGCGCATTTTGCTTAACGGATGACAAGAGGACCGAAAAAGCTCGCCGAAACACTTTCCAAAGTTCGGTGACCCGTATAGGTCATCGGCATAGATTCAGCTACTGTTTCGTAGTGCTCAGAACCGGCTGTCTTTACCTTCCGAACGTCCATCTGCTTCGCCATTAGGGCTGTATAATTGTAACTCTACAATCAAGGATGCAATCCCCATTTTGACGGATTGCAGCCACCAAAACCGTAATGCTCAAGTTTGAACCAGATTACTGCCACTGCAGGTTAACCCCTCACTTCTCAGCGGCCCTGCTGAACTGCATCACCTGGTCTGCATCAATTACGGGCATCGACGCCACATCTACTATTCCGTTAAAGATCCAAAAACCTTCCTTCTTGATGTTTGGATCAACACTCAGGCGTCTCTCGTCGATTCTGGCTCCATCAATAACGATCACCACGAAGGCAGCAACGCAGTCCTTTGGTGTTTTACATAAAAAGGGCCCGCCCAGCGCTTTTTCAATCAGAAAGCCGAAAGCAAGCATGGGATCGGCGACCAAGTATACTCCATCCAAGCAGTCGAAGTTCTTCTGAACGTTCCGGGTACCACCAAGGCCCCAGCGTTGAATAGACGGCAACTTCTCTCGTGTTGTTGCGTGGTAATATGTCATGATACCACGCGCATAATAATCCGTTTGCGCCCCAGTTGGCAAGCTCAGCCTCAGTTCTCCTGCCGGTTTCACTGGGTCAAAAAACCGCCTGCGAAACAGATTCAGCCAACGCCCAAGCCGAGACGGCGCCCAAGGCCAACCGGGGGATGCGACAAGTGGCGCGGAAACGCCGTAATGCACCAATGTGCTTTGAATTTGCGGGGATAGCAGGACATGGGGTGTTCACCCCATAAGACGGAGTGAGGCAACGGACATACAATGATTGACGTTAATTGAGCACCAATGTTGTCGCGTAACAGTATCCATGAAACGAATCACTGTCCTACTGGCGGACGACAACAGGGTCGTGCGCAGGGAATTTAGAAAGATACTGGAACGCGAAGACGATCTTGAAGTGGTCGGCGAAGCGAAAAACGGCCGTCAGGCGGTGGCCATGGTCATAAAGCTTCGTCCCGCATTAGTTCTGATGGACATTGCAATGCCGCTGCTCAATGGTTTGCAGGCCACTCGCCAGATTCTCAAAGCCGCCGCCACCACCACCAAAGTACTCATGCTTTCGGCGCACAGTGATGATGCGTATGTCGAAGAGGCGACCAACTCCGGCGCGATGGGCTATCTGCTCAAACAAACCGCCGCTGACAGTGTGTGCTCCGCGATTCGGGAAGTCCAAAAGGGGGTTCTTCCGGAAAGTTGGTGTCTGAAAGGAGGTTTTGCTAATGATAGGACATGAGTCAAAGTCTTCTTTTCCATGCATTTGGAGTTCGGGAGGGATACGAGTATTGGCGCACGGAGTATCGGGACGGCTGTGTCCGTTTCATGTTACTGGCCAAGGCCGAACAACTGGTTTGTCCCCGATGCCAGAGCCGGGAAGTGAGTCGCAAGGGGCGGCGCTTCCGCGAGTTGCAAACCGTGCCCATTGGCCTCAAGCCGGTGTTCCTGGTGACCGAGGTGCCCAAATGCCAGTGCCGAAAGTGCGGCCAGAGCTTCGAGGTGTCCCCCCCTTTGCCCCGGCCTATGTCAGCTACACGCACCGGCTCCAAGCGTTCGTCGAGGATTTGCGTGGGATGATGACGGTAAGCGATCTGGCTGCCGTCACAGGTCTGGGTTGGGACACCGTCAAAAATATCATCAAGGGGCGGCTGGAGAAAGACTACGGTCGTCCCCGCTTGAAGGAACTGCAGCGCCTGTCCCTCGATGAGATTTATGTGGGGCGGAGCAAGCGGTTCTACACCCTGGTGATTGATCTGGACAGTGGCCGGATCGTCTGGGCGGCACCGGGCCGGGGTGGGGAGAGCTTGCGCCCGTTCTGGCGGGCTTTGCGCTTGAGCAAGGCCCGGATCAAAGCGGTCGCGATGGACATGAGCCCGGCCTATTGGTCGGCCGTGCTGGAACATCTGCCCGACGCGGCCATCGTGTTCGACCGTTTCCATATCGTCAAGTTGGTCAATGAAAAACTGGACGACCTGCGGCGGGACCTGGTCCGCGAAGCCACGGGCTTGATGAAGCAGACCGTCAAAGGCGTCCGCTACCTGTTGCTGATGCGCCGGGAAAATGTGGAGCCGGAGAAACTGCCGCGTTTGGAGGCGGCGCTCAAACACAATGAGCCGTTGTCCATCGGCTATCTCTTGAAAGAGGGGCTGGGCTTGCTCTGGGAACAACCTTCCTACACCCGGATGAAATCGTTCCTTCACCAGTGGTGCGCCTGGGCCACTGAGTCCGGGGTGCGGCAAATGATGCAACTGGCCAAGACGCTGCTGGTTCACAAAAGCGGCATCCTTTCCTGGTGGAAACACCGGATCAACAACGGACGGATGGAGGGCATCAACAACAAAATCAAAACGCTCCTGCGCCAAACCTATGGCTTGCGCGATGAACGTTACTTCGTTCTCAAACTCTATGGCCTTCATCATTCCAGACACGAACTTCTCGGATGAACCGGATTTTGTTGGTTCAGATGTTGACCGTATTTTGACGTGAGGGCAACTGCGTCTTGCGACACATGCGTCGACGGCCAGAGCGCGTCTCAAAAAATCTCTTAAAATCGCTTGCGGTTGGCAGCGTTTAACGCTATGATTCGCAATAGATTTATGACAATTGCAACTAAAAGGCCCCGACGTTCTGGCGCCGCAGATGCGTTTATTGATGCCAGACTGGCCACTGGGATGGTTGCGTTTCCACTCGTGGACTTGGTTAAGGAAACTGGGCTGTCCCCCACGGCAGCAAAAAACCAGCTTTTACGGCTTGGAAACTGGGTGGTAAAGATCACACGGAAGCACCAGTTTTACCTGATTGTCAGCCCAGAGCACCAGACGATGGGGGCTCCACCGGCCAACTGGTGGCTCAATGATTACTTCAAATGGCTGGGGCATCCCTATTATTTGGCCCTCCAATCGGCGGCCGAAGCCTACGGGTCAGAGCCACAAGCGCTGCAGGTGACCCAGGTGATGACTGATGCTTCGAGACGGGAAATCATCGTGGGACGGCTATGTATCCGGTTCTTCCTCAAAAACACAATACAGCAAACGCCAACGCAACAGATGGCGAATGCTTACGCCCCCCTCCTGGTCAGCACACCTGAGGCAACAGCAGTCGATTTGGTCCGATACGCATCGCGCATTGGAGGTATTGAGCGCGCGGCAGAAACGATTGTTCCCTTGGTGCCGTTAATGAAGGCTCCTGAGCTTAAACAGGCCCTGGACGCAGAAAATGAACCTGCGCTAGGGCAGAGGCTAGGCTACATACTTGAATCTGCCGGCCATGCAAAATTGGCCCGCATCGTCGAAGATTGGTTGCCAGCACATCCGCTCTGGACACCGCTCGTCCCGGCACAAGTGGATCGAGAAACCACGCCCACTGTCCCGCGGTGGCACCTCATCAAAAACGCAAAATTGCTCATATGACACGACTCACCCGACGCGACGTACTCGAACACCAAGCCAACGTCCCTTGGCCCAAACTTCGCCAAGTCGAGCAAGACCTGCTGCTCTGCCGGGCGATGGCCGCATTGTTCAACGACAAATTCCTTCATTCCCAAGTCGCCATGCGTGGCGGCACCCTGCTGCACAAGATACACCTTACGCCCCCTTCCCGCTACAGTGAAGATATCGATTTGGTTGCGATCGGAGACCGTCCAGAGGAACACATCAAACGCGCCATCAACCGAGTATTGGCCGATGTTCTGGACCGCCCAACACGATCGCTGTGGGGCGCGGCTGCAATGGCAATTCGCAATCTCAGCAAGCCATCCCGTTTGCTTCGGATGACTTACTCGATCCAGCCTGTCTGTGAATCCGGACCACCACTGATTATAAAAATCGAAACAAACGTCACCGAGAGAAAACCACATCGCGCGATCCAGAAGATCCCGTTTGAATTCCCTTTCCAAGGCAAGACCGTAAAGACCATGCTTAACGGTTACGATATTCATGAGGTGTTGGGCACCAAGTTGCGGGCTTTGTTTCAGCGCGAAGCGGGTCGCGACCTTTTTGATCTGTACTGGGCATTGACCAAGACAACCGCCCCGGTAAATCCCGCCGCTATAATAGAATCGTTCCAATATTACGTCCGGCAAGAAGGCGCTGTTGCTGGCCGGGCGGAGTTCACAGCCCTTTTACAGTCGCGCCTTACAAATCGTGGGTTTTGCACAGACATGGAGCATCTGCTCCGTGTGGGCCTCACCTACGACCCGCAGCAGGCAGGCGAATACATCCAGATCCATTTGCTGAATTTGCTACCAAAATAATTTCATGTTGATGCCACATCTAAACCCGGATTTCCCATACTCGCTTTACAAGACAATATTATTGACCTAAGATGGAGCCGCATAAACAAAGGCTTTCATCTATCCTGTCACGACTTTGTGGACAACCAGGTGCGGCTGCAACTGTTCGTGCTGGCCTACAACCTAGGCAACTTCCTGCGTCAGGCGGTGCTGCCCCAGAAGGTGCGTCACTGGACACTGACGACGTTGCGGGAGAAATTGATCAAGATCAGGGCGAAGGTCGTGCGCCATTCCCGGAAGATAATCTTCCAGATGGCGGAAGTAGCGGTCCCGCGAGAGTTGTTCCGTGACATCCTGAGATCAATTGACCGCCTGAGATTGGTGCCGACGGTGTCAGGATGAACACGGAACGTGTCAAAAATGCAGAGGAACACCGGTGCCGCAGAGGCGGTGTCTTTGCATTCGGACGGAAAGGCGTGTTGGTGGTCCAAAATGGTGCCCGCAGAGCCTCGGAACAAGAAAAACAGAGCATGGAAACTGAAAGACGATGAAAAATACTTGCAACAATGCAGAGGGGAGTCAAAATCCTGAAAAACAGCCCACGCTGATCGCGGGCAAGAAACTAAATGGGAAATCCCAATTGAGGAGGCCGCCAAGTTGATTGATGAACTTTCAGGATAGGCCGCTCTGAACAACCGCTATGAACGCGCCTAAAGTCTTCATCAGCTACAGCCACGACTCAATGGGACACCGCGAGCGGGTGCTGGCGCTGGCGGAGCGCCTCCGGGCCGATGGCATCGAGGCGCGGCTCGACCAATACGTCAAGGGCGCGCCCGAAGAAGGCTGGCCTCGCTGGATGCTCAACCAAATGGATTGGGCCGACTACGTGTTGGTCATCTGCACCGAAACATACTATCGGCGTTTTCGCGGCCACGAAGTGCCCGGCAAGGGAAAGGGCGCGGACTGGGAGGGCCAGCTCATAACGCTGGAGATGTACCACGCCAAAAGCCTGACGACCAAATTCGTGCCCGTCTTGGTTGACCCCGGCGACGAACAATTTATTCCTGAGCCCTTGCGCGCCTACACCCACTACGACTACGACACAAGCACCGGTCCAGGCTACGCCGGACTCCGCGATCTCCTGACCGGCCAAGCTGGCGTCAGACCGGGGGACATGGGGGCGATCAAGCGGAAACCTTCTGAACCCCGTCGCCAGCCAGATTCGTTCCTGCGCCAGCTGTTCCGCTGGTGGCTGGACCGCAAAGCGGAGCGCCGTTACCTGCGGCAAGTGATTGAAGAGCACAAGTATTTCACCTTCCTGGGGCGCGACACGCCCTTCAACCTGGATCGCATCTACATCGCGCTCATGGTGGGCAAGTACGTGCCGCCACAGGAAAGGCCGGATGATCCTTCCACCGCTCCGGGGGCGCAACGTACCGGCACCGTCGAGGTGATTGAGGCTCTGAAGCGCGAGCCGCCACGCCTGCTGGTGTTGGGCGAGCCGGGCTGCGGCAAGACGACGCTACTCAAGTATCTTGCTCTCCGAATAGCCTCGCGCGATCCCGCTTTCGGCGAGTTTGCGCGGAAATGGGTCTCGAACCCGTGGGCCGTGCTCGCGGATCGGCTTCAGCGCCGCTTATCTTCTTCCCACCCGTGGCTGAGCCTCTTCGCCGGCGTCTTTCTGCTCGTCGCCCTTCTGCTCGGCGCTCTGTTGTTGATGCTCGTTGACCCCAGCCGTAGCGCGAATGCAGTCTGGCCCGTGCCGCGTGTCACTGTACTGGTTTGGCTCGGGCGGGTACAGTGGCTCCGGCCTTGGGCCATCGGAGCCGTAGCGCTCGCTTTGGTGGTTTATTTGTACCCCTTCTGGAATCGCTCCCCGTTGGTCGCTTTACGCTGGCTGCGTGACCGGTGGACGCGGTTTCCGCTCCCGGTGTATACCACCCTCAACGATCTCGCCGGCAATGCGGAGGACTTGATGGAACGCCTAGCATGCCCGCTGGAGCCAGCCGGGATCAGCGACCCGCCAGCCTTCCTCCGCAGCAAACTGAAAGTGGGCGAAGCGTTGCTCCTCTTGGACGCCTTGGACGAGGTCGTCGTGGAGCCTGCGCGCGAACGGGTCGCGGCAGAAATCGTTCGGGCCGGCGCAGGGGCGCGGGTCCCGATGCTGATAACCTGCCGGATCGCTGCGTTCGCGGGGCATCCACTGGAATATCGGTTTCCTAGCTTCTGGCAAATGGAGGTGCAGGAGTTCTCTGACCGGCAAGTGGAACTGTTCCTTCAGAATTGGTTCGCCGACCAACCGCCCGAACAACAGGCGGCGCAAGTCGGAGGACTCTTGAACGCCTTGGGGCGCAGTTCCCGGATGCACGCCTTGGCGGCCAATCCGCTTCTCCTCTCCTTGATGGCGCTGGTGTATGAGCGGAATTGGCGCCTGCCGGAGCGCCGGGTGGAACTATACGAGAAGTGCTCAGATGTGCTGTTGGAGGAATGGGACAAAGCCAAGGGAGTGGCGTCGGCAAAGCCATGGGGGCGGCCAGAGAAACGGGCGGTCCTCCAATTTGCGGCAGCCCGGTTCCATTATGCCGGCGTGCGCCAGTTCAGCCGGGAGAGTTTGGAGGAGGCTGTCCAAGCGGCCCGGCCCAACGCCCAGGCGGACGAGCGGGCGGCCTTGCTCCAGGAAGTTCTTGAACGCAGCGGGTTGATCCGGGCCAAGTCCCGCACCAGTTACGACTTTGTGCATCTCACCTTCCAAGAATACTTCACCGCACTGAGTATCCACGAGCGCGGTGGCACGGCGAGCCTCATCATGGCGTCCTTGGGAGATCCGTGGTGGCGAGAAGTCATTCTGCTCTGTGTCGGCCTCCAAGCGGACGCGACGACTCTGCTGGAGGAGTTGAATCGGCTGGATGTGTTTCTGGCGGCGTCCGCCCTAGCTGATGCGCGGCCCGTGGGCACCGAAGCGTTCACGAGCGCAGCCAACCGCATCCTGGCTGGCATCACGCGTTTGGTCGAAACCGATGCCTCAAGGCGGCTGGAGGCTGCGGAGGCTCTGGCCGAACTGCGGCAGGAAGAGGCACGAGCCTGGCTCGTCAAACACGCCAAGGAAGACCAGCGGCCTGAGATCGCACTGGCCTCGACCCTCTCGCTGGGGCGAGTGGCCCATCGTGCGGCACTGGATGAACTCTGGCCGCAAGTCGGCCCGGTGCTTAGGCGTTTACACTGGGGGTTGGGGCGATTGGGGAAAGACTGGAACCAGCGGATTCTAGCCCTGCTGGAGCGGCTCGACTTCCCGCTGGTATTTGTCCCCGCTGGGGAATTTGTGATAGGAAACGATAAGGGCGCCATGAATGAGCGCCCCAAGCACACGGTTGTGCTGCCAAACTATTGGATTGGGAAATACCCAGTGACCAACGCGCAGTTTGCGCGGTTTGTGGAGGAGACAGGATACAAAGTCACGGAGTGGCGCAGCCAGTTCGGTCCCGGCAAAGCGCGGCATCCGGCCGTGTGGGTGAATTGGCATGACGCGCTGGCTTTCTGCAAGTGGGCAGGGATGGGACTGCCAAGCGAGGCTGAGTGGGAGAAGGCAGCGCGAGGAACCGACGGGAGGACCTACCCGTGGGGCAATCAATGGGAGGCAGGACGGTGCAATTGCGTTTGCCTGCGCACCTCGCCGGTTGACGAATACCCGCAAGGCGTCAGCCCTTACGGCTGCTTTGACATGGCGGGGAATGTGCGAGAATGGACCCGAAGTCTCTACAGACCGTATCCCTACGATTTGCACGACGGGCGTGAGGTGCCGGACGGGCAGGATGGAACTATTTTCGCCACTCATACCCATCGTGTTCTGCGGGGCGGTTACTGGGGCAATCGTGGTTCGCACGGTCTGTCTCTTTGGAGCCGCTACAGTTCTCCTCCAGGTTCTCGTGAAGACGGTTTCGGGTTTCGATTGGTGTGTTTGAAGGAGTTGACATGAACCGACACTTTGCCGATCGGCCTAGCGCGTTCCCCGCCTCGCAACATTTCACTGACCCTCAATGAACCGCCCCAAAGACATCATTGACTGCATCGAAGCTCTCGCCGCCGAGAATGGTCACTTCGAGCCGGTGGACGAGGATTATTACCTGTCCTTTCTGGATCTCACCCAACCTGAAATCGAAAAGCTCGCCGTGGCTGTTATGCTCGACCGCGAAAAAGAGGTCCGCCGGCTGTCGGACTAAAATGGACCACCACTTCGCTTATGCCGGTTGTGGACGCATCATATACTTCGCCGGGGACTTCGGTTTGGAGATTGCGGCGAGCACGCGGACTGTCCACTCCTACAATCAACCGCTTTAACCATGCCCCGCCACCTTGCTTGGCGGGCACATCTTGCAAACGCATTTTGTGGGAAATCCATTCTAAAACACTGAAGCTTGGAACCCAAAGCTTACGAAAATACGAGTTGGTATCATGACGCCGTCGCAGAACTTCAAAGTCCATTTGAGGAGGAAGATCGTCAGGACAAATCCGTGGATTTGATGCGTGCATCCGCTCACGGTTTCGACCAGTTATTCCACAAACTCGTTCGGGAGCCTCGTATTCGCGATGAATCCGGGGAACCCGATTTCTGTCTGGTCCCAACAACTCCCGGCATCACCGAGACAACAATGAAGTTCCGGGCGCCTTTTACTTTGGCAACCACCATCCAGGGGTTGCAACGGCTCTGAATGCCTTTTACAAAGCAAATTATCTCCTCTACCGATCGGGCCAACGGTAATCTTAAAAACCCCAAAGTTGGATAGGGCAGCTTTCGAATGACGGTCGGTGGGCGCTCTCCCACAGACATGGTACAGTTGTTCATTTCGCGCTAGCGAGGATAGTCAAAGGTTGATTAATAAGCGGTAGACTGCATCTCTAACTCCTTATAGACGTATAATAAACGCATTGGACATTCCAGTGTGCAAAAGCACGTCGAACAGAAACCAGATCTTCGCAGTTTGAGGATCAAAAAGACATATGAGCCAGTTACCAATCAGTGAGCATCTTTCTGAGGTGTTTCACAAGCTTCCGGAGGGAATAGATCCGAATATCGCAGTTCTTTTAGTCCTTTCGCTCGAAGACGACGCACGAGGGCCTGTGTCGCCGGCTCAGCAAAAGTGGATCGAGGAGATACGGGCTAAGTATTGTTTGGACGATTCAGAAGCTGTGAAGAAGTTCATTGGAAACCGCTTCACCCACATGCTGCCAGATCAGAAGAAGTCATCATTGGGCAAATACTACTCTCCGACAGGAGCCATTCGTCTGGTAAGAGCACTG